>Ga0247765_1000023_pt1 | contig 102170 bp, 110 predicted proteins | sample UWRJL106311C6_FD_179949 | JGI IMG/M metagenome (GOLD analysis project Ga0247765, IMG submission 179949) | Plant litter microbial communities from Arlington Agricultural Research Station in Wisconsin, United States - UWRJ-L106-311C-6 | ecosystem: Environmental > Terrestrial > Plant litter >... | reverse complement strand
AGAGAAACGGGGGAAAGGGAGGGGAGGGGGGGCATTATCCACATTGTGCTCTCCTGTCCTGTCGTCTAGTCCAGTCGCCACGATAGAAGCGATAGAAGCGTTGGAAACGGGATGGCTGCATATCGTAGAACTTTCTTTTTGGTTTTGCCATTCCTTCCTTTGCCGCCGCCGCCACGGAAACGATAAGGAAAAACAAAAGAGCGGTCGGGGGTCGGGGATGGGTGGACCAACCAACGAGACGTGTCTGGTCGGGTCTCGGAGAAATGAAGCTCGTGGAATGAGATGAGAGATGAGAGGCGAGCCGCCACATGCACACATCCGTCCATTGATCTCGACCACTAGTCCAGCCATGACATCAAATGTGCATTAGGTACTGAATCTGCTCGACATCAAAAGTCCTACATTACGGACGGACGGACGGATGGATGCAGTGGTAAACGCACATGTATTCTGTAGCCTTGCAGCATTTTCATGTCCTAAAACGGCCGCGTGCAGAAAGTTAGAACAAAAAAGACAACGCTTGTTTCAGGCGGGTCAAGTGTGTGTGGGCTAGGGCGCACCTCCCAACTTGAAATGGCGGTAACCTCGTTCAATGTTGTTGTGATGGGTCCTTATTATCTAAGTAGCTTGTTTGACTGTATCAAAAGATCTCCTCTCTTGACAAACCATGGCCAGCGCGTCAGATCATCACATCATCCAGGTACGTAGTGTAAGCAGCGTAATTGGTGGTCGGCGAACAGAACCCCGGGAGGAAAGCTCACCGGTTGTTAACAAAAGAGGTTTAATTCATCTGACATAAAATTACCACCCCAGCGTAAAACCACGTTGTTTTGCCACTGCGAACCGAGCCGCTGGGCTCTCCCATTTGATCGTTGGGTGCCCGCCCACCCGCCCCGGCATCTGTTTTGGCGTGCACGGTGTGTGTGCTAGCGTAAAAAAAGAGTGACATGCAGAAGTGCGTGCGGGTACTTTCCGCAGTTTCCCCAAATCGTCATCTTCACCGCCTGGCCTGGCTTGGCCTGGCATGTTCGGAACGACGAAAAATTTAAAAAAGGCTTGCATCATGACCAAAACAAATGAGAAAGGGGGGGGGGAGGGGTGGGTGTCAGTCCGCGGTTGAGTGGCTGCCCCCCGAACCATTGTAGTGGCTGAAAATGCCCACTGGGCATGGCCTGACAGGTGGTCGGCGACCAGGTATAGTGGAGCCATTTAGGTAACACAACAGCACACTATTACACCGTGTTCAAGGTATTCGCGCCGTGCGTGCTTGGCTTTCGAGATGACGGAAAGCATGGAAAAGGTAAAATTGTCTCACATTTGACAATCTGAATCGAATCCCTCACCGTCCACAGAGAGTTCCCCCTTTCGCTCCGGAAAACTAGCCTGCTTCAGTGACCGAGGGCGACAACAACTTCGGCCTTTCTGAATGGACCGTGTTTTTTGCATTGTTGCACCGATGCCGCGCGTGGGCGGGAAGGGGGAACTTCGGCCAACCACCGAATTGTAACGCCGCCCCGGCAGCATCCGCCACCACCACTTGGTGTGTGTTCTCCATGTCGGCATAATTGAGTTCTGACAGGGACCTGTCCACTCTCTGTATTAGGCAGGGGGCGCGCCGAAAAAAAAGGACCACAGGCCCCAACTGGCCCTGCCCTGCCCCGACCCAAAACAAAAACTCCGGCCCCAGGAAGAGAAGGGAAGGTAACGTCACAGGGGGGGTGAGAGTGAGAGGGAAACTGTCCATCTGTCCGCGGGTGCCGAGGCATCACGAGCAGAAACAAGATTTTGGGAAAAGGAGCTGAAAGAGAATTTTTCCCCTTGGTCCCGAGTAGTAATCCGTATCACTCTGCGGAACAGCAGCAGCATGCCAACAGCACGCAAGGTAACGGCGGGGGTGGCCGTGTGCATCTGTCTGTCAGTCAGTTACGCGCAAGTGGCGATTGAGACATGCACGACACCGCTAGAACGCCTTGAACGCCCCAAGAAACCACTCTTGTAGATATTAAAATCGCTCAGCTCATTCTCCCAAGTCAAGGAAAAAAGGAAAGAAAGGCGTGCACCTAGCTGACTTGCAACCGACCAACAAGAGATCGGGGGCTGAGCGGGGGACCACAAGGTGCCGGCCGTCCCCAGGGAAGCGAAGCAATGGAAGCGGCACCGAACAGATGGATAGACGCAGGACCGATGGGTCAAGAGACAAAGTACGTGAGTACCTACTTTGCCGCTCTGCTTCGCATCATTCCAGCAGCAATCCATCCGTTGGATACCGTTCGTGGGACGCGAAACCTTGGAAATGCCTTGGCGGGCGCCATTCTGTCCGCTCTGCGACTGAGTCGCTTGCGGAGAAAAAACGAGTTGGAGGCGAATCGCCACCCGCAACCTTTTTTTTTCACCGCGTCTGCGTCTGCGTAGCCGAGAGTGAGGCCGTTTCTGTCCAGTCCCAAACCAGAGGCGCGAAGCGGCAGAGACAGATGATGCAATCTTTCAGCTGGTCAGTGTCCAATGTCATTCATCTTTGTCATGTCTTGCCTGTGGTAAAAGTCACCCGGACGCCGATGCCGGTACGGTCAAGAGCACCGAGAATTGCCCGGCCCCACGCCACCACCCAGCAGCACCGGTCACCCGGAAGAAACACCGAACATCGAGTTTCTGCCAGGGCCTAATCGGCGCTGCTTCGGCAACAAAAAAACACGTTCCAAACAGACAGTGACGCCCTAAAAAATGACATGTGACAGAATGCGTTGACTGGTTCGCCACAAAAGTACGGATACGGTACAGGTTCAGGATGCAACAACAACGTGAGAAGGATCCGGTTTGGAAACAAAAAAGAGAAGTTGGGGGTTTATTTTTAAGTCGCATCAGGATGGGAGAAGAAGAAAAGCGGCGTCAATGTAATTGAACATGCATTTCAACACGTGCAAATGCGCGTCGCGAGGATTTCAAGGGTCCAACCCAGTCCCAGGTCCCGTCCTCGGTCGACCGTAATGCTGCAATGCTGTTGGTCGGTTTACGAGGACGGCCAGGGAAATAAAAATGTTGGTGATGATGTGATGCTAGGTCCGAGTTTGGGATGCGGCGCAAATCCGTTTTCCCATTGATTCTGCCCTGTAAGGATGATAGGACGCACTGTGCAAAACAGGTCAGCGGAACCATCCGTTCTGCATCTGGCTCTTTCAGCTGCCAATACAAAACTCCCAACGGGGGCTGGAACGGCGGTCTGAAGAACGCCGACCCGCGCAGCAATATTCTCAGGTCGTCTTCTCGATTGAGAGAGCAGTGCATCCCAGGCCGCTGATTGGCTCCCGAGTCCCAGTGGCGGCTGCACTTGGTCACGGAGACTAAAGTCCTTATGCGTGACGACAAGCTCAGCACGCCGTTCACCCCATGGCGGTGAGGGGCAAAGGACCTCAATCTGCCGCCGAGTAACCGTGTGGCTTTGGTACCGACACGCTGGTTCGGCAGCTGCTCCAAACAACAAACCATCCTCGGTGTGCTACGCAGTTGCGCTAGAAACACAAAAAGCCCGAAACTGACAGGTCAAATGTGACAGCTGCCCGGATGCCAATAGTCTTGTTGCTGATCTTCAACAATCCTCTCCTCGGTCATGTCATAGGTTGACCCGAGGAGGGGCTCTAAGACATTCTCTTTTTGCTTCTCCGGCTGGCGGAAGGCAAGCCCCGTCACGCTGCCATGTGGGACGAGCCACCCTTGCTAGATCGATCTTGGGCTGCATCGCGATGGCCCCGCAAGGCAGCTCGAGGCTGTGAGGTCCGGCTGGAATTGCTCATGTTGTTTGTCTGCCTGTAAGTCCGCCTGTCCACCTGCCCACTCGCCCGCCTGCATCCTTTTCCTAGTCGTTCTAGAAGGATTTGATAGGTACTCCCATGAACTCGTGATTCTGCGCGGAAGGTCAGTGTTCCGAGCACTATCGACAAATCCTGTGTGAATAGCGCCGACTAGATGATTTCGTCGTCAGCACTTACTGCACACCGAGACAAAACGGATGCTCCCACACGTGTTATGGACTGCATGTGGCTGGCCGAAGCTAATGCGATGTTCCGGAGTCGTGAGCCCCCAAAAGAACACTGTGCCAGGTTGTACGCGACGACGTGAGCTCCCGCAGTCTACGTCCGTAAGGCTGGCGTTTCTCGAAGAAACACAGGTGCCCGGTCGGACCCTTCTCGGACTGCAAGGCCGATGTGTGTCGTCTGAACAAGTTTGAGCCTCGCACTGGCCCACCACTGGCAAACCAGGACCAGGGAAGCCTTCCAAGGCGATAACTACCCCGCTCTGCAGCATGCCCTTGCTGAGCCACCATCCGCGCGTTCTGGAGCGGTGTTTGAGGGTTGGTGGTGGGGTAATTCCCCTCAGCAATGCCAGCTGAGGTCAAACCAATCCAAACTAGAGACGGCACCATCTGTACCATGATGTGCACTGGTCTTGCCTTAGGAGGGGAATCACGTCCGCTCGTCCGTGGCCAGTAATTTGCCCCCTCAATCTCGCGTGGCATCGGGGATCAACAGGACACGCAAAACAGCAGATAAGTGAGGCCTCCTTAAACTCGCAGGTGACATGAACGCCATGCACTTGTACGCGGCTGTCACAACCACAACCTTGTAGAGGTGAAATGAATTGTGTAATGACCTCGGCTTCTCATATTTGTCTCCACCAGAGAGCCCCGACCGCCTGGGCGGCTCGCTTTGGTTATGGAGTGGTGATCCATCGCCAACCTCCCCGGTTTACTCGTAGCGGCTAGTTGGAGTCCCAGTGGTTGGGTAGTCGCTCACCTCGGCGACTTCTCCGGACCTAGCGTCATCTCGTGTTTGATGAATCGGCAATTGTTAGGCTCCGCTGTTGACATTGCGTGCAAGCACGGTGTAGCTCGGCCGTCAGGGTTCACCGTTGTCGTCGGCGAGATAACGACCGGCAGTTGTGGGCGAGTCCGTTGTGATTCCGAGTCGCCCCGAGTTTGCCCCCGCGGGGGAACGGGGAGGCGTTTCATGCTTCGTCCACATCGCTTCGACAATTGAACGGCGATCCACCATCGCGGAATGAGAAGTGGGCCGCAACGGAGAGGGAAAACGGGGCCAATTGTTATTAGCCAAGTCTTTGTAGGGTTGCGTCGACGTTTCATTTCAGGCGGGGGTGAGCCTGCCGTGGTGAAACTCGAGTCTTTCGATGCAGGCCACAATCCAGGCTCGCCCTCAGCGCCATCTTTGGGCGCAGCAATCTCGAGCTCACTATAGCCTCAATATATCGCAGGGCGGGAGCAAAACGGGCGGGCATGGATCCGGGCCGATGGCCATGTCGCAAAAGATGGGGGATGGCGACCTGAGCGCGCAAGGCCTGTGTGCAACCTGTGGGATTTGCACCACAGGCGGAAATGACTTACATTGCCGCCATGCAGCGATGCGACGGGCGAGCAAGCGACCCGCGTCTTGTCGACAGTGATCTCATTGTTGCAACTTGCGGCCGCCGACACCACCCTGCCCTGCGGGGTGCGGGCTTTTGCGGACCTGCGCGGGCCTTGTTCATCTTTGCTGAATGCAAAAGTTCTTGTTCCGGCTCGATCCGTGGCGTACGCTGCGGGAGTCGGGGCATCATGTCGGGTCCGCCTGCGGCAGTTGGCGGCAAGGAAGTCGTCCTTTCTGGAGAGCGGGAGAGCATGCATGAGCCGAGATTATTCTTAGGCCGGTACAAAACCGAACCGTGCCTTGTTCATCTCCGCCGGCTTTCTCGAAAGGGAGCTGCTTTCCGCACTGCAAAGAGAGTAGTCAGCGTTGCATCATGGTGGCATTTGCGAGTCCGCCGCGAGAGAGAAAGACGGTCGCCGAGCATGACGAGATGCGGGGACACAAACATCCCAGGGGTCACCCACGCCTGCCGAGGGCTGTAAGCCAATCAGAGCTCGTGTAGCCCACTACGCTCAGCGGGTCATAGGGCTGAGCCTGATTCTCGTGTGCGAGAGCAAAACCACAAAGCCATCGATCGGCCTGGCTTAGTGAGCGGCATCACGTTTTCTCAATGGCAAGTAGAGTTCTGAGCCCGCGGTATCGAGTCAGGGACAGTACGAATCAATTTGCCCAGCCGCCTAGACTGGGGGGAAACGCGGGTGGGTTGGGAGGACAATTTGGGAGTCGAAAATGTTAGTATCCAGTCTCTCGCAAGCCGAGAATGGACGGATGAATTTGGTGCGCTAGCTTCTGTCTCACACCCCGCAACCGACCTGGATCCCAACCTTGTAGGGCTCAAGATCACCGGCTCGAAGAAAAATGAGGGGCTTTGTCAGCCTTAGTGACCAAAATTGAGAATAGGCTGTTGTGCAAGGGGATGGATAATAAAATACTTTTGCCGTGTGTGCTGCCCTACAGACCGAAGACTCCCGTAGCCAGAATTGGCAGCGCTTCTGTAACCCGCCTCAAGCCCGCCGCGCCCGTGCCCGCGCGGACCACCTAGCCATGTGCCATGGAATTCGCGGACTCGTTTCGATCCGGCGTAAAAATAATCGGCACCACCACAAACGAGTTATTCTTGTTCGAATTACCCGTTGGCCATCTCCAGACCATCCAGCCGTCTGCAGACTCCCCAGATCAATGTCGCCGTTTGAACAGTGTCAGTTGCGCCAAGGGAAATTGCCCTCTTGGGAAACCCGAGCAGATCCAGTAGCATTCGCTCCATGGTCACCCGATCACAGAATCACGGCCCGCAGAGCCTGGTAGGGCTGCCCTGTCCTCGGCATGTTGCCCCAGAGCGCCAGGCCAGAAAACCAAAATGGCCGTAGCAAGCGAGCGGCTCACAGTTGAGGATTCGTAAGAGCAACGCCGTCTTACAGCGCTCGGATCTTGGCACCTGTCCAACTCCATGGGTTCCGATAACGACGGTGAGAGCTCTGCCCGAATTCGTAGCGAGACCATCACCAGTGGGGCCAACGAGGGTTATTGAGGGTCCGTGGCAACATCGCATCTCCGCTTGGTGCGAGATGTACGGAAATGTGGGGGCACGTTGAGCACCCTTTTTGCTGAGACCATACTGCGTTGCTACGCAGTATATCCCTCCTTCAAACCAGATTGCAGCAAGGCGCGATACGAATACGTTGGTCGTGGCTTTTGGCGACCAGCCAGCGGCGTTTGGCCCAAGATGGTGCGGCGCCATGTGCCTCGTGACCCATCAAAGGCAAGGTTGCGTCGACTTGGGTCCAACAGAGGAAGGCTCAGTGTCGGACTCGACTTTTCCATGTCAACCTTTGGCTGCGAGGCTGTGACTCGTTGCGTGCTGTTGTCGTTTTCCCCTGGAGAGTTCTCACGGAACGGAGAAAACGGTCTTCGCAACGGACGCCAAAAATGGTACTTCGGAAAGGTACCACCTCGGCTGGGTGGAGCGCAATGTCACTCTGGGCGTCTGGGTACTTTGCAGCCACATACAGGGCAGGCGTGTGTCACCCCCTGGGCGTCACATTGCAAACGTTCGGCGGGCCAGTAGGGCTAGCGTGCCTTCTCAATTTCCTACACTCACTTCCAAGTTATACGCAGGGCAGGCCAGGCAAGGGACGGTGAGGCTCCTTAGTCAGAGCAGTAAGCTCACATTCGGGTTGACGATCCTGGGGGTGCGAAGTTGCCTGTCATGGGGTGTGACCGGGAACGCGGACGGTACACAGTGAGAGACGTACTGTACGCCCTCACCAGGGTCACAGATTGGTCCCCGCCCTGGTTTGAGGAGGGCTGAGAGGCGAGTGGAGAGTGGATCTTGTTGCTGCACACAAGGCAGAAGGGACGAGGTACTTTGGCTGCCGCGGGCGACAGGTACCTACGGCAGGACCCCCCGTCGCAATTCCCCCCCCTTCTTCCCCCCCCCAGCAGTGAGTGACCTGGTCTGCAGGAAATCTGCTTCGTCTCATTACGCAGGTATAACCATCTGGCAGCGCGCACATTTGCTCCCTCTCGTCTCTTGGATATTCTTTTTCCCTCTCTGCACCCGTTGTATGTCGGACGCCCTCGCCGACGCCAAACGCCAACGCCAAAGTCAGACTCCAGACGCTCCGCCCACTCCGTGTTCCCAAGCCTGTTGCATGGAGGTGGAACTCGCTGCACGAGCGACGCAGAGCTAGACGAAATGGTAGTCGCCCACTAGGGAAGGTTCAGCTGCTACCCTCTTGCTGTTGATTTGGAGGCTCCACCATTGGTCCGGGCCCTCGCTCCTCGCCGACCTCGTGGGCTGAAGCCATCCACCCGACGCAGCCCTCCTCGCCTTCGACATTGCGTTGCTGGCCCTACGACGCCCCCGTCATTGCTTGGCGTCTGCCCTACCCCCCCAAGCGGTTCGCCCCCGACCGGCGTCCCACCGGCGTCAGTTGTAGCTCTTATTAACTACTCTGCCCTCGCCCTCTGTCGGTCGCCAAATCTGCTCCGCACCCCTGCACACCTGCTCTTCTCATCGGCTTCACCGAATCACGTCGCGCATTGCTCCCGGAGTGTGTCTGAATGCCTGCAGCAGTCTAGTGCCGTCGTGCGGTTCCTGGTGGTTTTCCTGGTAAAACACCAGCCTCGGCTCAGCTCCCCCCGTGTAAGCTGCCAAGTGGCAAGGCGGTCGATTCGCCCTACCGCTCAGCTCCCCTCCAAAACCGGTCCCGCACCCGGAGGTTCCCCGGCGCGCCGACGTCATGGCCATACCAATTCACGCGCAACCTCGATACGGGGGTCGCGACTTTGACAACACCCAACTCCCGTCCATATCTACTCGCGAAGATGGCTTTGGCCGGGCTTTTGGGATGCCTTCTCGCATCCCCTTCAACGACAACCTGTCTCCAGCCGCTGCTTCCAACCCCATGGCAATCCGCGGTGTAGAACAGAGCCGCGCGCCTCCCCCATTGCCTCCTCCGCCGCTGGTGCCCATTTCTGGCCCCGTGGACAAGAGCCTCCAGCGCTTCGGAGAGAGACGCCGCGAGCCCTACAGCCCGCTAAGTGACTCGCTCGGCATGGAATTCGAACGCCGCGACTCCTTCAAGAGCTTTCCCGACGAGGGCTACCAAAGCATCGACAGCTTCCGGTTTGTCGCCGTTGCCAGTTGGTAGTTGCCAGACTAACACACCGCAGATCTCCCGACTTGCCCTCCCCTTTTACTATCCGATCGATGGACCATTTCCGCACTCACGACAACGGCATTGATAGCTCCATGCTCAGCAAACTGAACCGGCCGGTCCGGCGGTCGAACCTCAGCGCGTCCGTCAACGATCTGCCCGTGCCCCGCGTCCACCACCACCCAACCCCTAGCACCATGTCTCTGCCACACAGGACGAAGCAGCAGCCCTACCTTGATACGAGCCTTACCCGATCTCCAGCACCCTTATCAGCCGTCTCGCCGTTCAGTCAGTCCAGCGCTAGCGCTGTTGATTACCGGTCACCGCTAGGTTCTGAGATCGGCGACTATGAGCGGTCGCCTATCCCGCGCCCCCGCAGGACAGACAGCGGCTCGGCACCAGATGATGCGTCGACGCAGGCGAGTTACGACATGCGTGACGACGAGGTTGATTTCCCCATGGAGACGTCGCGCATGCGGACGCTCAACATTGAGGACCACCAACGGAGGGAGCGCGATTGGGACCGTGATCGGGAGATTGAGTATTCACAGACCGGCCAGAAGCGCAGGGCATCATCACCCCCTAGCGATGACATTCCTCTTGCAAGCAACGGCGTCCGCAGGAGGGAAGGCCCACTTTTGACGAGAGGTTCGCCAACTCCCCGCCTGACCGTCATCCCCCAAGGCAGTTCTCTTTCTAGTCTCTCGTCGGCCAGCAGGAGTGCCAGTTACGTAAGCAGCCTCACTGCGAGCAGCATGACCAGCCTTGGCTCATTCGGTCGCCGCTCACCCAACGGCCTGTCCCCCGGGAGCCTGTCGCCCACGGACCCGAGCAGCCCCTACACGATCCCCATGAGTGTGACGACATCTCCCCGCTCCGCCCTGAGCAGGTCAATAGCTCTGCAATCTCCGCATCAGCGGACTATGGGTGAGCACACCTTGCTGGGTGCAGCGAGGTTAACATCGCCCCGAAAGCACGTCGAGCTCGTTAAGAACCCCAGCAGCTTGGTGGCGGCCAAGATGAAGGGTCCCTACATGTGCGAATGCTGTCCGAAGAAACCCAAGAAGTTCGATACAGAAGAGGAGCTTAAGTAGGTCACTGCCCCTAGTTGGAGCAGACAAATACTGACTGGCTGTGTCCAGGATCCATGAAGCAGAAAAACAATATGAATGCACGTACTGCGGGAATCGTTTCAAGAACAAAAACGAAGCAGAGCGGCATCAGAACTCGCTACACGTCCGCCGGCACAGCTGGTCCTGCTCGGCCCTGACGGGCTACGAGCGCGCGTTCCACGACAGCACGACCCGGCCCGGCGAGGCCGACACATGTGGATACTGCGGCGAGGAATTCTCCCGATCGGGACGCAACATCGCCGGCGTCTACATCACGGACCAGGACTGGGAAGATCGCATCCGCCACCTGCAAGACGTGCACAAGTTCAGGGAGTGCAATTCGAGCAAAAAGTTCTACCGGGCAGATCATTTCCGACAGCACCTCAAGCACAGCCATGCGGGGACGAGCGGCAAGTGGACAAACATGCTAGAAAACGCATGCATGATGGAGGAGGACCCGCCAGTGCCTGCGAGGTGAAGTGTGTCTTTAATGTACGGGGAGGGAGCATTCACGACGGCGAGTTTTTTTTCGGTCATACCCAATTGGTCGTTTTGAGGCCGGCGTCTTTTCGGAAGTGCATTTTCACAAAACGGGACGACGAGGAAGCGGGAGGCGCAAAGGGGAGCGGGTGGGCGGACTTGGCAGCATGGTTGAGAGGATAAAAAATTCACGGCGATTGGGAGGTATGCGACCGGATAAAACCCTCGGCAGCCGCGGTAGGATTATTGATGGGAATGGGTGAGGTATGTTGGAGCTGCGTATCAGCGGCGCAGGCGGCGGCTGCGGGGGACGGACGGAGTATCAATAAGGCTGCTACTTCCCGCATCAACTGAAGGATCCGGTTTTATTATGCGTCACGATCAGTCGGACTGAAAGTATTCGGCATCGCAATGGGATCATGATTCGGCACTGTGCGAGTATCACAGGTGATGGTGAACGACAACGATGTTCTGAACGGCCGGGCGAACGACTGGTGGGGGCAGGTCCATCGATGGCATGACGCGCATCTTTTCTCCGTCGGATTTCCCAGCTCGCTTTAGCCTGCCCGGTTTCGCTGTCGCCCGGGATTCGCCGCTGGTCCCTGAAGTGCAGGCGCACCTCGATTGGTAATGGCCGCACCCCCGACGGCTCTGCTTGCTCAGCCTGCCGCTATCCTGCTTGCTGCATGTCCAAGCCGGTGCGTGGACCAATGGCGGCCGCAGCATCGATGCAAACAGATGTAAAGGCCAATGGCCAACAAGATTGCATGCCCGACATCGTTGTCCTTCTGTGCGTGTTGGGCATCTCCGCCTCGACGTCAGACTCGCAGACATTTTCATGTCGATAGGCTACCCAAGCTGCCGGGTCATGTTGGGAGACAGATGGACGCCACCCCCACTCTCAGACGATGTTACGACTGTTTCTCTTGAAGTTGGTAACGTTTCAATTATTTCTCGGATTGATATAACTTTCGATCTTATCATTTTATAGTAGCACGGGTTTGGGTCGGCCTGCTGTTTCACTGCATTGCTTCATACCCGTCGGTCCGATTCCTTCGAGTTGGAGTTTGTCTTGGTGTACCACCTTTACGACGAAATGAGGATGAAAAAAAAAAGCGATTGACTCTTTACATTTACTGGTGTTCTGCCATGTCGTGTCCTTTGCCGTGTGACTGAGCTGAAGTGGTGATCGTGACTGATCGCAGCCGCCGACGTCATTTGGCCCCTGAGAATTGTGAGATGTGACAGAAGATTTTAAAAATAGTGTAGGGCAAAGGCTAGCCCGAGGCAAGACTTCGGGCGGGCTGAATCACCCGTGCAAGTCCAGCCGCGGCTGGAGTTGTGAGCTTTGCTACCCCGCACACCCCTCCCGCGATAAGATAGAGAAAAGTGCAACCACTTTCGAACTCAACTGGCCACCACCGCAACAGCTACAAGAGCAACTACACGACGAAGGATCGAGCTGAAAAAGCGGCTGTCGAGAAAAAAAATCAGATAGCTATGAACCAGATCGGAGCATCCCACCCAGGCCTGTCCCCGAGGCTGGACCGGCTGTATCTCGGAGGGTTGGGACCCCGACAAACTTTTGCCATGTTGACTGAATTTGTGGCTGACGAGCAGCAGCATCTCGGCGTTGAACCAAATCGACAACTTCCAAAAATGCAACATCACTCACGTGCTATCAGTCATCAAGCATCAGCTTGAACCCGGGAGGGATGCGTTCCGCGACACGAAACACCTCAGCGTCGACGTAAACGACATGGACGACGACGACATCGTAGTGCACTTTCCGAGAATGGTGCGCTTCATCGACGGGGCCTTGGCAAACCCGACATCGGGGGCGGTTCTGGTGCACTGCGCCGTGGGCAAATCAAGATCAGCTACGGCGGTGGCGGCATACCTGCTGTGGAAGTATCCGGCATACTTCAAACGGCACGACCCCACGGTTCTCGCAAAGGATGCCGTCCAGACCGCGCTGGCCCTAATACGCGAGGGAAGGCCCATGGCCCAACCAAACGATGGCTTCCTGCAGCAACTGGAGATGTGGTGGGACATGGGTTGCCCGGCAGATAACGACGACACCGTCGAGAAGGAGCCCGTATACCAGCGCTGGCTGTACAGGCGTGAGGTGGAGGACGCAGCACGCATCGGCTGTGCGCCGGACCGGATCCGATTTGAGGATCTCGAAGCCGAGAAGGAGAACAAGAAGGCCGAATCAGGGGGCGTTAGTATCCGGTGCAAGAGGTGCCGACGCACCCTAGCAACACAGCCGTTCATCATCAAGCACCAGGGTAACTTTATCCCTCCAGACTGCCCGCACGTCTTCGTTGAAGCACTGTCGTGGATGCGGTCGACCCTGGAAGGAGGCGCACTCGAAGGCAGACTGTGCTGCCCCAACCAGAACTGCGGCTTGAACGTCGGCCGCTATGCTTGGCAGGGGTTTAAGTGCAGCTGCGGTGACTGGGTAGCGCCAGCCATTTCGCTCCAGAAGAAACACATTGACGAGATAACGACGAGGCCAACTGCTGGTGGCACTGACAACCAAAGAGGCAACACACTCGCAGGGCGCCTGGCCGGACTGAACATCCGTCTGCCGCCTGGGTCGTCTTCTCCCGCGGACGCCGGGATCGGGGGCCGGCAGGAGAAGGGAAACCTCTGATGCACTGTGATACACAACATCTGCGCTCATCACAGCTACAGCCGGCGTTTGCTGTGTGACACGGAATGTGGGCGACAAATGCTTGTCTGCTTCGCAACTCCGACGGGCGACATGAAACGATCATGTCAGCCCAGACTGGGCAATCAACTGCAGGAATCCAGGGAAGGATTGGGCGGCCGCAGGGCAGCAGTGGCCGAAATCCGCAGAACGACCACGCAATTACCGTCCCTACACACGGGGTAACGTTAGCTCGCCCGGCTTCATCACTGTGCAGTGTGTGTCGTCGTTACCAGCAAAAAGTACTAGTGTAAAGTTTCTGCTAGGAGCTTTTCGAGTGTTTCCCCTGCAGTGATCGGCTGTCATACCTAACCCTTGAGCGGCGGGTGTCAGCTTGATGCTCAGCTTGGTGAGATGCTGTCACCGTCCAACACAGTGTGCGCCTGTCGCCTTCCCCTGTTCTAGGGGGTGTCGATGTAGCGATCAATAATCCATCCCCACAGGCTCGAGCGCTCTGGAATCCTCTTGGCGGACACCCGCGGCCCGTTAATCGGTGGGATCCCGTCTCGGCCCAAGAGAGGTTAGTTAGGGTCCTCCTAGAGCGTCGTGGGCTGGCTGCAGTGCGGACTTTTCCCGCACCCTCATGGAGAGTCAAGTCCGAGCTGGGCAAACTACTTCCGACCTGTGCAGATAGTGAGTTTCGATTACCCGATAGATTACGCGATAGTTTTCCAATCGGACATTTGACAGAAAGGTCAAGCAGAACTTTTGCACTGGGCTCTGAGGGGGGTGATGCTTGCGAGAGCAGGTCATGGCGCTCGATACGCAAAACGGGAAAAATACGCAATACATACCTTACTTAGTAGTCAATCAATACATTGAAAGGACCGGCGTAAGCAATCAAGAACCGCCCCAGGTAGATTGGTGGGAATCGATAAGTGGTGGTCATCCGTCTACACCGTATCTGGCTGCAGTAATACGGACATGTAATGCAGAGCAGGGCTCCGCTGCCGCTGACCGAGGGCCTGTGGCTGGCTGCCTGAAGAGTCCGTGTGGTGGGTTGACATGCACCTGGGAACATCCGTGGGATTTCGCCGGGTTAAGTGACCAAATCCGGACGATTTGCCCAGTTTGCACCCCTTGCGAATAGCTATCCCTGCGCTGACTTCCAGGTTGTCGCTGGGAACTCTGAGATTCGTCAAGTTTACGAGGTGGCGGGAGCATGGTCGGATAAGGGGCTCAGGGTCTCTTCCGGTCGTAAAAGAAAAAAGATGGAAACATGCTTGCGCCGAGATACGGCATGACGTTTCGCTGCTTGATCAAATTTCGGTCGCTGTTGGCCTTCCGGGTACTCTATCCACTTATGCCGCCCGCGATGAGGTTCCCGGAAGGCCCCGGGCGCCGACTGACTGCCGAAAATGACGCCGAACCCGTTTCACCGTTGGAAGTGTGGCGCCGCAAGCCGGCCGTGATTCCCGTTTTTGTCAAGACCGCCGAACCTGCCCACGGCTTGATTGGTTTGGCTGGTCCTTCAGGGGCTCTTCTGTCACATGTCAGGACAAAAAAACTCAATGGCAACAGCAAACCTCCAGCAAGGCATGCAAGGCTGCTCCCAGATGGTTGTGCGGCGCAGGGCGGCAGCAGCAACGTTGTCCTCGGCGGAATTTGGTCAAGGGGAATCTTGACGGTGGTATTATGGTAATGGTAGATCGATCATGAAGTTGCATGAGACCCTTCCTCCGACAGACTCGGAATCAAGGCCGCGTCCTGGTCGTCATGACACATGAGATTTGCACAGTGTCGGGGTTTTACGAACGGCCCAATAACCAACATGGGCAGTGCTTCGCCGTTTTCCGCATCATCACCGACTGATTCTCACGCAACTGGCATCATGGTCAGCCAAACGGCACCCTTGACGAGATAAGATTTCCCCTAGATTTTGCTGCGCCGCCAAAACATCGAGTTTCGTATGTGAACCAGACTGCTGGTAACAGGTGCTAAAAATGGTTTGCCACTCGAGATAGTTATTTCTGCGACAGAAATGCAGGGTTCCGATGGTGGGCGCTTGGCGGGTCGCAGCCAAATAAACGCCAAGGCTATGAGGTTTCGGTGAGGATCAAGTCACCGAGGGGCGCCAAGGCTGGGATCTCGAGCGAGCCGCTGACTTGTCGTTCGTGGACGCGAGGCACTTTTTGCGCTCTGCATCGACACGGGAGGTGCATCTGCGGGGGAAACGGAAACGGAGGGTTTGTCAGCAACTCGCAACGGTTCTGCGGGCAGCGTCCGCACAGTCTGTCCCTCACGTCGCACAAGGCAGGCATCAAAAAAGCAATAAAACGATTACGCGTGTAACTCTCGGCGGCAGTTTCGAGCCCTAGCTTGGCGCCAAATCAGGGCGGAGAAATCCTTGTAGGGCTGCTGACTAACCGACTTGGAGTTAGCGGCACCACCATGCCCTGCCCAGCGTCCCCCGCCTGACCGAACGTCGGGGGCAGGTCTTGCCGGACTGACTGACTGAACGGAGTGGACGGACAACACACCGAGCCGTCGACAGCGCGAAAGATTAATTTACGGAACCCGACCATGACTACTGGCGCAACGCCAAGTCGCAGTAATCATCTTCTTCGAGAGCATGCAGGCTGCAGCAACACCAGTCCGTATTTTTCCCTGCTTGGCGGCGGTGGGATTCGACCTCAAGCCAGTTGACCACAGAGGGAATCCCGTCGTCCGCGATGAACCAATTAGACCTGCCGCGACTCCTGCATGACCAGGCTCGAAACGAACGGCTGAGTCTCAAGGGAAATACGTTGCTGCAGAAGCAGCACAGCTGTCACGGTGCAGCGCGGGAATACTGGACTTGCGTTTGCATGCTTCCACCACCATCTCGTCGTCCTCGTCCTGGTCGTCCCCGTCCTGGCCGAACTCGTCCATTCCACCAGACCATCATCGGTGGGAAAATATCCCGGAGTGAGGGGTCGTCAGGCCCGGACTGGCTCCGACGCCGATTGCGGCAATGTGCATTGCGAATTCCGGGTTTAATATGCCCTCGCTTGCAAGTACCGCATCGAGAATGGCTATCTGCATCGACAGAACGACCGGTCTGGCTGGCACACTCCTTGCCAGTAGGACATCGTGTCTGGATTTACATACACACACCAGCATCTCAGCGTCAGCAGCACCCAGCCAGCCGACAACGTAAGCACTAATCCTCATGGGGACAGACGCGAACACCTTCCCCTCTTCCTCACGACGAGATCGTCGGAGACAACAAACCCGCACATGCCTCGTGGCTTGGGTGGAGATGGGACCTGCAAGTGATATCCACTTGCTCTGTCTTGGGGGCTGATCTCGTTCGTAGTAGCGTACCAAGATGATCCATGATCCATGATCTCACGGATGGACACTACTCTACAACAGACGAGAACACCCCCCCGAAAAAAAGGACTTTGCATTCAAGCAGAGTGATACAAAACGACTCTGCATCATTAATCCACGACAACGACTGAGAAAACCTCCCAGTGGGGGGCCCGGCTGTTTTCGGTGAGAGCTATCGCGAGCTCGAAAGAAAAAAGCTCTGCTGTGTTTCCACCCCCCACAGTTTGTGCGTCTGCCGGGACTCCACTTGCGCTGACATCCAGCCAGCCAGCCCGTCCATGTCATCACCAATCATCATTGTGATGGGTGTGGTCTGGTCGAATGACGTTACGCGCTCTTCCTGCTTGTGAAACCGAAACGCTAGCTGACGAGGTGCCCCTCATCTCAGTAGTGTAAAAGTTCGGCTTATCGCGTGTGCTAAGGACTGATAAAGGCAGGGAGCAGGGGGGTTGGTTGACGAGGGGAGAGGGTGACATGCAAGCAGAGACTTTGCAGGGCGGCATAACAGGGAAGGGCAGGGCAGGGCAGGACAGACGAGGCAAGGCATCGCGAAGGATTTACCCATTTTAATATTTGCTGTTTGTGTGTGGTGACACGAACCCAAGGTCAAACGTTTTGGAACCCGATGTGGTGATGTGATGGATGTGATGTAGTGCCATCACTGACAAGGGGGGATGAGTAAAGTAAATCGACCCCTCTTACACGAGGGTGATGGAGCCGATGCAACCACCAATGGGTTTTTTTTTGTTCTCATCGGTTTTCCATCTCTCTCTTGAGAAACAAGATTTTTGGAAATATCTTCAGATACGTGCGAAGCAGATCGTATCGTACGAAGTACCCCACTTTCCAGGGCAGTCCCAGTCCCCATTCCCACTCCCACGCCCACTCTTTTTCACTAACGTCGCTCAACGGCACAGCAAACACCAGAATACACACACACGCGGGCCATAGCACCCGGGGGATCGCCAGCAGGGGAGCAGGAGCGGGAGCGGGGTTAGAAGAAAGAATGATGACCCTGGGGCAATTTTTGAACAAAAATAAAAAAGATTATCCCGTCTCTACTCCATACTCACTCACTACACACTTGTGTATTTCGTGCTGCGCACAGATCGAACAAAGGGAACTTTGAACTGAACCAGCCGTGCGTGCCCGGGCCGTTCAGACTCAAACAAGTCAAACTCAGCTTGGTCACACAGTGCCGGCCACAAAGCTGAGTAGGTAGTAAGTGGGTGGGTGGAAGGTAGGAGATGCGAAGAGATGCCATGGTGCAAGGTCATGCTATGCCATGCCATGTCATCTTTTTTTTTTTTATCATTCTGTCCATCCCGTCTCCCGTTCTCCGAAACCGTGCAGCTCTTCTTTTCTCTTTTTTGATAGGCTTGAGACTATAGTGTTCTCTTGAAGCACCCCGCAATGGCGAGCAAAAAAAAAAAAAAACAACGCAACGGTTTCAATGCTACCTACTACCTGACCTACCAGCCTGCCACTGCAATTGGTGAGCTTCTGGACATTGGTGGACACTAGTGGAACAGGTGGAACAGGTCGTGGTACCGACCTAAAAAAGCCGTTGGGGAGAATGGAAGGAAGGTGTTGGTCAAGGTAGTAACAGAGTAACAGACTGAACTTGGCGAGTGGGTAGCGGACTGACCAAACTGAACCGACTAAAACTGACATGAGACGAGATGAAGTGCGAGATCCCTTTTTCTTTGTCTCTCTTTATCTTGTCCTCGTGCAACCTGATCCCTGAGCACGACGTTAGCGGGCTGTGAGTGCCGTCTAAAGAGGCGGAGTCGAATCCTGTGTGATGTTCAATTAGTGGGAAGCGACAAAAGCAGTTTAAGGGAACGGAGTATTTCTCGCCAAAAAGTAAAAAACGGTCCCCTCCAGAACGGCAGGACGCGGGACGGTCAAGCTTCAAACCGTTCTAGCCAGCTTGGCCCAGCCCAGCGAGGCCAGGATTTGCAACGGTAAGGCGGGGGAAAACAAGAAGGATGGAAGGAAGGAGGTACTTTGCGGGATTTCCGATCCAAGTATCTTTTTTCATTGTTTCGTGCTAGCCGCCTACCGTCTCACGATCTTCCAGTGAGATTCCACCGTGTTTCTGGAACACTTTAGTGGTTTACTGGCCCGTTAGCCGTCTGCTCACATGCCTTCCATCACATCTTGTTTCCCAAATCAGGAGGTGACGTGATCCATCTTCCCCGCCTGTCCCTGGCCACACCTGGGGGAGCTGTTCTTGCTATCCAAAAGACGAACGGGTTCGGCACCATGGCCTGCATACGCACAAGCACCAGTATATGCCGTGCCGGAAGCTCCGTAGCCCTTTCCCAGATGCAGAGACTTGAGCTGCCATGGCCGGTCAGGGCAGGTGTACGGCCGAGGCCGACGTCCTTAACTCCAACGAGCGACCGAATCGCCGCCCGTTCATACATCACACCGGCCTCTGTCAACTATTGAGGCCGATAGGCGGAGGAACTTTTGTCTCTCGAAACAAAACTGCATCCAAACCACTAGACCCAGACACCGACGGTGAGGCCGACGATATTACGTTCCATACATGGCTGGCATCATGGCAACCCCTTTGGAACGCTAGGGAAAAAGTTGGGATCTTGCAACCGCTCGCGGTTTCGCTTGGCTATCTCGGCCTGTCTCTTGCGCGTCAAACGTTGCTGGTAAAATGTGCTGTAACAAGTCAGTGACCACCTCCTCTGGAATAACCTGACAAAACCCACCTCTTGAGTTCAAACACCCGCGGCTCCTCGGCGACATCAGGAGTAGTGCTAGTTGGAGATTTGGCTTCATCATCCTTAGTCTGGTATCGTCAGCGCCTCCTTTCCAAAACGACACACCGCACAGGACAGCATAGCGCAGCTCACCTCAGTCTCGTCCTTCTTGTCATCCTTCTTTTCATCCTTCTTCTCCTTGTCCTTATCCTTGTCGCCGTCCTTCTCCTTAGCCTTCTTTGCCTTCTCCTCCTCCTTCCGCTTCTTTTTCTCCTCGTACTCCTTCTTCACCCTCTCCACCTCCTCCTCGAGCTCCTTCTTCCTCCGCGCCTCAACGGCGGCGTAGTCGATCTTGGGCGTGCAAAAGCCTGCATCCTTGAGGTGGCTAGGGCAGACGTAGAAGAAGTCCTACTGCACTTAGTCCCTGCACTTGAGCCGAGAGAGAGAGAGAGAGAGAGAGAGAGAGAGAGGCATACCTTCTTGTCCGACGTGATCAGGACGCTCGAGCTCGCCTTAAAGCAAACTTCGCACGACTTGGCGCTCGTTTCAGCCACCTTTCGGTGGATGTATTCGTTGGGGAACGACATACGAGACCTTTCCCCCGCCAGACCACCGGGCTAGCTGGTTAGACCTGCAATCGGCGGACTGTAGATTGTTTGAACGCTGGCGGGGTTGTCGCGATGGGCTTGGGTAGGTGCAAATCGCGGGGTTATCATGCACTGTGCGGTGGTCTGTGCACTGTGTGGTTACAGCACTGTGGGATCTTCCTTCATAAAGCTCACTCTCCAGCAATCCGGCACGTTGTGTAGATAAATCGTTCCCCGAGAACTTTGTGAGAAGTTTCATTTAGCACAGATGTTTTGGTGTCTTGGGCTTAGATAAGGGGAAGCCCAGGGTGCTGCTCAAGACCGAGAAAGGCAGGCTAGTATCTCACCTGATAGGTCGCCGTCCAGTGATCGTTCAGGGGCTCTTGTGCTGTGCTCTCGACCTACAGCCTCCCACCAACAACACCATGATTTCGTTCAATTTTCAGCTCCAATGCCAGTGTATTCGCCAGATGCCCATTATTATACACTATCTGGACTTCATGAACCTTTATAAACCCTATCCGTAAGTCATAGCATCACTCCCCCACATGCATCTCTTCATCGTCCTCATCTTCCTCCTCGTCATACTCCTCTCCCCCGCCCTCGCCGTCATCGTCCTCCTCATCACTGCTTCCCGACCCTTCACTCTCACCCTCACTTCCTGGGTCATAATCCTCCTCATCCTCGTCCTCCTCATCCTGCAGAGCCTGCTCCGCTTCCTTGTGTGCGCGCTCCAGCTCCGTAAGCCCATCCCCGGGGTCCTCCGCCTCTCCTCCTTCTTCTCCCGCCTCGCCCTTCTTTGCATTCTCCGCCAGCTCACGCTTCGCTTTCCGTCGCTCTGCCATACTCCGATCCGCCAAACCATGGCGCTTGACATATGTCTCGTCAATGCCCTGGTAGTCCTCCTGGTCGACCATGCCAAACTCAATCTCCTCAGGGCCCTCCCTACCCTCAAACTCCACCACAATGTTGAAAGTACGCTGCAGCACGCTCGTGTAGCTGACCGCTAGGATCCGGTCCAGCGGTAAGAGCAACAGAGGCTTCTTGAAGCCCCAGAGAATACCCGTTGGCAGGAAAAACAAGAACCCGTCCTTGCTACCCCGGAAGGCCTTGACATGCACGGCCTTCTCATTTGGTCGGTAGGCCTGGCGCGCGACACTGTGGAAGAGTCGTGGGTCCGAGGCGACTAGCTCGCAGGTGCTATTACCTGCCGATCGGAGAGTCGTTGTCAAGGCCCAGTTGAAGAGGCTGGTGTAGCTGTCAGAGACCGCCTCAGCGGCGGTTGCAGATGGACCCGCGATGCTGCCAGGCTTGGGAGCTGTGTTGGGGATCGTAAAGACGAGGGGTTCGAGTTGGTCGATGCCGGCACCGTTTCCATTGGCCTGCTTGGTCGTCGGGAGGTAGCTGTTGCGCGGGAAGAGGATGTAGCTGTGCTGGACTTGGGATTTGTCTGGGACAGGCAGGTAAAACATGTGTTCTACCGAGGGTCAGCAGAGGCCAAAAGAAGCGGAGTACTCGTACGTACCAATGTCCTTCCATGGGTATACTATGCCCTGGACAGGTACAGTAGTGCCCGACGCCCGGGCATATAGAAAGTTCCTGGTGAAGCACAAGTCGTACTTCTTGCGCTGCGGCACCGAGACAGAAATGTCCTTGATCTCCAGTAGCACTTCGTCGGCTGCGGCGTCGGGGCCAGAGCCCTGGCCATTGTGTTGGGATGCTGAGAAGCCATTCGTCTGTGTCGGGGCAATGTCAACTCGTCTTCGCTTCGATGCGGGGCCATCGTCGCTCGTGCCCGCTAAGCGCTCGTACACGAAGCTGGCAATATTGTTGAAGAGTTTCACATTGGCGGGGGAATCTGTTGTGCAAGCTGTCAGCAACGAATGGCAATTAGTTGTGGTCTAACGCACCAGCAGCTCTTTGGATATCAGCCAGGATATCGGGGCGACCCTGGAAGACGAAGCTCAGCGTCTGGGCGTCGAGTTCTGTCGCCATGACACGCAATTCCGACACTGCAATTTCGACAAGTGTAATTGCGCTCTATAGAAGGACAATTGAGGTTCTGCGTTTATGCGGACGTGTCGTAGTTGACGCGTAAATGGCTTTTTCCGGTGCCAAAAGGATGGTTGGTCGGGTCGCGCTTAGCGCGCCAAAGCTTGGCATCCAACTCTCTCGCAGGCGGCGACATAGACTGCATCATGTGACGTACCTACACAGTTTGGCTTCCAGAAGGCTCATGAATCAAGAGTCTAACATGGCTTTTGTCTATTCCAACAGAAGGCATACATTCCAGACATAGTATCGATACATTAATTATGAACTTCATTCAATCATGCCCCTAATCACCTTGATTTGCTCCAACACGCTCGACTTGCTGGTGCCGCCCCTCGCCGCGCGCATCTCAACGCTCTTCTCGTAGTTGAAAACCTCCTTGATATCCTCCCCAAATCGCGCATCTACCCCCTTGAGCTGCTCATATGTCAGCTTGTTCATGGGAGTGCCCGTCTGCTCCGACAGAGCCACGCAGCGGCCCGAAATGTGGTGAGTCTCCCGGAACGGCACGCCCTTGCGTACGAGGTAGTCGGCTAGATCCGTGGCCAGCATAAAAGGATCCAGCGATGCCTGCATCTTCTCGGGCTGGATCGTCAGCGTGGCCAGCACGCCGTTTGCGATCTGGATACTGTCCGACACCGTCTTGACGTGATCCAGCATGGGCTCCCAGCTCTCCTGGAGGTCCTTGTTGTACGTGCTGGGGAGACCCTTCTGCGTCATCATGAAGCCGGCCATGTGGCCAAAAGCACGACCGCTCTTGCCGCGCAGCAGCTCCAAGCTGTCGGGGTTCTTCTTCTGCGGCATCAGGGAGCTTCCAGTCGAGTAGGCATCCGCCAGCCTGACGAAACCGAATTCGCCGCTCGAGTAGATGATGAGATCCTCGGACCACCGCGAGATGTGCTGCATGAGCATGGATCCCCACTGTAGCGTCTCGGTGACGAAGTCGCGGTCCGCCACTGCACCCATTGAGTTCCACAGCAGGTCCTCAAAGCCGAGCTCCTTCGCCATCATATCGCGGTCAATGTTAAAAGGGTTTCCGGCAAGTGCACCACAGCCCAGGGCGCTGCGGTTGACGCGCTTGATCACCTCACGGAGGCGCTCCAAGTCACTGGCGAAAGCAAAACCGTACGAGAGCATCCAGTGACTCCACCGGATGGGCTGGGCGCGCTGCAAGTGGGTATAGCCGGGCATGATGTATTCGATCTCCTTCTCAGCACGGGCCGCAATGACATTCAAGAAAGCACGCAGGTGTTCCTCAATGGTGCGCAGCTCGTCGCGCAGCCACATGCGCATGTCGGTGGCGACCTGTTCGTTGCGGGACCGACCGGTGTGCAGCTTGCCGGCGACATCCTTGCCAATGATCTCGCCGAGCCTGCGCTCGTTGGCCGTGTGGATATCCTCGTCGACGCCGGGGATGATTTTGAAGCTCCCCTCCTCCCACTCCTTCATAACGGCCAGCAGACCCTTTTCGATCTTTTGGAACTCATCCTGCGAGATGATGCCCGACTTTGCGTTTGCGCGGGCAAAGGCGATGCTGCCGAGGATATCCTGCTTGAAGAGAGCGCGGTCAAAGTAGATGGACTCGTTGTACTGCACCATTAGCGGGTCGAGGCCGCCTGGAGAAGTTAGCTCTGGGCTAATTGGCGCTGCAGCTGCTGTTGCGTGCAGGGGTCTTACCAGTGAAGCGGCCTCCCCAGAGCATGTTTCCAGAAGGTTTGCCAGCCATTGTGTTTCAGTAAGCGGCCAATTGGGTATGATGCTGAACAAACCGTGGATATCTGGGCGATTGGAGTCGGCGTCGTGGCTGATGGGGGATGGCGGTGGAGTGGATAGAGCCCGGAGCTCTGAGCTGCGATGGCGGCCCCAGAAAATTTTGTTATCGGTGAGTCAAGCTGGGCGATAGCAAGCATCAGGCTTGTTGGGGATGCCGATTGGTGGGGCTACCCACAGCGGGGTTCTGTGGTGACACTGAACTCATCCCTGTCCAACAGAATCACTTCGAGGTCACCTTGCCCACGATATGTATCTTGACGGCATGAAATTGGTTTTCATTACACTCGACATTTTCTCTAGCAACCAAATGCCTAAAGGTTAAGTTTCGCACAAAAGAAATTTTATCGTCCAGTCCATTTTTCCCCGTCCCCGATCAACTAAACCCTTACCTTCCCCATCACACACCGACACCCCGCCTGAATTATCTCCCACCCCGGACACGCTTGTTGCAGAAACTCAGGCATCCCCTCCAGTACCCTGTCCGGAACCGCCTGATCCACCTGCCGGCAGAATGCCGCCGCCCGTACCGCATTCCGCCCATCCATCATGGCCCGCAGACATGCCGTGCGCTCGCACCTTTCGGGTTTGACCTCGCTCACCACTTGCTGTTCGATCAACGGAGCGGGCCGCGCCTCAGTGAAGCGCCGCCGATCGAGCTCTACGGCGGTGGAAACCGGCAAGGGGAGATCTATGGGGGTGGCGAAGTCGGAGGTAGTGGTGGGATCGTCCTCGGCCGTCCAGGCCCAGGTGGTGACGTAGCCGTCGAGATCGTCGGTGGTGGTGGTGGGAGAGTAAGTGGTTAGGGTTGTGAATAGCTCGGTGGTGGCAGTGGGTTCGGTAGGGATGGGCTCGGTAGGGATGGGCTCGGTGGGAATGGGCTCCTCGGTGGGGATGGGTTCCTCCGCTGAGGTAGCCGTGGTGGTGTTGTTGGTTGTGATGGCCCTGGTGGTAGACGCGGTTCTCCGTGAAGTGCTGTTGTAGTACGTGCGGGTCCAGATGCCGGTCGAATTGCCTGGTGGGACAGGAGGGGCAGTGCCGCTGGCGATGGTGAAGGAGTGGGAGGCGTGGGAAGCCGTGATGAGCGGGGTTGGCGTCTCCGAAGGCTCGTACGAGGATGACGAAGAAGACTCATAGGTTGAGGAGGGGAACTCAGTATCCAGGGAAAGTGTCATGCCGTCGATAATGGTGTAGCTGGTCGAGGCCATCTTGACAATGACGGTCTCGCCGGTTTCCACCGGGATGGTGATGAACTTCGAGTCGGCGGTAGGAGTGGGCGAGTCCGAAACGGAACCGAACCAGGTCGTCCAGCCGTCATCCACGGAAAAGGTGGTGTCCGGCACCGGGGGCTCGGTGCTGAAAGTGGCGTCGGGTTCCTCGGTGACGGTCATAATGGTAACGAGAGTGGTCGAGTCATCGGTGAATGTGTATGTCACCTGGGTGACACCTTTACCAGTGTGACTGGAGCCGCCGTACGACTTGTAGGAGCTGTAACTGTCGGTCGGGCTGCAGCTACCAGTGGTCTGCATGGTCACCACGGTAGCGGTCCAGTCGAACGAGTCCGTGTCGGTGGTGCAGTCAGTGCTGCTCTTGTAGAGCGTCAGCGGGTCGGGGAGACTGTCTATAGGGACAATGGTCATGGTTAGACCATCGACAGTCGTCAGCAAGGTTATATTGGGGATGGTCATGGGGCCGATCGAGACCTGAGCGCTTTCAGCCGTTGGGCCTCCATCAAGGGTGATGGTGGTCGTGAGGGCAACTCGAGATATCCTGGCCGGCTTTTCCCCGCGGGATCCCGCCATCTGCACACGTGGTGTAGGGAACATTCTCATCCAGCCTAGGCCATCAGGCTCAAATTCGGGCGTGCTTAAGGAGACTGTCGTGTAATGAGCTGACGAGAAGACACTGCAGGTACCGAAGCCTGTTGCCGTCCCCGCTACCGTTTTCGTAGCAGAGTGGGCCGTTTCTGTTTCAGAAGGTGGCGGATACGACTTGTATGGTTCATCCAGCGTTGGGTTGTCATCACCATCATCGTCTTGTTCTTTTTTGCAGCCGCCAACAAGGTTGGTCAAGTTGCCATGGGACGACCTGATATGTGACCCGCAGTCGGCGAACTGGGCAAGGTAGACCCTGTGCTCTTCCTGGCGGAAGAGGACTGCGGCGGTCAGTTTGGCTGTTTCTCTGAGAGGGATAAGGGAGAACATACGTGTGGCTGCTCTGAGGAATGTGTCGCCGAGGATAAAAAAGGAGCCTGAAGGGATGGCGCCCAGAATGCACACGGTACCCTTGTTCTCAGGGAAGATGGGTGGGACCTGGAAGATGAACTCGCTGTACGGCACGTGGATGGTGATGCCTTTGAAGCTGAAGGACATGTAGCCTTCCTCGTACAGGTGGGAACAGTCAATGACATAACCGTACGACGGCACAGGTCTGGCGTCCGGGAAGAAGGTGAGGAGGGAAAAGAAGATGTCCTCGGGCATGTACGTGAGTGTGGTTCCCGAGTCGGGGAGGAACCTTTCGGAGAAGGTCGAGTTGGTCAGGGGCGTGGAAACACAAGATCCAGGCGGCGTGATACTGATGGCTGTGACGTTGATCCAGTACCGGAAGTACCCGTCTTCGCCCTTGGTTGACTGATGAGCCAGGTCGACAGGGTGCAAAGGCCCGACAAACTTTTTGAGGTCGATCCCGCCAAACACAACCTCGCCTGTATGTGTTAGTCTGCATCGTTGTTTGAAGGGAATGGGACTGACCATTGTTGTCATCCACGCTGCCCAGGGAGAGGCTAAAGTCCTTGTCCTGGATCAAGCCCTGGTGATGCATCTCGTCGATGAAGCCGCTGTAATTCTGGTTGTATCCGATGCCATAGGCAGCGCCAAAGATGCCGGATATCATATTCTCGCTCCAAGTCGACATACCAAACTGGACGGGTTTTCGGAACTTGAAGGTGTTTGCAATACTGCTGACATCAAAAGGGTCTGACCAGGTCAGTATATCTCCCCCCTTCACCCTTTAGGTTTTCAGACTTACCCCCAAAGTTGATAACGTCACGGTAGTAGCGCACAAAGGCAGCGCCACTCCCATACGAGATCCAAGCCGGAGGACAGCTGCCATTGACTTGGATGCTTGTGTCTGATTGCTGCGGGATATAGACACCCATCGTCCGGCAGAGGTCTTCGTACGCACCCGCCCCTTCCATTGGTGTGCATGGCGGATCGACCCAGCTTTCGGACGAGCCTGTGTCAAAGTCGACGGTCACCGCCTGCTCGGGCAATCCGATCCATACTGCTGCTGTTAGTCCTCGCTCGCTCGCCATTAGGGAGTGAAGAACGACTCACACTTTATCCCGTATGCAACATCCTGAAACATGGCTACCAGTTTGACCTTGGTTGGAGTCGGCGTGGGAGTTCCTGACGAGGTAGTAGTTCGTGTTCTCCTGTCAACAGACTCTTGGATTGTTGACACGACTGACAACGAGTGAGTTGGGCCACGACGCCGCATGGGTATTCGGACAACTGGGCCATTTTGTGCCTCTTGGTCCTGCTTCAGGATAGTAGGGTATGGAGGTTGGGGATTTGGGGCAGGGGATGCCGAGACCAAGGTCAACGCCCCAAGTAACAATGGGAGACGCATGGTGAACAGGCGACGAGGGGATGAGAAAAAGAAAAAAGAGTGTAAAAGGATGGCGAGCCTGGAACAGCTCGTGATCCGCGCAGCAAGACATGGGGACAACCGAGGATGGTCTCATCAAGAGTTTTTATATATATCGTCTCTTCTACCTGCCCCAAATGTTTTGTCCATCAGCAGTTTACAACAGACACACACACATACACACACGCACACACACACACACAACAGGTCTGCTTGCTTGGCATCGGCTATTCAGATTGGCGTTTCAGACGTTCAATCTGTCAACAAGTCCCTGGCCTGACCTGAAGTGTGCATGTAAACACTAGAGTCTGGTGTTGGCCCCATCAAAGCAGGCAAGGGGGCAAGGGAGGTCATGTCACCCATGTCCCCAGCCGTAAACTGCAACAAGACACAACTGGCCCTTAATCTAGCCTGGTTGTACACACATCGGGTTTACCTGCATCAAGACGGTAATACTGTATCTGAATGCACTGAATGCATGTAGGCATTGCATGCGAGCATTCGAACTGGCATGATCCAGTCGTGCCCCCCTATTTGATATGTCAGGTTTTCTTTTTCTTTTTCGGGAAACATTGCGGCTTTCATGTCGGCAAGTAGAAGAATGGAACACCGGACCGAGAATCAAAGAAGAAAGTTGGAGTTATATTTCCCCCCCCCAAAAAATGGTATCACTGTTTAAATGGGCGTACCCAGACACACACACAAACTGGCAGAGACAAAAATAATATCTCCCCACCCCCCACCCAAAGTCCCGCTCCCGCTTAGCCGATATTTTGTTGCACATGTAACAGATAACCAGGCCTCGGGCTTGGTCTTCATTGTTGTCGTCGTCTTTGTCTTCGTTATTGTTATACCATGCCACCAGGTTGTCGGTCATGGTATTGCACTCTGACCTCGTGTGTCTGCAAGATCCGGCCTGAGCTGCTTCGTTTTGGGTTATTGTTGTTGCCGTTGCCCATAGTCTTTTCGTCGTCGTCGTCGTCGTCGTCCATGACAAAAATGTCGCTGACGGGATTTAGTTCGAGTTTCCACTGGCTCGGGACTGGTTCGGCTGTGATAACAACGGTGCTTGAGCGGTGCAAGTTTCCGGGTCCGGCAGGAAAACTGTCCGCCGTTTGCTGCTGCTGCTGATGTTGCTTGTGTGACGTGTCATCGGTGGCGGATGCAGCTTGGTGGTATCCGTATCTCCGCTGCGTCGTCCTGTTCCGCACCTCACGGATCAATACCCGCAATAGGGGAACTGACGCGGCGCAGATCGTGATGGCCACTTCGGCAGCCCCCCAAATTACGAGGTCGTACCCTTCGTCTGTGTGGAACCCTAGTTAGCCGGTTGACATGATACACAAAAGAAAACCACCAAAAATCTCAATGGTTGGTTGGGTAGGTATGATGCGTGTCACTGACAGGTGAAGTCGCCGTCCAAGACGAGAGGGATCTTGGTGCTCTTGACAAAGGCAGCACAACCGGCGCTATTATTCATTCTGGTTAGTGTTACTCTTCCCTCTCAACCGAGTCAGATCAATAGAACAACACCAAGTTAAGGTACTCACAATACACCCATGCTCATGGCCAGGGCTATCCCAACCTTTTCCTTCCTCCTCATCTGTAGTCCCCAAATGACAGTCCACGGAAGTAATGCGAGCACGACATCCATGAGACCCGAGTAAACTGGTGACACCCTCACGGTTAGACTTTTTATCTCAGAGAGAAAGAGAGAGAGAAAACATTACCGGCAGCAAAAACACCATAGTAGGCATTCACCTTGGGGTCCCAACAGACTCCGGATATGGACTTTTCCCAGCCCTTGGGGATGGGGTTACACTGAATCCACGTCACCAAGACGCTGATAGTCATGGCCAGATTCATGGTGACAATGATGAACCATACGGCCGCCTTGGTGCCGTTTTCCGTGATGCGCAACAGTGTCATGCCAAACGACGTCTTACTCCAGACCGCCCCGAGTATAGCCAACGAGCTCGACAGGTTCGATAGCAACCCGATGCCAGGCAGATTCATCGGATCAATGTCGGACGTGTGCATGCCGAAACCAAGCGAGAGGTTGACCGTGTTGACGGCTGCATCCGCCACCAGAGCCAGCTGACCGTACCTCATCATGTTAGCAACTAGACCAGACCTCAAACCGTTTGACGAAGTCTAAGTCATCAGGTAAGGTATGGAACTCACCCAAGCCATGACCAAAACATGATCATCCCACCATAACCCGCGATGTTTTAGAAACTTGCAATATAACCTCAACACCAAAAATAGTCCCGAAACCGCCACTAACGCCCAGCAAACTATCTTCATCAACGGGCCCATGGACTCTACTACTTGTCTGTTTCCTCCTCCCCCTGATACGGGTGACGGAGACAAAGATGGTGATGGTACTGGGGTAGGCGGACCGAAAACATCCTCGGCCGTTATCGACGCCATGATATAACGAGGGTCGATGACTCTGGCATGTGGCGGGCGAGCGAGCCAAAAAAAAAAAAGAAAGAAAAAGAAAAAAGACGGAACCGGCCCGAATGCGTGCGCACAGCGCGGTGAAAAGGAAGAGAAGAAAATAAAAGATTAATAACAAATCAAGTCATGGGAGGTATATTTGCTGTTGTTGGGGTGGTGGAAGGGAAGAACAGAACAGAACAGAACAGTATAACGTGATGTGATGCTATGCGTGCGGGAGGAGGATCAACAACATATATGCCGCGTGGTTGAAAAGGACTCCTTCCTCCCCAGAATCTATGCCGTCCGTCCGTCTGCACGACGGAGGATCAAGAGATCAGCTGTAGAAAAGACCGTAAGAAACCAAGGCAAGGAACATGAGGATCAGGATCAGAATCAGAATCAGGGTCAAGGCCCCCCCGGGGTTCAACTTCTTGGGCTCCCCCGTCTGTCTAGCTAGCCGTTTGGATTGTCCCGACAAGGTCGACGGAAGCAAAGAAGTAGTCCAGGGTAAATGGGGATCTCTCACAAGTACCGTTGTTGACAAATGCACGGTCATTGGCTGGAAAGAAGGGAAATGCATGTGAACATGGATGGGGGGGATGTGCTTCACTAGCCAAGATGCTTGGCACGGGAGTGACCGATTTATTGGGGGGAAGGGTGTTAAAGCTGTGTTGTGTTAGTGGGTGATGGCGGGTGCTGTCCGGGGAGAGAGATGCGGATCTTGAGGATTCCGGGATTGAGGGGGGAGATTGTGCCCATGTTTGTCCTTTTTCTTCTTCTTTAGATGTGTCGGTTTCTCATCAATGTGCCTGCTTATGCAAACGTTAACTATCGTGGAAATATCACACTCACTACAGTGGATGACGGATCTCAACTTTCCAGATCTGAGATCGAAATGGTCCATCGGAGACCCCGCACATCCAAATCGGAAATCGTGCAGAAGGATAAAATGCCCACAGACATTTTTCTCTGCTAGTCTGCAGGTCAAAGGTCGAAGCGCAAAACCCCATTCCTTCCATCGAGCCCTTTTCTTCACAACTCGGAGTCGCAAGTACCGTGGTGGGAGTTTGGGGGGGTTGTCGACAACGGACGGGTAGGCCCCTTGTCGATCAAACACCAAGACAGCTCTTCGGTTCCACACTCCGGGGAACGCCACATTTTTTTTCTTGGAGGGGGGACGGATTGCCGGGAGAATTGTTCCTTGACAAATTGATCATTGTGTTATTGGTAGCAAGTTGAGAGTGTGCAGACCATGATGATAAATACCAGAGGTGCGCGCGTCCGCTTTGAACTACAAGGCATGATGCGGCGGTTTGTTGGCTGCACGATACAATTGAATGTGATGCAGTGCAGTCAGTCAGTAGTGCAAGTCCAGTCTGCAAATGCGCTTTCAGAAAAAAAGAACTGTTTCCCCACCCTTTCCTGCCCCAAATCCCAGCACAGACGCATGTTTGGATCCAGTGGATGGTCACGTCTGATCTTTCGTATCACCAGGTGGTAGCGGGAGAAATCTCCTCTGTTTATGCATTATTCCACTTGGCGGCTAGATGCAGTCGAGTGGACCAGGGGCGGTAATTGTAGCGGAAATCTTGGAGCTCGCGACGTGCAGGTCGAGCAGATCGAGCAGATAGGTATCGGAGAGACTCTTCAGGATCAAGTCTCAGGGTTCTGGTGCTGAGGAATTCTGAGTGGCCAGCTTGCTGCTCAGAGTGGATCACAGAACCGCGCTCAGCTAGATTCCTATTCCCCTGCAACTGACACACTCCACCAGAGTGATTGTCCGGGCATAGTTGTCAGGCTAGCTGCTTCCGCTCTGTGAACTGTCGCTGAGGACAGATGTCTCCCACAAGGTGTATGCAGGCCACCTTCCAAGTTGTTGACGCCTGAAATCAGTTTCACAACCTAACTGAATACTGTTGGCAGATTAGCCCATCAAGGCATTAGGAATACAAGTTATCCAATGTCCTACTTGAGCAATTGTCAGTAGCGTCAATATGCCCAGTGACTGATCAGTGCAGCTTGATGACCGGAATACGTTGATTTGGGATCAACTCATATTCCCTTGATTCAGTCAGTCTAGAATAAGTTTCACCTCAGGCCTTACTGACTCCGTTGCGAAACTCAGTTCTGAACTGACAGGTTTTCATCTGCGAGCTCAGAAATCTGCCCATGAACCCTACAATCCAACCCCTGACAAATTGTTAGTGTGGGACCTGGTAGGCATTTAGCAGGTGTTGTAATTTTCAAGGAGCGGAGGAGCCGTTTCGATGGGCTAAGCAAGCCTAGTTATTTAGGCCTAGGTATTTGGGCCTGGTTCTGAAGCTGGGGGGAATGTCCTGGCAGGTCGGTTGTTGGGCACTCAGGCTGGCTCTGACGGCTTACAAGCTGGCAAGTAGTGTACAGCGCAAACAACTTTTCAGGGCTTAGACTGTAGTCTGTCTCTCAAACGAACAAATCACCATGCCGTCGCACCTCGCGATGCGTTAGAATGCTGGCTGCTCGAAGCTCGGCCTGGATGCGGGGAAGTGAACAACTGAACTTACACCTTGCTGGCCTCGTCCAAATCGCTGTACCTAAGAGCCGCCAGTTGCCTTTCATTGCTCGGTGGTGATTATACGGAGATGTTGCGCACCTCTGCGGCCGAGTACTTTCTGGGAGCATACGTATATATCATGTCTCTCCAGACCCATAGGGAAAGACACAGCAGTTCGATCTCGATCACCCTCCCAGGCTCACACTCTTGGACTGGAATTACACTCCCTCCCACACCGCGGCCATGACAAAACCAGCTGTGTCCCGTCACACTCTCCACCTCGCGCCGGCTTCTCCGGCTGCCTCCGAAACCCCGACGGTAGCCGTCATCGGCATCGGCTATGTCGGGACTCACCTTGTCGAGGCCTTCTCTCAACACTACCCGGTCATCGGGTACGACATCTCGAGCCGGCGCATTGACCAGCTCCGAGACGAGTTCCGCGGTAAAAACGGAGCCTCCGATAGGTCCGGAGCCCCCGACTTCACCACCTCCAAGTCCAAGCTTGCCCAGGCTACCCACTTTCTCATCTCGGTACCGACACTCCTTCGTGACGACAAGACGGTCGACTCATCCTACCTCGAAAGCGCCCTCGAGACCGTTTCGGCCCACGCCCGCCCCGGCGTTACCGTCGTTATTGAAAGCTCCGTTGCTATCGGCATGACCCGTTCCCTCCTCGGCCCGATCTGCACGGCCAAAGGTATCCACGGCGGGATGTCTCCGGAAGTAAGTCCAACCCCCCAACCCCCCAACCCCCCCGTTCAGTCTTTTCTCTCTAACCAGCTATCAAGCGGGTCGACCCCGGCCGTACCTGTCCGCCCACAACCTTCATCCCCAAACTCATCTCCGGCCTCGACGCCCCCTCCCTCCGAGCCATCCTAGACCTCTACACCCCCGTTTTTGAGACTCTCATCCCCGTCTCCAACCCCGAGGTCGCTGAGATGACTAAGCTCTACGAAAACTGCCAACGCATGGTCAACATTGCCTTCACCAACGAAATGGCCGATGCTTGTCTTCCGCACGGCATCGACCCCTACGAAGTCGCCAGTGCTGCCGCGACAAAGCCGTTTGGGTTTATGGACTTTCGGCCGAGCGTGGGTGTCGGGGGACATTGCATCCCGGTGAACCCGTGGTATCTGTTGGGGAACTGCGAGTTCCCGCTACTAAAAAAGGCGGCGGAGACCATGGCGTCAAGGCCGGAGGAGATTGCGAAGCGGGAGGTGGAGAAACTGGAGCGGGAAGTGGTGGGGAGGAGAACGAGAGTTTTGGTGGTGGGAATAGGGTTCAAGAAGGGCCAGGGTGTGGTGAGTTACTCGCCCGGTGTGGCGTTGGCGAGGGCATTGGCGGAGAGGGGGGTTGATGTGATGTGGGCTGATCCGTTGGTGGAGCAGGAGGTGGTGCCTGAGGTGCAGAGATTGGAGGAGAGCGAATGGGGAAGTCAGCTGGTTCGATTTGATGTCATCATTGTGGTGGTCAAACAGATTGGGCTAGATTTTGGAGTGCTGGATCGGCTAGAAGGGGTGAGGATTGAGATGTGGGCTTAGGGGAGAGGTTAGAACTGTGCTTTAGCATATTTGGGCGGGCCGCAGGGCCTGGAAGGGAGATTTAGGAGCAAAGTTTTGACGACGGCTGGGGACTACCACAGCAAGAGACGCATAGAACATGAGTCTGTGGCTTATTTTCCCCCATCTCTCGGCGTGTGGTAGGTTCGGGGCTGATCGGTATCGGGCAGGCACGACTGTAAGCTCAACACACCGAAGGTTTTGGCAGCACCAAGCCAGGCATAATTTAGAGTGGGTGCAATGAGCTGAGATCCGGAATTCGTTTTTCTTTCCATCATTTCTCGTTGCTAGCTACCCCGGAGAAATGGGTCAACTGTTGCGGCGGATCTACTGCCGTTTTCCAGGATACCGACGCAAGCTGTCGGCTCAGAAGGGATGCACGCTGCGGCTCGTTCCTACCGAGATCGTGGACCTAATCCTGGAGCACCTCCCCCCGGAATCTGTCGTTGCCTTCGCCCTGACATGCCGCGCGCTGTATGGCAAGCATTTCCCCAAACCAACCGAAATCTCAGTCGCCAGCAAAGAAAGGCTACTCCAGTTGATTGAGCGAGACCTTCTGAATCTCTACTTTTGTTATGGCTGCATTCGCCTTCATCCATGGCGCCCCAAATTTCAAAACATCTACTTCTGCAGAGAGTTCCCCGGGGGTTGCGGGGAATCCATCGATTGTCCATGCCCACTGCCTTTCCAGATTGGCCATGTGTACTCCTGGGCCCGCCTTGTCATGAACCGTCATTTCTACGGGCTTACCCACGGGCCAGATTTAAAGAAAATCCTGGTGCTCCAGCGCATTTTCTACTTCCGCTTCAATGCGTATAGTCGCATCAAGGTTCATTGGGATACCAAGGTCATCGAAAACAAGCTCTATCTCCATGGCACCATGGTGTTCAAGTTTCACCCGAAGCGGCGTCCTACAAAGAAGGCGGTGTCTCCAGAAGCCCCGAAGCCATCGCAGCTCTTCATACGATGTTGCGCACTTTCCCTCGTGTGCCGGCACCTCAGAACAGTCCATTCATCCGACAGCGTGGAGGATGGCAACGGTGCTTCGCATCCCTTGTCACCAGGAATCAACAGCTTGCATGTTCGGTCATGTCCCAAGTGTTATACCGACTGTCAGATGCGCCTCACGTCGCCCTCCAGACGCGGTTGTTGGGGCATCAAGATCAGCACTTGGCATAGGCTTGGAGCATGTCGATCCCCTCATGAAGAAGAGTGGCGTTGTCTTGTAGGGCCAACACCGGATGGAGTACCAGTGAGAAAGAATTCATGCGGGCCTGGGGCAGTGTATGGGGCATGGATGGAGGGCTGCCCGGGTTCTGCGGATCAAGTGAAGATGGCAGAGTTTATTGATCTGCTGCTTTGATCTGTCAGCGCTGGGCAAGCGCTGGGCAATCAGAGCCCGCTTCGGGAACAGAACAGGAGGCATCCTGTGCAAATTGGGGCTCTCTGGAGAAACCGCGAAGAGAGAGGTGGAATAGAAGAAGAGCAGCAGATCACATTGGATTTACGACAGAGAGTTTTGGGTACGCAGGTTAGGGCTTATATCGGGAGAAGATAATCAATTTGGCATTTTGTGGTGGCTGAACCTTGTACTCTTTTCATTTGTGGGTAGTTAAATCTGTTCACTTGTCTCCAGAAACACACACAGTCTCGACATCGGCACTTCACAACGCCGAAATAACTCAAGCAACCTACCTGTCGGTCATGGGCCAACCCGACGGTGGCCTCCCGCCATATGCTCCTATGCGCCCAGGTGACGCGCCGAAGAAGTCGCCGCTGGATCGCATCCTTGCTCGATTTGGGTTCCGCCGAGGAGCTTCGCCGGGTCAAACCACAGATGAATCACCAAATGCCAAGCTGCCCAAGACAAGGTCGCCAAAGACCCCCAGTCAAGGCCGTGTCTTGAAAGAGTGTGGGCGGTGCGGTGAGGTTTTTTACCACCCCATCCGATCGTTAGATCCCACCCACCTCCGGTACTGCGGTTGGCACCATCCAGGTACAGTCAACTACCTAACAATGAGTCTATGACCATCAGCCTGGGATGCTAACTTGATTCTGGTTTCAATACAGGCCACCCTATCTGCATCAAGGACTTGGCCGAGGGGAGGGTACTGGTGGGGGAAAAAACGGCAAAGGGCTTTGAATCGAAGGTTTGGGAGTGCTGCTTGCGCGATACGGAAAGGTATGGTAAGGGCGATGGCTGTACTCATACCTTTAATCGGCACGCCACCAAGGATACCTTGAAGAGATCCGTGTGGTCTGTATCTCATTAGTCGCTACAGCTTCTAACTATAGCTTCTACAGGTACTACCAGAGAGGGTAGTCCGGTACAGCTGAATCAATGATCGCTCTCTGACTACCTACTTACCAAACTCATGATACAGTCCAAAAGGTATTCCAAGTTGAGATCGAAATAATCTATCAGGGGTGGTCGGTGTGAATGACCATTGTGAAAACCCGAGCCTGAAAGCGAATCTCTGTCAAGATCAATGCCAATGTGCAAAATTGGTCATGTTAATCCTCAAAGCGTCAAATCGCTGACAAATTTTTTGAGAGTTGACAATGCCGAGTGGGAAATCTGCTCAGCATGCATGTCAAATCGCCGATTCGGCACCGAACCAGTCCACTCGCTCATTCGCCACAGCAATCCAATCCCCATCCCCATGACGTCGCGACTCGCGATATCGACATCGAAAACGCGACGCTACAAACCTGAACTCCACGCTAGCGCTTTTTTGAACGGATTTAAATCCGCATCGACGCCGTCACCATGGATCCATTATTCTGTCTTTCCCCACTAAATCCCAATTATGGATCGCGAATACGCATCAGACGAACATGTTGAACATGAGCCGAAGCCATCCGATCTCGAAAGTGACCATGATGCCATCACTGACACCGACATTGATTCCGAAATCGATTCCATCCCAGATCACGATGGTCACCGCTTCAGTACCCACGAGCTCCGCCTCAGCCGTGCCAACACCACGGCCACCGCCAACACCACCACCAGCTCGACACTTTCCCGCCTTCGCAGCACCGTAATAACCCGCCGCAACACGCTGCAATTCACCCACCCGCTCTCCCACCAGCCCACTACGCGCGAACACCTCGTTGACTTTTCCGGTCCCAATGATCCGTACCGCCCACTCAACTGGCCGCTTCGCAAAAAAACCACCACCACCGCACTGTACGGTCTGGTGACCATGTCCGCCACGTGGGCATCTTCATGCTACTCGGCGGGCACCGCGCAAGTTGCCTCGGAATTTAGCGTGTCTAACCAGGTCGCTATCCTCGGCACTTCGCTATTTCTAGTCGGGTTCGGGCTAGGGCCTTTGTTATGGGCGCCGCTAAGCGAAGTATATGGACGTCGGGCGGGTGTTTTTGGACCCATGTTTGTGGCGGTATGTTTTAGCTTTGGGAGTGGAGCGGCAAAGGATCTCCAGACGGTGATGCTGACGCGGTTTTGGGGAGGGTTCTTCGCTTCCGCGCCCGTCACGAATACCGGAGGGGTGTTGGGGGATTTGTTTGCACCTTCGGAAAGGGGCGTGGCGATGGCGGGTTATGCGATGGCCGTGGTGGGCGGGCCGGCATTGGGGCCGATTGTGTCCGCGGCGGTGGTGGTGCAGGAAGGGTATGGGTGGAGGTGGACAGAGTATGTGGCGGGGATGCTGCAAGGGGTGATTTTGGTGGTTGCGGTGCTGTTCATCGAGGAGACGTACCCGCCGCGGCTGCTCGTTGACAAGGCGAGACGACTGCGAGTGGAGAGCGGGAACTGGGCACTGCATGCGGAGTTTGAAGAGTGGGATGTGAGTGTTGCCGAGCTGGCGAGGAAGTTTCTGGTTCGGCCAGTGCAGTTGCTGCTCACGCCCATTTGCTTCCTCGTGGCGCTGTACGCGAGTTTCTGCTATGGGATTCTGTACATGCAGCTGGGGTCGATTCCCATCATTTTTGGGGAGATTCGCGGGTGGTCGCATGTTGTGGCGACATTGCCTTTTCTCTGCATCTTCATGGGTGCCCTGCTGGGTTGCGCCATCAACGTCTACAACCAGGTTCTGTACAACAAGGCCTACCACGCGGCCGGGAACCGCGCTGTACCGGAGAGGCGACTACCGCCCATGATGGTGGGTGCCGTCTTGTTTGCTGGAGGCCAGTTTGTAACTGGCTGGACTGCCTCCCCGACGGTTCACTGGATCGCGCCTTGTATCGGCCTCGTTCTGTTGGGGACGGGATTCTTCACCATCTTTCAGGCGGCGCTGAACTACCTTGTCGACACATTCCAGATGTATGCGGCGTCTGCGGTGGCGGCGAACACTTTTTTGCGGTCATGCTTTGCATGCGCATTTCCGCTGGTGGTGGGCCCAATGTATCACAGCCTGGGAGTTGGGCCAGGCTCTTCGATTCCGGCGGGATTTGCAGTTTTACTAATCCCGGTGCCGTTTGTGTTTTTCATCTATGGGAGGAAGATTAGGGCGCGGTCGAAGTGGTCCAAGGCGTCGGTGTATGATTGAGGAGAGATGAAAGTGTACGATATCCTATAGAACCTACCAGCGTAGAAAACCACCATTGCATACGGTCAGAGTCTCACCTTCTGGTTTTTGTATACCTAATTCCGATTGGACAAAGCTGGAATGTTGCATCTACTCAACCGTTCAGGAGTTCAGGGGCTCGGTGCGCCAGGGTTAGGGTTCCCAACCTCTCCAAACCACCAAGACCTCCGACGGGCACTATGCTATTTTCCTTTCAGCGCGTTGCAATTTCACTCACCGTGCCGCATTGTGCCGCAGACTGGGCGAATCCTCAATCGAGCCACTCAATCGCAACGATTTGCCTCCCCCTCAACACCTCGAAAATCCATCAACTTTGTGATCTCGCATTTTTTCACTCAGCACACTGACGTCACGCCAATTTTTTGCGTGTTGGGCTTACGCCAAGAATCCCGTGCGACACACCCACCTAGACCGTGAAAATATGGTCCAAATCCCTTTCCTCGACTACCTCCTTGGGGGCCAATCTTTTTCCGTCCCCGGTGATATTCCCCCGCTCGCTGGGAAAACCTTCCTCATCACCGGCGCCAACAGCGGTCTCGGGAAACAATCTGTCCTTGAGCTCTCCCGGGTTCCCTCGCCGCCGTCTCTCATCTGGGTATGTGCGCGCGGTGAAGCTCGCGCGCAGGCTACTATTGATGAGATTGACAAGGCCGTCCCCGGCGCGGCGGGCCGTCTTCGTCCGTTGGATTTGGATCTAACGTCGTTTGATTCGATCAAGGCCGCTGCGCGTCGGGTCCTCGCCGAGTCGGAGAGACTGGATGTGCTCATGTTGAATGCGGGAATTATGGCTTCACCGGCGGGGGCGACGAAAGAGGGTTATGAGATCCAATTCGGGACAAACCATGTTGGACATGCCCTGTTGGTAAAGCTGCTGCGGCCGATTTTGACTAAAACTGCCGCGCAGGAGGAGGATGTGAGGGTTGTGGTGCTCTCCTCGGCGGCGGTTGCACTGGCGCCGTGGGGTGGAATCAAGTTTGAATCGCTCAAGTCGGAGCAGCGGGACATGAGCACGTGGACTAGGTATGGGCAGAGTAAGTTGGCGAATATCCTGTTCACGGTGGAAATGTCGAAGCGGTTCCCCGAGTTCAAGACCATCGCCGTGCATCCCGGGGTGGTGGCGACAAACTTGGCGGCTCCGTTTGCGAGCAACATGATGATGCTTTCAAAGCCGGCTCTGTGGGTGTTTAATCTGTTTACCAGGAGGGTCGACGACGGCGTGAGGAATCAGCTTTGGGCAGCGGTTTCGCCGGATGCAAAGAGTGGCATGTTTTACTTCCCGGTTGGGAATGCTAATTACATGAAGGGCCAGGCCAAGGATGAGGAGTTGGCCAAGAAGCTGTGGGAGTGGACAGAGAAGGAGCTGGAGGGTCACGAGGTGTAATGGTGAGTGTTGATCGTTCTGCGAGTGAAATGTGTACTTGATAGTCTGCAGATATTTAAACTTCGTCCCGGCCCTAACTCCTGCTGTGTGGTTGCTTAATCTGGATGTCTGTTTTCAAGACAAGGTCTTGAGCTGGACCGCACAGACGCTGGCATCAACTACCTAATAATGATGCAAGTCCATGCCGACATCAACTCGGCATGCGCATAAGATGCCCATTCTCAACACGAGCTGGCCGTTGGTTCAGTCAGGCAGGCAAGGGAGGATAACCAGTTGATCAAATCTTCAAAAAAGCTTGCACGGGTGTCAACAGGATAAACTAGTCCATTGTCAATCTTTGACGGAGCAAAAAGCATATCGGGAAAGACCCGTATGGGAAAGAGCCCAAACAAAAAAAAAAAAACACTCGCGTGTCCCCTCGACCGGAATCGAGCCGGTGACCTTTCGGTAAGAAATCATACAATTACAGCCGAACGTGATAGCCAACTACACCACAAGGGGTTTGATTGTTGAACTCTAGCCCCACTATCAGCTCTGATAAGCCCAAAACCGGCGATAGCCGAGCACACCGAACCCGGTTACACCCTTAGAAACAGAGTCAAGTGGAATCGATGGACTTGAGCATACACATCAAGATACGGATACTCTGTGTAGACAGTCTACTACCAAACGACCGTCTTCAACCAGGTGCCCAGCCTGTCCATCATCACCTTGGTCTTGGCCTCGGCATCCTTAATGGTGTCTTCACCGCCCAGATACTCCCTAACATGCTTATTGTCGAACCCGTGCAGTACGTCTGGTACCAGCATCCACTTCACACCGCCATCTTCCCAGTTCTCCTCAAACCCGAACCGATCGTCTGGCTTTCCAGTCTCGTCCAGCACGTCGATTTGCCCGAACTCTGACTTCACATCTTCGCTACCACATATACTCCACTTCTTATCGTCACTCTTCGGATCTGGTATTCCACGGTTGGCCGCCGCAGTTCCGCATGCCTTGCCACCTTCCCGAGCCAGTCGGCAAGCAAGCTGCCAGTTCTCATGCGCCAAAATATCCAACTCGGCGGCGACCAATCCAACAAACGGGGGCAGGCTATTCCTGTCGGCAAAGGAAGGACTCAAAATGGGATCGTGCAAGTTGTGACCATAGGGAATGTAGCTCCAGTTGAACGAGGGTATCAAAGTCATTAGGCCATCAGTCTCAGCGTTCCGAGGATGCGGCAGTGTTGCCTTCCATGGTCGATTTTCCTTCTTCTGCTCGGGCGGCACGCTGAGATTGATGTACCCGTAGACGCTGACGGCGGCAGCTGGTGCGAGATGATGTGTGCGTATGCTCGGGAGTTGGCTGACGGTGAGAGAGAGGTTGCCCCCCGCTGAAAAGCCCAGGATAGCTGTCCTGCTGCGTCTGACACCAGACCGACCAAGGCCGGTGGTCCGGTCGATAGGGAGGGACTCATCGGCGAGGATGGCTAGAAGGAGCGCCTCAATGTCGTGGACGGCAGTCGGGTAGGGAGCCCCGGGGGCTTTGGAGTAATTTAGGGCGATGACAAGAATATTCTGTCCGTCGGCGAAAGCGCGGTTCCATTCGTCGTCGTCTCGGATGTGTCCGATGCAGAACCCACCTCCGTGGATTGTGAAGAGGACCGGAAGCGTTATCGGCGAGGTCTGGTCATAGGAGCTGGGAAAGAAAACACTTTGTCCGTCAGCCAGGACTTGACAGCAGGCCTTCCAAACTCACCGGACTGGGAGCTGTGACCGACACTCATATACTTTGACGATATTGGGCGCCTCGGGGGCCGGGTAGAAGTAATCGGTCCAGTCGCGAATCCACAGAATCGGTGACAGTATACCCTTCAGCCCGTATATATGGCTTGCCAAAGACAGCTTGGACAGGAAGCCTGGCGCCTGTCGCCTAGGTGTTTCGGTTCCATCTTTGCCCACGTCTTCCGGGAGGTCGTCGGGGGGCGGAGGTGTCATGGTTGCCATGACGTTCGGCGCGTAGGTATCGAATGTGGAGGTCGAATCGATCAAACTGAAATTATCGGCAGAGCTAGGTTCAAGATGTGCGCGCGACGAGAGCAACGACCAACTTGCCTCGACGATGGCAGAATTCAGCAAGCGCGGACAGGGGAGACCTCATTACCCGGCGGCTGGCCAAGCGGCTGTTGGTCAGCGCAGCTGCCAGTGCCACAAGAGCAGCAATCACTAATCGCTTCGCGGAAGGAGCCATCTTATCAGCAGCGAATAGAGAAGCTGTTGTGCGAGCCTTGACTTCCGTGGCGTCCGCGAAGGGGTTTGGCTAATCCCGGTTTCGATGATTGGCGGATGCACTACCAACACTGCCAAGACCGCCTTGCAACAGGCGACTGACCAAACCCACCAAGCCCACGTCGATGCAGTATGCACACAAGCAGGTGGGAAGAAGGACCAACTGCTGCAAAAACAAGATGCCGAGGGCAAGCTTCGCAGCACGAAACCTCTTTCAGAACGAAGTGAAGGAGAATGGCAGGGCTGCCCTGGCATCTCGACATCCAGGCTCACTGTGCCGCTTGTGGGGCTGAGGTGCTCCCGGGCCAGAGCGTCTTTGCACGTAAGCCAAGCTTTCCTCCCCCACAAAGACCACTGCTGATGACCCAATTCTGAAGTCCATGGTGATACGGACTCATATCTCGGGCTGGCAGACAAACCGTTCCAGTACCCCCTAAGTGGTTGTTACGCACTGCAAGTCTTCCCCCATCACGCCGCTCACGCCACGACAGGCAGCCACTGTGCACACGGATTGCCGGAGAGTCGTCATCCAAGAGTATCCACTCGACTGCCGGGATGCTCTAGATCGCCTGTGAACGGCGTGTGCGTCTCTATCTTGTCCCTGAGCGTGGTTGTGACGTGGAATATGACGCCCTGGGAAAGGTCGCTTCCGCATGCGGGATCCCTTTCCTCACTCTCCTGCCTGTCGAACTAGTTGACTCTGTCCACGAGATTTCCGCTGACACGCCATTCTGGAGATTTGCGTCTGCGTTGACGCTTGCCCACCGTTTGTCAGCCGCTCCGCCGGAGCCACAGGGCATTGTGAACCTGACCGACATCGCGAGCTAGGAGAGGGGAGGGGTGGTGGAGCAGTGGCGCCCAGAGTCCGAATATTCGGGCGAGGGTGATTCGGTCGTCCGCCTCACGATCGACAACCGGGGCATCAAGCGGATTGAGCGACTGCCCGACTACCCGCAGTACCCGGAACTGAAGTCTCCGCATCTCGCATACGTGGTCAAGGAGTCCCACGCGCTCCGAGACGTCACGGCATGCTTCAAGTACGGTCTAGCTCAGCTCCGACTCCCGCGAGGATCCCAGCCGTCCGATCATGACAAGGCTTTACTAATCGCAGATACACCATCTCTGCCAAGGCTGCCAGAGTGTAACCTGTTTCTGAGCATGGCAAACAAGGGCTGGGGACAGCTTCGTACGGCCGAGCTGGATTCGATTACTGGCATCACCTTTTTCTACTCCGTGGGGAAAACTCTACGGGATCCACATCCACGAGTCTGAAGATTCCACAGCCACATCAACCGCCGAGCGCCTCTAGTGTCGCGCTATATGGATGTACTTGCCCGTCTCTGCTCAGGACAAGACCATATTATATCGGGATTCAGCGAAAGGCTCCAGGAAAGCCCTGTAACAACACAATACTGGTAAGTCATGACCACCCAACTAACCCTCCTTCCCTTGCTAACCGTCAGCACAGATTCGACAACGCCTCTCCGGCGACACCATCTTGGGCTGCGACGCCCCAAGCACCATTCATCCTAATAAATGGCAGTGGGAAAGCCGCGAGCCCACCACACTCATATACGCTGAGCCGGTCGGCTTCGACGAAGTGCCCTTTCTTGCAACCTACCCCAAACGCGCATCGCCACATGCTTCAAAGAAGGAGAGGAAATCCCATCCCGCCATGCACAGTTTTGCTAGCAACGCCACCAGGCACGACGGCTACGCGTACTACGGCTCAGCGCCCTTATCTAATGTCACCCGCGTAGAGCACTACTACCAAATCCTCCCCTTTAATGAGCGGAAACTCAAGGTAATCCAAGGCTTTATTTTCCACTACTCTAACGGAGGGCGTCGGGCTCTAGGAAGTGTACGCGTTGGCGTCGGGTTGAGCGAGACCATTGTCAACCCCACCCACTTGACTATAGTGACCTGGAGAATCAACCGGCGGAGCGCCCTCAACGGACCGGCCTTGGTGGTATTGGTGACAGCTGATGATATAGAACCAATCCCTCCCAACGGTGAGGCGCCACGCTCCTACTTGGTCATGGCCGGGGAGCTAGAATTTTGGTATCGCCTCACCGACGAGTGCGTCATCGAGATTAAGGACCGTCGGGATTCACCCGTAGGGGCGCTCAAGAAGAGCTACCGTGCATACACGGAAGTGCTTGATGAGGACAAGTGACAAGGAGTTCACGAGGATCTGCGTTCACTTTCAAAAGCCAGACCAAGTGTCATAGAACAACAGACGAGAATAAAAGTACAAGTACAGTCGCAAAATCCACAAGCCCTCCCCATCCGTCTGCCATCATGTCATCGGTACCGGACATACAAAGTCGTTCTCACATCCTAGCGTGCAGCTGACCGTCCAACAATGATCTCCTCTCCGACAACCACGTCATCCTCGTCCGGATCCTCGATGCTGGTTCGGCTCTTGGCCTCAACCGCCCGATCAATCTTCTTGCCATCCTCGCCAACCACCTCGGCCCCGTCATCAGGCTTCAGCGGCAACTCGGGGGCTTTCTCTTGGGTCGGAGTCTTGTCCAGATCAATGTCGTCTTTCCGGTCAAGGCCCTTGGAGCCGAATGACTGCGTGTTGAAGGGCCAGAGGCTTCCAAACGAACTAGTCTTGACCGCGCTTGGGTGCACTGCCATTGGTTTAAGCAAGATCTTCTCTCGGGCGGGGTCGATTCCGGACACTATGCTGGTCGGTGCGGGCGTGGCTTCCGGCATGGCAAAGTCGCCAAACTCTTCGTCCTCAATGTCGTCGGCATCATCATCAGGCCCATCCGAGTCGTCGCTGTCGTCTCGGCCGTCGCCAAACCGCTCTTCCCGGCCGGTGTCCTTGTCGAGGCTCCTTCGGTTGTTCCTCCTTGCGCTGCGCACTACGCCTCGCCACCAAGACCCGCGGTTCCACCCGCTGCTCCCGGCGTCGTTGCCGAGGTTGTCCAACTCGCCGTCGTCGCTGCCACTGCCCGAACCCTCATCGTCGTCCTCATCATCAGCGAATGGATTCCGCAGCCGATCGTTCGACGTCGTGGGAAGAGCGAAGCTGCTTATCCCAGATGTTTCGCCCGCAGAACTGGAGCTTTCTTGGCTGCCGTTTGCAGCGGCGGCGGCAGCAGCAGCATTACGCTTGTTCATGGCGAGGCGGGCAGCGAGTTGGAGACGAGCACGGGATGGAGGAACGTTCAGTGGCGGGGGAGGTGGTGGAGGGGGTGGAATTGACGGTGGGTTCATCGAGTTTCCATTGTTGGCGTTTAGAGGGTCGGTGTACGCTCGGAACTGCGTTCGGATTAGCTACCCATCAAGTCAGGCCACGAGTAACAGCGTTATTCAAGCCTTCGAAATAGGAAATCCCAATGTGTGAGCGCCATCGCAGTTGGCGAGGCAGCATTAGACCAGTCATTCACCAGCACGCCCTCCCAAAGATAAAAGAAACGCTCAATACAGCTAGACAGAAATCAACAAGGGCACTGGCCAGGTTATGTTCTTCTCCTGTGCCCCCTAAAGGGGATCCGCTTCAGCCTGTCGACGTGGCGAAGAAATTGCTTGATGCTCCGGTGACCCCCCTCACCCGACTCCACAAATGTGTAATCCAGAAGCTCAGGCTCATCCAAGTCGGCTTCCGTCTGGGGTTCAGGGTCGGCGGTACCCAGAGCGCGGCGAGGTCTGACACGAAGAAGCTGCGACCCCTGCCAAGCAAACTCTTCCTCATCATCGTCGTTGATCAGATCCCGGTCGTGGGTCTTGGCCATCTCCTAAATGTCACAAATCTCACAGGGATCTCTATCGTGGCCAGCCCGGGCGCTCCCCACTACGTCGTTGACCAAATCGGACTCTGGTGCCTCATCCTTGATAGACCGGGGCTTGGTCGGATCTGGAGGCCCACTTGGACCGACATCATCTGGCTGAGAGAAAGCAAAATCACCCACCTCGCTGTTGACGTCCTCCTCATTGTCTTGTTCCTCGTCTTCATCCTCGTCGCTAGAGCTGCCGAAACCGCTCATGAGGGTGCCGGCACTAATAGCAAATGGGCCAATACCACTTCCCGCATTGTCTGAAAGGTCTTGCCCACCGTTCAGGCCGGCTTCGGCAAGCGCATTCGAAGTTCCGTTCCCGCCCAGGCCGATTGAGCCAAGCCCAGACAGCCCCATACCGGCAAGACCTGCACCAGCACGGTTGGCGTGCGCCACATCAGGTCGCACACCGCCCAGAATGGCATTGTCACGCTCGCGAGTCTCAGCCAGAGCGCCCTCGACGTAGTTGATCCAATCCTGAGCCATAACCTTTTCCAGAACGATGTCACTCAGAAGCTCAGGAGGGTGGCGCTCCGTGAACTTGACAACCTCCTCGGCGATAAGGGTCAGGTGTCCCATGTACCCCATGCGGGTCTTGTTCTCAGTCTGCGACTTCTCGCTGGCCATCTGGCCGTTGATGATCTGGTTGGCAATGTCGGCCGACTCGAAAAGACTTATGGCAAGTGTCGGGTTGTACCCGCGATCCATAGGGCCGTTGAAGACTTGCTGTACGATATCGTACACGACGTTGTGCAGAAAGTTGTTCCATGGGTAGGAAAAGAAGAAGCCGAGGATGGTGGGAACGACGCGGTTGTCAACGAACTGCATCTTGAGATAGTCGCCAACCACAGGCTTGGGAGTCGCCGGGGAATCCTCCGGGCTAGTAGACTCGTTTGTCTCTGCAGCGACAGACGTCTCTGCAGCATCTGGCGCTGCGCTGGTCTCAGCGGCGGTCGCAACACGGGTGGGCGAGTCTCCCTCTGATTCGGCGGCTTCAGCGTCTTCGGCTTGTGGAGTGACAGCCGGGAGAGTAGTATCGGTCGGTGCAGGCGCACGCTGACCTGAGAAGAGAGGAGCTGGTGTATCCTCCGGGTGAGGGGACATCTCCTCTGGTGATGCGGGGATCTTGACCGGCTCGACATTGAGCGGCTCGGCAGCCCTGGGTTCTGGCTCGGAGGTGGCAGGGGTAAGAAGAGGAGTATCAGTATCGCTGTTCTCCGACGCGGTCTCCTTTTCTGCCGCCTTCTCGGTCTTAGTCTCGGTCTCGAGCTCTACCTTCTCATCAATCAACAAATCTTCGAGCGATAGATTCGTCTCAATCAGCTTCGCAATTGGCTCCGCGGCACTGGGCGCACTGGGCGCAGCGGGCTCGGTGGGTCGCTTCTTGGAGGGCGAGAGAGGAGCGACAATCAGATCCTGGTCAAAGTCGGGGTCTTTCTCCACGTCTTGGACATTCAGCCTAGGCGAGCTGAGCGGCTCGTCCACAAAATCATCCTCGTCCTTATCCAGGAATGAAGAGGTCGGACCGGGCATAGGAACTTCGGGGAGCTCCTCCACACCGTGCGAGCTGTCTTCGTCTGCCGTGTGCGTCACCTCCTCAAAGCCGTCGTCGTCCGCGGAAATGTTAGTAACCTCCAGCTTGCGGACGGCCTCGGGGGACGCAGAAGAGCGCATCGTGAGCTCCTCCACCGAAGAAGGTGCCTCTTCGCCGCGCTGCGGTTGGAGGCAACCCTCAGCACGAAGTCTCTGGCGCAGCGCATCGCGGCTGGCAATGAACTCCTCCGAGCCAACCTCGTTCAGCAGCCCCATATTACTGCAGTGCAACAACTCTGCCATCAGCTCGCACGTCTTAAATCGGTCGAAACCCAGGGGCTCGATCTTGCCACCGAATGTGGAATTCAGCCGCTCCTTCTGCGCAGGCGCATTCATAATCAGGTTCATGAAGTCGGGGACGTGCTCAGCAAAGAGCCGCAGCAGTGTGCCGAGATAAATAGGGTCGCGGCTCGAAGGCGTCGTCCCGGCCTCAACGCTGTTGTCCGGATCGTAGTCGGAGTTGTTCTTCCGGATAACTTCAATGACAATCCCAACGCCGCAAGTCAGCGGGTTCCCGCCGCCCAGCATGTACTTTATCAGCTGCTCGACACAAGGCCTTGATACCAGCTGCCGGGTCAGCTCGTTGGGGCCGATGCAGGTTTGCTCGTTCTGCGAGGCGTTGGCCGACACAGTGATGATCGCTTTCATAAAATCGCCTGCCGACGTCTGCGTCGCCCAGCTGTGCTCGGGTCCGAGGAAAGAAAGGAGTATCGGGATAACATCTTGCGTGTAAAGCCACTGGGCTGCGTTAGCTCACCGTGCCGCCCACAGGTACCCCCACATACCTCTATAATCCCCTGTCCGCTCTCTGTCCGCTCAAGGCTGATGATCTTGAGGAGCAGGTCCATTATCATGGGGCAATCCACATGCTTCAGAATATCGACAATAGCACCGTCCATCGACTTCAACAGGTCCAACATGTCCTCCGTCTTCTTATCGAACAGCGACTCGTTAACCTTAGTAAAGTAGCTCGCCTGTAGGGGATCGAGCGGGGCGGGTCGTTTGAGAAATTGCCAAAAATTGCGCAACAGCGACCTGCTCTCCATCAAGGCCTCGCAGATGGACCAGTTGTCCGAGGCCAAAATCTCGGCCGCAACAAAGGCGTAGCGGTTGCGCCTCTTCTCGTTGTCCTCGTCACTTCCGATCTCGGCGGCCTGGGAGGAGGCGCGCGATCTCGCAAAAGGCAAGGAAATGGATTTGCCCTTTTCATCGTCTTCATCGTCGTCATCGTCATCTTCGTCACGCGTGGCTACGGGGGCAAGTTTGGGAGCGACAACGTATTCTAAAAGCTTCTCCAAAACATTTTGGTCGCGCAGGTATTCGACCAGCTTTGCATTGTGCTGTTTGAGCTCTTGGATAAGGTCGTTCTCGTCCAACAGGTCCTCGAGCTCGAAATTGTCCTTCTCGAGGATTGTGTCGATGGTCGAGATGCTGGCGTAGCCGCCAAATCTCCAAAACATGTTGGGCAGAGGTGACGGGGGGTTATGTCACGGCGCCGGTGTGAACGTGTCTCGGGAGGTCGGTCGAAGCCTGGGGCGAGTTCATACGTTGGCCGACAGGCGGAAATAGTAATGGGTGGGTCGGTGGTCTATCCGAGAATCATGCAAAGGCCGATTCGGTGCGCAAATGGGTATCTAATGTCTAATCTGCTAGCGCCGTGGTTAGTTGTGCGTGGTGGGGGAGAAAAGTTGGACATCCGTGGACTGGCGTCTGGTTGTGGGCTTGGGCACGAGTGAGTGACGCAGCACGTGAAGCAGCCAGGACCGGACTTTGGATGGCGTAAACCACTCGGTCGGGGCGAGGTGAATCGGCGCGTATTTCACGACCCGCAGCCCACGACTTGTTTCCGCTCCGACCGAGAGGAGGCAGAGGGCAGAATTACCCCTCGACAGGGACATCGGAAGAGGGACGAAAGTGGGCGCTACCTACAGAAACTGTGAATGCCAGTAATGTTACAATTAAAGATCGACCGAGCCGGTGGTCGACAGAAAGAAGCTGTCGCTCGTGTGTAGTATCGTGTGCCCCTTTATCGTCAGCAGCAACGGGAGCGCGAAGGGGAGCGACGAGGGCTGCGATGGAGGATTGCTGTCGAGCTGTCGTGGCTGTGGCTCAAAATTGAAATGAGGTCCGCGGGTTGGGTCACGACCCTCTGCATTGTTTCCTTTGGGGGGCTGCGGCTGCCCGCTGCCCAAACACATTGCCTGCCTGGTGGACCCCACAAGTTGGCATCAGCACGGGCCGCTGATTGGCCGTACGTCCACCAAGTCCTAGTCGAGGTTGGGCTTGGGCGCTTGGGCCACACAAGTTGGGCACGTTTTCAAATAAGGGGATTGGCTTCTCAAATTTCCTTTTTGCGGAGAAAACTGGTGACGGCAGAGCCATTGCTCAATCGTCATAACTGGAGGGCACACAAGTTGGCACCCCCATTTTCTGACGCATTTGCACGACCTAGGCTGCACCTGAAGTGACGACATTTTGGAGGCACAACTCACCGCTTTCCTGCGCACCGTCTCTCAAATTCTCCCCGTGCCGCCAAGCCAAGCGTCGATCACGCTCCCGCTGCGATGCCGAATGAAAGCCACGTTTTTCCCCTGTCCGCACGTGTTGCCAAAAATACTTGTGGATTACGGACACCACCAGCCTATGACCAGCACCGAATATTGATGCTCCTAGCCGGTTTCTCAACGACATGAGATGTCAGAGTGAAGTTCCCTGAGGCGCATCAGCCAGTTGTTTCTCCGTGCCACGACTCGCAACTTTGAACTGCCATGCAAGCTCCATCAGCGCAGCAACACTTGATCTGATAGGTACGATGGATATTGTTATTCGCCTACTCCCGATTATGTATACCAAGTCGGCTCCGGCACCTCATCCAACAGCAAATATCGTCCCAACTCTCTATTCTTGTACGCCACTGGATCATGCAGGGTATGGGTACGCAGATCCCTCCAGAACCTATCCAGGCCAACCTTGGAAGACGTCGCCCTCGATCCTGTGACCTCAAACACACCCGCAGTGACCCGCAGGCCCGTGTCAGTCGTCACCACCTTGGCCGAGGCCACCCACTCAGCCCATTCGCCGCGTTCCCGTGCCGTCAGTCCGACCCGGCTCTCACCGTACTTGGCGTACAGCTTGTCGGCCTCTTCACCGGCCTTGTCGACGAGGGTCTCGGCAGCGCGGAGGTGTGCAAAGAAGTTGCCGTACGTCGAAAGGATGTAAAATTCATCAGTGGCGTTGTCCTTGTTCTGTTGGAGTGTCAGTGCCATGTCGACCTTGGTCAGCGTCAGTAGAGGGAGACTCACATCACCACCAAATGGCCACGCCCGGGTGTTCTTAACCGTGTAGCCCTTGGCGAAATCCAAGGCGCCCTGTGCGATGCCAAGGTAGAAGTTGATGAAGACGAGCTGGATGCTGTTGGCTCATGCTAGTCAGTCTGTCGGCCTGCCGGCCACTCCGACGGAAAAGGGATCTTACGTAGGTAGAAGCAGAGACCCAAACTGAATGCCCAACCATGCCGGGTCGGGCTCCTTCTTACCGGCATCCCAACCCAACGCATCAGCCCATGGCGCTGATGCATTCTCAACCTTGGCCGTGCCCGACTCGGTTAGTCGCAGACCAATGTTATCCCAGTTGTAGGCAAATGTGATGCCCGACTGGCGTGTTGGCACAAACGCAAAGATGTGCAGCTCAGGTTTGCCGGCAAGAGCGCCCTCCAGCACGATCAGATCCGACACGGCCGCGCCCGTGGTGAAGTTCTTGGACCCATTGAAGGTGATGGTGTTGTCGTCGTATGTGATGGTCAGGTCGCTATCGCGCGGGTTGACAGCGCCGCCGATGAAATAGTTGTTCTCGAGCACCAGCTTTTGTGTCCGGTCCGCCTGCTCAGCTGAGCCCACCACGTTGGCCGTTGTCGACCACAGTAGATGGTACCCCAGGAGCATGCCTATCGAGCCATCGGCTTTGGCCACCTCGCGGATGGCCTTGTAAGCTACGCTCCACGGCTGGCCGCCTCCGCCGTACTTTTGGAGTCCCAGAATCTTTGTCAGGCCAGAGTGTTTGAGGAGGGTGACTTCGGCTACGGGCGACTTGTTTGCCTTCTCGCGAGCAGCGGCGTCCGGTGCCAGGACTGCAGCCACATCCCGCGCCCGCTGGACCCAGCCTTCAGCATCGCTTGGGAGGGCTGACCACTTTGACTCATAATCTGAGTACACGGCAGGATCAGTAGCGGGATGGATCTTGGGCTGGATGACTTCCGCCATCTTGATGCGTCTCGGGTGTGAAGACTGTGACAAAGAGGCCAAAGGCACGAGACGGGTATCAAAGTTGGGGGGATTGATGAAGATCAAATTGGAGACACAACCGCAAGCAGGTCGGAGAGCTTTGTCTTTTGTATGCTACTTCGAACCACCAACCACAGACCTATCAACACCATCCCCGCGTGAGCAAATCACGCATCGAGACACATCAATGTCGCCAGCCAACATTAGCACCTCCCGTCACACAATCCGGCAGCGATCACCGGTATCCCAAGGCTGATTCGCACTCGTCCCCCCCAATCCAGACCATCTCGCATGCATCCCAGACGCATCCAGACCTGTCACGGTCGATTGCGCAACCGCTAGCAGCGATGATGCGAATCGTTCGGTCAACTCTCATCTGAGACTGTTGCAGTGTACAAAATAGGGTACAGCACTGAGACCAGCCAAGCAAGAGCGGAAACAAACACGTGGAGATGGATGGGCTGGGTTGAACAACACCAACATCCCGAGATCACCGAGCTTCCGACTCCCTCCGGCCGTGGGACTCAGTGTCTAACAGGCGGCGTGGCACCTCACTGGCTAGGTGGGATTTACGTCACTTGGTAGCAGGAGCGTGCTACAGGCCCGAAGTCGTCATCGGCAGCCTGCTCCGCCTTCCCCACGCCAAGACCCGAGATCGCGGCCGGTAGCGCCGTTCTCTGCGATGGCATCATCCGGCCTAGAGATGAGAGAATGGTCTTTACAAACTTGCGCACAACAACCTGCTGCGCGTCTGTCATTTATGGTGTAGGGTAGGGGAATGTCGCCAAGCGCTCTGGATGATCTGCTATTTTACACGCCGATCAAAAATCCCACATCGTGTGCGGATACTGAACGGGTCTCGAGTATATCAGTCGTCTGCGATAACTCCTTTTTGGCCTCTGTGTGCGGTGCAGTACATTCTAAATCGCAATACTTCAACATGGCAGATGTAGCACAGCTCAACAGCGATCCGGACCGGCTCCAGTTTGCGTAAGTCGCATCGCATCTCCACCTTCAGGAGTGACACTGATAGACCGCAGCTACTGGGTCCCCAACGTATCGGGCGGTCTTGTCATCAGCAAGATCCCCCAGAAAACCAGCTGGGACCTCAAGTCCAACCTCCGCTACGCTCAGACAGCAGAGCGTGTCGGTTTCGAGTATGCCCTGACACAAATCCGCTTCACCGCGTCCTACGGCGCCGCCAACCAGCATGAGTCTGTGTCCTTCTCACAGGCCTTGCTACAAGGTACCGAGAAGCTCAAGCTGATTGCCGCCATCCTCCCCGGGCCGTGGAACCCCGCCGTTGCCGCCAAGCAGATCGCCAGCATCGACCACTACTCCGAGGGCCGCATTGCCGTGAATATTGTCAGTGGCTGGTTCAAGGGCGAGTTCACAGCCATTGGCGAATGGTGGCTCGACCATGCGGAGCGGTACCGCCGTTCCAATGAGTTCATGCGCTGTCTGCGGGGGATATGGACGGCACCCGAGGATGAGGGCTTCACCTTTGCCGGGGACTTTTATCGGTTCCGCAACTACAAGCTGAGCCCCAAGCCCGTACAGAAGCCGCACCCACCCATCTTCCAGGGCGGCAACAGCGACGACGCGCGACACAATGGTGCGGAGGTGGCTGACTGGTACTTCATGAACGGCAACGACCTTGAAGGGTTCCGCGCGCAGATCGAGGACGTCAAGGCGCGCGCAGCCGCATTTGGGCGCGAAGAGCACGTGCGATTTGCTGTCAACGGATTCGTCATTGTGCGCGATACCGAGGAGGATGCGGTCCGCGTCCTCCAAGAGATCCAGGGCAAGGCCGACGCCGAGGCCGTCAACGCTTTCCATAGCGCAGTGCAGACGGCCGGGGCCAGCACTAGCAACAAGCAGGGCATGTGGGCAACCAGCACGTTCAACGACCTAGTGCAGTACAACGATGGCTTCAAGACCAAGCTGATCGGCACCAAGGAGCAGGTCGCCGAGCGCATCGTCCTCCTCAAGAGCCTTGGCGTCAACCTCGTCCTGACGGCGTTTCTGCACTACGAGGAGGAGATTGAAAGGTTCGGTGGGGAGGTACTTCCGCTGGTTCGGGAGCTCGAGGCTCAGGGTAGAGGCAAGGATGCCGCGTTTGAGATTGAACAGACAGGCGAAGTGTACAGGAAACGAACTACGTAGATGCCGAGGCGAAAATTAAAAGTAAAAGTTCAGTGGCTGGAGGCGTCGCGGGGGCCGGCAAGTGTGATGTGAAGGGAATCGGCTTCTGTGATGATGACATCGCTGTTGGGCAACGACGAGGGCGCAACCACCCACTCAGCGCGTTTGGACCGGTCGTCACCGTTGTAGGCGCTGACGGAATACTTGTAGCTCCAGACAGAAGGGTTCAGGTCCTTGAGCAGGGCCCTGGCCGCGGGGTGAGCCGCGGAGCCGTGTTCGATGTAGTTGTAGGCTACCTGGCGAGGGAAGTGCCCCAAGATATCACCAGTCCTAAGCACCCAAATACGGTATCCAGCGGCTGCCGGGTCAGCTCGCCAGCGCAGCTCTACCGTCGTGCGGTCCAAGACGATGACCTCGAGGCCCTGGGGGACGGACGGTCTCCCGTATCCAACCATGACGGAATTCCCGCCACCGGGATACCCTCCTCCTGCCGCAGTCCATGTCCGCACAGAAACGCCATAACGATGTCCTCGAATCAGGCCCCGGATTTCGCCCCCGCTGCCGTTGATTCCCACTACCGACGGGTATGCGCCGGGGATATCAGCATCCCATGTGAGAACGCCGTATCGGTCCACGCCATCCTCGACAGCGTATGGCTCCCAGCTTATACGGAGCCCGTCGGCTGTAGCATGGGTGTTGATACGAGGAGGTGCTGGCAGCGTTTTGGGATCCGCGACAGCAGAGACGATGGGACTCCACGGAGACTTGATGGTATCGCCACCAGAGGCTCGAACCTGGTATTCCCACCGTTGGCCCTTGAGGCAGATGTCCGTGTCGTGGCGGTTGCTCGAAGGGCACTTGAAAAGCCAGCCGCCGGAGCCGGCGATGCGTTCCCGGATCTCGTATTGGAAAGCCCCGTAGACAACATCCCAAGTCACAAGGATGCCATTAGGGGCCGGAGTGGCCTTCACGTTGGTGGGAGAAGGGGTTGGGCGCCGGGGGATGGTGGTTGGGATGGCGAGCTCGGTTCGCCCCATACGAAAGTCGGCGACGAGGGTCCTCGAAAAGGCCTGGGCGAGTTGATATTCGCCGAGGGCGTTAGGGTGGAGACCATCATAGGCTGCGTCAGAGACATGTTCACCGCCTGCCGTCAAGTAGCGGTCAGCTGCCGATGTTGGGGCGAAAAAGAACAAGACTCACAAGAATAATTCTCGCAGAAGCGCACCAAGGCGATGGGGGACTCGGGTGACGACCAGGCCGGGATAGCCCTAGCAAGCAGTGTGTTATAGACGTTGGTGTTGAAGGGGATATCCTCGCGGCCTGGCAATAAGGTACGGTGCGGGACGTTGGCAATGGCAAACTGGAGATCCGGCTTGGCTGAGCGGGCCGCCCCGACAAGGCGCTCCATGCTGTCAAGAGTGTCTTGCGGCCCGCTCACGCACCAGGCAATGTCATTGAAACCCAGCTCCACCAGGCAGAGATCAGGCTGGTAAGCAGCAATCTGCTCGGCAATCATAGTCTTTGTCTGCATTGCCTGGCGCCCGCCAAAGGCGAAGTGACAGCAGTCTTCCAGAAATGCCGGCGAGACGCCTTGTGCGTAGCCACCATCGCTGCGCGGTATCCCCGGCCTTGGCGCCTCGGATTGAAGCGGCGGTGGCCGGGGCGGCTCGGGCTCGTCGGGAGGCAGAGTACCTTTGTAGGGCCCGACGAATCTCACGGCCACGCCCTCTTGGCGAAACCATTCCCAGATGCGATATCGCCAAGTCCAGTCTCCTTCTCGGCCATGCGAGATGGAGTCACCAACGACCATGATCTTGGTCGCCATCGCGTCACCCGGCTCGGCGATCGAATGCTTGAAAGTCTTGCCGCGGGCCTGCAGGCGCGGAATGTGCAGACAAAACGCGGAATGGTATCGTTGCACAACTTCACTGTCCGGCTTGTGCAGTTCCCCGCTCCGCAAGCGACAGCGCCGGGAGGCGAAAATTTGCAACGCAGAGCGTTTGCAATTTCCAGCGTGATTGCGGGCAGGGTGAAAAGAATGAAGCGAGAATCCAGCGAGCCCGCAAGATTGCCAGCTAATTTTCCGGCACGAGACGGTGAGCAGGGGATTGGGGGAGAAGCATAACAGCCACCCAGCGAGCGAGGTTGCAAATTTGGAGGCCCTCGCCAGGACCCGAGTGAGGACAAAATGAGGCCACTGGAGGACGTTGGACGCTGATTCGCCGTTGGCGACCATGGGCACATTGCTCTGAAAACAGCGGGGCAGGTTCTCCACCTCCCCTTTCTCCACTGCGGGCGGCTTTCCACCGGCGTAGCGGCGCTATTCTGGCAAACCCGCAATTTCCCCTGGATGGCCCTCATCTCCGCGTCGATGAGCATTTGGAAGATCCAAGTTTTTACGCAGTGGTAGCGTATACAGCGGGCGATTCAAAGAAGCTTTACTGAGTCCTTGGCGGTCATGGGGAGGTCTCCGCCGGTTTCTGGGCTGAGTCTTGGGCTCTAGAAGTCTTGGATCGCGGCTTTGCCGTGTGCGGCAGATGGAAGGAAGGAGCCAAGTCCCAAGGTCAGCACCTTTTCACCACGCCGTTGAGCCACACAGGTCGCAGCGAACCAGAGCGGTCAACATCCTGTAGGCCAGCTCATTTCCCTCCGTTTCGCCGTTCTGTTTGCAGTTAGCGTGGCATTGAGACCGCTGGACGTCCGGGCGTGGCGCTGGCTTTGGGAGGTGTGATTGGACGCCCCCCGGAAACGACCCTCCAGGCCAAACCCGTGCCTGGCATCGCTGGGCAAGCAGTGGACAGGCCCTCCCCTGTTGAGTGGCGACCGAGGATGACCAGGGTTTGTGGGAGCTCGTGAACACAGCAGCGAGGGGGAATGGTCGTGAAGAATACAAATTGGCTGGTGGCCGCCTGTTCTCCGTCTTCTCTCTTTCCTCTTCATCCTACCAGCCTTCCAAGCAAGCTTTAGTCGCGCATCCTTCGGGACCTTACACTCGTTTAATCCTAATACCCTCGGGTCAACACTCTCCAAAATGCAGAACTTCCTCCTCCTCGGCGCTCTGCCCGCCGCCCTGGCCTACGCTGTCAACCCCTCGTCCGCCCTGGGCTACGCTGTCCACCCCTCCTCGGTCAGCTCCTCGGCCGCCGCCAGCTCAACCACCAAGGCCATCAAGCCCCATGTGCCCAAGCTGACGACGTCGACCATCTACGCCACGAGCACCCACACCGTCACCTCGTGCGCTGCTACCTACACGCACTGCCCGGCCCACGCCAGCGTTGTTGTCGTGACTGAGATCGTCCCGGTCTCCACCACCGTGTGCCCCGTCACCGAGGACTACCCGGCCAAGCCTACCGGTTCGTGGGGCTACGACAATGACGTCGAGTGCTCGACCACGACCGCCTACACCGACTGTGTCCACACCGTCACTGGCTCCGTCCCCTATGTGACCACCACTCTCGCCCCGCACGCCACCACCGTTGTCTGCCCCGTCAAGGAGACCCCCAAGGGATCCTACATCCCTGAGCCGGATGTTCCCAAGTGGACTCCTACCGGCAGCTACGTCCACGCGGAGCCCACCCCGGTCGGCACTGGCTCGTACAAGCCCCCTTCGACCACCAAGACTCCCGTCGCCGTTGCTGGCGCTGCCAACATTGGCGCTGGCCTCAAGATGCTCGGCGCTGCTGTCGCTGTCGCTGTCTTTGCTATCTAAGCTGCTTCTTGGATATAGTTGGGGGTTAGGATGTAACTGAGTTGGATCCTGGATGGTTGATAGGAGGATTTAATATAAAATTGACGATTCGTCGCCATTTGCATTCTTAATCGTGATTCCCATTAGTGGTTTATGACTTTTGAAACTGTCCCTAATTGCATGTTATCATGAGCTTGTTGAACTCCAAATTGTCGCCCTGGTAGTTGTGCTCGCGACAACAGAAGGAGACCGGCACGCCAGGCTCCAAGGTAGTGTTGTCTCTACTTCCGCTGTCACTCGTCGATCACCATCTTCTCAGGTCCAGCTCGTATCCGGGGGGTTAACTTTTTGCTGATCAGTGTGATCCCGGAAAAGCGCCGATAGCGGGCTCCGCTCGCTGCAGGGCACAGGAGAACGCGCCAATGCAAGGGGCAAGGACGGAAAGCGCAGCTGCCTTGGTAGTGTAAGGTCGGGTCCGATGGGTCGAGCGGCAACTTCACCCGATGTCTGTCTCGCTTTGTCTCGTTTTGACTCGTCTCTGCACTTTATCGGGTCGCTTGCGTGGATGGTGGTGGTTGAGGTTTTCCGAGGCTCAAAAGTCCAAGCGCCCACCGAGTCTTGGCTTTCCCATGGAACCCCCCTGAGCGTGCTGGACTTGGCGATGCCCTTCCCGATCTCTTGTGGCTCGCACGTCCCTTTACAGGGCCCGACGTCATTCAAACTTGCGCCGCAACACCAAATTGCCAATTCACAAACACATCGCGAATTTCCGGTCAGCACCATGCAATCACCAAAATGCAGCATGGTTTAACTGTAACAAAGCAGCCCCTTCCTCTTCATTAAAAAGATTGCCGATGATAGCAAAAGCCAATTATGTAGCTACTCCGTTGCTTCTATGCATTCGATAGTCGCACGAGGGTCCAGCTTCCCCCACTCAGAGGACAAGTAATCCAATCATGCCCCCCAGTCGGTATTCCGGTTCTATAACGCCCCCCTTTCCCGTCCGTCCATCCATCCCTCCCTCCCATGTCGTGACTTACATGCAAGCAGCGCCGTCAATGCCGAGAACCTTGCCGTTGATCCACTCACCGTCCTGGGACGCGAGGAAGCAGACAACACGGGCAATGTCGATGGGGAGACCGACACGGTGGAGAGGCGACCAGTGGGCAGCGTACTTGACAGTGTTAGCGTCTGTATGCAGGAGGCTGAGATATGGGAAGCTTACCTCATCAACAGCATCGTCGTCGAGGTTGGCACCGTTGGGGATGTACTCTCTGCAGACGGCGTGGTACATGTCGGTCTTGATACCACCAGGGGCAACAGCGTTGACGGTGATCTTCTTGTCACCAAAGTCAATGGCCATACACCGGACAAAGGTCTCAATGGCACCCTTGGAGGCCGAGTAGACGGTGTGCTTGGGGACAGCCTTGGCCTGGCCAGTGATGGAGCCCATGAGGATCAGGCGGCCGCCGACCTCGAGGTGCTTGTAGGCCTCGCGGGCGACGAAGAACTGGCCACGGGTGTTGATGCTGAAGACACGGTCGAACTCCTCAGGCGTGACATCCTTGACGTGGCCGAAGGAGACGACACCGCTGTTGGAGCAGACAATGTCGATCTTGCCCCACTTCTTCTTGGCCTCCTCGAACAGGCGCACGATCTGGTCGACGTCAGACACGTTGGCCTTGACGGCGATGGCGTCGGTGCCGTTCTTCTTGATCTGCTGCACGACCTCGTTGGCGGCCGAGTCGCTGTTGGCATAGTTGACAATGACCTTGGCGCCGCGACGTCCGAGCTCCAGGGCCATCTCCTTGCCGATACCACGGCCTGCGGAGGTGTGGGGTTAGCTTCCGGGCAAAAGTGGGGGTGGAGATTGCGCCGGTCCGTTGCGCGCCTCGACCCAGACACGCGGCATGACTGGAGAGACACCCAATTGGCCTGGGGGCGCAGAACCAATTGCCATCTCTGCGCCAGAAGGATTTCATATCCCAAAGGGGGTGCCACGGCGCGAAGTCATGGCTCAATGTGAATGTGTCCGGGTGTGGGGTGTGGGGCAGCCGTAGTCTGGGCGCCGGACTTGGAGTTGGGGTAAAATATACCGGCCCGTCCGGTGCTTGTCCCTGCTGCAAGGTGAGACAGAAAAAAAACACACATACCAGCACCAGTCACGAGTGCGACCTTGCCCTCGAGCGAGGCAGATGCCAGACCGAGGGGGCCGGGGATCTGGTTGTACTTGCCCTTGACGGGCTCGTTGGTAAGGCCAGGCATGGTTTCGGTGGTGGGTTTTCCGAGGCTCGTGCCTGAAGAGATGGATGGCGGGAGAGGTTGCTTGGTCTCTTTTGTCTCAGCGGAGGGTTTGGAGGAGGAGGAGGAGAAGTGAGACACGAAGCGACGAAGCAGATCCGACAACCTCATTCGTGATGATTTACTGACCGGTATACTTTGGGAGGGTTTCTGTTGATACGGCGATGTATCACGAGGGCGGGACGAGATCACGGACGGGGCGAGAGTCTCTCTTTTAATATGCTGCGAGGGATGACTGCTCTGGACCTGGAACAAGGCACCGGGCTTGTATCTTTTATATCGAGCCTTGCCGGCTATTTTGGTTGCACTCAATATTTCACCCCTGGACGATCCCGGCTGTCGGACCACGTTGGAGGAATGCCGGACTGGGCTCACGGAAAATGCATCCAAGTGTACAGCCTAGACCTTCACGTTTGGAACTGCACGATGCCGCAGCCGTCCTTCACGGAAGGCGCGACCGGGTTTGGTGCGCGGCATAATCACCTCGCCAGATTGGTTTGCGTTCCAAATGCACGAGTCCGTCTTTGCCAAAAATCTTCTCTCACCATCCTGGGTTTGCAAACCGGCCGCACTCTATCCAGAGTCTGGTGGTGTTCTTGTGCCTCAGAGCCAAGGCCTACCTGCAGGTCGCCGCAGCGGACTTGAGAGTCAGCTAGTGCAACATTCCCCTTTTCTGGATGTCCGGCGCCCGTGCCATTCCTGTAACCAGACCCTTCAGGGCAATCCTCCCACGCTGGGCCACTGCACCTCAGCAGCCGCTGCCACGCCGCCACCAAAATTCCAGCCCGCAAATAGTCCCATTGACGTGTCCGGTCCGTCTGATCGCTGCCGCCGGACCTGTTGACGGAAATGCACCGCCGCTCAACATGTCCGACTCGCCCTTACTTCAAGCGCGACCAGCTCCGAGCGCGGGCGAATGGCGCGAAGAAGCGAGCCCAACCCAATCAGGGTCGGCCACCCTTGGGTTTATCCTGGTCAATTGTTCGCTGCATGCACTTTAACCCTCCCCGACTTCGTTCCGGCTCCTGAGCCGGCACCCTCTCCAAACCTGCCATGACACGTTTCCTAACACCCGCTCTTGTGGAAAATGCAGCCTGTTCGCTTGACACTTGGCCCGACTGCAAACACCCGATTACACGCGCCACGTTGCACCGCCGCTGTCTTTTCTCTTCGGCCGAGAGACTGTCCTGGTGACTGACACGGGTGCACGTGACCAGCCCGGCTGGCTGGATACACCCTCGTTGCTGGGACCGGGTATATGCAAGCAAGCTCTGCGCCATCAAGAGCCGATTCCTGCAGTAGCGCGGCATTGTCCGACCAGGCAAGTGGTTCCTGCGTCGACGACCCTGATCGGCAATTTAGTACAACTTCCTGAGACTTTAAGTCCGGGGCAACACCGGGTGGCGTCTTAGCTTGGTTCAATTCATCCTTCTCCGCTTGGTGTTTGAGCCGCTGGCTTGTGTCACGGTAACTGGACCTCATCCTCAGATCGAGGTTGCTGATAACTGACAGACCGCAAAGACTCTCGTCCCATTATCAGCCAAGGGGCTGCTATCTTTGTCCCTCAGCAGGACTCCACCGTTGCAGCTGGCATTGAGCCCACGGGTGCGTATAAGATGAGCGTATTTCGGTGTCGAGTAAGTCGTATGCCTTCGGCCTTGTCATCGGAGAACTGTACGTTGTTCAACCATGCTGCCATCTCTGGATGCAAAGCCGAGCTGTGCCCTGCAGCCAGCACCACATGATTGAGAAGGTTTCGCCCGGCTCGAGTCAACAGTCATCTTCACTACACGACTCGAAGCGGCTGCCAAACATGCGCGTTTCAAGCTCCACAATCAAGATTATGTCAAGGTACTGGGCTTGGTGTACGTGCTGCAGTTCGTCGCTCACCATAAGCTCATACTTGCGGCTCGGCGGCTGCGGAGCTGCAAACCCGTTGAATTTCAGTTGGTAACACCCTTTTTTAGTTTCACTTTCTCTGGGGCAGAGTGTTCGGTGAGGCGTTTGATCGGGCTCTATTGCCTCCTGGCCATTGGATTACTGTCCTATTTCAGTTTTGTCACCATTGCCACCTCCCAGGAGTCAGTAGAAGTCCTTTACCTGAAACGAATCAGCATCCTATTTATCTTCACCTCACCAACTGTGCCGTCGTCGGCCGACATGTGTTGGCCGGCTGACTCCGGATGTCCGGCCTTCTGTCAGCGCAGAACACACCTGCAGCGCGGGCCGCGAGGGACAATTCCTTCCATGTCGCGCCGCAATCCTTCCCGGCTGACCCATTCCGGGTTCGGCCGAATTGATTGTCGTTAGCGGTTGCAGCTACACTACACTAGCATAGATGCAGGCAACAGTCACGCCTTGTCGTCGCAGAACCTACAGGAATACGAATGCTCATACGCAATAATCATGTTGGTGCCGTACGACAAAGCCCTGCTGATCTTTAGCTGGAAAGGAAACCCCCTTTTGCTAGGCGATGGGGGCGATGGGGTTGCTGATTCACCATCTCCCCGTTGACTGGAGCGAATGACAAGGCAACCTCTGCGGCTCAGGACACTGAAATCTTGTGGACGCCATTTCATACTGATACCTGCTTCAAACAACTTGACATCTTCGGCGTCATCCCATCGATCAAGCTTAGTCGGTTCTGTTGACCGTTCTGGGCCGCATTACAGCAGACGCTGACGGGCCATCATATCTTGCTCAGCTGTGGTATATTCTGATCCGACTTCACCACAGCCAGGTCTCGTTACATCTTGGCAATGAAGGAGCCGCAGAACCCTCGAGGGTGCCTTGCATAGCATGAACCGGACCAACATCAGCATCTCCGTGCCCTATCCAACATTGAAACTAGGTGGTTTATTGAGGGGATAACGAGACGGGGATAAGACGCAATTCCTAGCGCCGACCTCCTTCTCCCGGTCAGCTCAAGTTGCTGCCTTGGTCTCGATCTAACTACTACTTGATAGGGCTGAGCTAGTGTAAGCTTGTCACAGCAGCAGAAGGTTCTCAGTAAGCGGGAGGGCCCAGAGGGGGTAAGACGACTTGCAAACTTACATTTTGTGCAAGTGCGTGTTGATTTCATCTCACGGTCATGATGAGACAGTTGAGCGGTGAGATGAAGTTGCACACACGGAAGGGACAAAGATGTTGGGCGCGACAGTGTAACAGTGGAACCTGCCCATTCGTCCGCCACTCACGAGCATCCTCAAGGAGCCCGCCCCCCCGCTATTTGGCTTGTGCACGCTAAAAATGCGCCACGACGAAAATTGGGATGTAGGGAAGCTCCCGTCGACAGCGTCTCGAACTTCTTAAATGCAGCCCGAGTCCACTCCTCAGCTTCCTCATAGCCCATCTTCCTCAGGGACTGTTAACAAGATGCGCGACTCCATCAACCCACACGCGCAGGCCGCCTACCAAGAATGGGTGGCCCTGCGCTCCACCGTGGATGCCAAGCCCTCTGTCTCACTCGACGGCCAGAGTCTCTCCATCGGTGGTGTCATTGCTGTGTCTTGGTAGGTTTCTGTTCTCTCGACTGAGATGTTGTCTGACCCGCCCCAGCCACGGTGCCTCGGCCCAGCTAACTGACGACCATGACGTCCTGGAGCTGGTCAACAAAAGTGTCTCGTTCCTGGAGAGCGAGCTCCAAGCCGGACGAGTCATCTACGGTGTGAATACCGGCTTCGGCGGCAGCGCCGATACTCGGACCCAGCACTTTGAGCGCCTGCAGAGCGCCGCCATTCAGCACCTCAACGTCGGCATTCTGCTCCAAAACGACAAGAATGACGGCAGCTCCCATGGCGGAAACGAACTCCTTCGCAGCCATGCCTTCCCTTCGCCCATCATCAAGGCCGCCATGTTGATCCGCTGCAACTCCCTGATGCGGGGCCACTCTGGTGTACGGGTCGATGTTATCCAGGCCATCATGACGCTCTTGGCCCATGATGTGACCCCAGTTGTGCCTCTCCGCGGGAGCATATCCGCGTCCGGGGATTTGTCCACGTTGTCTTATATTGCCGGAGCTATCGAAGGCAACCCGGATATCTTTGTCAGGGTCAAACACGCCAACCAGATTATTCCCGCTAACGAGGTTCTCCCAATGGTTGGCCTACAGCCGGTGCGACTCCAGGCGAAGGAGGGTTTGGGCATCACCAACGGAACAGCGCCCAGCTGTGCGGCCGCTTGTATCGTCATGCATCAGGCCAATCAACTCGCGCTTCTGACACAACTCCTGACTGCCATGGGGACAGAGGCACTCGCCGGGACTTCGCACAACTACCACCCCTTCATTTCAGATATCCGGCCTCATTCTGGGCAAGTCGAAGTATCCTCAAACATCCTCAAATTTCTGTCTGGGTCCTTGCTCTCTCCAGATCGCGGACCGGAACAGATTGGTCTCGCTCAAGACCGCTATGCTCTTCGTACGGCTCCGCAGTGGATTGGCCCGCAACTGGAAGACCTCATGTTAGCCACCCGCCAGGTCACAGTTGAATTGAATTCAACCACCGACAACCCCCTCATCGATGTGGCTGGCGGCCGCATCCACCACGGCGGCAACTTCCAAGCCGCGGCCATCACATCGGCCATGGAGAAAACCATGGTGGCCCTCCAGAATCTCGGGCGTCTGCTGTTTGCCCAGAGCTCGGAGTTGATCAACAACATGACCAACAAGGGCCTCCCGCCGAATCTCAGCGCGGACGAGCCCAGCGGGTCTTTCACCTTTAAGGGATTCGATGTCAACATGGCCGCCTACATGGCAGAGCTTGCCTACCTCGCCCGTCCCATCAGCACCCACGTCCAGGTTGCCGAGATGACGAACCAGTCGGTGAACTCCATGGCGCTGGCTTCAGCCCGCTACGCCCTTGAGGCCGTCGAGGTTCTGTCCCTGATGGCTGCGACGTACATCTACACGCTGTGTCAAGCCCTCGATCTCCGCGTTGTGCAGCTGAAGTTCCGGGAGGCGATACGTTCAGTCGTTACCCGGCATGGGGGGTTGTATTTCTCGATTGATATCGACCCGGAGGAGCTCCTTGAGGTGAACAAAACGATGACCGAGGCTATCTCAAAGCGCTGGGATGAACTATCCCACCTCGACACACCAGACCGCAGCAAGCAGGCCGTCCGAGATTCAATGGGCGTATTTCTTGAGAGCCTCAATCCGGAATCTCAGGATCTCGCCTTTCGTAGGCTGCCTGAATACCGAACGAAGGTATCTATGGCCCTCGAGGAGGAGTACAATCAGATCCGTCAGGTATTCTTCCGGGAGCAGAGCACCGCCGGGTATCTCAGCGGAGCAACCCGGGTGGCGTACAACTTTGTCCGTAGTGAACTAGGTGTACCATTCCATAGGGGTGTCGAGGACCATCCTCCCCTCTTGCTCACTACAGCCAATGGAATTACGAATCATGTCAATGGCGGGACCAACTGTAACGGCGAGAGCAACGGCAACACAAATGGCTTGAACAAAACCGGCAAAGAGTTCTCGGGGCGGGGGAAGACGCTGGGGTCGAACGCGGGCCGCATCTATGAGGCTTTGAGAAGTGGCGCGCTGCATGATCGAATTATGAAATTCGGAGAGGAACAGGGCCTCTGGCAATGACGGGAGGCCGGCTTGGGATTTGCATTTTTTGGGGTGGGAGCCTAGACTCGTACCAGACTTAGATGCCGGGATTTGATGTTAGAAATGACCACGGCCATGTCCCCTCTTTGATTTACTCGTTGCCTACTTTCCCTGGCCGTGCCCAATACCGGTCATTCAGTAATGAGACCCCGTGAGAATGGCCTTGCGTCAAGAAACAGGCTCAGGATTGACTGGAAAGTTGGAGCATAGCTTGATGTGGGGATTGACGGGATCACGTCACGAGTCACTGAAGTCAGGTTCGATTCCAGGCATCACCCGGCCGTCCACTCCCTCCTAGAGCCTTGACAAGGCATACAAGTTCCACCCCAGACTGCGGCTCCCATAAACAAAGCCCCTTCATGTGTCTTCGCCGCACTTTTTATAGGGTTAGGGTTGCTATCGCCTTATCCAATCCAATCTAATCCGACATATCGATAAAACAGCCCCGCGACGGTGCGGGGCAGATCCTGAAACCCAACACGAGGAGGACAGGCAGACACGAGCCTGATGAAAAGTGTCGGGCAGGATTGGGCAAGCACGTGCTGTCAGTTCATGTTTTGGCGATCCCCGCTTCTCCAACAAAGTTTCATTTAGCATCTTTTAACTTGCCATCTCGACTCCAACGCCATACGCCATTCAGCAACGCCCATCATCACTTACCCCGCTCACAATGGTCCATTGTTGCTCTCGCTCTCTCGCTGTGTGATTTGCGTCGCTGATCCCTCCCAGGCACCGACTCCCAAGCACAACTTGACCGAAGACCAGGTTGCCCAGTACAAGGCAGTCTTTGATGTTTTTGTGTGTCTACCTGGCCCTTGCATGCAACACTGTTCTGACGCGTCAACAGGACAAAGATGGGACGGGCATGTCTTGTCACGGTTCTCATCACCGTTCCATGTACTAATCAGTCGCAGGCGACATCACTGCCGAAGAGCTTGGCTATGTTATGAAGGAGCTCGGCCTGAATCCTAGCGACGCAGAGCTGCAGGATCTAGTCAGCGAGGCAGATACCAATAAGGATGGGGTCATCTGCTTTGACGGTCTGTTTTGTCTTCTTCTTCCCGATCACGACGAGCTGGCCAGCTGATCCGTACAGAGTTTCTTCACCTAATGTCGCAATCGGTTAAGGACCAAGACACGGAACAGGAGATTCTCAACGCCTTCAAGGTCTTTGACAAGGACAACAGCGGCACTATCTCTACCGAGGAGCTTAGAAACGTGCTGCGCTCTCTTGGAGAGAGCCTGACGGACGCTGAGCTGGATGAGATGGTCAAGGTAGCAGACGTTAACGGGGATGGACAAATTGATTGTAGGAGGCCCACACCCATTCGAGTGGCGAGGGAGCTAACAGTTCGGAGACCATGAGTTTGCTCAAATTATGAAGTAGGACGGAAAAATGGAAGCAAGCAACGGGACTGGAAGCGATGGTGAGAACGGGGCGGGTAGTGATTGGGTTGAAGTGATAGCGAAAGGCGGCATCCGTTCTTTGATTTCATATCCTACGGCAATATACCTCTCTCAGCGTTTAATTCTTGTCTTGGCCGTGCTTTTTAGATCCAACTGCAAGTTTCTCCTAACAACCCCCCAGCTTCTGCTAGTCACCCAGCAGCCCAGCCTCTATTACCCACTTCTACATGTCTGCCTCTACTGCGTTCTGCCTCTATGATACATGGGCACTAAGATTATGAAGACAAGTCCACTACTTGATAGTTGAAATTACACTGTCCACCCAGACGTCCGATATCCCAGGTCACCTCCATCGGCCCCGTCCCTTCCGCCAAGACCTGCCCTCCCGGAAATGTCACCACCTGCACCTTTTGCTGCCCCTCCCGGTACGCCACCTGATAAACATTCATGCCCGACCTCCCAGTCAAGGTCGCAACCAGCGCCCCTCCACTCCACACCTTGATCTGCACACTCCCCGGTCTGACATCCCCCCTCAGCGCCACTGCCACATTTACCGCATCCTCTGCACCTTCCCACCCCCTCGGCTTCCCTAGCCAGTTCCAGCAATGCGAATCCTTCTTCAGAGGCCGATACCAAAACGCCCCCTGCACGGTCCGTCCCCCCAGCGGAACCACACCCCCCTCATCACTAACTCCGTTTCGAATCGCCGCCACGAACATAGCCACCACGCCCCGCCATGCGCCATGTTCAAACCCTGCTATCAGGTCCGCCATTCCCTGCGTTATGCCTTCCCTCCAGATATTCCCGATCCAGTGGCCCTCACCGGCATCATTCCACGTGACGAGCTCGACAAAATCCGGACGTAGAGATAACGCGCGACGTAATCCGTGGATGAGGCTCATCCCGCCGGGACGGAACCAATTCTGGTCTGGGGAGAGGTGTTTGAACTGATAGGGAGACACGGGGAGGACGTAGAGTTTCTGGGCGGCATGGGCGGCGGCAAGATTGGCTTCGTCGTTGGTGGTCATGCTGTCTGGAGCAGAAGGGAATGGCCAGGCGGTTTCCCAGGCGAGAACACCGTCTACGGAAGGGTACGCTGAGAAGAACTGTGGAGTGTAGGCGCCGCCGAAACCGGACCAGTCTTCAAAGTTGGGGAGGAACAGAGGGTTGGTGGAGGTGGAGGAGCGGATTTGGGTTAGAAAGTCTTGCCAGACGGAGTTGGGTCGGGCCATGTTGGCGGCGCCGTGGAAGGTGGAGAGTAGTGGTCTGGAGTTGTGGCGGTAGTAGGAAGGGTGGTTGAGGTATTGTTGGAGCATCGGGAAAAAGTCGGAAGGGTTGCCGCGCACCGCCATGTCGAGGGACAGAAAAAGTTTGAAGTTTGTGGAGGAGGCGGCGTTGAAAAGGTGCGTGAGGGCGGATTGACACCATGATGCATCGGGGGCTTGTACGTTAAGGGCGAAGGCGTCGATGCCCATGGCAGAGGCTTGTGTTATGTCGTCCACGGCACGGGACATGTCTGAGATGGTGCCCACCTGGTGGCGATTTTGTTTTTAGCTACATGTCCTAGGGACGGACGGCCTCGAGAGAGAGAGAATGCATTTACCATGTAGTGGGCAAATACACCCTTGACGCCATTTCCCACGTAGGCGGTGGCCCTATGGCTTAGTGTGAGCAAAACGAGTGTCTCGGTGAAGGCCCGGAATAGCTTCATCTTGAAGCTCAAGACTCAATCATCCACGCAAAAAAGAGTGACAAGCATCCACAAAACCCGGCGAGGGGGAAAACGAGGGTGAGGGGGGAAGACCAACATTATCCTTCCTGGTGTTGGATCTGATTGATCTGATGGATTCAATCAATATTCGATATCACGATTACGAAGTACGCGTGTCAGCCTTTCCGATCCAAGCACAACAGGGCCCCTGACTCCTTGACTCCCTGAGGGCTCTGTTGTTTGTAAGGTAAGATGGCTTATCTTGGTCATGTCCTGGATGATGGGTCCACTTGCTCTTTGGATTGATGGAGATCCGCCAGTGCGGCTCCTATTCAAGTGCGTGCGTGCGAACCCGACCCGACCCGACCCAAGCTGACCCTGCCCCTGCCTGATAAGGCGAAATTAAGTTAGGGGTGATGCCGTTTGAGCCGCTCAGATCCGGGGGTCTGGTCTGGTCTGGGCTGACGGATGGATGACGGCAGGCGTCAATCTGCGCAAAGCGGCTGGCTGCCGCGGCTTGAATGCGGAAACAAGTTTCAAAAGTGAAGGGGACCCGGCACTTGCCGTCGTCTCAGATTCCGACGCGGTTTTAACAGATAGACATGAAGACCGCGTTTGTGTGTCTGGCCGATTTGTTGATCCCAATGATGGATGTCGTGATTTGGCAACCAGCACCAGCACCGGCATCGGCGTCGGCATCGGCCTCCTTTTGCTCGGTTGCTTCCCACTGGGGGAGATGCGGGATGCAGCCAACTGGGGCTATCGTAACTGCAGGTTTTTTTTTTTTTTCAGCAGCGCGGCGTTGGGTCAGCCACAATAACTAGTGCTTTGCAGCTGGCGGTCGACACTTGGCAGGCAGGGTGAAAGAGGCGCGGACTTCGCGGACCTGCAAACCGGTCAGGGCGGGCCAATCGGGAATGGCGATTTTTGTCTCCTTTATGCGTGTGCAGTGCGTGCTGTGAACCTTGAGCTCAGCAAGCCACAGTCTAGAATCGCTCGGCCCTTGAGTGGGGGTCACTTGGTCCCTGACCGCAACTCCTGGGCATCTCCGATCCCGGATCATTTCCGAGTGAGCTGGAAATGCATCTAGATGAAATAGTATTAACACAGCATGCGAAGGATGCAACTACAGATCATTAAAGGTCATTGGTTAACATGGGCGCGCGCAACAGACCATCATCCACCTCCGTTGAGATCCGTTCGAGCTTGACGCTCTCGCTCTCTTACAGGAGCCAAAACACACAGCCGAAAATCCTGTCAACGCCAAATCTAACCCGAATCTAGGCGCCATTTCCATTATAGGCAAGAAGATTGGGACTGCCAGTGCCGCCTTCCTGAACAAGTCCCGGGGTGCCGAGTGCCATCAGTTTCGCTGCGACTTTGGCAGGTGCAGCGTAACCGTTCGGATCCAGACTCTTGAAGTAGAGAGCCAGACCAGCGACATGGGGCGCCGCCATGCTGGTACCACCCATGCTGGCAGCGACTGTGTCGGATCCGATATAGCACGAGATGACATTGATGCCTGGTGCAAAAATATCCACCGCCGCTCCGTAGTTGCCCCACCACGGCTTGGAGTTGAGCTCGTCGACCATGCCAACCGTCACAGCCTCGCTGGCTGATGCCGGACTGACTTGACTCGCGTCGCGGCCCTCGTTGCCTGCCGAGGCCACTGTCAGGATTCCGACCTCGTATGCTTTGCTCACGGCAAGGTTGAAGGCATCTGAGGCGGGTCCCCCGAGCGACATGTTGATGACCGACTTTGGAGCCCGCCCGGACGCCGTAATGTTGTTGACAGCCCAGCTGTAGCCGTCCATCACAATGGCTGTTGTCGACAGACCTGCGTCGAATACCTTGACGGCGATCAGCGTCGTCTTCTTGGCCACGCCATACGCCCGAGATCCGACTGTCCCGGCGACATGAGTGCCATGACCCTGTCGGTCGACGTGGTCTGAGTTAGGGTATGCAACGTAGCCAAGTTGGGCCCGGCCCTCAAACTCGACGTGTGAGGTGGCGATGCCCGAGTCGACAATGTAAGCGAACGTCCCTTGTCCGCCGACGGAGTTGTAGATGTACTCTGTTGAGTTCCCCCCTCGGTGCGAGATGCTGCCGAGACCCCATGGCGCCCCTCCCTGGGTTACGAACTTGCCGACGTCACTGTGGAGGTGCCAGACCATGTCTGCCTCGACAGCAGCGACCTAGGCAGGTTAGCAAGAGGTTAATGATATGTCTGGCAGTAAGGTGCTCACCTCGGCGCTATTTCGAATCTCCTCAATGGTGGCAGTATCAAACGACCCAGCATAGGCGTTGAAGTCATCGATGCGGTACACCTTTTCCACTCCGGCCGTGTCGCGTTTCGCCAAGCTGCGTGAATGCACGCCTCTTACCCACTTGAGGTGGGCGCCCACATCAGGAGGTGAGACACCGGGCTTGAGCGTGACGATATACTTATTGGGGACGATTTGGGGAGCCCGCCTGTCGATCACTGGCAGAGCTGCAATGTAAGGGACGATGATCCCCACCACGAGGTGGAGGGAGAGATGCCGGAAGCCGACCATGGTTCTTCCAAGTTGATCAGGGTCAAGGCTGATCAGGGTCCGAGACAGTCGATCAGGGGTGGTTAAGAGGAATGTAAGTGTCGGTGATGAACCGAGATGCCAATGACTGACTCTGATCAGATCAACATCAACTCGACGTTGCCATCTTTATATCCCTGGCCGGATGCTATCTCTCCAACACCATGCCGTCGACGTTGCTCTTCCCACCAACGTCAGCAAGATAGATGGATAGCACCAACCCTGCATCTCTCTGCCTCTTCAGCACGTCGCAGCAAGGCATTCCTGCCTGGTCCTGTTTCCTCCCTCTCTGTCACCATGTCAGATCCGCCCTGCTTTGACGCATCCAAGGACCGCCAGCACGCCACGACACGAGGTCATGTTGCTCTCTGATGATGCATCCGACGCACGCACGCGCCCCCAAACCAAGTGTCTCAGCAACCAGACAGGGCATCGCCCACCCCTTTTTCAAAGGGAGCTTCCTGATCCGGTTGGCAGGAGTCTGCAACAGGGCAGGGACGCAGCACACACAAACACACACACACACACACACATACACACAAGAATCTTGCATGTCTGTCTCCCGCGGGACCGGTGCTAGTGAAAGAGAAATATACTCATCTTGATGGATTCAGGATAAGCCCGTGGGGTGTCTTTTCCACGAGTATTGGTGTGTGAGGGTTTTCCATATCCCGCGAGATAAGGTCCGAGTTAGCTCTATCTCACATTCAACCCCCGCGAGACCTGTCGTTTTTTGCTCACGCAAGAAAAAACCTCCGAGGTGGGATTCAGGTCCGGTGACGGATGCACGGAGGGATGGACGGATGGTCGGCACTGTGAGGGGAACTCCATGACCCCATGTCAAGTGGAAAAAGGATTTTTGATTTCTCAGAAAGCCCCATCTGGTGGTATGCGCCCGTCTACCCGTCTGTCCATCCGCTCACGGCACCAAAATCACCAAAGAAAGTTCCAGGACTGTATTTCTCTGCCTTGGCGATACCACCTCCGGCGGGGGGTGGTCACGACGACCATGACAAAGCGCGCTGGCGACATTTGACGAGCTTCTTGCTGAAAAAGAACCGGGTCATGAACCACCTACTTGAGAAACCAGAGGTCTGGATCGCAATATGGGGTAGGTAGGGGGTGCCCGGATTGGCGACTCGGCAGATGGGTCATCCCGTGTGCTGCGCGCAGAGAAAACAACAAAGCGGCCGGAGATTTCAAAGTCAGCACCAGATTCGAGCAAGCAACGTGGGCTGGCTGGCTGAGAGGCAACATAACTGCATGCAGTCAGTTAGTGTCGTTAGCCAACAATGTGATTCTGCTGACCCCTTAACCACCAAACTGAATCAAATCAACAGAAACATGGAACGAACCGATGGCGTGTGCTTCCACCGCTGTGCCTCGAGCACAGTGATAGCTGCGGGGAAAAGTCTCCAATCCCACACCAGACCAGACCAGACGTGAACCAGGAATCTTTTCTCCATCCGGGGAAGAGAATCAAAATTGGATTGCGGCACAGCTCCCCAGCTCCAGGCAGACCTATCCAGACTTCTTCTCTTTCGTCAATCCAATCCAGTTCGGATCCAGCGTGGGGTATCTCTTGGGAAGGAATCAGGAATCAAAAAAAGGGAAGAACATTACACAGCACAGCGCAGTTTAGCGCAGCTCACAGCACATTGCGCGGACAATGGGGCCCCAAGTTTATATTAACCGCAATCTAACCCCAATTCAAACTTCATCTACAGCCGCACCACCCCATTCCCACCAAGGGACACCACACGACCAGATTCGTATCATTCCTGCCCTTGGGCTCAATGCGACTGTAACCCTAACGGCGGGACAAATGACCCGTTTTGTGACGGACTGACTACTTCGCCAATCTTGCATGGGGCCTCGTTTCGTCTTGTCTCGTCTGTCTCGCCTCGTCTCGTTCTGCAGGAGAAGCATGTGCAACAGAGCACAAACCCAACCCAAGAGACCGCAAGCGAGGCAGATAAGCTTAAGGAGGTTCAAACCGGTGAACCCAGCCCAGCTCAGCCCAGTTCAGCCCAATCCAACCCCCCATTCGCGGGATGACGCTGTGCACCTTCAGATGAGATAAGATGGAAGGGTAAAGCAGACTGCATCCTGCATGGAAGGCTGCTGCATCGGTCAGTCACAGTTCCGAGTCGCGTGGTATCCTCATGTCAACACGTCACCTCGTCATTCCATTTTGTATTTCATGCTACGTGAGATCATACTTCTCCTTCCCTTCCAGACTGACTGACCGCTGGCTGACCACTGGCAGGACCACCCGTGCGCGGTCCTGACCCGGCCACGGCAGTGAGCGGTGTCGTCTCGGCCCCGGGATGATCCATGAACACAGTGACAACGGCTGGGACCGAGTCGCTTATCTGAGCCGTCCCGGGCAGACTGGGGCTGGCCGGTCGCCTAATTAATATCAGGCCGGTGACCAACCTTCACAGCCCTGACGGACCAGAATAGAATCGATGACGGACGGAACAGATGGCGAACGGGACAGGCCGCGCCCGATGCATGCATTCTCTAGAATGCCAGATCAAGGAGTAATCCATACTCGTCTGGCCGATCACGGGGAATATTCAGAGGCCCCTCGTTCCTCCTCTCGGCGAACAGGGTATCACCCTTGAAGTAGACCAATACCCCCCCCTTTCCATCGCCACGCGCCGTGATCCGGTACATGGGCCCTTCGGCATGCATCTTCTTGCGCTCTGGTATAAACTGCAAATCATTCTCCTGACACCAGTCCTCAATCACATGCCTGAATGTGACCTCCTCTGCCTGCTTGGCTGGCGCTGGCTGGGGCGCCGGTGGGTGGCGGGGTTTCTGGGGGTGTCTGCCGCGCGAGTCCGAATGGGACGTCGGCAGGGCGGGTTTCCTCTCGGGTGGTTTCAATTCTGCCTTTGCCCGGTCGCCAAGGTCAAGTGCACGGTCGATCATGGTGGTGCCCTTATCGAACTCTGCTTTGATTGAGGGCAGCGCCTTGATCTCGTCAGGAAACACGGAATCGTGCCACCACTCGAACCACATCCCAATTTCGCCGTAATCTGCGTCTTCGAGAAGCAGCCAATGGTAGAGCGCGTCGTGCCACATGGGAAACAACTCCAATACCACCACCTCGCCCACCATCGACGGCGCGATCACCTCGACCCATTTGAACACACCCTCGAGCATGTCCATATACGGCTCCTGGTCCTGCGGCACGATACGGAAGTTCTTCTTGATGTAACGCGCCATGCTGGGGAGCACATGGTTCATGACGAGTGGCGCCCATTGATCGCGACTCTTGCTTGGGCGAAGTACCTCCTTCCATTTCCTGAGGCCGGGAATAACGCCTCTGTCAAATTCCCACACGTCAATCAGCTGGCGGAACTTGCGTTTGACGTCAGCAACAAGACCGGTTGAGCTCTTGGGGTCGAGGTGCGATGCTGGGAGATACGGCAGCCAGGGGAAGATCCAGCCGTGCGGCAGGTTGTGTGTGTGCTTCTTCTTGGGTTGCCAGTTCTGCACTGCCTCATCCAACTTGCGGACAATATCGCGCTCCAGCAGCTGGGTGCGCACGAACTTTGGCATCAGCTTCTCCCACGCCTCAAAGACTGCAATCATCTGGTCCGGTTCCTTGACGTTCCACTCACGAACGGCCGATGCGACCGTCGGGAGCCACATGTTGTACATGACTGACTCCCAAGGCGTTGCTGTGCGGTGCAGCTTCTTGGCTGCGTGGTCGAGACCTAGAAGACCGCTGATGGACACGAGGCCGTCCACGAAGCTTGGCTTTGGCTCTTGCAGGGGATCCCAGAGGCGAAGATAGTCCTTGAGTGCGGGATGGATTGCCGCTACTGCTAGCGTCGACAGCTCCTCCTTGATCTGCGGCAACATCGTGTCTGAGATGGTCTTGTTTGCTTCAGCCAACCCAGAGATGATGCGGCCTAGCTTCCAGGTAAGGTCGGCCTTCTCATCCATCTCACCGCTCTCAACAGGTTCGGCCAGCGACTCGAAAACTCTCGTGACGGACAGGTTAGTCTGCGTGTCCAGGGAGAGCTCCTTCAGGGCTTGCTGTTCTTGCTGGAGCTGCAGCTCGAGAAACGCCTTGCGCTCCTGCAGGCTCTGCCACTCCTCGAGAATGGCCATCAGGTCGTTCTGAGCGCGTCGGACAAGCTTTCGAGACTCGACAGCCTCGGCAGACTCGGGTGGCGCGTTGGCACTGGTCGGTGTCATGAGCCCTGACGAGGACGTGAGCATCTTCTTGCCCGGACCCGTCATGTCGAGGATCGGGGTGAAGGCGTCTGGGATATTCAGACCCGGCGCGGCCTTCTTCATCTCGTCCATGGTTAGGTACTTGGGCTTCTGTCGCCGGGGTGTACTCGCGCCACTACCGGGAGTGCTGCTGACGCCGCCAGCCAGTGCCCTCTTCCTCCGGGCGGCCTTCTTCTTTTTCTCTTCCTCGTCCGAGTCGACCACCGTCTCCCCGCGAAGCCGGGCTTGTCGTTTTTCCTCCAGTCGTTCTTGCTCCGTCTTCTCCTTGACGGCACCCAGACCGACCTTCTGGGGGCGCAAGTTGGCCTCAATGATGATGTTCCGGCCTTGTTCATCCTTGCCCAGGCCCTTGCCAGGGACATAACCCATCTTTGCCATCATCCGCGCACCGAAGGAGCCCGCATTGATCTTGGTCTTGCCGTGCTTGGTCTGGGAGAAGGTGCTGGGCATGGCGGTTCGAGTTGGTGTCGGCTGGTCATCCCTGGCGAGGAGTGTAGGTACTTTGGCTGAGCTTGGTACGAAGCCGGACCCCAGGGGGTTGCTTGAATCGGCAGGCTTGACGAAGGGCATCTTGTGAGACGTCGGTTTCGGCGCGGTCGAAGTGGAAGCCCAGCCGAGGCCGCCGCTCCCGCCGAAGCCCAGCCCCGCGCCCCCCGTTTCTTCGTCCTCGTCCTCTTCATTGTCGTCGTCATCGGCGGCGGCGGCGGCGCGCATGGACGGTCGCTCATCATCGTGGTCGGCATCGCTGCTGGAGTCGGAATCGGGTTTGGCTGACGTCGGCGCGACAAAACTCAAGCCCTTGTTGCGAAGGTTTTTGCGGACAGGTCCTTCGTCCTCGCTTTCCGAACCAAAAATACCAAGCGCGGCGCTCTCCTTCGCGTCGCGACCGGTGCGACGCCGTTTCCGGGGGTTGTGATCTGCAAAACCGCCATCGTGGGGATTTATCGAGGGGATCTTGAAATCGATTTCGTCCGCATCGTCATCGGAATCTGACGACGAGTATTCGGCAGCGGCATCTTTACTAAGTCGAGGCGGATCAAAGCGCATCTCATCGAGCCGGGCCATGGTGATGTTTTATGTGGCGGACGGTCGAGGGGAAAGCCCGAAGGAAGCTGTCTGGTTTCGGTGGTCCGAAGCCTGTCAGCGCAGCATTGCACAGCAAAGTTTGCCGCGCGAGTACTCTTATCTTATCGCTAGCCGCGCCAAGCGCGCTCTCTAAGCGAGCCGGATCGCCCCGGCCCTGGAAATACCCCGCATTGCAGGACTGCCAGCGAAACATGGCGATAACGAGGGAGGCATGCAATGAAACACACAATTTACCTGGGGGAGATTACCCGACGGGAAACTACCGAAGCGCATGCTGGAATGCAGCAATCTCGAGCCGGTCGTTGCTGGTGTCGAAACGAGGTCTAGAACCGGGCTCCCAAGGGCCTTTTGCTTTTCCCACGCTATTGAACGCCACGTTTTACAAAGTAGTCTAGACCGCCTGAGCCAGCTGGCATTCCACCCAGCCAATATCACGCAAGGCTGCGGGCCTAGAACATTGCACAGGAGACTGGAGAGTGAGCTGAAGGTGCATATTGCTATGGCACTAATCTAAACTATCGAATAGAAGATGGTTGTGTCCGTCGGGTATCGTCAAAAAAAAAAATTTCCACTCTCGGGCGTCAGCGCCGCGTGAGGTGGTTGGACCTGTTTCCTTCCTCCCAGTGTGTCCAAAGTTCCAAAGTTGCCCCGCCAAAACAGAATTCGTGCCATGCATGCATTCCCCAGCGCTAAACGAGTCACGAAATGCCAATCAGCAAGTGATGGCGTGGACGCTGACAAAAACGTCCTGCTGCTTGGGCGTCCCGAGCTGCAGGACAGGGGATCGCTTTTGTAACCTGAGTTCGAGGAAGTGGTCGAGAACGCTTTTGACTTGGTCCTCGTATGAGGCGAACTCGAAGCCAAAGGTGTCTTCGGTGAGGCTGGTGTCGACCGTGAGGCGCGTTGTTTTTACGCCGCCGCCGCGCACGATAAGCTTGCTCTTGAGGGCCTCGGGGTATTCTCTCCTGGCGATCTCCCGAGCGTCGTTCCACCGCGCCTGCTGGCCGAGGATGTAGCTCTGGTTCCCGAGCACAGTAGGGTCCAGAGACATGAGGTGCGCCCGCGCCACGTCTTCTGCGTGGACCGTCACACCTGCGTAGGGGCCGAATTTCTTTCCGAGGAGCAGCGCAAGGACAACCGAGTTAGTGCCCTGCATTGCTTGTGCGGTAGTCGTGGCCGTGTCATTGCGACCGAGCACGAAGCCGGGATGGAGGTAGACCACGTCGAATGCTGGTCGTTCCCTCTCCATCCAGGCCTCGGCGTGATGTAGTGATGCCACCTTGGATGCGGCGTAGGCGGCGAATGTGGAGTTGTAGGGCCCTGGTTGGAAGGGGATGCGGTCATTGGGGCTTACGGGGTGGAGGGGGTTGCGGGGCTTGATCCCCTCCATCTCCTCGACGGGTACGATGGCGACGATGGAGCTAGTGATGACGACACGGCGGACCGTGCCGACCAGATTGGCCGCCTCGAGGAGGTTGATGGTGCCCTGGACGGCTGGTCGGATGAAGAACTCCTCGTGCCTGTGTCGGGGTACGCTGTCACCGGTTGCCAGGGGAGAGGCGATGTGGATGACATGTGTCACGCCCTCGACTGCGCTGTCGTAGGCTCCGGCTGCTGTGATATCGGGCACGATGACGAATGAGAGGCGGGACCCGGGGTTAATCGCCTTGATCTGGGGTCGGGCGAGGACGGCTTCCCTCTTGGCTTCTGATCGGACGGCTGCCCGTACTTGGTAGCCGGCTTCGAGGAGGTGGATGAGAGTGCGCGAGCCGACGTGGCCCGTCGCACCTGTGATGAGGACGAGGTCTCTTGAGTAGCGCATCGTGTTGCTTCGTCTTCTCGCTGTGGGATGGAGGTAGCTCATGGTCGCTTTGTGTCGGGACAGGATCCTTTGACTAGCTGGAGAAAACAAAAGGGTGTGATGCCATGGTGGGCGAGCGACATATATGGCTTTGGTTGGGCCCCAGGTGTGGTGACGGGGGGTCGGATCCCTAGAGGCCACCGGGGTCTGCCGTTACCAGAAAATCCTAGGGGGGCGCCACCAACAGCATCCCTGACTCTCTAAGCGGAGACGAACATTTTGGGACAAGGGACCGAGTGGGGTCGGAGACCGCGATTGGCAGAGCGCGAAAAACCCCGACCCTCCGTCAAATGTTGGCAGCTGAGCAAAGCCGCACGGCCAGTGCGCACCAGTGAACGACAGCCGGGCCCGCCGTCTGGAGCCAGGGCACTAACTTCGCGCGGGCTAGATCTCCGTGGAATGGGCCAAACAGCTTCGAGCATGTTTCCCTGTGGTCTGGACTCTCATAGCGTTTCGACTTTGGGCCCTCATCCAGCAAGCCACTTTTCACGCCTGGTGCGGTCTCTGGCGTCGGAATGGCTAAGTGCATGCGACGGCTTCCCTCGATTGAGCAAAGCAGAGCGCCCCCTCGTCTGCGACAAAATCTCGGCTCCCACCGCAATGGTTCAACCACACCCACGCACCTGCTCACGAGGTGTGAGGTGCTGACCACCGTCGCTTCGCCCTCCCTTTTGACTGGCCAGACACCTGCCCACATGCAATTGCTATTCAGCTGACTAGCTCGAAACCCATTTGGCGCCAGGCGGCAAGGACCAAGGACCAAAGGACCATTCTTTTGATTAACTAATTCCAGACAGGTCCATTGATTGTTTCCACATCGGCCCATGGCGTCGTTCTCATCTGTTTTTGACCAGTTCGCGCAGAGGTTCATCGCGAGGGGCAAAAAACATGCTGACTTTGCCCGTTGCCACTGCACATCCAATCGGCGGGGGCCATCGGGACACCGACCACCGACCTCCGCCCCCAAGACATGAGCGTTCCAGACTGAGACGGTGCTGCGCGGCAGGGTGCGTCATCAGTGGTCTACTCCGTATCGTGCGATCAGAAAACCACGCAGGGCGCGATTTAGGCGGCCTTTTCAGACCGTTGGGAAAAACAAGAGAGGGGGCCATTTCGGCCGAGAGTCTTGGGCCAAAAGCCCAGTCGTGTCAAGCCAGATCAGCCAGGAAGCAGCCCCCTAGCCCCATGTTTCAACATCCAGGTGCGCGGCACAGGCATTCGGGAGAGGGGTAAACACAGCGCCCGCTCACAGCACCCACTCACACTGTCGACCACAGTCATGCCTCTCCACGGCGTGGTTGGAGGCTGCACAGCAACCACTGACCAGTGATAAGCGCCATCCTCCTGGATACTGCAGGTTGGCGCAACTGGCTCATCCCAACTTCCAAGACTTTGAGCCGCGAGTCCCGAGTTTGCAGCGTCGCATCCCTTTCGGGATCCGAAAAGAAAAGCCCAGCAGGGAGCCGTTGCCCATTTGCGATGCGACCAATAAAATGACCCAGCAATTTTTCATGTTGATATGATGCTAGTTGGCAACTCCTTTCACCTGCCAGCTCCCGAACCCCGATCCTCTGCAGTGCCCTTGGGAAATTTCGTCTGCAGGCCCGCGAGGCGTCAGCCACTCATCCTCCTCTCAGAGGGTGGCTACGCTGAGCAGGAACGTATCTGCCTGGGTGCTACAATGCGCAGTATGTGAATGTGCATTGGTGCGTCGCATCAATGTCTCGCGCAAAGTGTCGAGAGCTACAAGCTGTCAGCCTGTCATTCGCCCCCGAGAATGTGACGGAGGGAACAGGACGCCCAACAAACTCTAAGGCAAGAGACTTTCCCACCAACAACACTAATGCACGGCTTTTGCATGCGCGAGATCTGCCATCCGATCCGCCACAGCCAGCAAGCAAGCCACAGTCTGGAATGCGAGGTCATGCCAATCACCTCCACTGGCGCAGCTGTGCAGCCTGGTTGATGGTCTGACACGAGTTCTGGTGGTGGTGGTCGGTTACTACGCGATAAGCACATCTCAGATGTGTTGTGTTGACGCCTCGCTCGCCTGTCTGGGCTCACGTCATTGGGGGCGAGTCAATCAAAGCTCGGAAAAAGGCAGCTCATCAGATGGGTTTGAATGATTCGTTGTATCGGCCTGCATAACGTTTGCGCTACGAGCTGACAGGATGATTTGGCCGCTTGGCACCCCTTTGCCAACAAGAGTCAGATTTCCGCGCGAACCGTTGCGCGCGCGAACATTGTGAGTGAGGGCGAGCTTATTGAAGTCATGCGAATGATTTATCGGCTTACAATCTCGCCAGACCCGCTCAGGCTGAATGATGGCGAGTCAGCTTCAAAGGAGCCAGGGTTGGACTACGCAGTTGTGTACATTGCACTTGGCGTCAACAACCACCAATCGTTTGCCATCCGGATGGCGTTCCGGTCGGCCGTAAGAGGCACTGCTTGGGCTGCAGGTCCGACCGTGCGAACCGTGGCGTTGGTCCAGGCCTTGCCGTCTTTGTGTGTAACAACGAGCAGCTCGCCCGATTCATAGACACAGCTGTCCCACCAGAGGCGGTCCTCTTGAGCCTTATTGTATCGTCGATGTCCCGCTGAGAAACAGCTCGCACTCATCGGCAGCCGTCAACTCGTGGACAGGCGACCTAGCCAACCCGATCCGGCCACGTCCAACGCGGGACATGTGGACCATTGCCAGGTCGGGAGTTGGGACGCCAACGCGCCTGGTAAAGGTGGAGTGATCCTTCTTGAAACCGACCAGGCTTGCCAGGTCAATAATCCCAAGTAAGACGGCTGCTGAGTAGTGGGTTGTCTGGTGGCAGCCCAACTTCGCTCGCCACGACGAATATTACTTTGCGTCGCAACACCTTGTTTGACGACACGCCCAAATGGTCATGTGCACTTCATAACCGCTGGCCTGGCGCAACCTCGAACTGCCGTCTCCTACTTTTGAGTCGGTGCAGGTGCGCTTGTCCACTCGTCGGTGGACCAAGTCCCGCGCATATTGAGCGCGGCCGCCATCTCACTGCTGGGAAATCAATTCGTTTGAGAACGCTTTGCGGAAGTCAGCTCACAGCGGGGGCACTCTAATGCGTCCAGACCGCATAATGAGCAGGCGTGTCACGGATCCCGCCGCCGCCCTGAGTTCAGACCATCAAGCCAGAAACGGGCATATCAGGCTTTGCATACTCTGCGGCCCATGATCATGCCGGCACTCTTCCACGCGACACGGATGCAGGGTTGCCATCTCTGGATCCATGCTGCACGTTGGGCCCAAGCTAGTCAGCAGAGATGAGATGAAAGTCCCTGCTCCCGCAGCAGCAATTCAACTTTCGGCAACCGAGCAGTCCATACGGTCAGCTAATTGTCTGATTGGCAGCGAAGGGAAGGCAAGCTTGAACAAGTAGTTCGAGCAGTATACAGAGCCGGAGGATTATGGCCCATTCAGGTGGCATACCTCCGTTCGCCTACCCGATAATTAAACGGACAGCCTGACGCCCCTGGATCGTGGTGTTGATTGACTCTTATGACCTCTTGCAGTCAAGCTTGACCAGGAGACCCCGGTCGGAGCTCAAAACGAGCGAGCGGATGCCAGATTCGGCTGGAGGCAAATAATAACGGCGACAGACAGATGCGGTCGTTGCTGCGCCGGTGTCTGGAGACCCTGGAATCGGAGGTTTGAGATTCTGACAGACACATCAACTGGACGTTTCACGCCCCCAGAGATGATGTCGTCACCCGTGGGAACACAGCAATCTGCTCCCGCTGCTGAGTTGAAAACGTAGACGTTGTTCAAGCGGACCTGATTCTCTCGGTAGGTTCGTGATGAGATATATACCTCCTAGAGGCCACCTAGGCTGTCCTCCTCCTGACGACTATGCCTTGCGGAAGATGTCCGCGCCGGAAACCACCACGATGACTTCACTCGTTGTCAGGACGGATGACCATCCCAGTGTCTCGGGCACGCAGGAGCTATGTGACGTCGAGGCGGAACGACCTGTACTCATACGACCAACGTCTCCTGCAATCTATGTTTAGCTGTACCATGGCGTACGACATGGCTCGTTGACATCCAAGAGCACAGACTTGGCTACGGCTGAGGCAGCGAGTTCCATCTTTTGTCGGTACCACGCGACCCCTGACTCGGCCAGTGACTGAGGGCTCCAGCGGGTGACTTCGCCAATATAAAGGGACCTTCGTCATCGCTGAAGAGGGCTTTGATCTCCCAGCTATGCAGCAGACCGAGGAGACCCCGCGCTATCATCGAAGCTGAACTATGAGGTGACGTGCTTGGTGGACTACCACGGCGCTTGGTGCGCATCCCCAAATTGCCGCGGCCTAACACGTCGGCTGCTCATCGTGGACGGCTTTGTCGGTGTTGACATGCATCGCCAGGGCGGACCGTCATCCGTGATTGGAACTTCATGTACGATGTTCTCGCCCTCCGTCTGTCGGCGGTGATATCAAGGAGCAAGAACAGGACCGGCATCCTGGTGGTGCCCTGTAACACGGTCAGGGCGGGTCATTCTTGGCCGGGCTTGCATGGAATCAGTTCCGCCCAGCGGTCTTGTTAGTGCGTGACTTTTGCTGCCGTGACACAGACGTCTTACCCAGAGTGATGACCCTTGGTGACTTTGGTGAAAGTGGGCTGGAAAACTGTCCTATAAAGTCCAGGTAGGGGGTTGGGATGATTTTGAGGAGGGAGTCATGTGGTCAAGCATTGAGGTCTTCTGCAAGCTTCGGCTCGACTTGACTTGGTCAAGTGTTTGAGTGTACCCGAGTTCGAACAGGACGGTTGTATTCATGCAGTACGACTGGTCTGCCCCAGTTCAACTGTCGCCTTGACCGTGTGCACCGGCCAGTTGTCCCCATGTTACGATAAGGAAGGCCTAGATGTCTTGTCAAGGCGATGTTCTACTGTCATGTCTCATCGCCAGTTTGGGGAGCGGCGTTGTCATTCTGAGGCCAGGGTGGTGACGCCTTATCGATCAGCCATTCCAATTTCCAGAACATTCACAGCAGCTGGTCTTTCTGAGCTGGCCCTGTCAGGCACCACGAAGGTGCGTCTTGAAGATAGCGACATGATAAGGCCCCCCGAGCCGGGCAGACCATGCCAGACATTCCAGGTATCTAACCACCACCATTGCCTTCAGCTCGACGCGTGTTCTTGCTGCAGAGCAACTCGGCGGGTGCGGCATTTGGCTGTCGAGACACTGTTCACTGCAAAAATCACCCACCACGACCAATGCATGTGTCTCGTTTTTTGGTTAGGCTCTGTTTGAACATTGATTTTCCCGCGCCGCCATTGGTGGCCTGGTCTGTTCGACAGCATATGCGGGCAGCGGCTGGGACTTGGTGCGCTATGGTTGGTTGGACTCACATCACGACCTCTGGGAGGCGTCCTTGGCATCTATTTTGAGCCTCTGAGAGAGACATGAGAGCTGTCAATGCAGCTGGGTTTCAGGCACCCACGATTTCAACTCTTGTTGTCACAACGATTCTGCTCTCTCATTGTGACATCCAGGCGTGGTTTTCCAGGGTCGGTGCTACCCCGTTCTTGCGACTATGCCGCACCGTTCAGCTACCCAGCGCCCCTGATTCACCATGGACATGATCCCGTCTCCTACACTAGCTACGCCGTTCCTGCCCAATGGTGAGGATGACGAAAATACCGCAAGGGCACGGCGCGCTGGCCGACAGCGCCGGGTCACATCGCGAAACCGTTTCCAGTGGCCGTCTGGAACGTCGCTTTCGACTGGATGCTAATCTGTTGTTCCGCCATCTTCTTTCTCTTCGCCCTGATCGTCAACTACTATAATCAGACCCCTACGGCTAAATATAAGGACCTTCCGGGCCTCTTGGAGAATGCCGCTAAATTCGTATGATGAGAGCAGTCTTTTCACCCTGCTCGACTAACTTGAAGCTTAGGGCCCTACAGTCTTCCCCATACTGTTTGCGACAGTGATTGGGCGAGCAACGCATGCGAATTTTCCTCTGGCGGCTGATTCCGGCACTCATGTTCTGGTTACGAATATGCTCTTCAACGGCGCCATCACAACACCTCTGGACGTGAGACTCTCGCCTGTTGACTCATGGGGCGACGTCAAAGTACCCAAAATTGAATTGTACGAGAAGGCTTCCAAGCCCGACGGCGAGGGCTGGTATGCAATCAACAACGATCACAATGACACAGCCGCCTAAATCTCATTCGTGGGCATCCCTACTCGAATCAACAGACATGGTTTCGACAGGACGAGGACAGAATACAACATGCACACTGCAGACACCGTATATGGACCTGAAATGCGTCCGCTACAACCTCACCACTATCAACGACGAGCTTGTCGGCAATGTATCACGTCACCTCCCAGAAGACAGTCAGAGTGTGACGGCGGGAGTCAACGCACTGTTCTGGTGGACGCAAGCCAACGTGTCAACGCACCAAAACACTTCTGCGGGTCGCAGTCCCTTTGTCTTCACCTTTGAGCCACACTACACAGCGCCCCCACGGAGCATCCAGCGGTATGGGCTTGGATTGCGCCGTGACCAATACCTATGTGGAGACTGCCGTGTTTTGCCCCTTTAACTCCCCGTGCCGCGCCACCAAGGTCCGCCGTTCGCGGCTCACATCGCCGCCTCCCGAATGGACCTACTTTGATATGCCTGGACGGGAATCTAGCCGGTACGATTTCTTTAAAGCTTTCGTCGCTCTTGCCGCCAACGCTACGGGCATCTACCCAGGTGCTCGCATCTCCAAGACCGTCTTCGACAAATACCTTCTCGACCAGTCCCTCAGGACCCTGAGCGACTCAGGAGACGAGCAGGAGCACACGCCGTCAAATGAAGAGTACTCTATCCGCATGGCCCAGCTGCTGAGCTCGTACTTCCTCTGCTCTGGCGGCACGCACACGCTCATCAATGGCATCAACCCCAAAACCTCCTTCTGGGACTCGGACCAGACATTTGTCCCTCAGCCCAAACCCGCCCTGAACAGCATCTTTGAGGTTCAGCTTCGCAGGTCGCGCGTATGGAACTACAACGGCACCGTGAGTGTTCATGTGGAAATTCTCGTAGCTCACAGGTGGTGGGTGGCTGTACTGGCTGTTTCCTCTACGGTACTGATCCTCGCGGGTATGATTTCACCCATGATTCACCATTTCTTGATCCAGGGGCCGGATGTGGCCATGACACTGTCGAGTCTAGCGACGAGGGGGAATCCGTTTGTGAGGTTGCCGGATACGGGCACTGCTCAACTATACAACCGATCTCCCCTTGGATTCACCACCTAGTACAAGATGCAATCGCCAGAAAATCCCACCTCCCTATCCCCCTCCACATCCCCAAACCGCACCCTCAGATCCTTCAATAACTTGGCCCTCTCCGCCGCATCCAACGCTGGGATATCCACCTACTGTAATTTTATGGGTTTGGACGTTGTGAGGGCATCTAGGTACCCCACGGGATCGTGTTGTGAAGAATCCCGCGTACCCTGTTTGAGCCAAGGCGGCCCAAGGCGGGAGAGTTGGGCTGGCTCGAAAGCGATTGGAGCGGCGCTTTTGTGTGTATGCACAAAGTTCTCTCGTGTAGATTTTCTTTTGATTGAGGCTTCTCCACAGCATGTAGAAATCCCTCGTGTCATGGGAGATTAATGCTTGATCCTTGAATTGAGAGAATCTCAATCACTTTGGAGATGGTGATATCCACTTTGGAGATGGATCATGGTGCATGGTGATATAAGCGACCGGATCATTCCGGGCTCGATAACTAGCCAGAGTCTTGGCTGTCTCTCTATAAGTGCATGGAGTGTCCTTCCTGACTACCTATGTGGAGATTGAGGAAGCCGTTGACCCTCGTCCATCACATCACGTCTATCTAGTCCAGAATCTGATTGAAAAGATGGCAAGACTTTTTTCCCCTCTCCTCGCCCTCGCCCTCGCCCTCGTGGTAGTCTTCGTCTCCTCAGGTCAAGTTCAAGTTCAGGCCCAGTATACCGGACCCTGCTCGGATAAAGAATGCGGAGAATCGAGAAAGCCCTGTCGCGTTGGCTTGACCTGTGTTCCGTATCCGAGTTTTCCTCCGGGTCCGCGGTATGGCTGTACGTGTAGCTATATGTGAGGTTCTCACGTTCCTACCGTCCTACCTTGCTTGGTAAGTGAGTGTGAATTGATTCTGGATAGGGCTGAGCCTGGCTGACATCAAATGGGCAACCATGTCTAGGTGGGGATCAAGGACAGGGGCAGACCACATGGCGAGAGTCCGGTTTCTGAAAGAGCTGTTATTGGGGCTGGGATGGCATTGAAGGTGCCAGTCAGCGGTGACAGGGCGGGGGTGACTTTGCCGGCATGAAAAGATGCAGAAGCGTATCCCGTATGTGCTTTGCTGAGTGAGCACGAGTAGAGCCGGATATGACCAGGTGGCTGGCGATGGGCTGTTCCTTGATTACATAGAAGCAGTCAGCGGATGGTCAATGTTGCATGTGGGGGATACTACCAACCAACTTTCCCAGCGTTTCACAGCGTCGGGGGGTCGGGTTGTGGGTGCGAATCAACTATGATGAGAAATTCACATTGTCCTGGCACCTCTTTGAATTGAGGAATGTCCATCCTCTTCACAGTCCGTGACACACACACGCACACACACAGGCACACACACAGGCACACACACACGCACACACACACTTGCCTCGACAGACAAACTAGGTACCCTAGGCGGTTGGTGAAAGAGAAAAGAAAAAAAGAAAAAAAAAAGATCATACGAGCCTACGGAGAATGATTGCCGGACGGAGAATACATCTGCTAGCCCGAGGAGTTTCCCAACGCATCCAATGTTTGACTCCTCACCCGGATCCACATAACCGGCCACCCGGGCGCGCGGAATCGGACACACCAGATACAGGGCCGGGCGCCAAAACTGATCCCTTCTGTCTGGGTTGTGTGAGACCTCGGCACATGTTAGCAGGCTAAAGTCTGGTCCACAGAACCATAAGATCAATGCGAGCGCTTACCTTGGCATGTGGCACAACACTAAATCCTGTATCATCATCAATCATGCCCCCCCAAGGATATTGAAATGGCCGTCGACAACATTGAAGAAACCGCCCGCGCTACCACCGCCAACCTCAACTACCTCCTCCCCGGTCCCGATATCAACCGGCGATTTGTCTCTGCCGGCGTCGAAGTCAACACGGGCACTTATGGGCCCTACCCCATGACCATCCGTGATGGCCGTACCATCCACTCCCACTTCTCATTTGACCGGCATGGCTTCCAGCTGCTTGACGCACCCACTGCCATCACCGACTTTCACGACAGAACCCAGGTTGAAGCCGCATACCAGGCCGAAGTATGCGAATATGTCAAGCGTGCGTTTGGCGCTGATGTAGTCTACGCGCAAGGCTGGATGCTTCGCACCTCGGGGGCCATTCCCGAGAAACCCAAAACCGCCACGGACAACAAACCCTATCGCCACTATGGCGGACTGCAACCCGCGGCGGGAGAAGTACATGTAGACACGGAACCCAGCCGACAGTTGGCGTATGCCCAGAAGCTCTACGAAAAAGCCCGTCCCGAGGAAGGCGGGCGGCCTGGATTCAAGCGCTTCATCATGTCGAGTTTCTGGCGAACATTTAGTCCTCCCCCGCAGGACTGTCCGTTGGCCGTATGTGATGCGCAGAGCGTACGGGATGATGAAGGAGTAGCGAACGTGCTCTGGGTGGTGGATAAGATCCCGGAAACAGAAGAGGAGAAATTCAAGCCGATGGATGATGATAAGCAATTGGCCGCGGCGATCTTCAGATATAACCCGGATCACCGCTGGTGGTATTTCTCGAGGATGGAAAGGGATGAGGCGCTGCTGTTCAAGTTCCACGATAGCGATCGCAGTGTGGGGTGGAGGTGTCCGCACAGTGCATTTTGGGATGAGAGTTTCGAGGGGGCCAATGTGCGGGAGAGTATTGAGTGTAGGACGATTGCGTTTTTTGAGTGATTGACCTTGGGTGTGTTGTCTGGAAGGCAATAGGTTTCAGAGTAAATCGCACCATTTCGAAATCAGTACTCCAGAGTCATGTTGAGACATCAAGCTAGGAGATCAAGTCCCGAAATCAAGGGCTCCAACACACGAGAGAGAATTCAAAATGCATCATGAATTACCATTACCCACCTACTCAGGTACCTACCTACCTACCTACCTTGGCACTTGGCTTTCAAAAAGTAGGTTTACTCCCCCACACCGTTGCCTGTACACTTCATAGACGGCAGAGCATACGTCTTACTCAGGTACGGATCCTTAGCCCACATGATGCGCGACAAAAATAGCCCTTACTCTCACCCCGAATCGACTGTGCAAAGCACTGCTCTACGTAGTCTTTGGCAACGGTGACATGACCGCACTGAGGATTCATGATGAGGGACTGTGCACATTGTGAGTTTTTCACTTGGACCTGCCGGATGGTGTGTGGTGGATTGAGAATCGGATGCTGGGAAGGGACTGGAAGCGGACTGTCCTGTTTAATACTGGCTGCTCCCGAATCGGCGCCTTGTTCGGGGGCGGGACACTGTGCAAACGAACAATGCGCCTACACGACAATGAAGACAGATCAGAAAGGCTCACTGCATGTGACGACAAAGACATGTTCTGGTCTAGTATGAACTGCTGCGACCCCTAATCCTACAGGGTTTTCCCACTGTGACACACTCCCATGTGCACACAACTAACACGACTCAACAGGCGGCCCCGGCGGTGTATAGCTGGTCGGCACAGGATAGTAAATGTTGATCATGATGCCCTTGTCGGTAGCCGAGTAGGCACCCGGGAAAGAAACGAGGTTCTTGGGGCTATAAGTGCCGCTGCCACCCGTCACCTTGAGCTGAGCACACGAAATGTAGAATTGTGCGCCGCCGGCAGACCCTGCTGAGTGAAGGCCAATATGCTCCATGCGTAGTAGGTAGTCGCCGTCGGCAAGGCAACGAGGGAGGGTGACGCTGACAGATCGCGCTCCCTGGGATGGCCACTTCATCCCTCCTCCTAGCGAAGGCTGATCCTGGTAGATCTTGGACCATACCTTGCCCTTGCCGTCCCAGGTTGCCGCAGTCTGGCCCTCGGGCACCTTGGCGATGTAGACGGCCGTGGGACCTGGGTGAGAGATGGAGGCCTTGGCGTTGTAGGCAATGGTCTGGCCGGCGTTGACGCTCAAAATGCCAGGGGCTCCCGTGCCGGGATTGCGCTGGTAGCACCGAATATCCTCCGACTGCACGTTGGTCACGGGCCCGTTGGACTGGAAGTTGGATGTGGTCCGCACATATTGCCAGTCGGGGGTGTTTTGGATGCTTGGGAATGTGTCTGGTTGGCTGGTCAGTCCACGCTCAGCATTGTTTCTAGGGTGATGTTACTTACAGTGCGCCTCTACGAGGGTCGATGCAAGCAACGCGACGGCAGTGGTGAGCTTCATTTTGACGGTGGCTGTCTGTACGTGTGCACGATCAATACCAAACTCGACACTGAGACCAGGTCCAGCGTGCCGTGCAGTCCACGACTACCGGTCTCTTTTATAATTTGCCTCGCTGCGGCTACGCATTTTGTGGGTTGAGCACGCGGCCGGGCTCATGCCGGACGGGTAATCAGAAAGTCGGCGGGTAAAACAGCGTCGACCACTTGGAGGCTCCGGGCTATAGTGGCCGCCCAATCATGACGGCTCAACAATGAGCGCATTCGGCTCCGCATTCATCTGGGGTAGATGAACGCCTTCCCGCTCGGGAAAAACCTGGGGAAGCCCATTGGGCTGTTCTTGGCAAACAATATCCTCGAGTAAAGGCATGACGCACGCGCGGAGGTCGAGTTCGGAGAACCGGGTTGCTCCTTTGGTCTGGACGGAAATGCCTTCACGGCAGTAAAAAGCATGTCGAGTGGCCTAGGCTAGGCCTCAATGCAGAGATTAAATTTCTCGATTTGCAATCCCGGGGCCTTGGTTTCCCGATTTCTGGCCTTGATCTCCTAGCGCAATGTCCCAGCATGAGTTGAGCGATACAATCCTACTCCTGAAAGTTTGTCAGCGTAGGCATCTAGCACAGGCTTGTGCAATACATAAACAACTGGGAAGTTGTTCTTACGGGGGGTCAAGCCAGAAGGTTCAGGTCTTGGTTCTAAGGCCTTGGGGCTTCTTTGTTAAGGCCATGAAGCCTCCTTGTTGAGGCTTCAATCGAGGCCAGAACTTCCCGTATCAAGGCCTGAGTTTCCAACATCAAGGCCTCAAAAATAGAAAACACTGGGATCCTCGCCTGGAGACATCTTTCGGCGTTGGACTGCACATCTCATCGGCTCGCTCCTGTATTTCGAGTCAGTTTGAGGGGTGGCTCCTTCCCGAGAATCAATCCAGCACACTCCTTCCGCAGTCGGGCAGCCGAGCCTCCTTCCTGAATGCACAAACCTGTGGGTCTAGCCTTTCATGGCTGTTGCGGGTCGGTGACAGACACTTGTTCCTCGCCCGAAAATTGTATTGGGTCCCGTCCTCGAGTGTCTCACACAACATCATTCACCATTGAGTAGCGCCAGAGAGCGCGAGAGATAAGTAACGACTATCGACCATCATGGTACCGCCAGAAAGGCGCAGGGCCAGCAGGTTGCCGCGGCCATCTGCCAGCAGGCTACCGCGGCCATCTACCAGATGGTTACCATGGCGGAAACTCGAAGTAAACGAGGTGATGTACAGGGCTCCCGATGTGCCCGTGCCCGTCGAAATCACGCCGTTGATCAGCCAGGGCCCCGGCCGAGTCCCCGGCAAACACAGCACTATAAACATTGTAAACAGTGTACCCAAAGCACCTTCTGGCTGTGGCATTGGTACCCATTCATTCTCCCGCTGGGCCGGGCTCGAGAAACAACCGCACTGGGACCGCACCGTCCAAATCACGTGGCACCGCAAACCTAATGTCCGCCGCAAGTACAAGGAAGCGCACAAATTGGCGCTGGACACTGCATTCAACACCATCCGGAAACAGCTCGCCCGTTTCGAAAACATAAACGACCCCGGGTCCAGGTCAGAGGACACCTGTGATGTCCGTCATGCTCGGGGCTACTTTCTCCTTCCGAACCACTTGCGATTTCAAATCATGAGGATCCTGCTGCTTGCCCATAACAGCGGCAAGGCAGTCCGGATGAGCCCTGCGAAGCTCTTTGAGCCAGTTTGGCCGGTACATCGACCGGGCGCCGAGAAGCAGATGTGGACGGGAGATTACTTCGACTCGCTGAGCCATGTCTTGGCACAGGTTGGGCCGTACGCTTCTGTCTGCTTCGACATGCGGGTCGATGTGCTGGCGACGTTGTTCCTGACAAAGCGTTTCCATGTTGTCTACGCGCCGGGATTCAACGAGAATGAGCCATGTCCTCCCAGGGCGTGGATGGAGCGATATGGCTGTATGATGAGGACCATCACGCTCGAGGTGGATCTCTCGGGACTCGCAGAGGGAGGTGGCTGGTACGCCCTGGCCCTGGGCAGCGCAATCACGGAGGAGGGGGCGTATAGAGTGAAGCGCCAGGTGAACAACTTTGTCGGATGCCAGCTTTGGAGGGCAGAGACACAGAATGTGTTGAACCTGGAGGTCCTGGTTCGAAGATGGTATGAGCGCCGACGGTCATCCAAAGATTCACATGCAGACCCTCTGCGGATCCTTCGGCCGCTAGTGTCTTTGGGGCGATTTCTCAGAGGGTTCAGCATCGCGGGTGTGGACAGGGAGTGCGCGCAGTGGCTCAACCATGGGTTTTGGGGCACAAACCTTGCACCCAACAATATCAGGGTTGCCAATTTCGTACCGTCAACGGCATGGCCTTTTATACCGGGACAGTGCTCTGTCGTCGAGTGGAATTCCAAGGGCCTTGTGCCTGTACCCCACAACGACTTCCCAAAAGCATGGCGCGGTTTCTTTGGCACCCGGTTGACTCGCGACGCCGTGGTGATGCATGATCCGGGGGAGGGTTCAGAACTGCCCACGTGGTGCATATTCCCTCCCATTGAAAACCCGCGCCGAAGGGCAATAGTTCGTGTGAGGGAGATAGAGGCCAAAGCGGTTGACAAGGAAGGACAGGCTGATGCAGCGGGCCTATTGACACCTCCTGTCCGCCGAAGAATGCCATATCTCAGGCTCGAGGAATCTGGCGTCACGGGTGAGGATCGAATGTTGGGCATCATCGGCTTCGGAAGATGCAGGTCCTCATTAGGGCTCGCGGCAGATTACCGGTCGGGGGTGTCTGCCCTAAGACGGCGGCAGTCGTTCTCAACGCTCAAAGAGGCGAGGAAGAATTACTCGGCGGTCTCACGGCCGGCTGGGTATAATCAAAACCGCTCCAGCTCCCCGGCAATGAGTGACAATCCCAGCCTAATAACACTGACGAGCTTTCACTCTAATTTAGTGGAGAGAATGCTGCCCGTCATGCTAGGCCGAGATAGAGCCAGTCCCAGCCCACCACCGCCGCTTAGACCCAACGCAATGCCACCGCCGCCTAGGCCTGATGCAATACCACCGCCACCTAAACCCAGCGCAATACCACCACCGTCTAGACCCAGCACAATGCCACCACCGCCTAGACTTAGCACAATGCCGCCGCCACCTAGACCCAGTGCGATGCCGCCGTTGCCTAAGCCAAGTACGATGCCACCGCCGCCTAGACCCGGCGCAATACGGCCTCCACCTAGACCCGGCGCACCACCGCCGTGGCGCCGCGCACCCGGTACGCTGACACAAGCAGCCAAACCCAGTCGAACCCAGCATAACAACACAGAAAGGGAGATCCGGTACGGCCGCGCAGACAGGCGGGTCCAGCAAACGGAAGTAGACCAGGCACACCAACATTTGGAGGCGAACTTGGAAATTGACACAGAGAAGGAGATGCAGTACGAAGGCACGGGGAAGTAGATGCAGCAAGAAGACACAAAGAGGGAACCCAGTCGCTTGTTCGAGGGGGCTCAAAAGAGAAGAAGGATAAGCAATACGCTCACTAGACAGAACTAAGCGGCATGTCTAAGGCACGGCGCTTTACAGCATTGAGACGAAATCCAAATATTGCAGCGTTGTGCCTCCCGGATGACCGTCCCGGTCCGTGCTGTGACTTACATCGCGCCAGCTCTCGAGCAGGCTCGACATTTGGTCGCACTTTTGCTTGACGGTTGCATACGCATCCGACCCAAAGAGTACCCGCACCGTCCACGGTTTCCCTGCTGCTATGCCCTCGCCCTTGATGACGTCGACCATTCTCGGTGCGACCTTGGCCAAGTCCCCTGGCATGTACATCATGGGGTCCGACGCGAACATGGTGCCGATCTCGTTGAGCATGGGCCCGTACTCAGCGATTGCCGTACCCTGGGCACCAAACCCTGCCGCGTCGTCGTCGCGTGGCTGTCCGAGGTGGGTCGGGAATCCACCGCACTCAAAGGCGACCGTCTTGATGCCCAGCGGCTTGACCTCGGTACTCAGCGAGTCGACGTAAGCGCTCAATGCCGCCTTGGAAGCCGCGTAATGCGACATGAACGGTAACGGTGCCCAAGCTGTTGACGATGAAGTGAAGGCTAGGGTTCCAGTTCCGCGAGCCCGGAATAGTGGCAAAACCGCCTGCGTGACATTAAGCGGGCCGAAAAAGTTGACGGTGAACATGTTCTGGATATACGACTCTGAAGCCTCTTCGCAGGTTCCCATGCTGGACATTCCGGCGTTGTTGAAGACGATGTCAATGTGTCCGAAGATGGTCCAGGCTTGGTTGATTTTTGAAAAGATTGCTTCGCGGGGGGAGGATATGTCCAGCTCGAGAAATTTTAGGGATTCTGAGTTTGAATCTGTCTTGAGGGAGGCGAGACGTTCAGCGACGTTTCGGCCCGTGGCGATGACCTTGTCGCCTCGTGAGAGAATCTCTTGCACAACAGACTTGCCGATTCCAGAGGTTGTGCCGGTGACGAGCCTGTTTTTTAAGGATTAGTCTAAGCAGGAGTTTGGTTGCTGTGAGAACTCACCAGATGAGAGGTGCCATTTTGATGGTTGTAGGTGTGGTGCAAGTGTAGTTGTAAGTGACGGTTTGATGGACAGTGTGCCAATTGAAGTGATGCAGCTGAGAACTGAGGACAGTGATGCAGTTGATGATGCAGATGATTGCTGTTTCCATCCATCCTCACCCTCCCCAGAATCCATTTTATAGCCGGCTGACTGCCCCCGTCGGGACCAACACACTACCCGAACCCGGCGCCGAGACACGGCCAGAGGTGGGTCTGCGGGTCTGCGGCCGACCATCCGCATGCACCTTCAGTCAGCGCCTTGGTAATCGGTCCACATCCCCATTGCGGCCGCTCCCGCGCCTGCTCCTCGGGCGCAATCTCCCCGCCCCCATTAGTATAACGGGCTTGAGCCTACCACTCCGATTCGAAGTATTGTTCCCCCCGGGGGCGCCTCCAGCGGGGTCCCTGTGGGGAGCTCCTCGCTTCGCTCGATTTACGATTGTCCTGATGGAGCGCATGACGCTACTACAAGGCACCTGCCGCAGTTCTGTCAGAAAGTCTGAATTCACGCTACAAATATCTTCTAGGCATCTTGACCCGTTTCATTTGCTATTTGCGAGTCTGGTCTGTCCGAAATGTGGCAGCTGGTGATGGGCCTGCGCTTACCGGTGCCCCTGCAGGAGCCCTGTTCTGCTGCGGCGATGCGGACCTATTACTGCCATACGAACAGCACGAGTCCATGGGCAAATGGATGTGGATTTTCTGGGAGTTTAATTGCAGTCCTCGCTGGAAGTCAGTCCCTTCTGGAAGTTGTCGAGTGAGAGAATCAAGACGGATATGGAGAGACGGGTACTTAAGTACCTTACTACGGAAGCTGATCCACGCCAGGGGCTGTGCCCCACATGACGTCATGACATCTCAGCGACCTAGACAAACGCCAACACTTCCCTCTCAACTTTCGACGCTCGATCACACTATTAGCATCTCGAATCATGGCTGAAATCGCAGCTGGAGCTCTAATCGCCGAACAGGTCGTGGCAACTGGCCTCGAGACAGCTGCAGCTGTTGCTATCGCATCACCTACTCAACCCCTTAAATTCTCGCTCGCCCAGCTCGCTAGAGCTGCAGGGCAAGAAACCTCTCCGTAAGAGCTCCATACCTACCTGGGAATTATCCCACCGCTAACTAGGGCAGGGAATCACTCGTCCGATCAAACCACTCCCTCACAACTATCGCCAACAAGGCCTATATCTTCGGCGGTAAGACCTCAAACGGCGAACTCTGCGGCAACGACGTGCATTCCATCACCCTTCCCACTCAAAAGTCAAGCTTCCATGTCGAGCACCGCGAGTATCCCGCCTCCACAAAAGGGGCGTCTGCGCCTACCCCCCGGATGGACCATGCCGCTTGCGCCTTTGGCAAGTCTCTGATCATCCACGGCGGACGTACAAACGGCAAGCATGTCGAGGACGGCAACTGCCTGTGGATCTGGGATACAGAGATGTCACAGTGGTCAAGACGTGTGGGGGACATGCAACTCGGCAAGTCGATGGCGCCTCGGTACGGCCACCATATGTTCGTCGACGAAGCCCAAAAGTTCATCGTCCTCCACGGCGGCCACACATTTCCAAACGCCCGCGCCTCCGAAGATGGTGCGGTGCTCTCGGACCCGAAACTCCCCACGGAGACCGAGACATGGCTATACGATTTGAATTCACACTCGTGGACTTCGTTGCCCGGATCCCCTGCCCCAGCCGCTGCAGCTGCATACACCGACACGACGCTTTACACGGTTGACCGTGCAGAGTCCAGTTTGTCCGCCTCGATCAGCTACCTCAAACTGCTTCCCTCGGCCACGGAGCGTGAGAAGCCCGGGGCTTTGGCATGGAAGACCATCACGTTCCCCACTAACCCTCTAGTGCCCGGGCCTCGACCTCGTGAGGGTGCCGCTCTGGTCCCGCTCAGCATTGGCCACGGCCGGCAATACCTCGTCTACATGTTCGGCTGCAACGGTGAGCATCCTGAGAAGGAGGGCGGTGGGGAATTCTATTCAGATATCTGGACACTGCAGCTGCCCTCACATGGACTCACGGCCGCCAAGGCCAAGGACAAGATACGTGAAAAGCTGCCAGGTGTGGATTCTGGTGAGTTTACGTGGGCTGAGGCCGAGCTGGTAGCCATGGAGCAGGCGGTACCAGAGGGAAAGGTTCACCCTGGCCCCAGAGGCTCCTTTGGTGCCGACGCATGTCTCGGCGGCAAGGGGGTGGTGCTCTGGGGCGGCGTGAACGCGAAGGGGGAGACCGAAGGAGACGGATGGGTTCTAGGTCTTGCTTATGGGTATGCCGATAGCGATCGGTGGGAGTGATGATCAGAAGCTGTGTCTATCTAGGTAGTCTACTTACACGACCAACCCCTTGACCTGCTTGAAGTCCTTGATCTTGATGTCCCGCCACGCCAGCACTGATATGATAGAGATGACCTGAATGGCGGTTGACGACACCAGCATCCACTTTTGGGCCTCCCCATAAGCCGCGTTGAGGGCGTCGCGGGTGGGCGAGCCCGGCTCGAACGACAGCTGCACGGGCAGGGAGCCGTAGATCTCGGTGAAGTTGCCCTTGGTCTCTTCCGGCAGGTACTCGAGCAGACGGCTGGGGAACACTCCATTCCAGATGGCGGCTGCGACGGTGGAGCCGACAGCACCACCGATGCTGGCGAACATGCCCTCAATGGCCAACACCACGGCCACATATTGGTGCGACGTGGCAGCCATGACAGCCACCTGCTCGCAAATGACGAGCGTGCCACCTGACACAGCGATGAAAATCTGGCACATGACCAAGTACCCGACAGGCACACCCGCATGGCGGAAGTTCAGCATCAAGGCAATGCCCAGGATCGTCACCGGCACCCCAAAGTACAGGGCCAGCCACTTGAAGCGACCCGTGTAGCGGATCAAGAATCCCACCACGAGCGACCAAAAGCAGGATCCGATGCTGTAGATGTTCATGACGTAGCTGGCGTGCGTCAAGTTGAGGCCTACCACCACCTGCAGGAACGAGAAGAAATACTGGTCCCAGATGTAGAACGAGATGAACAGCGTCCCGGCCAGCACGCACGCTCCGAGGACGGTGCGGTCCGTTAGCAGCTCATAGGGGATGAAAGTTTTGGGGGCTAAGAACTTCTCCCACATGGCGAAGGCGATCACCAGTACGCTGCCCACGACGACAAACGAGATGATCAGCGGTGATTTCCAACCGTCCGGCTGTCGTGAGTAGATGTTGAAGGGCAGAAGGAAGAGGGCTAGACCGGCGATGATGAGCAGCAAGCCAACCACGTCGAACTCGACCAGGTAGTATTTGACGGATTCGAACCAGGTGCGGTTATGCTCTTCACGTTTGGGAAGTAGTCCGGCCTTAGCGGCCTTGCGGTAGTTGTGCACGAACAAGGCCAGAAGCGGCGAGCATATCACGGGGGTGATGATGGCGAAGGACCCGTATGCCCATCGCCAACCGGGCCCATTTAAAAACGCCGTTGCGAGCGGGCCGCCCACCCACACGGTAATGATGTAGGGTGATGATGCAAACGCCAACATCAAACCTCGGTTCTTGAGGTGGGACGTGTCGGCGATGAAAATGGAAATCGTGTAGCTGATGCCGTTGAATCTGATCCATTCCATCTCGTCAGCGTAGCACGCTTTTACCCTCTTCCCTCTATTCCCGCCCACCATACTTACCCGACCCAGTAAAACACCTGCGCGGCAGCATACATCTCGACGTTTGTGCAGGACGCCATCATGACGAGCCCAATAATCAGACAGACCAACATGAGCACGAAACCCTGCGGGCGCCCCCAGATGTCAAGAATCTTGGCCAGCGGCAGTTTGGATAAACCACCGATGAGACCCGACATGACGCCCGTGGTCGCGGTAAGTCCGTGCTGCGCAAAGTTGCTAGTCACATAGGCGACCAGCGACCCGCTCATGTTGGCTTGCATGGCATCGACGAAGAAGATGAGCCAGATTCTGTTTCTGTCAGATTTGGTTTTCATCCCAGACTAGGGTAGGGTGAGCGAGCGAGAGAGAGACTTACGTGATGTAGGCGAGTACCAGGTTGGATTTGGTCCAGACCTTGGTCATGGCCTCAACCCCCTGCACGCCCGCCTGAGCATCTTGTGAGATTTGATCGGAATCTTCAGAGAAGACGATAGCATGATTCTTCTTTTGGACGACTTCCTGGTCGTCGGGATTCGGCGATGCTACCTCGGCGAGAGGGATGTCGGTTGATCGAAACTTTGTGAGAGGGCTTTTGGATATTCCCATTTCGGCTGCATCCTTTTTTTTGGTCCCCTAAAACCTGGAGTGAGGGAGAGTGAGTCTGAGCTATGTGTGGGATGGGCCGGACAGATTTTATACCGGTGTAGGGTTCCGATTCTTTTTCAACGCCACAAGGGCCGCTACGTTAAACCTAACGGCAGGTCGGGAAAAATGCTCATGACATGCTCCATACTCGGGAATACACTTTCTGCAGATTAGATTCTTGTTCACCAATCAATCCCCGATCCCTGTTCGCGGGTGTGTATTAAAGAGGAAAGTTGCAGCGGCTTGGCGAGGATCGATCTTATCAGATTGATAAAAATTCTTGTTTTCTCGACCCTACTGCGTCCTTTCCCGCTAGGGATCCCTGCAGGTGTGCATTTTGTCCTTCATCCTTGTCGCTCGACGGCGACATCGGCCTTATTTTGACGTAACATGACATTCGACAGCATCTACGGGGCGCGGGGGTGCCGATGCAGGAGCTGTTGATGCGGGCAGTTTACGCAGGCAGTTGACGCAGAGCAGTTGATGTAAAGCAGTTGATGCAAAGATGCAGAGCGGTTGGTGCGTGCAGGAGCGGTCTGTCTCGCTCCCTCGCCAGTGTCCCGCTTCGACGACACCCGCGCGAACACCCGAGGGCTTACCCGAATTCAACACCGAGGTCCACCCAAGTCCTAAATTCTCACCCGAATCAAACGCTAGTGGCTGCTACTCCGTACCCGACGGCTCATCATCGACTCCTCTGATGCCATGACCGACACAAACCGGGCTTGGCCCTCGCAACCCCGAACATTCCCCTTTCCAAGAATGAATCCTCGAGGCGGACGCGACCTCGTGGGCCGTTTCAGCATCCTGCCTAACCCATTCCCTACTAAGCTACCCTCGATTTCTAGACGCATGATAATCGCCCGTCGCTAGGAGCGAACACTGGACTGCTTTGAAGTGATCCTACTCCTCGGCGGATTTACACTCGTTTTATTCAGCATCGTTCGCCTCCAAGATCCCACCTTCTGGATACGTGACCGCAGCGGAGCAGGCGAGGGAGATGAACTTCCCCGGGTTTTCCTCATCATCGCCATGCCCCAGGTATGAACTTTTCTGCCTGTGCAGGCCTCGCTGACAAAGCTAGGGCACCTTGACCTATCTCTGGATCGGGATGAGGGAGTGTGTCAACCTCGACATTCCGATAGACGCCAACTGCGAGCCCGGTGCCCGTCGCCAGAGAATCACGCCGTGCCAGATGATCTAGGTTGTGTTGATCCGGTTCACCGTGTTTGTATGGTCGTTCCTCTGTTCCATAATCCTTGCCACGACGACTATCGAGAGTCGCTACAAGATCTCGGGCTGGTTGGCAACCGCTTTGTCGGTATTGCTACTGATCTTGACGGGGTTTATGGTGGCAGACGGCATCGCCAAGGCATGGGAGGTAGCTCGGCCTGATAGGGAAGTGAAGCCGCGTGCGAATGTGGAAACGGGGTCGTCGTGATACGGATATGCAGCATCAATATGAATATCGTCAGCGCCTCATCCCATCAGCTAGTGTTTTCTATGGCGGCGTTTCAGCGGGTCTCTGCGGGAACTCAGTTTGGTAACTTTCCAGGTTGGTTTGACGTGGCAATTCGAAGCTGCGGGATTTGCTGTTGCCTTTTTGCAGTGATCCTGTTTGGGCTGCAAACGACTTACTCGCGTTCCAGGAAATTCAGGACGGTGCCAGTCCTTTGTCCTCCAGCTGCCTTCTGGCGCAGTCCCTTTTTCTGGTGCTAGAGGTCCCTCGACTGCGCCAGCTCCAACTGGAAGCTCTCAAGACTACCCAACCTCAAGCCTCCGGGTATCTTGGTAAAATGCCTTCTCCTTGGTTACGCGGCAGTCTGGTGCTGGCTACTCTTCGAAATGTCATGACCCCCACTGACCCCCATGCCCTTTTGGATGGGCCCACTTTTACCGACCGCGACCAATCCGCTTCCCGAGACCCACCTGCATCATCGACCCCGACCCGAACAGCCACGACGCGCAGGATCGCGACAGGACGGCGACCGGCCTCGCGGTTCGATATGTACGTCCCCAGATTTCCTTGTTTATTACTTGCTAACCGGTCCCGGTCAGGATTGATCCGTCTCTTCGATTACGACGCGCCATTCGATCCAACGACGCGCTCCTCGCCAAGCGCATCCTCAAATCCCACCCCCACCTCCTCCACAACCCCGACCATTCCGCTACCGGTGACGCCAATTCCAACCTCCACCTAGCCGCCTCCCTCGGACATACCCCCATCTGCAAACTCCTTGTCGAGCTCGGCCACGAGAACGAAGCCGATGGCTCCCTTGCCCCCGCCCTCAACGATACCCACCAGACGGCGCTGATGCTGGCTTCGGCCGCGGGACATACCGAGACGGTACACTTCCTATGCGAGCATAATCCGAATTCCATCCTACGCCAGGATGTGCGCGGACGCGATGCCATCATGGAGGCGAGTCTAAATGGTCATGATACCGTCGTGCAGTTGCTCTTGACGTTTGCGCCAGGCGGAGCGGCGACGGCGCTGGCCCAGGCGGATGTCGATGGGAATACGGCACTACACTTTGCGAGCAGCAATGGGAACCTATTGGTCCTCCGCACGCTGCTGGCGGCAGGGGCAGACGCGGGGAGGAAGAATGTGTGGAACTGGACTGCCGAGGCGTATAGCGCGACAGTCCAAGCGGAGGTTTACCTCAAGGGGTTGGTTGCTGAGGTGGAAAGACGAAAGCAAGCTTGGAGGGAGGCTGAGGGGAAGAAGGGGGGTGGTGTGAGGATAGTGGATGAGGGGGGGGATTAGGATACGTTCAGGGTAGGTGTGGGGGATGATATGTTGGTCGGGGGACGATACGTTGGTCGGGGATGATACGTTGGTCTGGGGGGTACGATACGCTGGTCATGGGTGGGTGTGCCTTGCTGGCGGACACATCTATTTCTGTGGCCGCGTGGGTAAACCTGGGCACTACGTGCTATTCGTGGGTATCCTGGGCATTGTGCTATTCGTGGGTCGTTGCGATTCACTTACTACGTGCTTGAGGGAGTCATCGGGAGCGAGATATGGGATGGAGTTGGTCAGTATTCATGCTATTGTCCTTGCCATTGCCTGTCCATCAAAAAAGATGTGGATTGAATTTCCCTCGCACCTGTGACTCGTATCAACCGTATCGTCAAACGCTGGTTGTTCGGTATCTGGTCTGCACTTCCGGTGCACCAAGATGACTAACTCGTATGAAGTCAAGACTCGCAGACGCAAACGAGCACCGCGCTTGATTCACTTACATTATGATCCCGAATTCAATTGGCCTCGACACTCTGATGATGGCTCGATTCGTCTCGGGGGTACTGTCTGCTG
>Ga0247765_1000022_pt1 | contig 103044 bp, 75 predicted proteins | sample UWRJL106311C6_FD_179949 | JGI IMG/M metagenome (GOLD analysis project Ga0247765, IMG submission 179949) | Plant litter microbial communities from Arlington Agricultural Research Station in Wisconsin, United States - UWRJ-L106-311C-6 | ecosystem: Environmental > Terrestrial > Plant litter >... | reverse complement strand
AAAAAAAAGCAATGGAGACGGTGGGAGATGTACGGTATGGTCCTTGGTGATGTCCAACTCAAAATCGACCTTTCCTTCACTAGCATTGACGATGCGGAGCTTGGCTGTGTGAGAGATTCATCGTCTCGCCTTAAAGACTCAGGAGAGTAGACACCAACATGTGGTCCAAATAACCTTGAGGCCCAGAATCCAGTTAGCAAGTGAGTGGTGATGCAAGATCGGAAGTCGTCGGCTAACCTCGGTTCCAAGCCAGATTCGGCCATGAACGACTTCAGGACCTATTCTCGGCTGTTAGAAGAGATGCCGGGCAAATATTGCGGGATGAGAGCTCACTGAACGAACGAATCTTGCTGGGGGCAGTTTGGCGGACATGTTGGGTCTCTTGGCTGCTCCTGGGCCTTCAGGGGACGATGAGGGGAAGAGAGTCGCTGTTGAACCCCCCACCCTGACGATGTCGGCTTATTCCGTTAATTCCCCACCTTTAACTTCCACATGCAAGCGCCATCATCCCCAAGAAAAAACGGACCCACGAACCTTATCTCGGACCACTTACGCTGTTGAAAATTGTGAAATAACCTGAAATGACCTGATTATTCATGCCCCACTTTAGAAATTTTGGGCTAATTTAAGAGGTTTTCTCCAGTCCCGTCAACCCCTGTGTATTTGTATGGAAGATTTGGTATTTTCAAGGCAGACCTGTCCCACCCCAGTCTACGCTGGAGAGTTGTATCGTTACTGACGCTGTCGCCAAACTACCAGCCCGGTGCGGTCGGTTCAACGCCATTATATAGATAGATACAAGATAGGTCAGCCAGTTCAACACAATCACTTTGCTTCAATTCGGTTATTTTGTGCGTGACTGCGCCTGTATGCGGTTGGTGGTGTGATGTGCCGTGCGTCATTTGGCGGAAATTTTCATCCTGGGTGCTACATTGCAGATGTCTTGATTTGTATGGGAAAATCGGTATTTTCAATGCAGGTGGTAAGGAGTGGGTTTTGGGTGTTGGTCACCCGACTTAGGCGGTATAGGGTGGCAGGATCGGCAGAACCGCGACTCCGGGGTAGCGCAACTGTTAGTGCCTGCAATACCTACCATTAAAAGGTTGATTCATCAAGATTTCAGAGCACGCGAGAAGAGAAACTGACCACCTGCCGGACCATGCAATAGCAAAATCGTTACCAGAGCTGCCGACAGCCCGTCCGACATGCAGGCCCAATCATACCAGCTCTCCGATTACCTGGAGAAGCTGCCTGGCACGGCATTCAGGAAGCTCTACCAGCAGCCTTCGACCGCGTTTGCCATCTTCCGCCGAATGCTGCCACCGCTGGCCAAGATCTTCGTCCAAGCCCTCCTCTACGCGCCCTGTCCCATTCAGCTTGCGCAGCTCGACGTTTGGGTAAAAGCCGAAGGGAAAGACCAACGCACCCGCGCCCTCTCAATCCTCCGATCTCTGCACATTGTCACCATCACGCCGCCCCACAAAGACAAGCCACAAGAAATGTACCTTACGACAAATTTCCGCAACAGTCTGCGCTTAGCCCTTGAGGGCGGTGGCACACATCAAAGTTTCGGCGTGCCTAGCACGCTGCCTGTCGACCCCACGATCGATGTCGCGTTCCTTGATCGGTACGCCCGAAAAAAACGAGAAGATATTCTACACTTTATAGTAAACAGCGTCGGAAGTGGAGGAGGCGGTGGTTTTGGCGGGGGACCCAAGGGCGCCGTCAAGGAGCTCTTGCTCAGTGGTGGGCTAGTACAGCGCCGGCAGGGCCACGGGATTGATCTCTCCATCACCCAGGCCGGCTTTGCGTTCCTGCTCCAAGAAGCAAATGCTCAAGTGTGGACATTACTCCTTCTGTGGATGGAAGCCGTCGATCGCGAGGCCTCCAGCAAGTCCGGAGCGGGCAGCCTTGAAAGCATCGACATGCTTTCCTTCCTCTTCATGCTCGCCTCCCTCGAGCTCGGCCGCGCATACGACACATCGGCACTCTCCGAACCCCGCCGAAATATGCTACCCTCCCTCGTTGATTTCGGGCTCATCTATGTACCGCGCGACACACGTCAGTACTTCCCAACACGTCTCGTTACTACCCTCACCTCAATCTCGGCGCTGCGGTCTGTCTCTGCAGGCTTCTCTGCCGCCACTACCGATTCTGCGGGCGACGACCCCACCCAGGGCTCCATCATCATCGAGACTAATTATCGCTTGTATGCTTACACAAAATCGCCTATTCAAATCGCCGTCCTCGCCCTCTTCACCGAGCTCCATACGCGCTTCCCCACCATGGTCACCGGACGACTCTCGCGAGAGAGCATCCGCCAGGCCATCGACTACGGCATCACTGCCGACCAAATCATCTCCTATCTCGCCGCGCATGCCCATGAACAGATGGTCCGTATCGCCGCCGCTGAAGGGAAACCAGTGCTTCCCCCTACTGTGGTGGATCAAATTCGCTTGTGGCAGCTGGAGAGCGAGCGGATGCGCCGCGTTCCGGGCTTTTTGTTCAAAGAATTTGACAGCTTTGAGGCCTACTTCGAGGTGTGCACATATGCCGAGGAAATAGGTATCCTAGAGTGGAAGCATGATAAGAGACAAATGTTCTTTACGAACAAGCTTGAGCCAATCAGAGATTTTCTCAGGAACCGGCAGAAGACGAGCTAGTTTCCACAGATTACAACAAGGTCTACACCGCACAGATGCTGTGATACCAGCGTTTTTATCGTTTCGTCGAGGCGATATTTTTGGTAGGAGCAAAAGAGGATATTGACGAAGCATTCGACGGCGTACCGGGGTGGTGGATTGGCTTTACTTGTGTTTACTTTGACATTGGGATACGGGGACAAGAATAAAGATGTACCATGCGGCGACGCAATGGAAGCGATTTGATGCTGCGGGGACTGAAAAAGCGCTTGTCGGCCTGAAAGAAGTGCGTCATTGTGAAAGTATCACGAATCAGCCCCTGAAATATTTGTTAGTATGACATTCTTGGCGATGCATTTCCCCCTAATTCTCCGGGGCTAAATAGAGCCACTTGTGTCACAGTGACGATGACTACATGTTTTGATGGGACTACAAAGTTTTGGTGGCACATGCAGTCCGGACCCCCGATGTAGCGTAAACTACATACTACTCAAGTAGGTATTATTGTTGGGACTGTGTGGCGTTATTTCGTTTCGCTCGCAGCCTGCTAGTTATCCCCAACTGGATACGTAGAAAATCACGGGAATTTTCCACGAGTCCCTCAAAACGGACATTTGTGCTCTGGCAACTTCCTGTTGACACTAATAAACTGCCGTATCCGTACGCCAACCATAAGCCACGGTAGCCAACAAGTCTTCTTCCTCCCCTTCACAAAAAAGCAGACTTCTCGCTGTCTTTCCTACAAATTTTACATCGTGCAAGGTTATCTATCCTCTGTCCTAGTCTTGACTAGGTATGTATTCCCCATCTGCATGTAGTGGGTTGGGGTGATTACCGAATAGTGTACATGATCAGTGTGTCAAGTTATGCACAGGGTCCGTTGGCGTTAGATGACCATGAAGATGGTTGGCTTCGCCACTCCTGTATTAGTAGAATCCTTCTTTCCCACCTCTCCCGTCAGAATCTCGCTCGTCGATTTTACCTCCGGTATACGGTGTCGCGGCAAGGGATAGTGACGGTGATGCTGGTGCTCTTCGTACATTGGGTGATCAACCGCATGGTTCTCCTGATCAACCGTCTTGACTGTCCCGACGGTTAGGCTTTTCCTCCCAAGCAGACCGCCCAGTCTCCCGGCTAGTCCGCTGGACATCTTCCTCGAGTGGCGGGGATCACGCATGCTTGCGCCTGGTGGGAGTAGACATTCGCGATTTGAGCGCCGTGCAAACTCTTCCTGCCAATCGTGTAGGGACCGCAGGGCCTCTTCCGTCATGCACGCTCCCTCAAGCTGGAGAAGGACCCGCTTGCAGCGGGCGTCGTCGTCGATGAGGGCATTTGAAGCCGCAGTTAAAAAGTTTCGTCTCGACTCCAGGACCGCGTCATTCTTCTTGGTCTTGGGTGGGACTCTGGGAACGCGAGTCGCTGGCGGGGCTAGTAGACGGAAAGGCGCAGGAGCCATAGCTGCCGTAGCCTGGTCGTAGGAGAGTAACCTTGGTGCGGGCTGCGCGCGAGGGCCGAGGAGGCGAGGCGGCACGGGAGATGTGACGGTTTGGGTGGGAATGCGCTTGCGTGGAGACGACTCCAGCACGGCATTACTGGTCTGTGACTGGGGAATTCGGGTAGGCGTTCCTGCTTCCAGCTGACGGATCTGCTGGTCTATAGTCGACGGGATATAGCTGCCCAAGATGAGACGTGGTATTCGATTTGGGGCGTAGACTGAGGTTGAAGGGTTGTTAAGTGCACCAGCGGCCTCGGGTCCGGGACTGTTGGCGAGATCGTACGAGTACTGGGCTGCCTGGGCTTCGACGATGATGTTCAAGTTTTTGCGCTCCAGCAGTTCGCTGTGTAGCTGGTCATGCAGAGATTGAAACCGGCCTGTCCAGTACTGCGGGGGCATTGCCCGAACGACAAACCGTGGATTGTCAGGTGTAGGTAGTGTAGTTGGCACCGGCATGGGAGGCGGAGGCGGTCTTGTCTGCACTTCCGGCCCCGGGTGACCGCTCTCCCATTCTAGACTTGGCTCCAATGACTTTCTCTCAAAACGTGGGAGCGAGAGACGTGGCGGCTTCGGTCTTGGTCCAGGAAGCATTGTTGATGAGCCACTGACGTTGCGGGTCCTGTCGGAAGACCGACTGAACGAACCTCGTGAAAATGACCGCGCAAAGTCGGAAAGTACATGTAGACCTCGAGACTTTGAATGCCGCGACTCTGATTTCTTCGGTGCTGGGTCTGTATTTAATACGGCAGCTCTTTCTCTCAACAGGCCCGACAGAGCTGGAGTCCGGTCACTCTCCTTCATCCTCCGGGCAAACGAAAACTCAATTCTCGGCTTCTGGTCAGCCTTCAAGGCGCCCCGGCCGGCGGGTCTGTCACGCGGCATGTTCTCCATGGCGGAGGCGCCTCAAACCTTCGGAGATTCAAGAATTTTGCCGTGGCTCATCCAAGGTTTGGCCCGTCAGTTGTTGAGCGAGTGGAGGAGTGGTGCAAATGTCTTCCGTCTTGAGAAACGTGATCCGACACTCAAACCCTGGACGATCGCGAGATTTCGGGTTGCTAACTGGACAGAGCCCCGGGCTTCACTGTTGAATGTGGCGGAGTATCTCTGCTCATGGTGGGTCAGCGGGGATAGATTGAGTGCGCCAGCAGATGTAGCGAATGATGACGACGGCGATGAGGATCGCCGCATCTCGGGAAAAAAGGAATGTGAATTCTCGCTGATGCACCGCGAATCTTGCGAACAGGCAACGCTGTTTTCAGCTCGTACCTGCTGGGAGCGTTGGAGAGGCGTCGGTGATGGCTTACCTCGAGGTCAAAACCAGCTGAGCTGAAGTGGAGTGGAGAAGGCGACCACTCGCTGGCGGAGCCGGCTGCCAGGTGTGGGAACCTTATCGGCTGAGAAAGTGTTCACCGAGACGCAAGGTCAAAATTGTTGTTGTTTTTACAGAAAAGCGCCAGGACACCTGGCAGACCGGTTTGGAAAGTTGGGTGGTGCCCGCGGATTGCTTGTGGATGTTGGGCAAATGCGCTGCGATTTCAGCAGCTCCAGGCCAACCAAACCATTTCCCAGAGATGAGATGAATTATATTTCACGCTGTTTCTCCCTGTATCCAATGCACCGCCCTATGCCAAACTTATGATTCTATCCCAACAAACATGTCGCCATGCAACCAGTCAACTCCCCCTTTGAAGTCGTTCTCCAGCTGTCGATATCGCAGTCCTACAGCTTCTCTGCTGGAACGAACTCGTCGTCTTCCCAACCTTCAATCTTGAACCTAAACGTCATATCGCCTTGCCCACGCGGGATAGCATTTCCATTCGAGTCCCAGAGGGAGCGTTCTTTATATGTAACATTTCCATCCCAGTCCACTAGGATGAGTGTCTGTCTTTGCGTCCCGTACAAACCGGTTTGGAATCCGTTAGGGTTGTCGTCTGGTCGGCCTGCAAGTACCAGCTCCTCGGCACCTGGGCCCTTCTCGCTGGGAACCACCCTGCCGCGTGCTCTGGCTTCTTGCATCTCATCTTGGTGTTCCTTTCCCCCAAACGCGGGGATGAATATAGAGTGCTTCAGGAATGGGATACCTTCCTCCAGGTCCATGGTGTGATTTGACGGAAATTTGTCCTCGTCGAGAATCTGGTAAAGGGCCTCTGATAGCTCATCTTCGCTGGCGTTATCCCCAGATAGCCGGTTGACAGTCTCTGTAAGCATCTCGGAACCCCGTCGAATCTTGGGCCAGAGCTCCTCTTCGCCCTGCTCGCCGGCCGGGACATATGTGGCATTACTGAGACCATATACACTGCCCCGTTCACCGCAAATCCAGGGAACATGGTCCATGTGCTCATGACGGTTGGAAAGAATAGCCAGCGGTTTGAGCCTCTTCTCGCCCTTCACCTTTCGGAGCTTTCCACAAATAAGAGAGAAGCCTCCGACGCCTCTGACGTCGCCGCTCTCGACCATGCCCCTGACAAAAGTCTCCACTGAATCCTCGGGATCTGCGCCGAGCCACGCTGTAACCATGCCGCCTCGACTGCGTTTACCGTGTACTGGGTGCGCGGCATCGTGGATGTTCACCTCTCGGTAGTTTGTTAAGACAGCAAAGTTTCCACCTTTCGTGATGCCCAACCAAGTACCACGCTCAGCGCGTTGAAGATCCCGACTGGAAAGAACATCGACAGTCACAGGAGTGGCCCGGGCTTTCGAGGGGGAATGGGATTCCGACTGTGTCGTCCACCAATGCGGTCTGCTCGTCGGCCTCAGGATATACTCGTCACGATTGTCGATTGCGATGAGCGCATACTTGGGATGCGAAGTTGTCAAAAGAACGATACACATGTTGACAGTGAAAGAATCTTCCGGATGGCGCTGTCAAAACGGGATTGACGAAGAGTAAGATTGTGTGAAATTAAAGCTTCTTAAATTGGCGTGCCTGACGCGGAGATGTATATGTTTATATATCGATCCGATTTTCGCCCAAGCGGCTACAGCACGTTGCCTCTAGGCGTGGTTAGTATCGAACGATGTTGACGGGGCTCAAAAGCGGTCCCGGGGAACCCTGTGCTGCTTTGCAGAAGCGGCCTTCCAAGCATGTGGGGGGGATGCAAAGGCCGATTGAGCGCAGGTAAATCAGGCCATGCCAGGGCCAGGTGCCGGGTGCCACGATCTAGCCTCGGCCCAAGCCACAGGAAACACGACCCAAGGTCCCAAACCGCACTGGGGATCCCGCTATCACGACCCCGACGTTGCATTTGGGATGACTCCTATTGCCTTGTAAAACTTGGGTGGGCCCAGATTCATCTGTTCTCGCTGCCAAGTGGGGTCCTACTACAGATCGGCCAGTTGCGCGGGGTGAGGTGCGGAGGGGGCCGCTGTTCTCAAGGGTCCCTTCCCCCGAACGCCGAAACGTTGGTCTCATTCATGGGCATTCGCTGTCTGCCAATCCGTTCCAACACAATCTGGTTCGAAGCGAGCACAAGCAGAGCTTCAGTGCTCGGTGGCCGCTGCTTGGCGCAAGGGTTGTCTTTTAGCATTTAAGTAACGACTCGGCAGTCGAGCGAGGGATGAGATGAAGTGGTTGGCCGAGAAACCGTGGAGGTGGTCTCCCCGTACGACGAAAGCAAACTGCTGCATCTGTCGAAGGTCAGCGTTAAAAATTCTCACGGCACATGGGAGGCCTGGCCCGGCTTGTCCGTATCGTCCAAAGTGGCGGGTAAAAACTGGAAGTGTGCCAGCCGGAGATGGAAGCCCTGGTGACGTGTGTAGTGCCTTCAGGAGTGCGTCTCATGTGGGGCACTATCCAATCAGATGTCTCAATTCCGGGCGGTGTGGACTTCTTTGGCATCCCGCCGCTGTTTTGTGCCACTGCGGGGTTGTTGAGTGTGCTGAAAACTCTGCTTGACTCATCATTGGAAGACGCTGCTTCGAGCACAGCTATATCAGCGACATCGGGCTGTCGTTCGCTTCCTCAAAATCTCCCTGCATCTTGAACTTTTCCAATCGGTTTGTTGTGGTGCCTGCCCGCCTTCGTTGACCCTCGACCCCTCCCCTTATCGACTTCTTTGAAATGTGCGAGACAAACAACACTAATGGCGCCAGTGCCCCTGGCGCTGCGGCCAGCGGCAGCAACCCGGTGAGTTTGAACGTTTGGTGAGGCTTCCTCGAGCGTCGCATGCTGATTGATCGCGTGCCCCAGGCCAACTTCCGGTCGAACCCCTACCAGCCCGTTGGCGACTTCCTCTCGAACGTCGACAAGTTCAAGATCATCGAGTCTACCCTTCGTGGTTCGTTTGTTAAGACACCCCTACGCCAATGTCCCGCCACTCACAGCCAGTTTAGAGGGTGAACAATTCGCCAATGCCTATTTCGACACGGAGACCAAGATCAAAATGTTGGTACCCCGCTTCCCCCCTGCTCTCACGACCCTGGAAATCCTTTGCTGACCTCGCTTCCTCGTGATTAGCGCCAAGGGTATGCTTCGCAATACCCCACCCCCTCACCGATACCGCTGTAGCTAACACTCCCTGATTGGCAGCGCTGGACGCCTTTGGCGTTGACTACATCGAGCTGACATCCCCCGCTGCTTCGGAGCAATCACGCCGGGACTGTGAGGCGATCTGCAAGCTTGGTCTCAAGGTTCGTGTGGCGCAGTATTTCAAAACGGCTGTTTAGAGCAAGAATACTGACAACCCACAAGGCCAAGATTCTCACCCGTATGTTATACACCTTACGCAGCCCGACGCGCCGACTGACAAATCCTAGATGTGCGCTGCGACATGCGCGACGCCAAGCTGGCGGTTGAGACCGGCGTAGATGGGTTGGACGTTGTCATCGGAACTTCCAGCTTCTTGCGGGAGCACAGCCATGGCAAGGATATGGCCTACATCGAGAAGACTGCCATTGAGGTCATCGAGTACATCAAGTCCAAGGGCCTTGAGGTTCGGTGTAAGTGCGAATTTGTGGGAATTCCGGGTCGCGCACTGATAACCTGCAGTTTCCAGTGAGGACTCGTTCCGGTCTGACCTCGTCGATCTCCTCTCCCTGTACCGGGCGGTGGACAAGGTTGGCGTCAATCGCGTCGGCATTGCTGACACCGTCGGTTGTGCATCCCCACGCCAAGTCTACGATGTAAGTGATACCCCACAAGCTACTGGGCCAGCTGTGCTCCAGCAAGTGGTGCGACCATACATGCTGACTCGAACACTGCAGCTTGTTCGTACGCTGAGGGGTGTTGTTTGTAAGTTCTGGATCCTACCCTTGGCCTGGCCGCAACTAACCTGTGAAAGCTTGCGACATTGAGACCCATTTCCACAACGACACTGGCTGCAGTATTGCCAACGCGTACTGCGCGCTCGAGGCCGGTGCTACCCACATCGATACAAGTGTTCTTGGCAGTAAGTCCTACGTGTTCGAGTCTTTTTTGGCGCGTCACTAATGAACGTTAGTTGGTGAGCGTAACGGCATCACTCCTCTTGGCGGCTTGTTGGCGCGCATGGTTGTTACGGCTCCCGAGTATGTCAAGAGCAAGTACAAGCTCCACTTGCTCAAGGAGGTAGGTGTTTGTATGCCGAGTCACCGAAATCATCTAATTCCTTGCAGATTGAGGACATGGTTGCCGAGGCTGTCGAGGTCAACACTCCCTTCAACAACCCCATTACCGGCTTCTGTGCTTTCACACACAAAGCTGGTATCCACGCCAAGGCGATTCTCAACAACCCCAGCACCTACGAAATTCTCAACCCGGCCGATTTTGGCTTGACTCGTTATGTCCACTTCGCATCCCGTCTGACTGGATGGAATGCCGTCAAGACGCGTGTCGGACAGCTTGGTCTGACCATGACTGATGATCAGGTGAAGGAAGTGTATGTCGTCCCATGTCTTTTATCTGCCAGGTCAGAGCTAACACGACGAAAAGCACTGCCAAGATCAAGGCTCTGGCCGATGTCAGGCCAATCGCCATCGACGACGCCGACTCTATTATCCGCAGCTTCCACTTGGGCTTGCATGAACAGGCACAGTCAAACGGGGAAGCGGCACCGGTTGCTGCCACCGCTTAGTTTGGTTCTGTTACTTCTTCTCTTGTTTCTTGTAAGGGTGTTTTGCATCATGTCGGGTTGCACTAGGTACGGAGTTTTGTGTATCGAGGGACAAAAGGGATCGAGCGGCATAGCGGGCTTTGACACCACTTTTGCCCGTTCCCGGAAAAGTTGGGCGTGGCTTTCTTTAAAATAGACAAAAATTGGCACAAACGGGTCCTAATTAACCATTACTATTCCGTTGGAGTTGGTTTTGGGCGAGAGTATAAGGCTGTGGGAGTCTTGCGTGTTTCTCATCAAACGCCGAAGGCTGGTGGCATAAGGCCGCCAAGTTTAGGGGACTTTGCGGGATGCAGGGTCTCGCGCGAAGGTTTGCGAAAACCTGATAGTTAGTCACAGAGTGATGATCAACTGAGGAGCAAATTTTGTGAACAACGATGGGCAGCCAATTGCCCTGGTGTGTCGGATTGGGCTGCAAGATGGCTCCGTTCACGAAACCGGGGCCCGACGTCATCGTGCATCGCGAACGAAACCGCGAGGCATGCTGTTTCGTGAAATCTTTTCATCAACCCCTACCACGTGCTTAGTTCACCATGAATTTTGCTACGGATGTGAGATATCTAGTGTGGTCAGGTGGGTGCCCAACTCCGATACGCTTGTGTTTTGGCCGCTGCTGATCTTCGTTCGTGGCCCGGCTGTGTTGCCTCGCACCAATGTTCTGTTCACTGCTCAAAGGTTTGGGGCACGGGGTTAAGGGGTTCTGGTTGGGAAATAAGGCGAAAGCTATGGATGCCCAAGCTGTTGTGCACCGGCGGCTCGGGTGAGGTGAAGGGTTGCGTGGTTAAACGATGAGGCTACCTCGCGCACATCTCGCTACGCGCTGGCCAGATAGGGAAATTATGGGGAGGATCATTATGGTTTGGCGAGCCAGAGGCGCGGCCGGGTGGACTTGCAGTGGTGCAACGTTTGGTGTTGCGGGGTCATGGCGGGACTGAACATACGGCTAAGGAGTGTTAACAAACTCGGCTTTCCGCCACAGTTTCGCTAACATGCTTCATCAACCCGGAACAGCAAGGTTCGCAACCGAGCAGACAGACAAGGCGCCCAGTGAAGAACGCGGACAGAGCTATTCTGAGTAACACACGGAATGGAAAATATAAGGCACCTTTGCTGCAATGTCGTTCGAAGATGGAAATTGTCAATTCAGCTTGCGCGGATACCTACAGTCTGCATCCTGCGACGCTGCTCTTGTGCGATCCGACCTGAGACACAGAGAGCCTCGTTGTCCCACACGGCAAACAAGTTGGGCAATATCGCGGGGCGGAGACCTGACTGCTTGGGTCGACGACAAGGTACACTACATATTTGAACCCTCCGTAATGCCGTCTTGGGCTGCAAAGGCTGCGACCCTGCCCACAAATGCTCATTCCTTCACTCACTCATCGCATTGAGAAGACAGCAGAAACGGGAAGATCGGAGGTGGGGCACCAGAGCTTGGTGTTCTGCCGTGCATCACTTTGGGACCCTCCCAGTGGTTGTGGCAGTTCTTGGCTCCCTTACCCCTGTCGCTTCGGCTGCCTCGACTGTCGTCATAGGACCATATCTTGGACGCAGCGCCCTCGAGACCTGCGACTTGATCTCCTCCTCCAACACACTGTCGAATTGCCCAAAAACACCACTTTCCGGAAGATCTGCCATTCTGGGGCTACCCGGGGTTATCTCTGACTTTTTCAAGGCTTTGCACTGAGGCATCTCTTCAAATCCCACGTTCTGAACGCCCACCAAGACCTATCATACCACCGCAGCAATGGCCTACAGGTCGTCTGTTCCCGAACTGACTCGGCCCGATCGTGACCGCTTGGACCGGGATCGCTTCCTTTACGATCGAGAGCGTGAGGATAATCGCGATCGCTACTCGGAAATCCGCAACAGATTTGAGAGGGATGACGATCACGTATACAGCCGTGTCCCACCAAGAGTTCCCAGCCACCCCCCGGCCCGTGAACCTTCTGAGCGTCGCCCTCGGAGATATGAAGATGAGGAAGAAGACTTCCTCGTCCGTGAGCGCCGCCGGGTCACCTATGATGATGAACCCCGATATGAGCGCCGCCGACCCTCCCCACCAGACAGTGAAATGGATCGTCGCAGCGTCTTCATCCAGCGTGAGAAGGAAAGGCTCCGGAGCCCCTCCCCGCCACGGCGACGTCCCGCTCAGATGTTGAGACGGCAGTCAAGCCTCGACACATTCGATCGGAAACCCATCCGTCATTATGATCGTGACTACAGTCCCCCGATGAGAAGAGATGACTATCGCATCCCACCCAATGTGCCCATCCCGCTCCCGCGCTCCAAGGCTCTCCCACCACCCAGGATTTACTCTGAAAAGGATTACTTTGACGACATTCGCATTGCTGAACCCCGTCGATATGATGGTGACGAATACCGTGCTCCCGAGAGAGTTCGGGAGAAGGAGATCATCCGGGAGCGCCGTCGACGTTCACGGTCGCGGTCATCGCGTGGAACGAGCCGCCGCTCAAGGTCATCCAGCTCTAGCAGCTCAAGATCCAGTGGCGGGACCGCACTCACTGCCAAGAGCGAGTACCCGAAGAAGGGCAAGACTCGCATTCCCGCTCGCCTTGTCTCCAAGAGGGCTCTCATCGAACTTGGGTACCCCTACACCGAAGAGGTAAGAGCTTACCCCCATATTTTCGTCTTTGATGCGTAACTAATATGCCCGCAGGGTAATGTCATCATTGTCCAGAGGGCCCTTGGTCAGCGGAATATTGACGACTTGCTCAAGCTGTCTGACGAGTTCAAGAAGAGTGAGTAATACCTTTACAAAACCAAAACAAGCGACTACTGACCCATTCAGGTGAACTCGAAATTCTTGCAGCCCGCTCCAGTGCTGGCGATATCATAGAGGAACGTCGGGCTGAGATCATCGACGTTGCTCCCCAACGCCAGCAACTTGCGAGTGCCGTAGTCGTGGCCGCTCCTCCTGCACCTCCTCCTGCTCCCACTGTTGAGTTTGTCAGAACTCCCACGGTCCGCGAAGTTTCCCCTGCCCGTTCATATACCACAACTTCATATGACAGCACCACGTCGTACGATACAACGATAACCTCTACCTCATCTGGGACGACCACTACGGTGACTCCCGTCATTGTTGATGCGCACCACCACCACACCGCCGGCGGGGAGATCGTGCTAGCTGAGCGACCACATCATCATCACTCCCACTCCCGTTCACGTAGCCGCCATGCGCGGCACGGAAGCCGTGATATCGTGCGAGCCGAGAGATTGTCCACCGGTGAGCTGGTCCTGTATGAGGAACAGATCGAAAGAGTGGAGGAGCCTAGTCGCGGGGTGAGGATTGAGAAGGACCGAAAAGGTAGGATGTCTATTAGCGTGCCGAAGTATCGGTAAAGGTGGGGGTTTCTGTGCCTTCTTTCCTATGTCTTTTTTTTATTTTTCTGGGGGTTGCTTGCTGACATGTCTTTCTCGGCAGGTCCTCCCCCCAAGTTGATGAGGGCGATGTTGGCTACCCTCACTTGATGTTGTGCTATTTCTTCAGTTATATGGCATGTTATAGATTGAGTTCTTTCGGCAGCTTGTTTGCAGGACTAGGTTTTGGATGTGGATCACTAGAAAACAGAAAGCATAAATATGGATGGATAGGGAGGCTAATTCATGACTGATGACGACTTGACGGCCGGCTGGATTTCTGTCACTGATCTGCATTTGTCAGTATACGCATTTGTCACCTATACACATTCTGGGAGACTCAGATTCTAGTTCATGCATTCCTTCTAATGGCGATAATATGTGCATCAATCTTGATATATGTCCTCATTGCGTGATGTGTTGACGCAGAAGGATTCGGGTAGCATTCAGGGGTAGGCAACGACCTGACTTGATGCAAACGATAGCTCTGTGTCGTAAACAGACACACAAAGAACAACACCAAAGGTGATGAATAGTGACTATGTTGTTGTGACGCGCCATCCTCGTCACTCGACTATTCTGACATTCCATGTAACAACCAGTGACTGGGGCTCAGTCCGGCACGGCGACCCGATGTGGGTGTAACCAATGAAAAAATGTCAGCGCGGGACTTGATAGAGCGCCCACTGCACTGGTTTTTACGCAGTAACCGATGGCTCGAGGGCCTTTTCAGAGTTTCAGAACGGTACTTGGGGGAGGGTCTTTTCAAGTGCCTGCCTGCTACCTCAGGCCTACCTGCCACCAAAAGGCAAAATTTCCAATCTTTGCCAGAATCCAACGCCAAGCAGACCCCTTCCTTACAACAAACCAGTCAACAAGTCAATCAACAAGCCAGTCAACAAGCAAGTCAGGTAGGTAGGTAGCGGAGTCGGGGAGGGCGGCCAAACCCGGAACGGGCAGGGCAGCTAGCCACCCACGTGGATCGAGGGCTCAAACGGCAAGGGTCTTTTCCCAGTTGCCGTTCGTGACAGCGGAACGGCTTTCGGGGGTCTGGACAGGGGCACGTTTGCTCCGGGACCTGGAAGTCTCGCCCAGCGCCACTACTCTCCCACAAGGATGTGTGCACTCTGCCTTATCAGCGACCCGGCCCACACCTAGTCTAGCATCGTCACACCGTCCAGCGCGAGTACCTCAGTTTCTCAGGGGCAACCCGCGCACTACATGCGGATGCTCGCCCTGCTCACCACTACCACAGCGCGTCGGCTCCGTAACGACCCACGAACTGGCTGAGCGACAAGGCCAAACCCCCCACAGCTTCGCAAAACGGGGCCGAGGTTTTCTTTCTCCGACCTTAACTCTGGGTCCGTGCTATGAGGTGTGGCGGCAGTAATAGCTGTTGGCGAAATTCAGCTTCCTAGCTCCAAGACAGATGGGCTGCACCCCATTCAAAGCTCTGACCTTCTTCCCCCACCTACCCACTTCGCTCCACAGCCGCATCCAAAGCAGGGGTAAGTTAAAGTCGGAGAAAGATAGAGAATGCGGTATTGACCGACGGTCGTTGCGCAGCGTTGGTGGGGATTCGCCATGGCTAACCTTGGGTCGGATCGAGCTCATAAAGCTGGACCAAATAATCGGATTTCAGGGCATGCACGTGGCTGGCTGATCTCGACTTGCTTGGCGCTAAAAAAAAAAGTCTAGGCCCGTTTTCAGGCCAGCTGAAATGCGTGGGAGCCCACCATGAGAGGTGGGGGAGGCGTAAAACTAGTGGATGGCAACCAGCGAAATTTTCCCAAGTGGGATTCCGTGCATGGCATTGCCGATAGATTGAGTCTGGACGCAAGCCACGATAGCAATCTGACGCCGGGCTGAACCAGCAACCTCGGCCGAAAGCCTGGTGCTAACGAGGTGATGATTAAATATGTATAGAGTACAACCTCTGCCCAACCGTCAAGAATGGCCTCGCACATCCACAGATCAACGCCTCGCAATCCACCATGGCAGACGCTCCGCTTAAGCCCGTTGATGGTCGTCCAAAGAAGATAATCGTGTGCTGTGATGGCACATGGCAGTCTTCCGTTTCCGGAAGGCATAATCTGCCGTCCAACATCACCAGACTAGCCAGGACTATCGCCAAGGCCGGTGCGGAAGAAGATGGCACGATCTGGCAGCAGATAGTCTTCTATGACGCAGGCGTGGGCACCGGCTCGTTGTCTTGGTTCGAATCCAACCGCCAAGGTGCTACTGGCGATGGCTTGGTAGCCAACGTGATTGAAGGCTACAATTTCGTGGTCAACAATTATTCGCCTGGCGACAAGATTTACTGCTTTGGTTTCTCCCGAGGCGCATTCACCGCACGAGCCATTGCCGGCATGATCACCGACTTTGGGGTCATCCAACCTTCTCGGATGCAACACTTTGCATCCTTGTTCGCAGCATACAAGACCAACACCAGCAAATACACTTTCCGAAAGACCAAGGAATATTTCGAATGGTTCGCCGGCAAAGCCCCACTCGTTCCGGAGAGCCAGAAAGAGACTGTATACCCCAAGATTCCATGGTACGATACGGATAAGGGGGGCATTGAGTGGGAGGGGTCACGCTCAATCGAGGTAGTTGGTGTCTTTGACACAGTGGGAAGCCTCGGGCTTGCCGACACATACCTGCGCAGCCATGCATCGAGTCGGCAACAATACGAATGGCTGAATGTCAAGTGGAATCCATGTGAGCATCTGGACTCAATCGTTGCCGAAACCCCAGAATCTTGAGCTAATGATTTTTAACAACAGATATCAAACACGCATTTCACGCACTGGCACTGGACGATCGCCGTGAGCCATTTCTTCCCACCTTATACTACATCCCGAACGACAAGGTGATCGAAGAGGAAAAGATGGCGATGAAGAAGGATGAAGAAGACTGGCCCGAATTGACTGCGCACCGCGCACGGGTTGATCAGGAGCTGGAGGAGCTGAGGAAGAAACGGAAGCCGGATCTGGTCCAAGTCTGGTTCACAGGTAACTAGTTGGTAAGCCTTGAAAGTGAGAAATCAGCAGCTGACTGGGTGACCTAGGTGTCCATATCAATGTCGGTGGAGGTACAGATGATGCAAAGACAGATTTCGAAGGTCAGCATTTCCCATACCATACCTATCCATATTTGTTCCCCAACTCTTTCCGATTGTGAACCATAGACCAGTGATGGACTGACTGACTGACTGACTGACTGACTGACATGTCTCAGGTTTGGCCAACATCACCTTTGCTTGGATGGTCGAGATGTGTAAACCATATCTTGCCTTTGAAGATTTCACCAACGCTACAATCACCCGCTATGTAAACGACATGATAGCAGACATTGACGAACAGACCAAAGGAACGTGGCAAGATGCCCCAAGCATGGTGAACAAAGCCATTGGAACCGTCACCGGAGCCGTTAGCGGAGCTGTAGGCTCAGCTGGTAGATGGGTTGGCTCATGGTTCGCAGGCGCGGGTGACAACGCAGCCTCGAAGGAGAAGTTGGTCAGAACCTATTGCTTCAGTGTCATCGAGAACCCACCCTATCGTCCGGCCCACTGGGCGCTGTTCCGACCCCAGGACAGTTACACCCTCATGTATAAGGCCATGTCAGCTCCAGCGACAAGAACACCCGGTGAATGCGACGACAGGTCCCATGAACCCCACAGATTGCTCGCAGACCTGGGCCAAACCAACGAGTACATCCATCCTTCTGTACAATGGAGGCTGGAACAATCAAGGATAAACGACGAAGACGGATACCGATACAAATCAGAGGCACTCAAGGGGTTTGTCTATACCCAGAAGAATGGTGTTGCTGGTTGGTCCAAGGGCGACATCTGGATTCAAGAATGGGCTATCAAAGGAGCGCTGCAGGATGAGGATCCGACCGATTGTCGTGGGAATGCCGAGATGGCACTCATTGACCAATGCCTTGACAAGGCCGAGGTGCGCATGTTTTTGAGGTCCCATACCGTGGCCTGGAAGAAGACGCAAAAACTGCAGTCAAAGCCAAAGAAGTAGTTACATTCTCGAGTGTCATTGGTGCTCAAGATTTCGATATCCAAGTCGTTGTACTTTTTTTTTTTCTTCTAATTTCTTTAATTAGGTAGTCTAGTAAATTTTCCTCCTGACTCACATTTTTGGGGGAGTCTGAGAAGCAAAACACATTATGATCCATTCAATCTACGCCCGCTAATCTTGGGATGCCACTCTTAGCTGTCCTCGGGTTGTTCATAACAGTCTATTAAGGAGGAGGAGCGATAAGCCACGGTAAGCGGGCTCTCCGCCACATACATTCTACCCCCCAATCAGCGCTGGGTATGGCGTTACACCAGTTTTTTTCTTTTTTCTTTTTTTGGCAATTCCCGACCACGATATGTGTGTTCAAGACGTAGATGTCGGGAATGCGTGTGCCGGCGCCCTTTGTTGGCCAAGTTACCTAGGCTGGTTGCTACATAAACGGCGCAAGAGATTGGCTGCTGCTAATGCTCTCTGGACTCTAAGCTGACGGTAGAAAGCACATGTCTACAGACTGGCCGCCTTCATAGATTCTTGAGGCCGGAACCACCCGTGCTTTGATGTGAGCAACCGAGAGACGACTGAGGCTTATTGTGTTCTTGACCAGCTGCACGTCGAACAGGGTAGTATCGCCCAAAGCCATCACCTGTCGTAGTAAAGAGTAACAATGGTCAAAGACCCCGTCACCGGCTGGATGCTCAGGGCGCGGCCCGCGTCTGTGAGGATACCCCCATAGATAAGGGATGAAATCAGGATTGCTCGGCATTCACTGGTTGTCTCTTCTTCCCTCAATAAGCGGGTCCTAATTCGCCAGAGTGAATTTTTGGAGAGGCCAGAAACTTGCCAATTTGAAATTTGAAGCCCCGCAATTTCCTCGACGATAAATTCCACCCACTGGTCTCTTCTTCGCCCTTTCACCAAACACCTTTTCACTGTGCAAAACACCTTCTCGCCGAACACCTTCTCGTCGAACGCCTCACCCAACATCAACCCCTTCAGCGCTCCGGGCGTCATCCTTGCCAGCGCTGCTATAGCTGGATCACCTGGATTCTCCTTGCTTTGAGGTTCAAACCTCACCAAGAACTCATCATGTCGAGCCAGAAAAAGTACATGATCCGGCTCCGGGATTTCTACCTCAGAGAAGAGGCATACACGCACAAACACCAACTCAGCCTGGTCCACCAACAGCGCGAAGAGGACCAACACTTTGTGGTCAATCAGGAGCCGCTCAATGGCACGCTCAATTTGATGAAGTATCCCGTCGTGGAACTCCTTCGCGTGGTGAATTACGGCCCAATCACTGGCTACTTTGACATTGGCCATGAAATGTGCAACTCGGAGCGCGTCGAGTTTTACAATCTCGGAGAAATCAAGGGAGAGCTGAAACACAGCCGCGGTCCCGGCACCGAAAACATTTTGTTCTTTGACTGCCGCCAGACCTTTTTGCCAACCACGTACCCCGTCAAAGACCCTCATGGTTTCTATGAAAGTCTCGGCCACATTGTCAATAGCCTAGGCCTCAGTCGAATTCCGGCCCGCCTCACCGCCAAGGGCGAGGCACCAGAGGAGAAGACGGAGTCTCCCAACGCTGCGGGATCATCTTCTTCGAAAAACAAGACGTCATCGCGCAGAAGAAGCTCTCTTGCTAGTGCTATCAAGGTCGGTCACCGCTCTCTGATGACAGTGATGACAAGCAGTTAGCTGACTTTCCATGCAGCCACAGGGTCGTCGTCGTCACCGACGCGGCAGCAGTGTTCACTGGGATAACCCTCTTGGTGTAGTCTATGTATTTCATGAGCTAGACGACGATGACTGGGAGGCGTAAGTCATTGCTGCTTGCCTGACTGTCTGCCAAAGAGCGCTCACCGCTAGCTATATGGCTAACATTTCATCTTTGACAGAGCCCTCAAGTATCAGCCTAACTAATTTGCGCTCGGAAACGAGGCTTCTGGCGCTGTCATTTGGGTCTACCTGCCACACATTTTCTTTTGGCGTCTGTCCGACATTTCTCGTCACATATGTGGGGCAGGCACTTGATGTCTTCCAGTCCGGTCTGATTGCTTTTCCCTACACTTTACATTGAGGCCTTGTTCAGTGCTACCTGGCTATTAGGTAAGGACTTTCCTCGCCTCATCGATGTCTCGATACAATGCTAACGGAGCGAGGATACTAGAACCCCTGAACTGTCTTCGCTCCATCAATGACCTGGAAGAGCCAAATTTCTCATAACCCTTACGGCTGAACCGTCAAAGGGATGGGCGGAATTAATTATTGTCGGAAATATCAGCGAAGGGGAATGAATGTACTGGCTTTTTTCCGGTTAGACCTTTCCTCAAACATTACGGATTACATCATACCCAGGTATAGGATGGGAGAGGCTAGGTCAGGTTGGCATTTTCACTTTCAGTTGGATCCTCCTGGATCGTTCCAGGCTGTATGGAATGGGGCAGGAGAGGTGATTGTTCTCTGTATTTGGTTTGGCCAAGCCTTTCGAGATCCTCGGGTCAATGGAGGATGGCAGTGGCTAGATGTACTGCATTAGGTTTACGAATCAACCAAGTGTTATTCCACAAAATACCGCATGTAGCCCAACAAGAATCCCGTCTCCGTCTCACCACATGCAATGATCGACAAAATGCCTTCCTCTAGAACTAGAATACTCCACAGATGGAATCTCCTCGACACTTTCTGACTCAGCCTCGCAGTAGAATTCGCCCGTCGCCGACTTGGCGGATTCGCTTGAATTGGTAATGGTTCCACAAGTGTACATAGCGCGTATATTTACTAGTATTGGGAGACTTGAGGGGTATATAAGCTCGACGTTCTACGAATTGATCAAAAGTATACAGGAAATTCATACTCGACAGATCAAATTGGTAGCCGAGTAAGTAGCTCCCAAAGCGATCTCTTCTCTCCATCTCTGCCTGGTCTGGTCTGGTTGACGGGACGAATTCTTCAAGTTACCTAACTTTGATCTCGACTGCCTTTCCTCGCCTCGCCTCAACTCAACCCCCCCTGACGTCTGGTCGGCACAATGACAACTCCCCGCTTCTTCGCCTACCCCAAGCAAGGGGAGGTTCTGCAACAGCAATTCTGGTACAGCCAGTCTGTCCGGGTGGGCGACCAGATTAAAGTTTCCGGCCAAGGTATTTCTCTCTCTTTTGCTCTTTCTCTTTTTCTCTCTCTTACTCTTCCAAATCAAATTATATCTTAACAAAACCCAGGCGGATGGGACCCCCAAACCGGCATTCTGCAACCCACGCTCCTCGAGGAAATCGACCAGGCTTTTGCGAATGTAGACCTAGCACTTCGTGATGCCGGAGGAGCGGGCTGGGCAGAGGTATATCTGGTGCGGCTATATGTGTTGGAAAGGTATTTCAACGATGAAGAAGCGCTTGGGAGGATTATAGAGAATCTCAAAAAATGGTCGCCGGATAGACAGCCGCTTTTAACGGCCGTGGGGGTGGCAAAGCTCGGAGCCGGGAGCAGTGAGGGGATGAAGGTGGAGGTGGAGGTTGAGGCACATGTGGAAAAGTGACCAGGTTGGACATCTCTGTGCCTTTGATATCGTGGCTAGGTGGCGGCGGTGAGAGTACTATACACAAGAAAGAAAGGGAAAAATATACAACAGCAACAACAACTGTTTTCTTCTCTTCGACACAAAATGATTTGTCAGACAGACGTTCAAGCGAGTCGGTACGAGTAGACTACTTGGTCGTCGACCCGATATCCCCCCACCGAATATTCGAAAACACCACATGCGTATCGGGATGCTGCGACTGAATATTCGACGGACTGCCCTGGCCCGCCGAACACGGTCCGTTATTCCCGCTGTCCAGCCAGGCCATGTTCTGCGCGGCATCATTCCAGATACTCATGGCCAAGACCATCCCTCTCCCCAGGGCCTGACCCATGCCCACCAACCCGCCCGTTCCGGATTCCGATCCGCAATTGTTGATCGACCCGCTGTTAATCGTCCTCCCTCCCTGGATATACTTCCTCGTCATCTGGGACAACCTGCCCCCGCTGGCAGGGAACTGCGTCACGACGGTAAACACCTTATTCGTATCGACCGTTTTCCCAGGTCCATAAAACCCGCGCTGTCCGCTTGAATACGGGTTATACCCACACCCACCCTTATCGCAGTTATTCCCTTTGCAAGGGTGGCCCGTAAAGACATTGGCTTGCGAGTTGGCTTCCACAATATCCATTTCATTACAGCAGTACCCCTGACATTGAGCATCGCAGTAGCCGTTACCAAGCCCTGCGCCGCCGACGTTGAATTGGTTGGGGTTTTTGGAGCCGTCGGCGACCATTTCCGAGAGATAAAACGCGCCGTTCTCGCCGCACGGCAGGGTGGAAAGGTCCACGTCAACAGTGAGTTCCTGGTTAAGCAGGTTCATCATGACGTATTTGCCGTCTTCACCGAGGAGGTAGATGCGCGGCGAGGCGCTGACGAGTTTACCGCCTGTGCGGACGTAATGATATAAAGTCACGGCGTTGCCCGATGTCGATACACCGAGGGAAGCGTCTGCAACATATCGAATTGAACCCTATCAGTACCTATTTCGTCCGAAAAGAGACGACAAAAAAAAAAAAAAACTCTGAAAAAAATTAGGGAGGAAAGGACTCACAGTCTGCCGGCTCAACAACACAGTTCTTCGCACAGGTAGCAGCATCCGGACACTGCGCCGTGTTCATCTTGCTGCCATTCTTGCACGAGGTAGTCCCGCCCACGGTATGAATATTGCGGTACTCCCAGTCCAGCACGACCGAGGTGTTCTGCTGCACGCAGCCTCCGGAGCTGGTGCATTTCCACGTCGGAAGTAAAGGGTGAACCTCAGTGCCAGATTGTGTCTGAGCGTGAGCGAGGCCCGCTAGAGCCGCAGCGGTGAAAAAGACAGAGAACATCTTGGCTCCCATTCCCTAGCTAGCATCTATTCATTCCAATTCCCAGGTTTTTTTTTTACCGCCTTCTTTTCCCAATCCCAGTTATTATACATGTACAGAAACCTAACCCTTCTCCACAGATTTCCCCCGCATTCATTTCATTTAGGCGTAACCGTGAACGGGCTGTCTACCTAGGCTCTAGCTATCCCGGAATTACCCATTTTCGGTATGTCCATCGGCCTACCATATAGACACTTCGGGTGTGTGTGTGTCAGAAAATACATGTACATATTGATCCGCCCGGCGGCGGATGCGGAGAAACTCCTCCACTCGGTTCCTGGTAAGCTTTCCCCGCTCTATTTAATTCAAAGTGGCCAAGCCCCGTTTATCCTGGGGTACTGACGGATTCCAGTCTTGTTCAGACGACCGCCCTTTTTAGTCAAGGCATCTGTCTCGAACCATTTCGTTAGACACACATATTTTTTGAGCCAGAGCTTAGGCTGCTCCGGGAAAGACATGAAAAAGAGGCCGAGAGGGACCGAAAGCCGACAAGTTTCCGTAGGTTGTCTGTGACATCACCATTGAAACCCACCCATAACGCTCTTTGATACTTTTATGTCGATAACTTCAATACGCCCAGCCACCAAGGAAGCTTGATCACGTCGGCACCCGGTTGACGGAACAGGTCTATACATCAACATAATACATTAAGTACGTACTCCATTAAACATGCCAATGCTCCTGATATGCATAACATGTACATCGTGAGATCCATCACCATTACCTTCTAGGGTTTAAAGGGTTTATTCGTACAACCGTCTCCCCGGGTTGCTCCATGCTGATCCACTGCGATCTCGATAGACTCGGGTCCTGCCTGTGCGGGGGACTCCTCGGACTCGTCGCTGCTGCTGTCGTTGGGGACGAAATCGGAGGCATCGGCCAGGACATTGAAGAGGGCGACAAAACCGTGCTCCCCATACTCAGACTGCTGCCCTGGCTGACTTGGGATATGTGCGTCATGTTAGAAGCCCTGACCTCGTGTGGAGGGGGCGGAGGAAGCGGTTTGTAAAGTGCTGCGGCGGCAGCACCACCACCAGCAGCTGTAAATGCCGGGGGGATCGCCGCCGAGGCAGGGGATAAATGGGTGCCCGACAGAGGCGAGACCGGAGAGATGGCGAACATCTGGTCTGTGGGTGACGGCGTCAGGATTCGAGCCCCTGGCGTTGTCCCCGTCTCGCGCATCGGGGGGTGAGGGCTAGGGGTTCGCGCAGTCGCTGCGCCGCCTGCTGCAGCAGCGGCACTCGTTGCTACGAGAGCGCCTCCCATGCTGTCTCGGGGGTTGGGCCCAGGTCCATTGCCGAAGAATTTCGTAAACGGGCCTAATAGCCGCTGGACGAAAGATGATTTTCGAAACTTGAACAAAAGAAAAGCTAAGATGGCAAGGAGGGCGAGGAGGCTCACTGTGCCCAGTCAGATAGTGCAAGCGGTCTGGGCTTAAAACAACTTACAGACAATGCCAGCAACGGCGCCCGGTGCTAAACCTGAGCTCGCTGGAGGGTCTTCTGCGCCCAATGCGCCTCCGGGCCTAGGTGTTGCTGTTGGTGACGAACTTGCAGAGGGGGTTGGCTGGAGTGTCGGAGTCGAGGTCGACTTAGTGCTAGAGCCACCTGTTGATGATGGTGAAGAAGCGCCTGTTGGGATTGGCGGGTTTGCTTTCCAAAACGTGGGATTTGGTGAACCTGGGTCTCCGGGCGTCGGATCTGTTCGAAAAGATGTCAGAATCGCTTTTTTCGAGTCCGTTGTGATCTTGTGCGCTCACCACCTCCGCCGCTGCCACCGCCGCCGCCGCTTCCACCACCATATCCATCACCGTTTCCTCCGCTCCCGCCCGTATACCCCCCGCCGCCGTCGTGCCTCTTGAACAGCGAGTGAAGATGCATGTGTTTCAGCCAGAATTCCATGGCGAGAGCGCCGTGTTGCGCGCCCGGGACTGATTCAAACGAGTGTGGTCATGGTGATTGCAGCGCGTGGTTGAACGAGAGACACGGCGATGGATTGCGAAAAGGAGAGGAGGAAGAACATTGTGAGGCGCAGACGGCAAAGCTGCTCGGTACGATGTTGTCAGTGTCGAGCTTGGCCCTGCATGGCAGGCAGGGATGGGGCAAAGGCCCCTGTACGATTCCGACAGCCCCTGGTGTTCTTGCCTCTTCGGGTGTGCTGGGCGCCGCACTGACCAGCCAGAGATTGGACGTGCAATGACACTAACCAACTGGGGCCGAAGCGAGTGCGCTCTTCCTTGTCAAGGCGTGCTCTCGATGAAACACTGAAACTCCATGTTGGGAAGAACATCAAAGCTCTGCAGCAAACAAGATGATGAGGGTTGCATCGCAGCACTGAATTGAATCCCATCAGCTGATGGACCTGGACATCCAGGACGCATCCCACCCATGTCGCTTCCACACCAGAAAATGCCGCTGCTGGAAATGCTCCGAACCGTGTCGCCTCAAGCCAGAAAGAATACACCAACGGACGAGGGAAACTTCCAGAGAACAAATGCCAGCCCAATGGGCGATTCCAGATGCACTCTGAACGGGATGGAAGCTACCTCATGTTATTTGTGGCGTCGAAGACTCATTGGGCGAGGCTACAGCTGAAGCAACAGCCCCGTGAACACGCGCAGACCGCAGCCCAAATTAGGGGTAACATCAACGCTTCAACAACGCGCCACCAGGGCAACAGCATAACAAGTCAGAACTCTGAGCCACAATGAGACTCATCAACACGGGAACCCTTCGTATGCGCGAATTCTTTGATGATAATGTTCCCGCCTACATCATTCTGTACCATACGTGGGGTGATGAGGAAATCACATTCCAAGATTGGCAAATCGTTGAGGCCTTTCGCGACCGCGAAACCGCCAAAGGATCTAGAGAATATGCTCCCGACTCATACGCCGCTAAACAACAGAAACGTGTGGAGACCATCAAAGCCAAGGCGGGATACCGAAAGGTGGTAGGATTCTGCACCCAGGCGTCCAAGTTGCGTCATCACACCCCTCGTCGGGCCCAAGAATGGACATGGGTGGATACCGTCTGCATCAGCAGTTCAGAGTTATCTGAGGCCATAAACGCCATGTTTCGTTGGTATCAGAACTCCAAACTCTGCATGGCCTATCTGTCTGACGTTCTACTGGCCTCCGAGTCCACGAAGCATCATGTCAACTTTGAGAACAGCCGATGGTTCACCAGGGGGTGGACCCTACAGGAGCTCGTGGCCCCCAAAGACCTTGTATTTTACGACGACGATTGGGCTGTGATTGGGAACAGAGGTGCTGAACGAATCAGGGGTATTCTTGAAAGCACAACAGGGATCAACCTTAACCTCCTACCTCAGGTGGGAAGACCCGAATCCTTGTCGGGTCCGAGTGTCGGCGAACGCATGTCTTGTGCATCGAAAAGAAAAACGACGAGAGCTGAAGATATTGCATACTGTCTTCTTGGCATTTTTGACGTCAACATGCCTCTCCTCTACGGGGAAGGTGGTCCCCTGGCGTTTGTGCGGCTTCAAGAGGAAACCATGAAACGGACAACGGACCACACCATTTTTGCCTGGAGCTATCATGCTCATGGAATGCCCATTCGGCTCTCCGATTACCACGGTCTCCTGGCTCCCTCCCCAATTTATTTTAGTCTGGGTCAATCCGCGGCTCTACACGATGTGGATGTTCCAGGAAAAGTGCCTCCATTCTAGATGACAAACAAGGGGCTTCAGATCCGTCTCCAATTCGTATCGCTGCCAAGTTACCCCGGCCAGTTCATCGCTTTACTTAATTGCTATCCACCGTCACTCCCTGGTCACAGGGTTGGCCTTCATGTTCGATTGCAGAATGTTGATGATGAGGATGCTTACACGAGCCTCGAGGACGGGACACCATCAGGAGAGTTGTTGGTAGCCCGTTCATGGTCGTTCCGCCTTCCATCCTCTCGCACCCGGGAATCATCACCAGCATAGTCTTCGTCGAGCCGGCACTCCTTAACCCGCTCCTCTTGTTTCCAAACTCAATCCTCTTGCCATCTCGTGTTCATCGAATCCTATTAGCACTGGACCTGACGTGGCTGCTGCCATGGAGACTTCAACTCCTCGATGTCTCCCCTCCTGCGGCTTATCTGGAACAAAACAGATATCCCGAGGGATACCCTTACCATTGCTCTATTGGTTTCTCCTCGGATTATGCGGTGTGGAAAAACGATTGCTTTTGGAGCGAGTTCGTTTTCTGGCTCTCCGGGCCTGTCCCCCCATTGATGAGTGTTCGTGTTCTTTGGGGTCGATCTCAGAGAGACGCGATCTCTGACTGGAACGTGGCCATCCAGAGACGCGGCGAGAAATCATGTCCACAGCAACTTCAATCATTGGCGATATTTCATGGTGGATTCGTCAATATACCACAAACAACTACTTCACTTATGGCGATGTTTGAAGATTCTGGGTACCCTCTAGTTTCTTTACGGAAGGATGGGGACCACGCAGCCAGTTGCTCGGGTTTTTTCTCTTGTGCTGGCGATACCAGGGAATTTTGCGGCCGGCCCCAGTTCACTCTCTCGATCACATCTCCGGAAATTGAACCATCCCTGGACAACGAAGCGGATCAATGTTAGCGAGGAAATCTCAGTTCATCGATTATTCTGGCGACATCGAGATGCGAGGATTTAACACAGCTCGTTTTGCGGTTCAAACTGCTGAGAACAATCTGCAGAAGTTCGCTCAAATGGGTGCTACCCCCCGATATCATTCAAGCGGATCAAAGTTGTTTCTGGGGACCCCCCATGGCTGCCATGATATGAAATGGAACCATCATGTCCGAATTCGTCAAGATCTCCCGCCCAGCGTGTTGCATCGCAATATTGGCAGCTATTGGCCGTGAGCGTGGAATTTCAATAAGGAAGGCGAACCAAGGGTGCTTACCGCGGAAATGGCGTGTCAGTCGATCCTCGGACGCTTCATGCAGCGCCTGCACTGCTGTAGACTGGATTCGGATCTGGTCACTGCCGGTAATGTCATACAATACCTCCATGACAAGGCGTCGGAATGTGACCTTGGATATCAGCAGGTCGGTGGAACTCTGAGCTTTCAACAGCTTGTTTCTCAGCGTCTCTGCACCCCACGCAGTCAGCATGGTCAACTGAGTCGTTCGGTTCAAGTACTGCATACATACTGTCATCGATGAATTCGCCTTCCTCATCCCCAACTTGGCTGTCATCGTCGGCGGTTACTTCAGATGTCGATGCGTCAGTCTCGCCAAAGCCAAAGCCCAGCGAGGACAAAGATGCCGAGTCTGACACGGGCGGCCCCTCGGCGTCGCTCATGGGGTCTAGGTCGTTGTTCGTAAGGTCCATGAGTTCCCGCTCGAGGGTGAAGCTCGTTTCAGACAACCAGGATGACCTTTTGGAGTCTCGGTCTGAATGGCCTTCATATGACATTTCCACGTCGGCACTGGTGTCAAAGGTGCCAACAGGCACAACAACGGAGTTGGCCATAGCTATGCTGTGGGCTTCAGGTTGAATTCCCGACATTGCAAATGTATGGATTGATAATGGTGTGTTGTTGTGCTTTGCACACCTCGCCTGACTTATTGCAGGCTGATTGGGCAGCCAGAGGGGACCATGAACAACGCGGGGTTGCCTAGGCAGCAATCCCGCGTATTCCTTCAGGGGGAAAGGCATGGCTTGGCAGGGAGTTCTGTGAGAGAGCGGAGGCTTGAGAAGAGAAAGCGAGACCTAGAGGCCTGCAGTTTTCTATCTATTTCTTCACACGGTAAATCGAAACCACGGTACATCGTCGGCCAGTTCCCTCTCTAAAGCCTTCTGCTCATCCGTCAACTCCTGCGATCCCTGGCCCGCACTTGCTGCATCCCGGCGCTCATTCTCTCGCCGACACCACAGACTCATGAAAGCCGTCAACATAAACGCCATACCCACGAAACCAATCAGAATGCTGTGTCCGGTGATATACCGCGGCCCGTCCCGAGATAGGTAGACATACGAAGCGACGATACCACCGCAATTACCGCCCATCACTTGCATTGCAATGCCCGTAGCACGCTTGAGACTCCCACCGATGTTGCCACTGTTCCACGCAAGACCAAGCGGAATCTGTGGGTAGATGCCAATTGCTGCCAAAACAGTCCCCGCGTACTGGACCGACGGCCGACCTGTCGCGGCAAGCATTGAGAAGCCCGCAATGGCAACGAGCTGGAAACCAAGGAGGAACACTCCCCTCTGCCGATACCGGTCGGCGACCCAGCTGGCAGCGATAGTGAAGAAGCATGCGCATACATATGGTGGCACACTCATCAGCTGCGCGTTGTTGGCTGTGTAGCCCATGTTCTTGATGATAGTCGGGAGAAAGAGCGAGAACGAATAAATCGGACAAAACCCCGCCATGCAGATGAGCATGTGGATGTAGATCTTCCAGTCTCGGATTGCCTGCCACACATATCGAACATCAAAGGCGTCCGAGAGGTGGCCATGATCAGCTTTGAGGCGACGCTCAACCTCGGTACGCTCGTCGTCGGAAAGGAACTCGGCTCTGTTCCGGTCAGCAGCCGAATAAGCACAAAATGAAGGGGGCTCTCACGTCGCTGGATAATCGAAAATTGCCCAATACGCTGAGAACGACACGAGGATGCTTAGCAGTCCCTCGAGCACAAAAATCCACTGCCACGCCGACATGCCGCCAACCCCGCTCATCTCAGCAATACCCCTGGCCAGAATGCCACCGAAAGCTCCAGCCAGAGTCGCAGCAGAGAAGAACAAGGCCATGCGAAAGCCACACTCGTGTCGACAATACCACTGCGTGATGTAGTAGTTGACTCCCGGGAACAAGCCGCCCTCAAACACGCCCAGGAGGACGCGCGTGGCCATCAGTCCTTGGTAGTTGCGCACGAAACCCTGGCCAATCATGGCTGCCGACCAGCACACCATGATGAACGTCAACCAGATAGATGGGCGGATGCGCTTCATCATCATGTTGCTGGGGATTTCGGCAGCGATATAAAAGGGGAACAACACCGCCAAGCAGTCGTTGTACTGCAGCCCCTGTAGGTGCAAGTCCTGCTCGAGATTGTCGAGGCGGGCATTGCCGATGTTGGTGCGGTCAAGGAAGCACAGTCTGGTGAACTGTTAGCATACGTAGTTAGATCTCACGACCGGACAGACTTACAGATAAATCAGCGACATGAAGGGGATGATATGCCAATCTAGACGCCATAACAGCCGCTTGGTGGCTTTTTCGTCCCATCCCTGGACCTCAGCATCCGCGACGATGATGGAGGGGGCCGCCGAGGTCTCATCGGTCGAAAGGTTGGCTTTCTTTTCCCCCATTTTTGCCTACCGTGGGGAAATAACCTGCCTGCCTACACAGGAAACAACACACGAAAAAAAGACGAGAATACCAAAAGAAAAATTACTACCACGAACGAGAAGCCGGGGACCAAGGGACGACAATGCAGAAAACAAAATCCCACAATTCAATATTTAACAGGATCACATTACATTCTATCGATTCACCCGGCCCATGGACCAATCCTGCCTCCGTCCTACCAGCAAGCAGGGACCTCGGCCCTGTCTAGGTACCTACCTGGGTAGTCTAGACCTTCCCTATGCGTCAGGCATTATGCATCGAACCCCCACTTTACCATGTAGCATGTAATATCTCACTTTTTTTCTTCTTCCACAAAACCCGGACGATTCCCGGAGAGAGAGACGGACGGGAAACTGAGCGACTGACTAACGTGTGACTAGACTGGACCGAGAAACAAAAAATCCGATCAATGATCCGACCAAAATGCCACAGCAGCAACAGCAGCAACAGCAGAGGCAACAGCAGCAAGCCAATTCCAAGAGCTGAATCCCACGACGCAATGTTTGCAAGACATTTTCCATCAACCGTCATCCATCATCCATATCCAGATCTGCAGAGACGTTTTAAAATAAAAAAAAAAAGCTTATCTCTTCCCCCCGTTCTCCGTTCCCTAGCGAATCGGCCACTAAGGATAACTGCCGGGGTAGGTGGGTAGGTGGCGCCCGGCTGACGAACCGACCAACCAACCAACTGACCGGACCGGCCACGCCGCGGCCCACGTTATAACCAGGGCAGGGCAGTTCTAGACCGCGATACGAATATCGATACGAATATAGGTACGTAGTGTGCATCATTGGGGAGTGTCTATTTGTCTGAGAACAGAAAAAAAAATTCCATCCATCCATCCTGTGACACCTTCCCGATCGGATCGGATTTGACCCTTGCCGGCGGGCGGACGCGCGGGGGGCTTTCGGCCCGGAAAGAACAAGGGATGGTCCTTGCAGGCAGGGTTGCTTGTTTGCTTGCTCGGACTTTGCTCCTAGCTCGGTGCGTTCGAGGGTATACGCAGTATAGGCACCTAGGTAGGTGGAATTTTGGCCAATGTTTCATTTGCTGATGATACGGCGGTTCGAGCTTCGAGACTAGCGGTCTAGGTCCGTCTCTCTCTCTCTCTCTCTCTCTCTCTCTCTCTGTCTTGCTCTCTATGTCTCTCTATCTCTCTGTCTCTGTCTCGGTCAGCAGACACAATACCGACTTGGATAGCGGTGTTCAAGTCATGTCTCATTGATCTCACGTCAGGGTCATGTCTTTCACCCTCTGAGTCAGTGTTACCTTGGTGATATGAGACCTACATGTACTTTTCTCCACCTTACCGATGGCGTGACCATCGCGAGTGTGGCTCACTGCGACACTGCGACATGGCGGCGGGGAGGTCGAACCTAAAGTCCTGGTGGTTAACTCCGTTATTTTATTTTATTTTATTTTTTACCTTGTCAAATTCATATTGACTAGCCGGCTGGCGACGGCAATGTGAGCTGTCTGTCTATCTTGCCTTGCACACACTTGCTGTCTTGGTGAGAGAGAGAGGTGAGAGAGGGGGGGGAACGGAACGGAGCGGGTAAAATTCCCGGTATCGATATCGGTATCTGCATCGGGTTTTTTAGACTGGAGTTGTTCCGTCGGCACATTCTATTCGTGTGCATGTCAAGTCTCGCAAACACTCTGAGGGTCTGGTCACAACTCGCAACTCCCGATGGTGATCGACGAGCAAGTTTTTCCTGTAAACTGCGCGCTTTCTTCCATGGCAAGTCGTGGTTGGCTGTCACTAAACACATGTTATGGAGATGTTTGCGAAGTACGTAGGTAGGTAATCACTGGGAGAGTAAAAAGGACATGAAATGGGGGTATTTACCTCTAGTCTCCGCAATACATATTGCTATCCATCCAGTCTCCTAACTTTACTGCTTCTTCTCAAAACCCATCTTCAGCTTCAGCCAACATGAACGACGCCAAATCTCCCTCTTAGGGGCCCGTGATTCATGACTGATGGGCCGTCTTCCCAATTTCTTTCTCTTCTTCTTCATTCCTCCACGGAATCCTCTGCCAGGGTTGCTTCTTGGGATCAGGGTTGCTGTTATTCCCACCTCACAAACCTGACTGTCAGTATCTTAGGTGAGTCAAGTCTGGTGAGAGTGAGTTTTCACGTCTTCCACTTTCTCTACCCTCAAACCATGACCATTGGTGGAGTATCTTGACAAAAGCACCCCTTCCAGAAAGGGAAAATAAAAACATCATTGACATCTTTAAACGACAACATCATAGTCCGGCTCTCCTTTCAAAGCAACATCCTCGATCCACCCACACACGGCACACCTCAAGCCAGCCAACCCACCCTAGACATCCCAACTCCACGCCAACTCCACGAAACGAAAAAAAAAAAAGGCACACACGCCAACGTAGCAAGGACAGCAAAATGGGTTTTGCCGGGAATTGAACCCGGGACCTCTCGCATTTATTTACTTTTCAATACTGTAGGGTGAACCCTAAGCGAGAATCATACCACTAGACCACAAAACCTGATGGGATGACGGAGAGGCGTTGTGGGAAAACAAAGTCGTGGCTCAAGGGCGAGGATACGTGAGGATGGGGCTGAATGCATGTGGGGCTGGAGGCTGAACAGCAGTTATGTAAAGTGTGATAGATTGTTGGATTGACTGAGAGTTGGTGGGTAAAGATTTGGAGACTGCAGGCTCAACAATCAGGGCGTTTGTTGGTGTCATCAGCCAGTGAGGGACAGGCTGAGTTGTCTGGGTTGAGGTGTGTATTCATGCCCTCCGCTGGGCTTGAAATTGCAGTGATTTGCATGCGCTAGAAATTCCGGCCACAGGCTCCGATGTGAAAATGCGGAACCCTGTACATGCGTCATGCAGCCCGCTCTTCCCGCAAGGTAGAACTTGGCATAGTCCTCATGGGAATGCCTCCAGAATGCATGAGATTGCAGTGCAGTTGTCCTTTCGGAGATCCTCGACAGGTTGGCAGTCATGCCTTGTTTTCTTTCAACACCAAACTCGCCAGTTTTTCCCGCCAGTGGGACAATGTCAAGCAGACAGGTACGTACTACCCTTCAGGCACATACACTGTAAGCGCCGAGCGTCTGATAGCTGAGTAGGGAACAATTGCAATCATTGGACTCACAGACAGCTGAACCCTCCAGAGCGGCCAGAAATGCAGTGATTACGTTTATTAAGGCCGTGGTCAGTAGACCCACCCGCCCCCCCCTCTCCCTTCTCACCCCCCAACCACAATGTCCCGTAAGTAGATATGACTTGCATCCCCAGGCCAGTCTCAAAATCGAGGGTGACTGGTATTCAATGTTGCAGCAGAACGAGGTCGCAATCGTTAAGGTAGGTGGCTAGGTCCGAATGTCAGCTCTCAGACTTTAAGCCCTCCAGAGGGGAGAAAATTGCAGTGATATCTCGTAGAGAACCAATGTACTGTCAGTCAAGGAAGTTGCGGTGTGATCCGGTCAGCCATCGGCACAGCCCAGCTACTTGGCAGAGCCTTTTGCAACTTGAAACCTCCAGAGGGGGCGAAATTGCAGTGATATTCGATTTGGAGTGTCACATCAATCTTGAGATCTGAAGCATCATCCACTTGTCCTGCATCCCTGCCGACAACAACGTTTACTCTCTCGGCTATCCTGAAGAGGTAGACAACAGTAATGTTTATCCCCACAGAAATCAAAACGCTGCCTACCTGACTCAGGTGCATTTCCTAGGTAGGTATAGTTACGGGCGTTGAAGCAATCTACCAAATCGAGCTTCGGATTGTCAATCATTGTTAATTGTCCTCAATGGTGGCTCTACATGTTAACTCTCTCAACATCGGGTTGGCTATCTTGTTAGTAGCCCATGTCGTGGACAGCAAGGTCCAGAACTCTCTTTGAAGAAAACGCGAACAGTGGGGAGGGGTCACCAGCCTGCTCTGCTATGCTGTGCTGAATATTTACTTGTAAGCAACGTCGCCAGGGACTATCAAAGCCTCCAGCGGGAACAAAAATGCAGTGAGTGGTGGGCAATAGCTCAGCGACACACCCTCAGCTACTCAAGCGAGATCTGCTGTGTAACTAGCGCAGGCACCTACCGGCCCAAATCCTAGCGAGCATGAATAGAATCGCAGGAGAGTTCTACAGCCTTCCACACACCACCACATACCAGACATGAGCTTCACCACACATTCACATTCTCGTCTAGCATACCATACACATTGGAAGTCTTAAATAGAATAGAGGTAGGTAGCTAGGTTGGCGGTCAAGGGCAAAGCCAAACCCTCCAGCGGGGACAAAATTGCAGTGAGTGAATCGTGTAAGGCATTTTTCACAGGAAAATGCCTGCCAAGCCCCATTCCCAATGCCTCTGGCGGGTCAGAAAATGCAGGAAGTGCAGTTTGACCCGCGTCGACAACTCCCAAGCCCAATGGAAACCCCAGTTCAGTCCGCCCCTCAAACCCTCCAGCCGGTCAGAAATTGCAGTGATAACGAGACGACATTAAGGTGACTGACTGCGTGCTGCCAGTCAATATTAGCATGTCCTCCTTTTTGAATAAGTCCTAAAAAAATTAAAGCTTCCGACGAGCAAGAAAATGCAGTGATTTTCTTTGCGGATCAAACCCACGCGCGCTTCCCAGAGACTCCGGTCGGTCAGAAAATGCAGCCAAGTCCAGTTTCATCTGCGTCGACAACTCTCAACTCCAAACTCCACAACTCTATGTGTAGTCCGCCCACAAACCCTCCAGTGGGTAAAGTCAAAAATTGCAGTGCTATCTCGTTAAGATTTCCTCTTTTGGTGGGAAAAAAAACCCTCTCCAAAATTCGATCACAACCTCCTCGGGCAATGCTTGCTTCGTATACTCTAGTTAGTGATCCAGTTCCAGTTCCAGTTCTAGTTTAGATTCAATTTTGGGTCAACAGCTGCCTAACTCCCAAACCCTTCGGCTCCGCCCCTTAACCCCTCCAGGAGGTACTTCGTAGAATAGGTGAGCACACGCTATGATTTCCTCTCAACCTGGTTTGTCTCCAAACAGCTGCTTGCCCCCCTCCAAACCCTCCGATGGGTGAGAAATTGCAGTGATGCCCGTTCACATGGCAATGTCCCCTCTAACAACAACAAAAAAAAAAACTAAACCCCCGCGCCCGAATCCCGAACATCCCGAGCAAATGAAAGAAATTTTTTTTGCAGTGAGTACATGCACACACACGGGAAACCCATCTACATCAGACTACAGCATCATCTTCCATACCCTTTCAAACAGCTGCCAAGAATTTATCAAATCCCCAGGGCAGGATAAACTCAAGTCAGCTTTAGATCAGCTCACGAAACTAATTATTACCGGATTCAGCATGTCACGCACATAGGAATCCCCTCTAAACCATCTATTTCTCACCATCTACATCCTCTTCTATGACTCCCATGAATTCTCTCGTAGAGTCCTACTCATATATATAACAAAACTTTCCATCCATTCCCCCCATTGTACTCATCAGATCCCGCACCTTGACATCTGCCGCCAAAATCCCCAAATTACTCATGTCATCCAACGTCCCGTTTGCGCTCGGCGGGAAATTGCCCATTGTCTTGGTAAAGCTCACATCCAACAATCGCTTCGCCAGATCCTGAAGCTGCCAGATCCACCAAACCCGATCAACCTGGGCGTGGTGCAGCCAGAAGACAGGATCGCCTGGGCTGGTGTAAAAGTCACCACCGGGGTCGCCGCCAACCGTGTAGTGCCCCCCGGTGTGGACACCCCATTTTCCGAGCGGGAACTGCCCCTCCATGACGGTTTGGAACCAGTACATGTTGGAGTTGCCGGTGATGAGGTCGTACGTGTAGTTGGCGGTGGTGACTGCAGCCGAGTTCTTGTTAATGTCGCGGCGCAGACAGCGCGGGTTGTAGCCGAATCCGTCGGTGCGGGGGTTGCGAGGGAGGTTAGGCAAGACAGGCGACATGGGGCCAAGGTTGACCGACATGTTACGGAAGGGACCGGCTGTTACGCATCCGCCGCCATCGCCAGGGAGGATGACGTTGTATGGCCGTGGCGCACCAGGGAGCTGGACTCCGGCGTACTCGACCTTGGCGCCGTTGCCGCCCATGCTGTACTCGTCACCATTGAATAGGGGCGAGTTGGCGGGATCCTTGGCATAGCGTCCCCAGTTCCAGTATGGCTGGTATCCCTTGTATCCGCACTCGGTCCGCAGGGCTTGCTCGTAGTGCCAGACGTAGTACCGGTGCCATGGGAGGAAGAAGGTCGACCCGTGGTTCCGCATGGTCTGTTGGACGTGCACGACAACATAGTCGTCGAATCGGCTCTTGGCCCCTGGCGCAGTCGCCGAAGTCAAGGCCGGTTTGGACTGCAAGCAGAGCACCGCATCGGTATACTCCTTGCGCTGTTGCTTGGTAAGGTCACCCCTGAAACATGTCATGTTAGATATTGACTGACTTCACCCCGACAAATTCCGTGTGCACTTACCATTCCTTACGCCGGATGGCACTCTCCAATGTGCAGCTGCCCTGTGGGTTCTTGGCCAACCACTCCTGAAGCTTGGGGACGGAAGCCTTGACCAGCTCATCGACCTCGTCCGGAGAATAAGTCTGTGAGGCCGCAAAGCCAGCAAAGAACGCCACGAACGCTGTCGAGAGGGTCAACATGATTGCACTAGTCTAAGCCAACTCGACTTGCCTTGCCTTCCTTAAGCTAGGCCTAGAGCCAATGTTGGGACTATAACAATACCAGGAATCTGACGCCAAGCCAGATGCCCGGAATAACCTCCACTGTGCGCTCCATCCGGCTGAAGTCATAGATTCGGTCTCCACGAGAATGGCTAGATCTGGTCTAGTTTGTTGTTTTCCAGGGGGTTTCGAGGCATCTTGTATACCCGTGACTCGCAGCCGCTGACAGTCTGCCATTGGCCCTCTTTTTCTGCTTTACAGGTGGAGCGACCGCGGTAGCCGAGCGTAAAGGGGTTACGGATCCGGGGTAGCAAACCCGCGCTGTTCCGGATGAATCGGCTCAAATGCCGCCTCAGCCTCTCAGATGTCCAAAATCTTGCGTTGTAATGCCACCCTGGCTATAGGCCAAGACAAGCACGCCCACTCTCCGATGACGGGCAATATCCTTCTCGTTACGCTGAGGTTACGATGGCACCCGACTAGCAGATGCGATTCGCCGCAAAACACCAAGGGGGATTCTCCCGGATAGTATCTCACATTCGCTTCTCGAGAGATTTGTTCGAGAAAACCCATGTCCCAGGTGCCGAATAGCGCGCAGACGATAGGGTATTGATGAGAAGGATGCCCAGACGCCGTCCCTGACTCAAAAGATGCCGCTAGTACGATAAAGGTTCCGAGGGTAGGCATTCTGGGATCCGTGTCAATTTGCAGCCTGTGATTGTTGAGAGCAAGGATACAAAAGAAGCCGTACTCCCGAGAGTCAATCCCGTTGATAGAATCAACACCAAAGGCACTATCTGCCAGCCGGGTTCGGAGACGGTTAACACGTTGCTCCCGCATCGAGAAGCATCTGAACGATGACCGGATTTCCGTTTCTCTCTGCCATCTGCAGAGCAGTGCATGGCTTCTTGTCTCTCTCGTGTCGCTCAACCGAGTCGGCAGACCAGCGATCAAGAACCTTAGGTCGTAGCTCGGATTGTAGATCTGCGTCTGCCCCATGGTCAAGTAAAAGCCGCAAAATATCTTGATTGCCTGCATCCACAGCCATATGCAACGCAGTTTCAACCCTGCCATCGCGGCTAACCCTGTGAGTATCCACAAACGCCCCACGATCGAGGAGGAACCGAGTCATATCCACCGCCCCTCGCTCTACAGCCCTATGGAGGACCGAGCATGAACAGCCATCCCCGTCGCCGCACGCCGAGTTGATGTCAACCCCAGAGTCGATCAACGCCTGCACTAGCTCCACACAGTCGCACTGGACAGCACTCAACAGTTCTGGGAAGTAGTCTCGGGTTCCCCCCTCCAAGTTGATCTCTGCCCCGCGGTCAAGCAGCAACTTGACGATTCAGCCGTGGCCGTGCGTCGCAGCCAAGTGCAAAGGCGTCTTCTTGTAAAGTTCGTCGTCGCTGTTTGGCTCAACGCCGAGATCGAGGAGCCGTACAACGGCCCAGTAATGATCACGTCCAGCAGCACATCGAAGTGCTTCTCCCCCGACAGCTTTAAGGTCGTTTATTCGGTTGACAATAAGATCGAAGTTAACAGGATCCCCAGACAAAGCGGCCGGAATAAGTGCATTGTTCCACAATATGCCATCTTCGGCTAGGGCATTCGCATCAGCGCCCTTCTGGATGAGGCCATTGATAATCTGAGCATTGCCGCCTAGTATCACCGCATGGTAAAGACCAGCATCGAGTTGACGTTGGCTGAATCTGTGACCGCCGTCATGGTAAACCTCAAGCAGCCATTTCACAAGCTTTGACATTCCAGCACGGCAGGCCACCTCGAGGAGCCAGGCCGCCAATAGATCCGCCACAGTCTGCACAGGGTGACTGCTTATCGCATGATCCAGCAAGAAAATTGCGCTGTCTTCAGCATCTGTCCAATATCCAATATCAGATGTCATGTCGAAGTTCATGTCGAAGTGCCCAGAATGCATCAGGCCTTCGGTCGCTGTTGCCCAGGAAACTCCCGCCCCCCAGTTGAGAAGAGTCTTGACAATCTCCAGGTCCGCCATGTGCAGGGCGGACCCTAAAGGATTCCACCCGTAATTGTTGCGGCAGTCCAAAGGTGCCTCCCGCCGAAGAAGCATCGCAACAATATTCCTTCTCCGGGCAACGATAGCTCCGTGCAGTGGAGTTCGACCATTCCAAGTGCCCTCATTGATATCCGCGCCCGCATCTATAAGCCGCTCGGCAGTGTCGCACAAACCGAGAATGCAAGCACAATACAACGGTGATGGATCAGCGGGGCGAGAATTCAGCCAGCGAGGATCGTAGCACCTTTGAAAATCATCAACCAACGTCTCGGGATCATTAAACTGGAGCCAAGCGGCAAAAGATTTTGGTTTAGAGCTGAAGAGGGTGAATATTATATCGTCTAGAGAGGAAGGGCCCTCGATCCTTAGCCGGTGTGTATGCCAATGCCTTGCCACGTAGCGGAACAATTTATTCTCTGCAAGGTGTTGTGCGATGTCGTTACCACTCTCGATTTGGAGGAGACTGAAAAGACAGCAACCGCCGATATAGGTATGCGCTGACTGCGGATTTGCAACGAAGAGCTTCGAGCGACCTGACAAGAGATACTCTTGCACGGAAAGATGTGTAAACCGAACAACAGTTGTTTTATCCGAAAGGAACTTATACGGTGCGTAGCTTGCCTCAGACACAGTGACCAGGCTCCGGCAAATGTGAAGGACCTCATGGATGTCAAAGAGCCTGTCATCAGCATCCAAGGGAACGGGTTTAGGCCGGATCACTGCACCTTCGGCAACTTCCTCGAGGGATAACGGACGATCCGAAAAGACCAGCCAAGTCAGAATAGAGAGCGCTTGATCTGCATTGTAGAAGCACATGTCGGACAAAATGCGTTCGTACGTCTCGTCCAGCGTGGCTGGTAAGCTGTCTAGAGCCCGTTTGATGTCACTGACGCTCCGGCAGGCTCGAAGTGTTTCCATCTGGCAGAAGACCCATCGGAACCTGGATATATTGTTAGAAGGAACATAACAGAAAAACTGACTGGGTATACTTACATCCCACATGCTTTCTCCATTAATTTGGTCTGTATCATATCTTTTACAGAATCCTTCAACGTTCGCATCCGGTGATCCTCGAGGATGCAGGACTTTATGTATCTCTGGATGTCCAAATCCAGAGTGGGACCCTGAATTGAAATGCCCCCGGCGGAAAGTGGCGAAATTGATGTTCGAATGTCAAGCTCGTCTCGGCTCGTGACCAATATGTGGGTGTTGGAGATCGCTGATCTGGCCAGTCTCTCCAAGAAACCCAAGATCTCCGCTCTCTTGTTCATTGAGCCTATGACGGGGATTTCGTCGAGGGCATCGAGGATGATGTAAAAGTCTTTTCCTATGCTAGTCACGGTATCCAGTAGGGTATTTTCAAGATCCCTGGTGCCGGGCCGGTGGCCAGCCTGTTTGTTTGTCGCGTACATCTTCCAAACCGCTGGAGGAATGACCACCTCGTCACAAACCAGTTGTCGTAGGAGACGCTCAAGGAGCGACTCAATACTCTGCTCATGTGACCGCTGGAAATCAAAGTAGAAGTACGCAAGCTTGCGCTCGATATGCACAGAACATATCTCTTTGGTAGCCTCAATAATTGTCGAGCAGAGAACTCTTCCCACAGCCAGCTATTGAACATGTCAGCACAGTCAGAATTTCAACAGTGTGCCGCATGTTGAGATGCTTACGGATTCCATACAGCCATAGCAACCCTGGGGAGTTCACCCATTGACAAAAGTCGTTCGACTCCAGGAACCAGGTCCCAGTATCAGCTTCGCGTTTCTTTATCGCCATGTTATGGTTGGCAGAGGGATCAGCAGAAGAAGAAAGCCACTCTAGCAAATCCTGGCGCTGGCGGTCTTTTTGCACGCGTCCGATCTCTGCTAGATGCTGCTCTCGTCTTAAGGCCTGGTCTTTTAAGCAGAGGTTGGACAACCCTTCGAGGAGACTCTTTATTTGACTGATATCACCGACTGCGTCTGCCTGTGACCTGCGGACTGCGGTAATCTCCTCGGAAGTTCCTGCCAGTAGCTCACTAGGGAAACGATATTAGCTACCGATCCGATCTTGGGTTCCGAGCACTACATACCACCCTTCAATGGATAGGCTGAACTGGAAGATCTGCATAAGGCGACGAACGGCGTCAACTGTCCTCACATGCTCATCTCTCTTGATTGGCCAGGCCAATCTCTTGTACCACTTCTTGCCCTCGGCCTTATCCAAGAACTTTCCCAATGTGGCTTGCAGTGTTCTGAGGGTGTCGTGACAACTGGAAGCGGCAGCCACTAAGGCTGAAGTTTGACCAAAATGTTGCGGACTCGAAGGAGCTTGAGTCTGGAGAAAACGGCCTAGGGAGCCCAAGGTACTGGCTAGAGTGGAAACCTCTTGTGCAAGTCTGAGTGACTCGGTAGGTGCGTTCTTGACTGACTTAATGTATTTATCGAGAGTTTTGCTGACCTCTAAAGCAAGCGAGAGCAGCCCGGCGACACTTGCGGCAATGCTTAGAGGCTCCATGGCGCTGTCGATTTGGACTGTGTGGCGAGAACGTTGAAGGAGAGTTGATGCATCAGGCTCCTAGGCAGCCAAGAAGTGTGCCCCAAATGGGACACACCGAGTTGCTGCATTATATCTGACGAATCAGCGATGAATGCCATGAGATGTTGCATCCGATGTGGCCTGTCAGCGGCCAGTCCGTCTACCACCACGAAACGGAAAAAGCAACATCAGGTTTAGGGGGGGGGGAAGTGACGGGATGAACTCAAAAAGTTTCCATTTCAGCGATATCAGGAAGAAGCGTCCCTGTCCACTAGCAGCACCAAACACTGCTGGTACGTCTCCACTCCTCCTCCAAGTTCTCAGATGAACATGCGACTTGCGTCATCTTCTCCTTCGGCCCTTGGACCGTACCAAAACCTCCTCTAGACCACCGAAACGTCCTTCAAACCATCACACCCTTCCCCTTCTCCAGCGACACCGCATCTGTCTCACTCCCCCTTTCCAGCCACCTTCCCCTCCGTTCTCCATTTCCCTCTCCCTCTCTCTGACCCTCCCCCTCCCCCTTCCGGCCTTCATTCTCCTCCCTCGCCACCATCTTCCGTCCTTTTCTCCACTGATATACCACCACCGCAAGAAAGACAAACAAGACAATTGCAAATCCCACATCCATCGCCGCCGCCAGAGCGGAGCCATGCCCTGACGAGTAGTTGGAAGCCCATAGGGAGTTTGCGGCGGCGGGATCGGTGATGGTGGGGGCGGTGGTGTTGGAAGTGGTTCCCGAACTGGAACCGGTCCCCGAGGCGGGGGTGGGTGGCTGTCCACCCATTTCTCGTTTTTAGCGTCTTTCCTACGGATTTTGCTGGTTGGAAAAGGTTCTGGGCTCTGTTAATAGACTTCCCAGCTGGGCGAGAAGTTTCTCATACATGCTCGATCGGGTGTGTGTAACCTGGCAGGGAGTCTGGAGCACATGCAATCAGTGTAGCGGGCGAACACGCCCACGTTCCAGAAACCTGCCACGTATTTCAATGCAATCGATGGGACGTGGAAACGGCCTGAGGATGCACGATATCCCTGTGTCCCGTCATCTTTCCGACTGTTAAGGCAAACCAGCAAAATTGCCGAAGCGAGTTACTCAATGTGGAACAAGTCCCAGCTATCAACATCGGTAACTCCGGGCGTTTGTTGGAAGCACACTACCAGAAGTGGCCAAGTACAAGTGTGCCGTTCTGACACAACCCGGGGACTTTCTTTTACAGTAAATGTCGACCTTCGCCTTCGCCGCCCGTCCAGTGTACCTTGACACCTCCCCAACTATGCTCGCTGTATGCCTCCTGGACCTTTTGGCACTTCTTCAACCCCCAATCCGTCACACCCACCATGAGACAGCTCTCGAACATAAATGCGCAACTTCCTTCCCCAACCTTGGTTTGCTTGAGCTCTGCATTTCTTGCGCCCTCATAACTATCGGCATCGGGACCATGTCCGCTCATCACGTTGTGCAAGCTGGCGCCTCCAGGGACGAAACCGCCCTGACCTCCTTTCTTGGCATCATATCCACCGCAGATCAGGCCCATGAACTCGCTCATAGTGTTGCGGTGGTACCACGGTGGGCGAAACGTGTCCTCGCCGACAAGCCAACGTGGCGGGAAGATGACGAAGTCCGCTACAGCAGTTCCTACCTGGCCAGAAGGCGCCGAGAGCACCGTGAAGATGGACGGGTCCGGGTGGTCGTAGCTGATAGTGCCGATCGTGTTGAAGCGATTGAGGTCGTACTTGTACGGGTAGTAGTTCCCGTGCCACGCCACGACGTCAAATGGAGTATGCGGTTGGCTTGTCTCAAAGAGTGTGTTGTTGAACTTGGCCGTAACCACATATGTATTTGGACCGTCAAATGCTGTTGTTCCGCAGTCGGCATGGAAACACGCCACAGGTATCTGGAAGTCGCGAGCGTTGGCCAAGCCGTTGGATCCAATGGGGCCCAGCTCTGGAAGCATGAAATGGCCTTGGTATAACTCAAGCGCGTAACCACGGGCAGGCTTGCCTTCAGCAAGGTGAACTTGGTAGCGCACGCCTCGGGGGATGACACATATCTCCATTGGTCGTACGAGAAGCCACCCAAACTCGGTCCGGATGTCCAGAGCCCCCTCTTGTGGGACGATAAGAAGGTCTCCATCAGCCGAATAGAACGCGGAACGCTCATCCATCGACCTAGCCGCCGCGTATATGAAGATGCCGATACCTTGCTTCAGAGTCGGGTCCCCAGCCCCAGCAACGAGATGTAATCCTGATACAAAATCGGTGGCCTGGGAAGAGGCGTGATCAAAGGGATCCCACCGAATTTGATTGGGTATATAGTGTAGCTTGCCACCCGTCATGCTCTCGGGAGCGGAATCGGGTGGGACTTGCGTGAACGGCGGGTGCGAGCATGATGGCAAGATACGGTATAGCCAGGTTTGCTTATTTTCGTGACGCGGAGCTGTGAAAGCAGTGCCGGAAAGCTTCTCTGCGTAGAGGCCGAGCGGTGGCTTTTGTGGGGAGTTCCGGCCGATGGGGAGCGCGCTAGAGACGGCCTCGGATCTGCAAATTCTGGTCAGCTTAGTTGATCGCCGTGATTATAGGGTCTCAGACGTACTCAATGTACGAATCGAAGCCGGTGTAGTATCGGTACTTCTCCTTAACTTCGAATTGTATGGCAGACATGGTCACGATGGATGTATTGAGGTGAAATCGAGGACGAGGAGAGGACAAAGATAAGACCGAAGAAGGGCGAACGAAGCTCGGAATAACGCTTGAGGAACCATCTTAATAACAACGAAAACGCTCCACTGCCCACCCAATCAAGCTATGGCCCAACACTCGAGTTCGGGTTTCGTAGGATACACAAGTGACAACGGTGCCGTCATCTCCTTGGCCATTCTGCACCGGACGAGGTGTAGTCGCATTCTCCAACCACAAATTCCGCGATTCCTTAGTCTGGAAGCCGACATTAGCCGAGCCTATGCGGCCTGACCCGCCAGGAGCAGAGGTTCCACCCCGACAGCCGACCTCACAACATCATTGCCATGAGACTCAAAACTCTCCATGGACTGGACCGTCCTGAGAGATATCAAATTGCTAAGCTAGTTTCCGGACAAGAGTGAGCGGAACATCCATATGCAGGTACACAGCAAACCATTGTTCACGCCAAATACCAACTTCAACCCCGCATCCACCCCGCACACCACCAATTGAGCAATTTGACACACCTCTCAGAAATCACATCACAGTGAAAAACATGTCTGGCTGGGAAATGTTATTTTGGTTGACCACCCAGTAGCCATCCCACTTCAAAATGTTGCCAGCCACGGCCATTTTACCGGTCCGCTGAGGCATTGCCCCAGCGGCCAAGAAAAGAAAGCGACGCTCAGTCCGTCCATTCTTAGTCCCGATGTGCCTACATCTATCGCAATATCCCATTCTACCGAATTCGACTGGCGGCCGAACACCGAAGTAAAACAAATGATCCAAGATATTGAGACAAGGGACAATAGGTAGCGTGTGCTTCATTACTCGTCACCGCCCTTCTTCTTCTTCTTGCCGCCGCCGCCGCCGCCGGTTTGCCCAGCATCCTTCGAGAGGTGGACAACCAGCCGCGTCCATGACTCCTCCTTGTCCCACTCAAAGCCAGCAAGGTAAGGCTTGTCTAGTTCGTCATCCGCCTTGGAGACACGTCAGTCTAGTCCACAGCTAATGTCAGATGATAGGCATACCCTCTTCTTGAATTGCTTGTGGATCGCATCCAGTGCATCCTTAATTGTGACTCCCTTGAGGTTCCGTGCTGTTACCTCAAGCCCCAGGGGGAAGTGCAGGTCAATCTTCTTGACTGGCGGTGTTGTGAGTATCTTCTTGAGATATTCTTTGTCGTCTATCGACGTAGGCGACGTGTTGATCTTCCTGCACGGGATACGTCAGCAGTGGACAAGCATGAAGGGGACAGGACGTACCATCCCAGCCTCTGGGTCTCTTTAGCGATTTGAAGCTCAATGCCTTGAGCCTCTGTGGTGGTTGTTAGTCAAGGGCCGGAAGGCTCGGGACTGCGGGGTAGGCATACCGAGATCATTGATGTTCATCACGCCATTGGCGCTGGAGCTCGCGCGCCTATGCTTGGTCTCCTTCGCGTCCTTGGGTGGGGATGAGGACAGGCCTTGAACGGCAGAGTCGACCTTGGAGAGGGGTTCCGACATTTTCACAGTTTGTGTGTGGAGGTACTGGGGAAGGGGCGATGGGTGAGCAGACAGCCAAGGAGGAGAGACTGCCGCGCAAAGCAGAGATGTGGAGGACTTGGGTTACCTTATGAAGGAGAGCTGACGTGGATGCCAGGTGTCTTGTGTTTCTATTGTACGTTGGTTGGTGATGGTTGAGGATGTGCGACTTGGACAAAGAGAGGGGGTTGGAGAGAGAGGAGAAGAAGAGCTGAGGTCGAGAGGGGGAAAGGGGTAGATAGCCATGGCAGCTGGTGCAGCGTTCCTGCCTCGAGCTGTTTCGTCACACCGGGCGGGGTAATGCCTCAGAGAGATCACGTTGACGGTTCGGGAGGGACCGCGTGACGAGTACATCATCATGGCACGACGCAACTGGGAGCCCACAGCCATGACCTCACGGTGGCCAAGTACCCTGTACATGGCTCGAGCGCCTTGCATAACACCAACCAGGGGTGGATTCTGGGGAAATCCGGGGTAGCTCGACCAACGGCCCACCGCTGACAAGCCGCTGTTCTGTCTAAGAACCTATGAAAACAGCCATTGATGTATTCATGGCGCCACGGTGAGTATCTCAATGTGGTGCATCGATTTTTTATCTGGTGTAGGGTTTGCAGTGTTGCTGCTTTCATCCATTCGCGACTTCCAATGACCGACCTGGGAAGCGAGCCTCCAGCTGGCATCGTCCCGCCGAGCCAGAGACGGGCTGGGGCGGGGTGGTGGGGTTGCCGCTCTGTGACAGCAACGGAAAGCGCTAGCGGAACGACCTCGCCTCCTGTTCACTGCAGCTGTTCAGGCCCCAGATCGGGAGGCAGCTTGGTAGGTATTCCAATGGCTCTGATGCAATGCTGCGTTCGCCCGTGATCCAAGAACTTAAACAATCCGGGCAGGTTCAGGCGCTCCGTAGCGGAGGAGTATTTCCGTATCGGCCGAGACCCCCTTTCAGGCGTTGCACTGCGCTAATTGCATCTCTCTCCCCGGCCTGCAGGCCGTGGCAGCCTAGGTTTGTCAGGAAAAGGTGGGGCCTCGTGTGTCCGGAACTTATACTGCACAAAGTGCTTCAACGTTGGACTTAGCTGCAGTGGAAGACATGGACCTCGACTTTGCGACTTTGGTGTCGGGTATCCAACCATTTCCAGCCGGTTCCAGGCAGGTCCTTGTCGCGTCTGCTGCGAACGGCGCTGATGGCCCACTGAAAATCGAGTTCATCCGGCGTTCCCGGCGCATGGCGTCTGGCCCTGTGAGCAATTGCAGAGCATCCAATTGGCTTGCAATTGGACTTGTGGAAGCTTGGAAATGTCCCCCGCTGGCAGTCTCGGAAGCCAATTTGAACTATTAGGTGGCCAATGACTTTGTGTTCAACTGTGACCCTGGGAATACTGGGGTGTAGGTGTTCGCAGAACTCCCAGTGTTCATGTTTTCGACCGATGTCCCGAAAAGAACCATTCCTCACACCCCGGTGCCCTCTTTTTGCCCCGCCACCCAACCACTGCCAACCAACCTTCCAAGACATGGGACCTCACCGTCGTCAACACAGCCGGCCCACCCTGAGAGTTCACGTGCCGTTCAGCACAATTGGCAAAGTCCCCACGTGGTCCTGTAGGATCTATGCAGTTGCTTTCGCCCAGGGTTTGCCGAAGTAGTGCAGTTCTGAACCTTCGACCGCAGGGCAGAACCCCTTCTTTTTACATTGAGCAGGTAGGTATATATTCTGACATGTGCACACGGAGCCACTTCATGAAACTACATACCTACCTTCTCACGATTCCCACTTTGCACGATTTACCCAAACGCGTATTCCCTTTCCTATATCTTGCCTGCAAGCCATGCAATACCCTCCCCGTATCCCAGCCTTTTAACTACTGAGCTCATTTATACCCTCATTGGTCAGTGTTTAATTTCGTGTACCCGAAGTTGACCCCGGATGACCTCCGACAACCTGACTACCTACCTGTCAGTTTTGATGATGACATTAGGTCAGCAACATAACATGAACACATGTAGTATATAAAAACGGCAGTGGTTCCAACAGAGTTGGTAACTTTGGGGGAATTAACTATCATTACTTACACCAGGTTAGTCGATTTTATCACCTACATGTAGTACCACGAACGGCACGCCCTCGAGCTTCCTACCAGCGAAGAGGGCGCGAAGCCTGGCACATTTTCCCACAATGTTAGAGTATGCTTGACTTCCCGGCATTGTCTATGTAGCCCGGCTAGACGAAGGTGAGCTTCCCTGGCTTGGCCCGCTAGAGTCCGAGGTACGAGAGGGAATGGTAAAACCAGTCAGATACAATCATCTTGATTGCCTTGTGCTTTTTATTTTCTTCTTTGAATTGCTGGATTGAGGGATTGATCGGCTGGATTGCTGGTGGGTGGGTAGTACTATATGGCTCTTCTAGATACATGTCAAGTACTTGGCTTCTTTTCTAAGGGTTTTATTGATGTGTACCGACATTGCTGCCGTCTGTGGTGGATTGCTGGCCGCCTCCGTCCGTGGGTTTACTTGCCGTGGGAAGCCAAACTTCAGTCTACGGAGCCCATTGGATGAGGATTTTGCCCAAAACTTTGTTATTTGACCAACACGTCCTCTTCGGTACCTAACTGAGAGATGGCTTCGCCGATGTCTGTCGGCACATCTTGAAAAGCCCAACACCTTGGTGACTCATGTTGGGTTTCGGCCATCCACGTTCTAACACATATTTGTATACTTCAATGACTCAATCATTGATCCATTGGTTTGGGGCACGGAATCGTCTGGAAATCCTGACGAGGAACTCGGCTCCCTATGTGCTCGTAGACTGGAGTTTTCAAAACGTGACTATTATGTTGAAACACAACGCTGGGGGGCTGCACCTGGACCCTCGAGTCGTGTCAGCACCTCCCGTCAACAAATCCCGTCTCCAGCGACACCCTCCCGAGGGGGAGAAAAAAACAAGACTCCCCGCACCTGTCAACTGTATTGAAAAGACTGAATTTCCGTTGTGCTGAGTTTATAAGGGTATATATCAGTTATTTGTGAGCGGGTGAGGAAATTCTAAGGCTTCAACAAAAAGTTCTGTGCCTTGCAGTTTGAAAACGGAGATTTTGATATTTCGGCTTGATTTCTACTAAACGACTTGCGAGCCGCTTGAATGGTGTATACGCCGCTGATAAATCCTCATATGTATGTACCAGTCCAAATAGGGATGGGGGGATACTGAAGCTTTAAGGGAGCTATCCTACATTCGATGTGAGTGAACTTGAACGCTGGTTGAACGAAGCCACAGCTGAAGAACGACCACGGCCTGGCCGCTTGATGTAGGGCGAACAAAGCATACATTCACTTAACAGCTTCCATGGGACAGCCTTCTGTAATCTGGTGTGATGAGGCAGTAGAGACAAAGGCACAGCAGCCGTCCGAATGTATCGAGAATAAATGGTTTTGGTCAGCTGTCAGGAAGGGACACACCGGTCCAACATTGTCAACATCCCCAGCACCGCCGGTTCCCACTGGCTGACAACTACCATAGACCCAAGGTTGACTATAGTTTTGCTGTGTACAAGGCCTTGTCGGCTTGGAATGGGAGGAGGCAAGTGTCGTGCGCGGCAGCACGGCGAGAGAGCAACTGTCCCGAGGAGACGCGAGCTTAATTGAACACGCCATTCATTCTTACACAGAAATCTACCTACCTAGTTAGGTTGCTTGCCGCATCTTGTCGGTCATCACGTTTCCTGTGCACCAGGACCATGTACAAACAATCCGACGACAACAGTCAAGTCAAAATCGTAATGCAGCCTCTCCATGTGACTTGTTACTTGTCGAACAGTCTATCCATGCTTGGTGATGCAAGTATGAGCTCAGCATGATGCTGGGAACATATTCTAATGCTTGCGTCGTTCATCTCGAACAGCACATTTAAGGGGCTGGGAAGCATGAAGTTCACATCGAGACTCTCTGCCTGAGGCAAAAACAGCGAGGGGGAGAGAGCATTGGAAGTTTCGTCGGGAGCGGTATGAGCAGCACTGAACTTTCGTTGCGAACAGTGTGAGAGGAGCGAGGCGTCTGACAGTGCAGTCACTTCTGACAGTGCAGTCACTTCTAGAAGATCGAAGCAATTATGAGAGGTCACCGCCCTGGTGGTATTTTGTGAGTGGGGCGGGCTCAAGATAACCCCAGGAGATCAGTTTCCAGCACGCGGTGCGGCACGTGACAAATCTAGCCCTCTCCAATCGCAGTTGGGTGAAGGCCCCACCACGCAAACCCACAAACTGTCGGGTGTGAAATTCTGAGGTCCTAACTTCCCCTCAGCGGAAATTTCAATCCATCGACAACCACGAGATACTAACCATCAAGCAGCAACTCGTTCAAGATGTGAGTGCACCCAAATTATACCCCGTTGATATTCCAGTTGCGATGGATTTCCGGGATTCGAATCGCCCTCCGACTCGCCGTACAGCGCTTGGAAATTGCCCAGCATTCCCAATCGCTTTCCCGCGGCACTGGATCACCACACTCGATCCGACGCGACTGAGGTAATGGTTTGGGCACAGCCGCTGACTTTCCTCTCCCTCCAGGGTTAATCTACGGACCCAGAAGCGGCTTGCGGCCTCTGTCCTGGGCGTCGGCGAGCGCAAGATCTGGCTCGACCCCAGCGAGGTTAGCGAAATCAGCAACGCGAATTCCCGTCAGACGATCCGCAAGCTCGTTGCCGATGGCCTCATTATCAAGAAGCCCGTCACCATGCACTCGCGCTCGCGCGCCCGTGCCCTCAACCTCGCTCGCCGGGATGGCCGCCACCGTGGCTTCGGTAAGCGGAAGGGTACCGCCGATGCCCGTATGCCCGAGTACGTTCTACCCACCAAAACCCGACTGCAACCGACTAGGGACTAGGAGAGATGTTTGGAAGTTGGTTGCTGACACGTGGGAAATAGGCAGGTCCTCTGGATGCGTCGCCAACGGGTCCTCCGTCGCCTTCTCGTGAAGTACCGTGCCAGCGGCAAGATCGACAAGCACCTGTATCACGAGCTTTACCACCTCGCAAAGGGTAACACCTTCAAGCACAAGAGAGCGCTCGTTGAGCACGTAGGTGTCTCCGGACTCATTGGGGCAAGATAGGTGCTGACAGATCGCAGATTCACCGGGCCAAGGCTGAGAAGGCCCGCGAGAGGCAGATCAAGGAGGAGATGGACGCCAAGCGTGCCCGCACCAAGGCTGCTCGCGAGCGCAAGCAAGAGAGACAGGCGGCGAAGCGGAATGCTCTGATGGGCGAGGGCGAGGAGGAATCCAAGTAGACTTGGGTGGTCTGGTGACTGAAAGACGGACTTTTAGGCGGCCTTGCATTCGGAGTAATCGGTTGGGCTCTTTTCTGGTCACTTTCACTCTCGCAATCCACACGTTGACAGCAGCCCCGGGAAGTCTGGTGCTATATTGATGCGACGTGTGGGGGACTGCCACAACGCCTGACGAGGTTCTGGGCTTGCATGTATGGCATGAAAAAGGGAATCCATGGTTTTGGCCGGTTTTGCGAATGAACAAATGGTCTTCGAGTGATTGACTTTTTCTCCACTGCCTTTCCAAGTCCCACAGAAGAAAGTTGGGATCTATCTATTCTTGCCTGTTCATCGACCGGACCGTTAGCAGACATGGAGTTGGCAATTTCTAATTGGAGTGGAGTATTGTGATGCATGTAGTAGCAAGCAGGGACTACCGTGCAAGGCCTACTAGTATCCGCACTATCTAGAAGAGAATAGAGAAGCGACTGCTACGAGCCGGGGATCAACCAAGATGCTTGGGTCAGATTGCTTCAAATTGTCCCACTTTGAGTGGTGATGGTTGTGCCAGGACATGTCAGCATGTCTCCCACGACCCTTCTCTCGTTAGAGACAAAGGGCGGGAAGACCGTGAATACTGCCGTTTGGAAGCGGGCTCATCATACCCATTTTAGTTGATGAAGAAGAAAGGGAAGCCCAAGGCAAAGCAGGCGACCTCGGGCAGGTTTTTGAATGGTCCTGGCTTGTGGTGGCACGTGCGGCCTTGGCCTGTGCTCCGAGTGGCTCCTCGGCCAAACTGGTTCGCGGGGAGCTTCCACCCCACTGGCCGGAAGCGTGATGGTGTCGGATGTTCAACTTTGTCATCGAGTATTCGGCATTTCGCAACTCCCACCTAGGTCTCTGGATCAAACGTCCTCGCTGGCGTAGAGACATAGAGGTTTATGAGGGCATTCCAATTGGCAGGTATTTTTGATACTCTTGCCCGTCTTCGCTGGGAATCATGCAGTTGCTGTTACTGACTGCAAGTGATTGCAGGTTCCAGGTTCCGGTTCCAAGATGTCTTCAATCCTCACTCGGACCCCGATGCGGGCTTGCCTTCGGGCGGCGACCCCGTCGGTATCAGCATCCGTGTCAATCGTGGCGCCGGTTTCAACAGTATCGAGCAGGTCGATTGGGAGGCACAGACTTGGACAATGGCAGGGACCAGCCCAGCAGAGGATGGTGTCCTCTTCGGCTAACGAGAGCCAACAAAAGGTGCGGAAGCTTCGGATTCGAAAGGACTAAATGCTGAAGCCATATCTATAGCTGCTCGCGTCACATTTGCAACAAGCCGATCCCATCATGTACGACATCATCGAGAACGTTCGTCCCCCTTCACCCCGACATCAAGCACGACTTCGCTGACAAAGGGGTTACAGGAGAAAAAGAGACAAAAACACTTCATTAACCTTATTCCATCGGAGAACTTTACGTCTCAGGCGGTGCTCGACGCTCTGGGAAGCCCCATGCAGAGTACGTCAGACTCCATACTTAGGGTTGGCGGTCTGGAAAGTGGAGGTAGCTAACATTGGGCAGATAAGTATTCGGAGGGGTATCCCGGCGCTCGGTATTATGGAGGAAACGAGTTCATTGACGCATCGGAGAGGCTATGCCAACAAAGAGCCCTAGAGACATTTGGGTTGGATGCCAAGGAGTGGGGAGTGAACGTTCAAGGTAAACACTACCACTCGCTATCACCGCTGGCAGTTACTCACAAGCATAGCTCTCTCGGGTGCCCCTGCGAATCTTTACGTCTACTCCGCCTTGATGGACGTTAAGGATCGTCTGATGGGTCTCGACCTCCCTCACGGCGGCCACCTGTCTCATGGATACCAAACACCGACAAAGAAGATCTCATTTATCTCCAAGTACTTTGAGACCCTGCCCTACCGCCTCGACGAAGCAACTGGCCACATCAACTATGATAAGCTTGAGGAGCTTGCCCTTGCCTACCGACCAAAGATCATTGTGGCAGGCGCCTCAGCATACAGCAGGCTTATTGACTATGCCCGCATGCGTAGCATCTGCGACAAGATCGATGCCTACTTGCTCGCTGATATGGCCCACATCTCCGGGATGGTCGCGGCCAAGGTGATGCCAGGCCCCTTTGGTTATGCCGACATCGTCACCACAACGAGCCACAAGTCCCTCCGTGGGCCACGAGGTTCCCTCATCTTTTTCCGCCGCGGTGTGCGTCGGACCAACCCCAAGACGGGCGTAGAGGAGCCGTACAACCTGGAGGGTCCTATCAACCAGTCCGTTTTCCCCGGCCATCAAGGAGGGCCGCACAACCATACCATTGCAGCGCTAGCCGTTGCACTCAAACAAGCGCAGACCCCCGAGTTCCGGGCGTATCAATCGCAAGTCCTCACCAACGCCCAGGCACTGGCACGTCGCCTTGGTGAGCCCAAGGAAAAGGGCGGTCTTGGCTACACGGTGGTTAGTGGTGGCACCGATAATCACCTCGTCCTCGCGGACCTCAAGCCGCAGGGTGTTGACGGTGCCCGCGTTGAGCGTGTGCTGGAACTAGTTGGTGTCGCAGCCAACAAGAACACAGTACCAGGTGACAAGTCTGCACTGACACCAGGTGGACTCCGCATGGGCACACCGGCAATGACAACGCGCGGCTTCGGCGAGGAGGACTTCAAGAGGGTGGCTGATATCGTTGACCGCGCTGTGACTATCGCTGTGCGTGTGGACAAGGCGGCAAAGAAGGCGGCCGAGGATAAGGGAGAAGGCAAGAGCAAGAACCGTTTTAGGACATTCCTAGACTACCTTGGCAACGGTGAGCATGAGCCCGAGATTGTGCAGCTGCGGAGTGAGGTTGAGGATTGGGTTGGCACCTATCCTCTTCCTTGGGATGCGAAACCATAGGACTGGTTATCGAGGAGGAAAAGCAGGGGAGGCGACGGAAGGGGGTTATGGAAGGGGGACGGCACTCCTTGGAAAAAGGTTGGCCGAGATATCTACTGAGGAAGTTTGACTGGAATTAACGGGACACGACTTTAACATGAACATGTCCGTGGATGAGGATGGTACTCTGTACGCGAGCGAGCTTCTACACTTTGCTCTGGCCTATCATTCTCGGCGTTACTGGTTTCAACTTGGTTAGTCAATATGAATTTCGATACTGTCTTGATTCGATCCGAGACACCAATACCATAGCATTTTCGCGATGGCCGAGGACTTGACGAGAGAACTGAAGGACTCGAAGAGAAATTGAAGGCCTCGATATTTGAACCCACGGCCTAGGTGCCTGCGCTTGACATTCCTTCAAACAACCCCACGGTTGTCTAAGCCCAATGTCGTTTGCCAGCATCACACGCTAAGAATCATGAGCTTCAAAGTCAGGAAATTTTTACGCCATATGCACAGCCAGCCACAACGCATGAAAGGTCCATACACCGTCCGCCAATGTCTTCACCTAGCAGTTCTGAACACCGCCCTCCCCGGCCCTTTTCCCGCCAACCCGCCGGTGACTCACACCGTTCAAGTCCAGCTGTATCAAGAAAACGAAAGCCATCCATCTACCCGTCTGTCGTAGCTCTGCGCTCTAGGGTACCTACCAGATACATGTATTATACGTAGTTCAAAACACAATCTTACACTGCCTATCCGTATGTACTTACGTTTACCTATTCTACTCATTTCTCACCTCACTACCTTACTCATTCCGCATTTCTATAAAATAAACATAAGAATATGAGCAAAGAACAAGAACAAGAACAAGAACAAGAACAAGAACAAGAATAAGAAAGAAAAGGGGCTGGGCTTCGTAGCTTCGTGGCTTCGGTTTTGGTCTGGTGGGGTTGGCGTGTGCGATTTGTATCAAGTACCTATCTAGGTATGTACCAATTCTTCTGGTGGTGTTGTGATTCTCCTGGATGGATGCAAGGAGTAATAGTTACTCTCGGCGAAATTAACTTTGGCGCAACCAGCTCATCTCATTTCGGGACTTTATACTTTTTCATGTTATCAATGTTGGACTCTGCGCTCCGTAATGATCAAACTACGACACAAACCTCAACACGCGGTCACATACATGCATTGTCTTCAGGTTACTCAAATTACCAGTCAAGTTCGAATTTTGTCTACCCATTGCTCATCTGTTAATAAATGACAACAAATAGTCAATCGCATCCCAGAGATCCCACAGATGCCTTACGCCAAATGCAGACCCAAGATTCTTGGACAGATTAAGCAACCGACGTTTAAGAGAGCGTTAACCGCTCTCACCCCCGCCTCTCCGTCGTGCTTTGGCTAAGGACCTTTTGCACAGCGCTGCGCTTGCCAAACTCCCGGTAGTACCCCTTAAGATAATCTCCCTGGAGCACATCTTCACCGCATTCGCGGACCATGTCGTGCAACACAGGCCACAGGGCGAAATCTGCAGGCGAGGGCTGCGAACCCCCGGTAATGTAGATCATGCCATGTACGGCACCGTCAGTCTCAACCATGGCCGCTTCTTCGATAAACTTCTCCCACTCAATCATCTCCTTCTTCATCAGACTAGTGAGGATGCCTACGCGGCCCTTCTCTTCCTTGGTCGCCACCTCAGCCTGTGCACTGCGCCACTTGGGAAGCAAGTCTAGCGCTAGCTGCAGGCGGGTGAAGCGGCGTGCGACTTCTTCACCAGATAGCTGGTCGTACCGCCTGCCAGCGCCATATACAGCATCAAGATACCGCAACACTGTGTCGTGACCTTCAACCACGGTCTTACCAGGGAAGTTGTCCTCGAAACGTGCTTCACCCTCAACACTGCCCTTGGCACAGGCAACGCCAAGTTCAGCGAGGGCGATTCCTACGCGGGAGTTGGCAATGGCATCGCTAGAGCCTGCGCAGAAACGCTTGGGGGTACCCATGTGAAGTACGTCAAAGCCGCACCCGTACATGGCGTTCCAGTCGAACTCACTTGCGTGATTCTCTCGCCCGAAGGCCTGCAGCATCTTGACGGCGTTGGGCGTTTGGCCATTGACAACTGGGTTCGCCTCGGCACGGGTCTTGCCTTTGGCACCTTGTCCCCAGATGAGGGTGTTGTTGGCATCAAGGAAGGTGCCAATCTGACGAAAGGTCAGACTGATGCGAGCACCGCCGTGTGAGAGTTCGGCGGGCGTCTTGTCACGGTCGGCACGGCGGTCCTGGCGGATCGAGTGAAGCCAACGCATGTTGGTCTGAAGACCCATCCGGCAGAGGGAGTTGTGCGGCAGGGGAGCACGCTGCACCTGACGCTTAACATCGGACTCAGCCGGGGGAGACCCCCGCTTGCCAGACTTGGGTTCGGATTCCTTGTCCTTCATGTCCTTGGGAGGACGCTTCGTACGGAATATCATAGTGCGCTCGGCGCCAAGACTGACATTGGCGATAAAGCCACCGCGGACAACGTCAAGAGTCTTGTCACTGTGCTCACTGATGTAATCGTTGCCGTTACGATAATGCTGGATCAGGACATGGTTGAGCGGGTGACCAAGATGTTTTTCCACTTCGGTCTTGATAGCCAGCACAGTTGGCGAGAAAGGAAGGAGAGGAGGGGATTCGTCAGCGGGATGGCGGTACACGGGCATGTTGCCATCCTCGTCGACTTCTCCTTGGACTGCGATGCGCCGGGGCACTTCGCCGCCAAGGTGGGACATGCCCGCCCAGCTCACCTCGTTGAGAAGGTTCTCAAACGCGGTATCCGCAAGGTCAGGAGACAAGACATTGGTGATGACGCTGGTGTCGCCCTCGCATAGAGGCTCGGAAACCCGGGGAATGTGTTGGTAACTCATTTTGATGGGTTCGATCTGAGAGTTGGAGAAATTTGTTATATTGCCAGGTTTCTCTTGCTCTGTCACTGGCGGCGTCCTTCTGGTTTTCGTGTTGCTGTCATTGGCACTTTTATCCCGAATTGTGTTCAGGGGTTCTTTCTCTCCAGTTGGTTTGTCCTCGACGAGCCCAGGCTTTATCTCTGTCTTTGACTCCTCGGGACTCGAAGGCCTTGCACGTCTCCTTGGTTGTACCTTCATTCTTATTTGTTCGGTGGCGGAGCGTCGAGACGAGGGAGTGCGGGGCGCTTTTTCTTCATCGTCATCCTGGTTGGCTGAAGCTTGCAGCGCAAGCCGCGCAGCTTGCAAGCGCTTCGCGCGCCTGCTGAACGCTGACTCATTCTCGTCAGTAGACGGCTGCTCATCCGCCGTGTCGTCCGATTGTGCTTCCAAGGGCGTGTTTGTGTCGGGAGACAAGGGGCCTTGGCGGTGGGGTTCGCTAAAATTCTTCGACTTGTTTTCAGCGGCCACCGCCGACTCAAGTGGCGCCGGTGTGCTTTGCGGCTGAAGCAAGGAAGCGGCTGCAGATGTGCCGCCTTGGTTTAGTGTCATCCTTGAGATAGCTGGAGACAGACTCGTGGATTGTTCCTGCGCACCAGGGGGACGTACTGGTACCGTTTCCGCCTTGGCTTTGTCCCGGCGCGTGTGACTACTTGTCTTTGTCGCTTCGCTCTTGGAAGTTGTTTTCTTTGCCTGAATGGGCTGCAATGTCTTGATAACATCCTCGGCGTTGATGACTTCACTCCCCGTCAACTCAGTGAGTTGTCGCACCGCAGCCAAGTGCCTCAGCTCCTTGCGGTACCCGCAGCAGTCGTCAACAACTGTCATATCGTACCCGTGCCTTCCCCCGTCGATGGCGGTTGCGTAGATGCTGACATTGGTCAATGCTCCACAGATGTACATCTCAGTCACGAACCTCCCCCTGAGCATCTGCACAAGCTCCTGTTGACCCGAGGCGAAGGCACTGTAGTGCGTCTTGGTGAAGACAATGTCTCTGTCTGTAGCAATAGCTTGTTGGACTTCAGGGGCGAACTCCGCGCCCGTAGTGCCCTTCCGGACGCATTCTAGCTTCTCATACCCTTCGGGCATGCTTAGAAATGCTTCCTCGTCGGTCTCGAAGATGGACTCGTCGTGCAAGCGGGAAGCAGGCCGTCTACCTCGGGCTGGCGTCCTGCGAAGAGAAATGTCTGATACGAGGATCTGCTCCCCGTCGGCGCTCAGGGGGCGGTGACTTTCGAACTCAGACCGGACCCAGATGACATCGCCAGCGTTGGAGTCGCGGAAGGCTTTGGCGAGTTCGAGAGCGCGGGTGACAAAACCTTCGGGCTCGGAGGCACAAAGCCCGCCACTGGACGAGACGAAGTCATTCTGGAGATCAATGATAAGAAGGGCTTTCCTCGTCGGTATGGTGGGCAACACCGAAGGATTAATAAGGAAGGTAGAAGGCATGATGTTCCGGTGGCGGATATCGAGACACACAAGAGCAGTTGGAAGAAACACGAAGGGGTGTTGCAGCGGACATATCTGATATGAAGGTCAGCACCCAGGACCTCAACCGTGTTCGTCTACCTACAGCTATCCTGACATCCTTCTATATGCAGTCCAATAAGCATGACATGGGGCGGCGTAGCAATCACGGATAGGCGGTGGCGGTGGACAAATACATGGTCGTTGGTACAGAGGAACAGAGATGCTCATTCAGGGACGGCCTTTCTTCCCCTTGCGCTGACGAGTAACTGACGCGGCAGCGTTATGGCATAGCTTTTTGGGAATGCGGGGGTCCCGCGCTGGAGCTGCCGGGGCGGCGCCGGGACAACAGATTCAAGGCGAACGGATTTGCGGTGGTGATTTGAAGACAGCCCCTGTGTGCGGACAGGGAATGAGGCTTGAAATCAAGGTTGGGCTTGAGGGAGCTGGGGTTGAGGGCGGCCAGCGTCGGTCAAATAACGCTGCGCAGCATGGAGGAGTGGACCAGGCGCTGATCTCGACTAACCAGAACGGCGGGGGTTATAGGGGAGATGGTAGTCTGACGGGCAAAAACAAGCCGGCGACTTTTTTAGCAGAAACATCAAGGGCGGGCACAGCGGGACTGAATTGAGAGCGTCGATGAGAGTGGTGGTGGGGTACAGGAAAACTCATCCACTGGCCTGACGTGCCAAGAACTGGCGCCAAGCGGTTGCAGGTCGCTCTCGCTGTCTCTGATCGCTGCCCGTTCCCGCTGCCTGCCTGTGGTCAGAACGACAAGTCATCTGTCAGCCAGCCATGGCCTGATGATAACCCTGAAAAAGGGCCTGGAAGGCCCCCGGCCCAACGCTCATGCATGTCTCAGCACTCTGCTGCCCTAAAATTTTGTGCGAGGTGAGAATATCCGGTTGTGGTCGTGTCTCGCATCCTCCTGTGTTGCAACCTACACCCTGAACCTAAAATTGACGCATGTCGACCAGCGGTCATGGAATGGGTAAACGAACGCAGCCCCCGAGCCTGGAACCCCGAAAAGCGCCGTCCTCGGAAGATTGGACCCGTTTTGCAGATGACCTCAGCATCTGGGTGTTACACCTGAAGGGTGGTGACGAGCATTGGAAGTGGCAGCAACTAAACCCGGTCCATACCTTTCAGGGGGTGGATCGGAAGGATCGAACGAAGATCACCCGGTTTGCTTCAACGCCCGTGACCGACCGAGGCGTGTTTTTCTGCCCACAACTAGCCGTGGTTGCAGATGATATCCTGGCGGCTAGTGCAGCTGGGCAGGATCCGCCGTTACCTATGTCGATGTTGTCCTCGTTTGCAAAATATGGTTAATTTCCTGCGGCGATTTTTATGAGAGTTGACGTTGCAGCATCCTGTGGGGGGTTTTTTGTTTTGCTGGGCTGCAACCACGGCCAGACCGACCGGGCCATTGCCACGGTCCCGCAGCCACGAGCTTTGCCCTGCTTTGCCAACGCCTGCCAGACCGCCAACCCCGCGAGCCAGCGGGGTCCCGCCCCCTTTGAAAACCCACCCTGATGCGGCGCACCAGCGTCACTAGCCATTCAGATGCCACCGGAGCCAGCTCCTGCACGTTTGTTAGCGAGTGGCTCTTCTTAAGACCCGCTGGGGCGCGTGCCCGGACATCACAATCTCAGCTGAAGTTCTCCAATTTTATGCTGTGTCTGCCACGGACTAAAAGAACGGACCGAGGTGGTATTATGAAAATCTCGTTCTTCACCGGTCTTTAACTTCAAACGCATCATGTGGCCCTGACTGACTGTGCGTAAACGTGGGCCAGCAGCAGGATGCACTCGCCGGGGCTTGTTTTCCTCCCGTCGTGTTTCCTGTCCTTCCTTCTGCCCGTCTGCTCCCTTTCGCCCAACAAGTAGATAAGTGGCGCTTTCAGCGAAATCTGCACGATTAAGCGCCATCCCGTTACTGGGCCGTCTGTAAGTCCGTCTGACGGACGGAACGGAATGCACGGCACAAGCACCAGCGTTCCATGCTGGCAACGCAAAAAGCGTCCGAGTATTTCCACTGATAAACTAACCCCGGGCTCGGAAAAGCGGATCAACATGACCGTATTCAAGATGATGCAGCATCCATCCATCCAGCTCGCCAGCCAGCCATGCCGCACGAGGGCTATCCCCGGAGGACCTCACATGACAAACACGACATGAGGTAGGGGTGTAAGGGGGACAGCAAAAAGTTCCGGACACAAGCCGCAGCAGCACTCGACATGTCGTTGGGCGTACAATACGGATAACACACACCGACTTGATGCATGTCCCGGCGAAAAACCCCCAAGGAGGGAATACTCGCACACAGTCTCGGCCATGTCGTAGACAAAGCGGTAACTGCCGTGCTACTTAGCAGGCGCCAAATCCAGTTGCGTATCTCGTACCAGACATTTGTGCACCCCACACCGCTGCCATCCTATATCGCCAGGTTTTTCGTCCTTTCATTCATTTTCTGTCCCTAAAGTGCGTATCGCGGCTGTCGCGGGTTTCCCAGCCCGGATGCTCTGCATCCATCTCGCCCATGCCCAACTGTCAGAGCCACGATACTACCTAAGAATTGTCTGCGAGGGGCAGGGCAGTTTACTTCACACACTTTAAAAACTCCACAATGGATTGACCAGCGACCTAGATAGGTAGTATCTGCCTAGGTGATTGAACTGCATTAGCGTGTCTTGCACTGTCTGTCAAACAAGCTTTCGCAGAAAGTAGTGTGTTGTAGCACAAGACACATAAACACCGTCCAAAATAGGTACCTACCTCCATCCCTCCCTCCCGTCCTCCCGAGCCGAATACCCGCCCGTTCCCTACCGAGTAATTCCCACCTAGTGTACACGCTGCAGCACGAATCCGGCCTTTTTGATCGCGGACGGCGCTCGCTCCCGTGTGGGCGTGGGGGCAGAAGGGGAGGGGGTCCAACCATTCACCTACTTTCAAATGTAAACCGCACTTCACACAACAACAATACAGACGCAAATCCTTCCCAACTTGTGAAGATATAAGGGTGTGAGGATGTGAAATGTGATGGGGGTTGCCAGTAAAAAGAACCAATGGGCCAAAATCCTCCGGAGGTTCTCCGCGGATTTGCGACTCGCGAGTACAAACCTACACTCCACCTGGTGTGGTGTAGTGTAGATAGGTCTGGTAGCTCTGGTAGGTAGCCTTCTGCGTAGTAGTAGGCGCAGTAACTAGGTACCTACCTACCTACCTACCTATGCAATGCACCTCCAACGTCAATGTCATGAAGTTCCAGTGTCCATGTCAGTGTCACCCACCAAACCCGCTCGTCAACTGTAAACCTAACCAAAACCTCCTGCGAAAGACTTGCCTAATATGGGCGGTCGGCCTTGTCAGGCTGGCTTGCGACTTTGCCGCGCTCCACTCTATCAAAAAAAAGTAATATAATAATACGCAGTACGCGAACTCCCGAGGCGGGAGTGATGTGCCAGGTTGGGGGGGCACACTTTACTTCGTAGTGGCTTGGTGTGAGGGTGGGTTGCACCACAAGGAGGGGGGAACTTGGGGGTCCCGTTGCTACGAGTGGGGGCGCCAGATCGAGATGGGTCGGAGTTAGGTACAATAAGGTGTTCCGGCTCGCTTTGTTGTTGCTGTTGGGCGATTCGCTTTGCAGGTTGCATTTTTGTTCGCCATAATTCGTTCGGTGTGAATTTGGAAGGTCCTAGCAGAGATGGAAGCCTGCATCAAACTTTGGTTCCAGTGATCTGTAAGCGAGGATTTGCTGGTGATAGCCCCCAAAGCAAAGCCATCATCCCTTTCTTCGTCGAGCTGAAGATATGGGAAGGGGCTCTATCGGGTCTCATTGTGTGATAGTATCTATAGCAACTCGGCAATGTGGCTTATGCCCCTGGAACCCTCATCATTGCTCTCCATCCTACCGTCGCCTCGATCTCCTCCTCGATTTCTGCAAACGTCGGCCTGCTCCTCACAGCTCGCGTCATGCAGCGGGTGCACAAGTCCACCAGCACCCTTTTCAGCCGATTGCCCTCCTGTCCAAAATCACCACCTCCGAGCAGTCTGATCATCTGATCAATGAGCTGACCAAAGGCCAGCGCTTCGATACTCTCGAGTCTGTATTTCATATCGGTCGCCTTACCGAACCTGGTTGCAGCTCGAAAGTTGGTTAGCAAGGCGTGCTCATCCTCCCTACTGGCGAGGATATTCTCTAGGACGACATCGCCGTGGAGAATACCACGCTTGTGGAGGTGGCTGAGAGCGCCGGCAAGACCAAACAGCATCTTCATGGTAGATAGGGGAGTGAGGCCCGTCGCCGATTCTTCCTGCAACTGCGGTTGAGCCCCTGAGGGGACGTACTGGTTCAATGGGCGATAGGCCTCAGAGACGAGCTGCATAACGAGGCCAGCTGGGACAGCTTCCGTGTCAGGATGGCCCTCAAGGTGGCCTAGACCCGTGATCAAGCTCTCGTGTGCCCCTGCCATGCAGAGTGCCGCGACTTCTTCGTCGATGGTCCCATTATCGGTGAGTGGCTGGCGGAATATCTTCACAGCAATGTCCTCGGCAAAGTTCTCGGTCTGGTGCCAGAGGGCTCGGGAGACGGTACATGAAGGGCTGCTGTGGAGAGTGCTATGGATCTCAACATCGGTGGAAGCAATAACTTTGCTGTACGCTCCAGTGTTGCCGTTCGTTAGCGGAGTGACGCACGGGTTCCCTGCGAAGGAGAAGAAGGCCAGTTCTGGGAGCGTAAAAACCCAGTCGGGAACCGTCCGAAGACGATTTGAGCTGAGTCGAAGAACCGAGAGGCTCTTGCAGTTCGCCATCTGGGACGGAAGCTTCCGCAGCTGGTTTCCGGTACACAGACAGACACGAAGATTGGGGCAGAGCCCGGTACTGGATGGGAGGTAGGCCAGGCGGTTGTTGGTCAAGATCAGTCTGCAAACACGGGGAGGCAATGCCTCCTCAGGAATCTCCGTCATACCGTTGTTGCTGAAGTCGACGTTCTCAAGACTGGAACATGACGCCAGCTCACTTGGGAACGTGGTAAAGTTGCATTTTGCGAAGACCGCTTCCTTGAGACGAGGAAGAGACAGACCAAAGTCAGCAGGTAGTGACGACAAGCCAGTTCCGGAGAGATCAAGTATCTGAAGGGTACCGCCAAGTTCGAAGATCTGCTTGGGGAATTCCTCCAGAGGGCATGCTAGCCTCAGCTCATTGAGCCCTGCATCTTTATACCCTTCGTCCAGCAAAGTTTGAAGATCATGCATCTTGGCCCTTGGTGTCGAAAATATTCGGTATGTCTAGTAGTTGAAAGTGGAGGTGGGTGCTCTGACAGGATCGAGACTCCAGGATTTATTATCTGGCATCCATCGGAAGCTGCTGGTGCTGATACTGCTGGAGAACTAAGATGTTCTTGGCAAGGCCGAAAAGCCGGGCTGCGTGCGAGACCACGAAGTACCTGGTGGGGCACTTCCCCTTGCAACTTCCGCGAACTGCCACGAACAAGTGCTATTTGGTGCGTCGAATGCGGTGGCCTTTAATCGCAGACTATATTGATAGGCGCCATTGACTTTGCGGTGTCTATTCACAAGCCTTCAATTCGCGCTAGAAAGTTTGGCATATCCGTCAACTCTAACCAGTCTCATCACCGGGGACGGTGCCTTCACTTGGCAGCTGGTCCGTGCTCCATCGCCGAAGCCGATCTCGAATCTCCAGATCCTAGTAGCCTTTTTCGTCTTCGCAACTTCCGAATCTCTCGCCGCGCAACGCTTGCGCGCTTTCGAATCTCCAACCTTGCCCTCTTTTGATCGCAATCAGCAAGACTCCAAGATTAAATCTTGAAACCCCGTTCACTTGATGCAATTCTACCTCGATCGGCGCGATACTCGGCAGCGCGCAACCTCCAGTCATTATGTCTCCTGCGCGCGTTGATGACGCTTCTCCAGTCATGGATTCTTCGATCCGCAAGCGGCCGGCCGAGATTGAGAATGGAGCACCCCCTGCCAAGAAGCAAAAGACGATTCCTCCCACCGCTATCCTGGCTGTCGATGGCGCAGAATCCTCATCGGTCTCCAAATCTAAAACCGCCGACACTCTGGCGAGCGACGGGCTGAGGCGCGGCATCGCCCTTGTGCTACAGAAGGTCGGGTTTGAATCGGCATCTGCTGATGCCATGGAGGAATTCATCTCGATGACGGACAAATGTAAGCGGCGCCGCTACCATCACTTCCGGTCTGGTGTATCTAACTTTTCTGACAGATATGACGTCGTTCGTCGAACATGTCAAGATGCTCGCAAATACCGCCCGTAGGGCTCACCCAATTCCTACCGACTTCGGTCATACTCTCGCACACTTCAATCTCAGTACTTCGATGCTCGATCCCCACAGGAAGCCACCGATCCGAAGATCGAAGCGTCTTCCCGTATGGCAAGCCGTTGAGCTCAATGATCCGATCGAAAGCGACCTCCCGATTCTATCCGACGATCTCAACGGAATCCCCGATAAGCAAGCGAAACACTACATACCAAACTCCTTTCCTGCATTCCCCAGTACCCATACCTACAAGTACACACCCGAAAGCATCGATGCGGTCACCGTACTCAAAGAGCCACCACCTCCTACCGCAGAGTCGGCATCACAGTCGTTCACAGCATCTCAGAAGCAGCAGATAGTCGAATGGCCGCTAGCTCCCGATGAGATACCACGTGGCGACCCTAAGAAGATGCGAGAAGCGGCAGCTAAAGAAGCCAAGGCAGCCGAGGTGGCGCTGAGAAAGCTCATGAGAGCTAGCAAAGTTGCCAGCCAGAAGGAATCGTGGATGTCGGCGCAACGGGAGCCGGCCAAGCGAGAGCGGTTTGAGCTCTGGGAATCCGCCATGCGTGAGCTGATCGAGGAGGACGCAAGGTCGAAGGGCCAGGAGCTCGCACCAGCCGAGATGCACGGCGAGAAGGGCCGCGAGGGTATTGCAGACTACAGTATGATTGTCAACTCAGAGAGGAGTCATTACAGAAGGGAGGTAGTGCGGCCAGGGGGAAGGAAAACCAGTCATGCTATAGAGACTATTTCTGGCAAGGTTTGACGGGCTGGTCCACTGGGTACAGGAATATGCATCGCGGATGGAGTCAACTGGGTGATCATAGCATTGGGAATAGGGTTGGCGCATTGGTTAATAGGTCGTGAAATTTCTTGTCGTTTACAGCGATACCAGCGATACCCTTTCTCAAGAATGAACAGGACATATTGGTCACAGTAATTGGCTACAGTTACGTGGTTTGCCGGGAGTGAGAGAATTGTAGTAAGCAAGAACGGTTTGGATGTTGCTTTGGACGATGCAGCTTGGCTCGTGCCCTGCCTCACCTGCTGCTCGCTGTGGTGGGCCGGCCGAAGACCCCACTTCTTAGGTCCGGCTCTGACCCCACGATTTGCACCGACCCTATTTTCTGCCGCACAAAAATTTCTCGGATTTTCTTAGCTCCAGTCCTACGAATTCCGTCGCAAGAGGATATAGCTCACCACTTCTTCCACTCATCCTCTGAATATCCAGAAGGTGCAGAAAGGTCACCAAGATGGCTGAGCAACTCATTCTCAAGGGCACCCTGGAGGGCCACGTAAGTTCACATTTCCCCAATCCATCGGCGACGGTGCCGCCATCGCCATTGGCACTGGCAGCTTGCTAGAAACCAAACTGACAATGCCTCGATAGAATGGCTGGGTCACCAGCTTGGCCACGTCGATGGAGAAGTACGATCCCGATCACGACCAATTGCCTCTTCGAGAAGACCGGCTTACCATGCAAACAGCCCCAACATGCTCCTCTCCGGTTCCCGAGACAAGACTTTGATCATTTGGAATCTTACCCGTGATGAGACCCAGTATGGCTATCCCAAGCGGTCTCTTCACGGCCACTCCCATATTGTCTCCGACTGCGTACGTCATGCGCCCGCTTTGGGATAGATGTGAGGGAGTTGGGTTTGCTGATGGAACGGCAGGTGATCTCGTCGGACGGCGCCTACGCTCTGTCCGCTTCGTGGGACAAGACTCTCCGTCTATGGGAGCTCTCCACCGGCACCACCACCCGCCGCTTCGTCGGCCACACCAACGACGTCCTGTCCGTCTCTTTCTCGGCCGACAACCGTCAGATCGTTTCGGGCTCGCGCGACAGGTCCATCAAGCTGTGGAACACCCTGGGTGACTGCAAGTTCACCATCACCGACAAGGGCCACACCGAGTGGGTTTCGTGCGTCCGCTTCTCGCCCAATCCCCAGAACCCTGTCATTGTCTCCTCTGGCTGGGACAAGCTGGTTAAGGTACGTAGCAGATGATTCCTTCTGCCGTGATCTCAGAACTTCTAGATGATGCTTGCAACTTTTCTCAAGTATTTGCTACTTCAGAGCCCTAATAGGCAATGAGACCAACACACACGCACTGATATCCCACAACCCCATTCACCTTTTGTTGACGCCTCTTATTTCGAATCTGGCGCTGACTTTCTGGGGCAGGTTTGGGAACTCTCTAGCTGCAAACTCCAGACCGACCACATTGGCCACACTGGCTACATCAACACTGTCACTATCTCTCCCGACGGATCTCTCTGCGCTTCCGGTGGCAAGGATGGTACTACAATGCTCTGGGATCTTAACGAGAGCAAGCACCTGTACTCGCTCAATGCGAACGATGAGATTCACGCCCTTGTCTTTTCTCCTAACCGTTACTGGCTTTGCGCTGCCACTGCCAGCAGCATTATCATTTTCGATTTGGAGAAGAAGAGCAAGGTTGATGAGCTCAAGCCCGAGTTCCAGAGCGTTGGTAAGAAGAGCCGTGAGCCCGAGTGTGTCAGCCTGGCGTGGAGCGCGGACGGCCAAACTCTGTTCGCCGGCTATACCGATAACATTATCCGCGCGTGGGGCGTCATGTCGCGGGCATAAGGGATGGCGGTTAGGGCGGTTGTGTTTACTGCAGAAGGGTTTTGCATCACTGCTTGTGCGCAGGGCACTTTTCGACGGATTCCATGGTGGGGGCGTACTTCGGAATGCTTGACTCGCTTTTGGTCTCTTTCATGAAAAATGAATGAAAGAAGGGGAGCTAGAATATGCACCATCTGCCAGGGCAGGCAGGTGGATATAGGTAGCTCCCGATGATCCCAAATCCGAAAATAATGGCCAACCTCCCTGACTGCAGGTGGTGTGATGCGTTTTACCGTTGATGTCGTGTCGGCTTTGGCACCGACATGTCGTTTTCTCACGTGCCCTGCACCAACCTTCCCAATCCATTGGTCACTGGTGTATCTGAACCTCTGTTTCCTGCTTAAGGTGCAGATAATCGGGCAGTGGAAGAACATGCTTTTCCATTTCAATGCTATGTGAGGAGCATGCTGACACAACACTATTCTCGATTTCCATCGCAAATCAATCCGCCTCAAATAGCCCAGCATCGGCATCTACCTTGCCCACGGCCATAATTTCCTTTTCATCTTCCACCTCGTCATTGGATAGGCCCAAACCGCCCTCGCCGCCTTCCGCCTCTCTCCGCTCCCTCACCTGCGCGCCCAGTCGTAGTGCCACACGCTTGAAGTAATCTTGCATGCTCCGCTTGGTATTAGCCGGCAGGTCTGCAGCAGTAATCCACTTGTCGAAGACCTTGCTCTCCTCGTCGGCGACGGCGAAGAGCTGCACGAAGGCGGCTTCGGCGGCAAGTTTGACGGGGATGACCATGTCACGGACCGAGGCGAACACAGGCGGCGCAAGCAGGCCGAGGTGGGGACGAACCATATCCGGGTTGGTACGGGACAAGGTGCGTACAATAACGAGGGCCAGGCGGCGTGAATCGGTGGGGTTTCCGGGCGGCAGGATGGTAGAGAGGGTGGTGAAGATGGGCTTGGTAGTTTCAAAAGACTTGGGGGCATCGCTGAGGAGGTACTTTCCGGTGGCTAGGATAAAGTTATCGGCAATAAAAGTCTAAGGGGCTGGGTTAGCTGTCGAATATTGTCAGTGGCTCAGAGCATTGACGACTTACGTTCTTGTTCACCATGCCTTGGCACAGCAACTCTGGTAGGTCATCGACCAACGCGGACCCCAGTAGGGCATCCGGGCTTTCTTGCAGTACCGCATTCAGGGCTAGAACGCTCGAGTTGCTGAAATCTTTGGTCATAACCCTGTTCTTGATCATGCCGATCGCGACATCCTCGGGCACGTTCTTGACCAGTGCACCAAATAGCTTCGCGTTGGTAGTAGTCATAGTATTGTCTCTCTCGTCCGTCTCCATGTCGATTAGACCCAGGACGGCGGTTCGTGAACTCTCGCCCATATTGGAGCCCGCCTTGCTGATAACTTCGTACAGAGCCTTGAGCATGGCTGTTCTGACGCCGGGGTCGGTGGTCTTGGACCCGGTGACGAGCTCGGCAATGAGGGGGTCGACGCGAGGTGTGTATTTAATTAAGGTACCCAGAGCCTTTGCGGCGCGGCTACGGAGCAGATCGCTCGACGTGTCAGCCAGGGACTTTGCAAAAGTGCGCTGAAGCTGAGGCAAGAAAGGTTTGAGAGCGGTAGGCATCTTCTCCAGCAGGTTGTTGAGCGTAACCAGGATTGCCGACTTGACATCGGTCGACCGCTCCGAGACGGCACGAATTAAAGGACCCGTGATCTGGGTAACAAAAGGCTTGAGCGAGTTCTCGCTTGTCCGGTCGACAATATCCGAGATAGCCAACGCTGAAGTCACCCTCTGCTCTGAAGTGCCGTTCATCAGACCTTGCAAGAAGATGGGAAGAATGGCGTTGATGCCCTTGGGAAGCTCAAAGCCTGCCAAGCTGGCACCCGCAACACCAACTTGCAGAAGGGTCTGACGGGTGGACGGGACGAGTGCCTCCATCTCTTCTTTCTTGAGCTTCTTGGTGAACTCGCTTAGAGCACTCCACGAGGTCTTGACTACCTCCATATCCCGGTCATCGAATGAAATCAGGAGAGCGCGGATTATATCTTGGTTAAAACGGGAGTAATCGACATCGGCCGCCGAAAAGAATTTTGCAAGATGTTTGGCCGTAGCTGACCGTTTGCGATGGTCCTCGTGTTTCAGCAGCTGGAGTAGGACATTCATGACCACATTCAGCCCATCATACTCATCAATAGACAGGATGACAGTATCGAATGATTCGTCAAGCTCCTCTTGCAAGCCCTCCTCGGTACAGCTAACAATATTGTCCATCAGGGAATGGATGATATTAGGCAGGCGACGACCCATAGCTGCGCCAGCAACCTTTGACAACGATGCAAGGGCCTTTGCGTTGAATGCCGAGATGGGCGGTGCGATGAGGGTTGGGATGAGGTTGGGGAGGATAATGTTGCATCTAGTTGTCTCGGTAAGGAGAGTGAGAAGGGCGGCAAGGGCATTGTCGGCCTCCTCTTCGTTGCGGAGGAGGTTGAGGAGGAAGGGCAAGACCTGGTCGACGGCGCGCTTGCCTAGAATCTGTTGCAATGAGTCGAAAGCCTCGGCGGCAGCTTCTCTGACGTCGTCGTCTGAGTCGGTAAGGGCAGTGCGGACGACTGAAATGAGCGTCTTTTCGTGATCCTGGAGAGCATCCTCCGAGGCTGACGAGATGAGCTCCTTGAGGGCGAGGCAGATGCCCTGCTTGGAATCCACATCGCTCGATGTCTGGAGACCTTCCTCGAGAGTAGGCAGCAGGGTGGCCAAGACACCATCACCGGCCTTTCTGATCAACTCGCCGAGGGCATTGCTGGCGATCACCTTGTGCTCCATGTTGGAACTGCCAAGACGGCGGATAATGAGCTGAGTGAGAGTGGGAACAAGCTCTTTGAGAATGCGCGGGCTGTGGACCAGGGCTTTCCAGACGGCAATGGCAGCTGTCCGGACAGCACCTGCGGTATCGCAGCGGCAAACATAGAGCGCCGAAAGAATCTTGTTTCGCTTGTCTTCGCCGAGGATCTCGCGAAGGGATGCGCCGGCCTCCTTGGTGACCTCCTGGTCCTCCTCTTCATCTTCTTCTGTGGCCTTGATGCCCGTGAGATTGAAGAGCAGGTCGCCCACCAGCTCAACCGAGCTGAGTCTGATGCGGTAGCTGTCGTCGGCCAAGCCGCGTTCAAGCTCGGGGAGGAGGAGGTCAACGGCTCGGACGGCAAAATTCTTGACCAACAATCTGCCGGCACGGAGAGCCGTTTCGCGGATTGACTCGACGTCATCAGCGAGCCCGGACAAGATAGGAGGAATAATCTTGGCCAGGTAATTGGCGAAGCTGTTTCCGAAGCAAACTGGCAGGAAGATAAACAGCGACATAAAACCCTCGCGGACAGATGGACGGGCCGATTCGACATTTTGCAAAATAGTGGGCAGTGTTTCCTCCAGCCGAGTGGTTCCCAGGCCAGCGAGAACCTCGCTGAGTGCTTGAGCCGAACCAAGTCTGTCTCCCGCACCCGTCTCGGACTTGAGGGTTTGCATAAGGCCCGGGATGAGGTCTGGTAGAGCATCCTCGCCCAATTTCTCCACAAGTGAGCCGAGGGCGCGAGATGCTGTGGCACGGGTCGCTGGTACTGGGTCTACAACTGCAATCTTGAGACCAGCCACAAGAACGGGCAGATGGGCAACAAGGTCCTTGCGCTCTGTGAGATGAGCAAGACTGCCAATGACCTGGGCCGCCTTGCGCTTCGTGTTTGAGCGGTCGCTCAGGCCACGCTGCAGGATGCGGCTGACGAGGGCGAGAGAGGGCGCGTCCAGGTAGTGCACGAATTGAACTTTGATGAGCGCATCCAGTGCATCGTCCGTGTATTTTGTCGGATCGCTCAAAGCTTTGAGAAGGATGTCGACGAGGCCGTGAATTTCGGGGTTGCTGATGACCTCGCCGAACCTTTTCAAACTCTTGTTGGCGGCAGCCCGGACTTCCTTGTGGCTGTCGTTCAGGACTGCTGTTAGGGGCGGGATGATTTCCGGCAGACTCTGAGCTAGCTGTTGCGGGTCGAGGTAAGCCATCGCGCCAAGGAGATCGCAGGCACCCTTCTTGCTTCTCCACTGGTCGTCATCTAGACCGTTGAGGAGAGTCGGCAGAATCTGTTTGACGCCATAAGAGCTGAGTTTGGCGAAGCAAGTTTTCGCGGCTGCCAAAGCAGCTTCGCGGACACCCGCATTGCCATCGCCGAAACCAACAAGCAGCTGGGGCACAATCTGGACAACATATGGCTCGAAGAGTCGGCCTAGAATCAAGGACAGAAGCTCGAACGCGAGCATGGCTGACTCTCGCTGGTTGATCTCCTTCTTGTTCTCCAGCGCGCTCTTGAGCGAAATCACGATGCGGTATTCCCGCAAGACGGCAATACCCCTTCCACACACGAGACCGGCAAGTCCATATGCAGCACCCCGCTGGACGGCATAACTTTTGGACGTTAGAAGCGTGTCCATGATTTGGTCAAAATACTTGGCTGATTTGTCGCCGCAGGTGCGAACCAGGGGCGGGAGGCACTCAGCAATAGCATATTGAACCTTCTCCGACGGTGTGCTGAGGGTAGCAAGCAGTCTATCAATGACAAGAGGAATCTTGGCATCTCCAGGCCGTAGATGTCGGGCCAAAGCACCGTACATGATGATCACCGCCTCGTTCACGCGGTCTGCGGCCTCAGAGCCCTTGTCCGGAACCTCCAGTGTTCGCTCGAATGTCTTCATCAGCTTGTCAAGGATCAGTTTCCCGTGAACATCGATGGTAGCATTCGCAGCTTCCAACATCTGCTCACGGACAGTGGCGTTCTGGTCTCCTAGCGGACCTTTCCCGATGACGAACTCGAAGAAGGGCTCGAGCTGGGGCTTCTTAAGGTGGGGAGCCAACTCCTTGAACGCGAGAGCAATCCCGTGCCGAGACTCCCAAGGATCAGAAAGATTTAGCTTCTTAGGCATACCAAATTCGTCAAGCTGCTGTACCCGTGGCTTGGCGAACTCAACATATGATGCCCTCAGTTTCTCTAAAATGGTGTCCACCGCAGGCAGATTCTGAGCCAAGGCATCAGCAACAGACCGAGCAGCAGCTCTTCGAAGTTGTGCATCGTTGCTCTCCAAATATTGCAGTAATCTAGCCGGAAGGTCTTCGGACACCTCAAAACCACCTTCCTCCCATATTTCACGCCCGAGATCAGCGTTCTCTTCGTCATCATCGTGTGCCGCCAGCCAAATCTCTTCTATCGACGTGGCCTCGCTCATGTCAACGTCGGCGCTGATTGATTGAAGAACAGCAGTACGAACGCCCATCTGCGGGACAATTGATCCACGCGCCAGCACGCTGATTTCTTCGGGCGTGATATTCGGTGCCACGAAGCGGACAGTGTTCGCCAGGCAGTCTCGGATGATCTTGTAGTGCTGGTTGTACCTTTGCATTGAGGAGATGAGGGCTGATAAGATATCTGCGCGAGGGATCGCTTCGTCGGCACAAGTGTCTGAGTGGAAGTAGAGGAACTCGATTGCCAGAACCAGCTGCGCATCTCGGTCGTCCGCATTATGATGGAAACCACCTTTTTCAAGAACGAGGAGAACGAGCGGGAGGATGTATATTAGGGACACGGTATCGAACGGGCGCTGCTCGCCCGCAAAACGGAGGCGGTAAAGAACTCTTGTGATCAAGTCATCGAGGGGCTCTTGGGTCAGGCTTTGCGGTATGGCCGAGACTTCGTGCGCTCTCAGAGTAGCAACTCCGATAAAGGCCCGCATGGAGCCGAGGCGTGCGGCAACATGTTCAGCACACGAGATCAATGCCTTTGGTCCCGTCTCTCCGGTGATCAGACAGGCACCAGCGTCAATGACGTCCAGAGAGGCTTTGACAGCCGGGCCCATCCATCGGCTGGCATCGCTCGGGGGTCCTGTAGCGAGACCATGCACGATACCAAAACCACGCTCCAGCTTTGCAGCAATATGTCTGACGTCGTCCCGAATCCCAGCCTCTTTCTTCAGCTGAGCATTGACCTTCGCCGTCTCATCTGCCGTCAATTTCTTCTGGGTGCCCTTTTTCTGCGCAAGCTGTTCTCTGAGCTCGGCTTCCCACTTCAAAGTGTCGTAGTCCTTGGCTTTTTTATTGGGAGCCACGTTTTGCTTTTTTGCCAGGACGTCCACAAAGGCCTCTCCCTCAGGAGTACGGAAGATGGCAGCTTCAAGAGGGCCAACTCTTTGTGCCTCGGACACATCGAGATCTTTTTGGATGAGCTCGACAATACGCGGTGTCATGGTCTCCCCGGCAACAAACACTAACTCGGCAGCAGCACTGTACGCTGCGGTTTTGATCAATTTTGACTGCAATTTGTCAGGTCGTACTCCAGTATTAGACTTGACTCTTCTCACCTTTTGTTCATATCCTGTCCTCAATACAATCTCGTCAATCAGGCCCTGCTCATACTTTTTGGCAAGTTGGCCAGGATCGAGGCCAACTTTGAGGCAGAGTTTGATCCAGCTAGTTCGCGGAACAGTGTCCGGTCTTGCTAGCACAACGAGAGAGCATAGTTGAGTTTCAAGCTGCTGTCTGTCGGGCTCGGCGCCAGCACGGTCGGCGAATTCTTTGGGAGTGAGACAGATGGCTCCAAGCACAAGATGCAGATTCGCGTTGTCCGACTTCGCCAGCGCCGCGGCGCTCTCTTTATCACCAGTCTCCACGGCTTCGACCCACCGCCAAAGTCCACTAATGATACTCTGGGTGATAATCGACGGGTCGCCCTTGGAATTTGTCGACGACTTGATATAGAGATCAGACAGCGCATCAAGGGCCTGTCGCCGCACACTAGGTGGAGTCGCAGTAGAGCAGATCAAGAAAATGAAGGTCTCCGCCCAAGAGATTCTTGCGGCCGCGGTACTGGAAACCAGGGCAGGGGCAACGGCGCAGAGTGCGCGTGAGAGCCAAAGGAGGTCATCCTCAGCGAATTTGCTATATATCCGTTGGTTAAGCAGATAGGATGGCTTTGGATCCAGGGCCAGACTTGTCTTTTGGATAGCTGCTTTCTTGGCTCCGGCGTGCAAACTGGCTGTCTCTGGTCGTTGAAGCAGAGGCCCGACACCGCAGAGGACAAGACCTCCAGTGACAAGCCCACTCTGTGCGGTGGCAGCAGGGTTGCTGGCAACCTCGCTGAAGATGGTGAAGAGTTGCGGAATGACGGACTCTGCGAACTTTACAAAGTTGGGTGGTAAACTTCCCAGGGCATCCCGAGAGAACGAGTATAAAACCTCCCCGGCACGGAGCATCCAGATCCGCCTCACTGCAGGCTTTTTGTCAGCAAGGCCTTTGACATACGCATCGGCCAGAGCCTTCGGGGTGTCAGCGTCACTAGGTAGGAGAGCCGTTGCGCTCGAGTTCAGTACCAGTGTTTCAGCAGCTAGAGCTAACTCGTTTCCTTCCTTACTCGTGATCGGGGCTAACCCGATAGCCACCTTGGTCGCGATCCCCGAAGTCATAGGAAGGGTGATCAGCATGTCGGAGTGAAGAATGCGATGATCGGCCGATGCGAGTTTGCCAGACTTCAAGGGGCCGAGAATCTCGTCGGCGACCTTTTCCAAGACTGTAAAGTCACGAGATCCACTGACTAATTCTTTGAATGCCCTGACAACTCCGCTGCGGATGACGGCATTCGATGACTTGACATTAGAGATAAGGGGCTTGACGAAACGCTCGCTGAACGCTTTGGAGAGATCGAGCTCCTCGGGGAGAGAGTGCACCAAGGGTGTGATCAAGTCGTCTAACACAACCTCAGGGGATCTCAGGAGCCCCTTCTCTAGCGCAGGGAAGACTTCCTTGTCTAAGTCCTCGAGGTTGACAAACGCAGAGAAAAAGTCCCCTAGTCCACCAGCAAGATGGGGCTGGAGAGATGTTCGGGAACCAACGACCTCGCGGACATAGAATGCAAGGTACTGGCTCTTGAGTTTCTCGAGAATGGATTTGGCCTCTGGCTTTCTCGAGCAGACGCCGGCAATAACGCCCAGCATGACAACGTTCTTGACCGTCGGCTGGCTCGCTTTTGCAGCGAGAGCTTGGACAGCCGCCGTTACAACCTTCTCGGTGTCCTTGCCCGCGACCAGCTTGCGAAACCCCCTTCGGGTAATCACCAAAGCTGAGTGGCCCACATTTTTCCTTGAACTTGGTTGTAGACATTTCTCAAGTGCATCGGCGTTGGCCAGCAGAATATCATTCCCGAGCTTGCCCCAGAGAAGCGTGCCGGCGATATTCTGCATCAGCAAGCTGCACCACTCAACTAGCACAAACGCACTGCCCGCGGCAATGCTGGGCTTGACAGCCTCCTGCTTGATAGCACCGACCAGATGCGCAATCACTTCGGCCTCTCCCGTGCTGCATATTGCAACCAGGCATTTTTGAACAGCTTGGCGAGACGGTCGGTCGATATAGAAGGCATGGGTCCAGAACAGGAGCTTGACGATGCCCAAAGCTGTTGGACGGTCGAGAGCTACAGAACAGAGAGTGAAGTCAGCGCGGGCATTCGACAATAAGCGCCCTAAACCCACCTTTCTGGGACAGCTTCTCGTCAATTGTGCGCAATTGAGCGATCCTTGCCGAGGTGGACGACGAGGTAAGGGCGGCCTTGACCCCCTTGGGATCGAGGGCGGGTCCCCCGTTGGCGTTGGCAGCTGCTTCACTCATGTTGCTGCGTTGTTTTGCTGCTTCGCTTCGTGCCTTGACATGACGAGGGGCTAGGGAAAGGCTCGGCGCGAGTATCAGACGTGTCGCCTGTGCTTTGGGTCGTTTGGCCAAATTCGAGGTCCTTCAAGTGCTGAGTTTCGGCGACGACTCACATTTCGCAAAGTGGGCTGCAAGCTGCAGGTGGGACGCAGACGGGAGCTGCGGCGCCTAACCGCGCTATGTGGGATGCTAACGGCACAGGCCTGTTCCTCTGATGTTGCCCCCCCGCTCACCTGGGAAACCTTTTGTCGCTTTCCACTCCCCTCCTCGATCTTCACTCCTATCTAACTTGCACACTTCCCAAAAACTTCTTGCAGCGATCACTGATGTGCCACCGGGGGCCCAAGTCGATTCTAGCACTCCAATCTTCCTCCTGCGGGCTGCTACCAGTTATAGCCCAATCTCTGAAGATTGTCCGCGCGGTACTTCAACCTAGGCTTGGCGGCGAGGTAGGCCTAGCATCTCCTTTTTCCAGGGATTGACAATAGGGACTCGAGGCTTCAATAAGGAATTTAAAGTCTTGACAGAAGTTCTAAGGCCTTAACTATTAAAATATGGGCCTCAGTGTTCCAATTAAACCCCTCGCAGACAGCTTTGCAGTTGTTTGAAGATTGCATAAACCTCTGCTAAATGCCTCCGGGTCTCGCGCTAACAATCTTTCAGGGATTTGATTGTGCCCAGCGATGCCGTGGCTGATCGACGACGCCCCTTGTCCGAATAGCCAACCACGTCCGTTTTGTTGTTGGTGGGGTTCTCGCCTAAACCGGTAAGCGGTCACAGGTTTTTGCCAGGCGTTTTAGGGGCAGCTCCACCACTCGGTCTAAATTTCAGGGCTTGCCTGCAGCGATTTGGACCCTGCTGTGGTGCCTTTTAAGTGGCCCCCTCAGGCTTGACAGCGACATCAGTCATTCATTGCCTTGCCTCGCCGCCTTTCTCTCCCAACACAACATCACTGCGGTCTAGGAGCCTTGAAGATGGCAGGCAAGAAGAAGTCCAAAAAACCTGCTGCGAACCCCGCGCGCGGCTTCGCTACCACCTCCATCGCCTCCAAACCAAGAGCCGATCCCGTTGAAGCCGCTGACGAAACCCCTGCCGCCAAAACCGGTGACGAAGGTGCCCCGCAATCCAACGATGCCCCGCCATCGAACACAGCAGCGAAGAGCTCTACCGTATACCAGGCCGCACAGACCAAAACGCTCAGTCCGGAAGAGTTCGAGAAACAATTGGAAGAAGAGGAACTACAACTTCTGGTCGAGAAGTACGCCCAAAAAGTGCGCCGAGATGCGCTGCGTCAGAAAAACAGACTTGAAACCGACAGGCGCCTGCTTCGAGGGCAGGCAGATAGTATCAACGCCAAGAAATGGCTACCGCAGGAACTGATGGACCATGTCCTTGATCTTATCCAAGCTGAAGGTCGTTTTGCAGCTTCCAGCGTCACTTCAGACGGCGCAACTAGTAGGCTGCCGCCCGAAGAAGATCTCACTATCAAGCTATGGACTCTTCAGGAGACTTTAGCAGGCACCGACTGCCCCCAGGAGAGGATCCAGCCGGCACTACAATATGTCTTGGATATTGCGCCAAACATTTCGCCCAATGTGAAGGGAGAGTCTATTTGGGGGCTCGAAGAGGTCCTAGAGTGGCTAGCTCGGGAGTGCCAGAAGTATGAGCTCCCGGATTACACGGGGCGTACAAAGAACGCAAAGTCCCAAGTTGGTAAGACGCAGATTCTGATCGAGTTGGTTTTGTTAGACTGACAGAGGATGCAGAGACTCCATTGGACTCTCCCACGCCTTCCGGCGCAACAACACCAAAGTTCCTCGAGATTGAGCCGCGGCTGGGAAGCAAGTTGAAAAACGGGGCACTGAACCCACGCTCGCCTCGCGCCGCCTCCCCTAGGAAACCAGCAGTTACATACGACGAAGATATTGAGCCTGATCAACTCCTTCCTTTCTTTCTCGAGACCAAGGCAAAGCTATTTGAGATCCAACGTCCCCGCCAAGATTCAACAAGAAAGGGAGCGAAAGAGAAGTTGGATGCTACCGCGACTCCTGAAGAGGACCTGCTTCTGGCCAAGCTTGACCGAATCGAAAAGGACATCCTGTTTGACAAACATGTTGCCGAGAACCAGTGGAGAGCGATGCGCATTGTTCTAGAGAAGGACCACGCCGCTGTCAAGAAGCAAAAGGCGCAGGAGGAAAAGAGCGAGGAAGAAACAGCAGCCGGCAAAGTCAATGATGTCAATGGGGCAGATGTTATCAATGCAGAAGCTGAGAGAATTGCGGCGGAAATCCTCGCAGAAAACAGCGACGACGACCAAGGCCTGGCAGATATGTTTGCTAGTCTTCCGGTCAATGAGGTCGACCCCATAACCGGACGATCTAGCACCGTGATGCATGGATCCGATGGCACCAAGGTAACCATCCGGGATTTTGGAAAGTGGACGGGTGTGAGCCCGATGCGGGCTTTGGAAGAGGCCTGCCGCTCGAGGTTCGTAACACCATCTGCGCTTTGTTCGCTGGAAGTTAACGTCAACTAGGGATTCCTCCGTCAAAATCTCTTACCATTTGATGTCTGACGTTGCCTTTGCAACTCGACACGCGGTGAACATAATCTGGTCCAAATCTCAGGAGACGCCGGCCTTCCCTGAAGTCCCGGGGCTGGAGTTACTTGCCTCTCCCACACAGTTTGTCTTCAAGATGTTGAGTGTTGCTACGCCCGAGCAAAAGCAATCCGAGGCTTATATCGCGACCGTCGCGCTGTTTTTCATTTTTGGTTCTTCTGCGAAAGAGGAGAAGGTCTCTCTGCGTCTCCCCGCTACGTGGAAAGACTTGTGGTCGGAGTTCGCTGAGGCCAAGAAGAGCAAAGCCGACGAGAACGACAGGGTAACCATCAGGCACCTCCGAGATCTTGTCCGGAAGCGGGCAGAACAAGAGCTCGAGGATGGCGTCCTTATTCAAGGGTTCAAGGGAAGAGGCCAGTCGAAGAACCTTACCGATTCGGAACATTCTGATCATGAACGTGCCAAGCGCCAACCTTGGGGGGCCGAGTACTACCGGAATATCTGGATGCAGAAGGCTAGTTCGCCCCGATTCCAGCACATGCTAGTAAGTGACCTGGCTTCCAATGACGGACGTACTGCTAACGGCTAAAGCTCTCGCGAATGCAACTACCAATGTGGCAGTTTCGCCAACAAGTTGTCGAGGCAGTCGACAAGGAGCAAGTAGTTATCATTTGCGGCGAAACAGGATGGTAGGGGTTGTCAACCATATCCCTGTAAAATTGCGCTGACATGTTACGTAGTGGAAAGAGTACACAGGTCCCTTCATTTCTTCTCGAACATCAGTTGATGCTCGGGAAGCCGTGCAAAATCTACTGCACCGAGCCTCGCCGTATCTCTGCTATTTCCTTGGCCCGCCGAGTGAGCGAAGAGCTGGGCGAAGGCAAGGGGGATCTTGGCACTCCGAGATCACTGGTGGGGTACTCCATCCGACTTGAGGCCAGTACCTCGAGAGAGACTCGCCTTGTCTATGCCACCACTGGTATCGTTATGCGCATGCTCGAGGGGTCGAACGACTTGCAAGAGATAACACACCTAGTGCTCGACGAGGTACACGAACGCTCTATCGACAGCGACTTCCTCCTGATTGTTCTGAAGAAGCTGCTCAAGCGGCGAAAAGACTTGAAGGTTGTTCTGATGTCGGCTACCGTCGACGCCGAAAAGTTCTCTAGCTACCTTGGAGGTGCTCCCGTTCTCACCGTCCCTGGGAGGACGTTCCCAGTCCAGGTCGCTTACCTTGAGGATGCCGTCGAGCTTACTGGGTACAATCCTGATCAACGTAGCCAAGAGAAAGTCATGGAGCTTGACGATGAGCCCGAGGTCGAGGCCGACAATTCTCTAAAGCCCGAGCTACTCAAAGAGCTCAAAAACTATTCACAACGTACACGGAACGCCCTAGCCCAAATCGACGAGTATCGGATCGACTTTGACCTGATAGTTCAGCTCATAGCACGCATTGCTTCCGATCCCACATATATCCCTTATAGCAAAGCCATTCTGGTCTTTCTACCAGGTATTGCGGAAATACGGACCCTGAACGACATGCTCATGGGTGACCGAAACTTCGCAGAGAGTTGGCTCATTTACCCCCTTCACTCTACTATTGCTACAGAGGACCAAGAAGCAGCATTCTTAGTTCCTCCTCCAGGCATGAGAAAGATTGTACTTGCAACCAATATTGCCGAAACAGGTATCACAATACCAGATGTTACTTGCGTCATCGATACTGGAAAGCATAGGGAGATGAGGTTTGACGAACGGCGCCAGCTCTCTCGACTTATTGACACATTTATCTCCCGCGCCAACGCCAAGCAGCGTCGTGGCCGTGCCGGCCGTGTCCAAGAGGGCCTCTGTTTTCATCTTTTCACGAAATACAGACACGACAAGGTCATGAGCGACCAGCAAACTCCAGAGATGTTACGTCTCTCGCTCCAGGATCTTGCTATTAGGGTGAAGATTTGCAAGATTGGTGGTATCGAGGAGACTCTAGGGGAGGCGTTGGATCCCCCATCGGCTAAGAACATCCGGCGGGCTATCGACGCTCTCGTCGACGTCCGCGCGCTCACAGCTTCTTCCGAGGAGCTCACTCCTCTTGGCATACAGCTTGCACGTTTGCCCCTCGACGTGTTTTTAGGAAAGCTCATCCTTCTTGGAGCAGTCTTCAAGTGCCTCGACATGGCCCTCACTGTAGCTGCCATCCTATCGTCCAAATCACCCTTCGCCGCCCCTTTCGGACAGCGGAACCAGGCTGACAGTATCCGCAAAGGTTTCAAGAAGGGCGATTCCGATCTCCTTACAGTTTATAATGCCTATCTGGCATGGAAGCGGGTTTGCCAATCTGCCACTGGCGGTGGTGCCGAGTTTCAGTTTTGCCGCAAGAACTTTTTGTCGCCCCAGACGCTGGCAAATATTGAGGATTTGAAGGGACAGCTTCTCAGCGCTGTTGTTGACTCTGGGTTCCTTCAGATCACCACGGAAGAGCGACAGACACTCAACCGTTTGCGATACGGAGGTAAACGAAGATATCAATCATTTTTCGAGGTGCCCAAACGAGTCAATCTCAATAGCGACAACGAGTTGGTCTGCCAGTCCGTAATCGCGTGGGGTTTCTACCCCAAGCTTCTTCTGCGCGACGGCAGGGGTTTCCGAAACGTGAGTAACAACCAGAACATCAGCCTTCACCCCACAAGCGTCAACAAGGGGAGCACTGAGATCAAGTGGCTGAGCTATTACAACATTATGCACATCAAAGGGTACGTCCGATGCAACTGGGTCCTCAGAGTTCCAGCTGACATGTCTTAGGTACTACAATGCCCACGAAACGACTGCTGTCGACCCATTTGCTATCGCACTTCTCTGCGGTGACGTGCGAGCAGATTTGTACTCTGGCGTCTTAATCTTGGATGGGAACCGGGCGCGTTTTGCCGTCTTGGATTGGAAAACAATGCTCGTTTTGAAGGTTCTGCGTTCCCGGCTGAAGGAGATGCTTACACGGAACTTCAAGAGCCCGGGTAAGCTGCCAACCGCACAGCAGGAACGATGGCTTGAGGTGTGGCAACGGATTTTTAGTCTAGCACAGGAGGCAAGGGAAAAGAGCGGCCCTTGAAGCATTGTGCTTCAGGTACCCTTAGCCCCTTGAAGGATTGATGCTGCGTGGCCCATCGCCAATCCACGTCGACCTCAAACATACATATGACGATATGGCATTTCCACATAGACGGCGAATATCCTTGAGGCAGAAGCGTTGCAACAGACTTGGGGCGGAGGTTCACCGCTATTGGGTGTAACACTTGGATGTTTATTATGCGGTCATACCTGCATCCACGCCTTTTTATCGAAAAATGATTGGCACAGCGCGCTTAACCGGCTTACTTGACTAGCTCCATCGTGAAGCTCTTCACCTTGACCTCTCCGCCCAACGCCTTTGTCGCATGATTGAACACTCCAAACCGGTACCCAGTAAAGTACCTCCACGAATTGGTCATCTTCGCCTCCGGCCCCAACTTGACAAAGTTCTTGCCTCCATCCAAGCTATACGAAAACGCTGCGGTCCGTTCCGTGCTGGTGCCAAAGGCTGGAGTCACATCTGCGTCAATCCGTAACCACACATCCTGCACCCCTTCCGTCCCATTCGTCACCAGCGTCGGCCCCGTCGCCGCTACTGTCCCCCTTCCAGATGTTGCCCACGTCCCCTCCGTCAGCATCAGTCCCGTGACCACGACGATCCGCGAAGCGCTCCCTTCCTTCCAAACACCAATATACGCCGCCCGATCCCGAAACAACACTGCCCCCATGCGATCCCCATCACGCATTCCGGAGACATCAACGCGAAATGTCCCCGTAGAGCGAGGACCCAGGATTCGTTGAGTGAGAGTATTTCTCGCGGAAAATAAATCTGTTGTGACATCCGCCGTGCGCAGGCTTAGCCCTCCTCCACTGGTGAATTCCCATTTGGAATTATCTGGATTGTGGTTCCATTCCCAATTATGTGAGAGGGTTGGACCAGAGAACGTATCCGTTCCTAGGATGGGGCTTCCACCTAGACCTGTGAGGTTTTGCGTTTGCGGTCCGGATGACGATGCTGAGGCGGGGGTAACAGCGGGAGGGTATTCTCTCGCCCACCCCCCTTTAGAATCCGTAGTGACTTCCGGCCACCCCGCTGCGTTAAACGTCAGCGGTGCAGCCACGGGAATGCGTCCTCCGGGATATGCATCGAGAAACGCAACATAGTAGAATTGTCCAGACGGAGTATCGACGATACCGCCTTGGTGAGCATACCCTGCGCTGGTCAACGGGCCGGAAATCCGGTTGACGAGAACACGAGAGGTATACGGTCCAAAGGGGCCAGAGGTGGATTTTAGTACGTATTCGGCGTCGGCGGGGCGCGTGACGAAAATGTAGTACGTGTCTTTGATGCGGTACATGCGCGATCCTTCAATCGTAAAGTCGGCGGAGAATACCACCTGGTCTTTTACCTGGCGGAGCCCATCGGGCGAAAGCTGCGCGACGTGGATCTGCGGGTTCCCGTACGCAACGTACAGCGTGTCGTCGTTGTCGATGAGCAGGCCGCAGTCGTAGTAGCACTTGGGGATAGGCGGTTGAGCGGTCCAGTTCCAGGCCGAGGGGGCGACCACGCCGTTGTTGGCGGCGGCGCGGGTCCCGGATGCGGTCCAGATGTAGGTTTGGCGGGATTCGATACAGCCCATCCAGATGAAGGTGTCGGTGGAGGCGCGGTAGCGTAAAGTGCTGGCCCAGATCCCCTTGACATAGGCGCTGCCGCTGGTGCCGTTGAGGTTGTATTTGGCGCCAAAGTTGAGCGTCGGCACGCTGTGGGTTACGGGCGTCCAGTTGACAAGGTCATACGACGCTAGAACCGGCGCGCCGGGGGAGTACGCAAAGGTGGAGGAGGAGTAGTAAAAGACATTACCGACTCGGAAGACGTCGAGATCGGGGTAGTCTTGCCAGAGGACGGGGTTGGTGATGGTGGCGGCGAAGGTAAAGGGAAGGAGAAACGTCCAGAGGATGAAGGACGCCATTGTTGATTTAGGTTGTATACCCAACTTTGCACCGTGATATCTCCCCTTGATGTGTCTTGGAGCCCTTCCTGTTAAACAAACTCTCTCGGTGAATGAGCGAGTGAGTTGGAGTCTCAGAAACCCGACCATCCGCTCCATCAAGAGTCAGGACATGTAATGTTCATCTCCTCTTACCTCGGCCGCAACGATATTTCTCCGAGTTGACAACTTCCAAAACTGCGAGCCATGATTGGTGGCAAAGTTGATTCCCACCATGGCGGCTGAACACAACACGGCGCTCATCTCCACGTCTTGGCAGTTCCGTTGCAACGGCACCGACTTGAACTCGGGTATTAACCAGAACAGTTTTGAGGCTCGGTATTTCTTTCGCTAACCATACAAGCGCGCCAATGGCTATTCATGACGCTTGACGAGCACGCAACTCTTGCTAGATGGCTATACATGTTGCGAACTTAGATATCTAACCTAGATGCAGATATGCTTGCGAAACCCCCAAAAAGGGGTAAATCCGTCAATCACATGACATTACCACCGTCGTAAAAATTTCACCAGCAAAAAAAAGGCAAACCAAGATTCCCCTCGACCGGAATCGAGCCGGTGACCTTTCGGTAAACAATTTTCCAATTACAGCCGAACGTGATAGCCAACTACACCACAAGGGGGGTTATTTTCTGGGTGGGATTGATGTGGATCGAGGCGAGTCAGCGATCCTCATGAAACTCAACAGGTCTCGCACCAGCGGGCCTCGGTCCACACGGTGGTGAATTCCAGGGCAAGAAACCCACTCATCAACTTAAATGCAACGACATCGAATCGCCTGCGTCATATCCCCATATAATAATTGGTACCCCCCAAAGTATTCTAGTTCCTCAAGTCTGTGGAAAATATCCACCCTGGGTTGGGGGTGCGTGTTGGGATGCCGGTGTCATAGCTGGCGTGTACACACCCTGTGGTTGCCATTGTGCCTGCCCATCCCATTTCTGCGCCGGAGCTGGAGGATATCCTGGCTGGGGTGGTAGTGCAGGTGCCGCCGGATAAGATTGGATCCCCTGAGAACCCTGCTGTTGCTGTTGCTGTTGCTGGTGCTGTTGCTGCTGAGCAGGCGATGCAAGGGGGATGGCCGCATACGGATCATGAGCCTGGGTGTATTGATGCGGCTGCTGGTGTGGCTGTTGATGCTGTGGCTGCTGCGCAGGCGGCTGCGGTTGGGGTTGGTATGCCTGAACCCCATATTGTGTTGTCGGTGCATGGTATGCTTGGGGTTGAGCAGTATATTGTTGCGTCGGCTGAGTCTGAGGGGCAGGTGTGAATGGTAGCGTGGGCGCATATGACACCCCAGAAACGGCATATGTTTGTGCTGTCTGGGGAGCATGGCCGGCAGGGTTGTAGCTGGCCATGTGAGCAACAGGGGTGGGCGGAGAAGGGAGAAAATCAGAACCCTGGGTGGCGGTTCGTGACGGAGGAGAAAAGGGAGTTGGCGCGGGACCGGGATGCGGTGCTGTAGGATATGCGGCAGGCTGGTATGATGAAGCCTGTGGCGCTGGTGTTGGCGCGATCGAGTATGCAGAACCTCCTGTAAGCTGTCGCACAGGAGCTGGATAACCTTGTTGATTTGGGGGCTGCTGTGGCGGCGGAGGGGCTGGATATTGCTGTGATTGTTGCTGCGGCGGCGGAGGGGCTGGATAGCTAGATGGCGGAGGCTGATACGTCGCCATAGGCGGTTGGTACATTTGTTGTGGAGCAGGGGTTGGCTGAGACCCGTAACTCGCGAGAGTAGAAGCAGCAGTTGGAGCAGGAGCAGGACGTGGAGCATGTAATACTGGAGTTTCGGGGATGGCACCCGTAGCGGGTTGAAGAGAAACCGACTGCTGCCGAGGATGGCCGAAAGTCTGAGGGGTTTGTGTCTGGTTGGGTTGCTGATAAGTCTGAGTCTGTGTGTTCTCGTGAGATGGCAGGGGTGTAGGAACCGGCTGAACAGCGGGCTGTGGTTGTTGGCTGTATTGCGCTGGCGCTTGATATTGCTGAGGCTGTTGCTGGGGATATCCTCCAAGAGGTTGGGCGTACGAGTGTGGTTGCTGGTGTTCTGTTGGTGCATTTGGTTGGGCTGTTTGAACATTCTGTGTAGTTTGTGTCTGGGATTGCTCTAGTGGCACGCTTGGGGGCTGCTGATAAGACCCAGTCTGGGATTGGTGGTGTTGGACAGGTTGAGCAGAGTGTTGTTCAAGAGTTGGTGGTGGCTGCTGGTGCAGCTGTTGTGGTTGGGCTTGTGCGTGCTGCTGATGCTCCAGTTGCGGCTGACTTTGCTGAACTTGAGCAGACTGCTCTACCTGCGGCTGCTGGTGCTGTTGAGGATATTGTTGGGTCTGCTGGTACTCTGGTTGATACTGAAACTGTTGCAACTGCTGAGCTGCTGTCGGGGGACCGGGAAGCGAGTCTGCAATGGCCTTCATGTCATAGGCATTATGCGCAACGGGCGATGCGGTAGGAGCTGCTGGTGGATGCTGAGCCTGATGGGTGGTGTTATGATACCCAGCTTGCGATTGCCATGTTTGTCCTTGGGTTTGCTGCAGGGTTGTTGAGAGTTCCGGCACGGGCTGAGTGTTCGGGACGACTGGGGGAGGGAAGCCATAGGTCCCCGCAGACAACTCCTGTGACTGGGGGATATTGTGAGCTGCTCCTGACTGACTCGCATCATACGTCTGGGCCGGCGGTTGCGGAGTCGGCTGTGGCATCGGCACTGATCTATCCTGCCCGTAAGGCACAGGAGCCTGACCCAGCTGTGTGGAAGGGTAAGCGGGTTGGCCTAGCGCGGCGACAGCCCCGTAAGGCGGCTGCGGATATGTGATGGGCGACTTTGTATCGGCCAAAGGCATGGGAGGCGCACCGACAGCTACAGAGTAAGGGGGAGGTGGCATCTCAGTATTGTAGGGTCCGTATGGCGCCGGTGTTGGATTGTAAGGTCCGTATGGTGCTGGTTGGGCCATGGAACTGCTCCCCGCGACCGGTTGGCCGTAGGGAGATACAGCATAGCCCGCCTCCCGAGCTTTGGCGTCGGCAACGGCCTGAAAGGTGCCAGCAGCTTGGAAGGCTTTGTGTGCTTCACTCGCCTTCTTGTGGCCCGTGTAGGCATGCTCCAGAGCCATGCCAGCACCGTCCAAGGCAGCGTGGGAGACAATCTTGATGGCTGTCTCGTTCTCGACAATGGCGCTTATCCCATGCTCGGCTCCAGCTGTCGCGAGGGCTTCAGTGCCCATGGATCCCACGCCTAGTGTGACAACTCCAATCGTTCCGCTAAAGGCCATACTCCCCACTACATCCCGCTTTCGGGTGTGGTGTGTTGTGCCGTGTCTGTTCAGGTGTCTCTCAATAATCTCGCGCTTCTTGCGTGCGTTGTGGATAGCGGGAGCTGCCATGCCGACGCCGATGACCGAAACGCCGCAGGTGAGGGGGAGCGCGAGACCCGAAACTGCTGTTGAGGTGGAGGCGCCCGAAATCAGGCGGGTATAGTGCTGCCATTCCCGCTGGAGCTCCTCCGGGTTCATACCAGCGCATTTCTCGTCATATTTCTTGAAGTCGAAAGGCATCTTGGCGTCGTCTTGACCCTCGTGGGTGTCAAGTGCTGCGGAAAGTTGCTACAATGCTGGATTAAGGAGATCCGCAAAACGACGGCGTCGAGTGCTGGGTGCCCTGTGGTTTTAGGGGGTGAGACGCTGGCAGGGGGTGCTGCGGCTGACCAATAGATCGTGTTCAGCCGCACAGGTTCTGTGCAACGAGCAAACCCAAACAGGAAAGTATCTCAGGGGTCCATTCCGACCGCCTTTCCCGAACAGTGCATCCGAACCGTTGCCCTGAGGCTCTGGCCAATGCTTGGCCCATGTTGCAACGGCGCATTTGACCGTTTGATGGCGTGGTTTCTGCAGTAAAAATGTGGGTTTGAGAGAGGCGAAGCAGCAAGTCAATCTCAACGGTATCAACGCAGAAGTGCCTTCCCCGCGCCAACACCACTATCCAGGATTCCGATTTCGGCAATTGTCCTGTTACGTAAAATGTAGTTCAACTCGGGAGCAAAAGTTGTCATTCAGAAAGGCATCTCCACAGACAGTTTTGAGGAAGGAGGGATAGATGACAGATAAGGTCTTTTACATGTACTATGTTTATCACTGCGTATCTGTGCCACCGTCCCTATCAGCTTGTGTCACAGACAGCTGCATCAATATCACCAGGAAATGAGAATGCATCAGATTCCGTGAACTTTGGGTTGACGAGTGAGTCGCACACAAGCACACTCTTCTTCTTTGGCGAACCACTGCGCTATGTGGACCGGCTAGTTTCAGCCCAAAGTAGAATTGACGTGAGGCGGCTTCATGAGAATCACTGACTGGTATGAAATCCATAACCCGCTTAGGAGACAACCCCTTGTGGTGTAGTTGGCTATCACGTTCGGCTGTGATTGGAATAAGAATTGTTTACCGAAAGGTACCCGCTCGATTCCGATCGAGGGGAAAGCGTTCTTTTTTCCATTCCTTCTCTTTATTTCTTTTTTTTATTTCTTGTTTTATAAAACAAACCACTGCTTTTCGTGGTTTTTTTGCTGTTCCTAGATAATCTAGTACTAATGCTAATGGAGCAAATAGCCTGCCAAGGACTCCTCCCAAAATTGGTCGAAGAATCCCTTCACAATCTCAAGTACCTTTTCCTCATGCAATGGACGGTCTTCTTTCATTGCTTCCTCGTGTTCCTCCTCAAGGCCAGATGTAAGAATGTAATCGTTCACCTCAAGGTAGCGGCGCAGCTCGTGGTATTCTGGAACAAGGACGTAGGCTGGCTCTGGGATTTTCTTGTCTTGTGGAAAAAGCATGCGGCACAGCGCATCCCAAGCCTTGACTTCCCCGCCCCGGAAGGACAGCTGCTGGAATACCGTCGTGGAGATGCCATTCTCGGGGTTGGCGTCTCAGGCTCCCAGAAAAGGCCGACACATTTGCTCGGCGGGAACGGTGATGTGGGCGGTCAGGTTATCTTGGCTGGAAAAGACGGCTATGCACCGTGGGCAAACTGGGGAAAAGTTGGGGGGGTGGAACTCGAGGATATGCGCCCTAGTCATCTAATGTTAGCACACCTCACATATGCCTCTCTTCTTTTCGAAGGCTTCAAATAACCGTGCGGACTGGAGAAAGGGGGTTGTTGGTCACCTACTTTACCAGCTCGAGACTGTGAAATCGGTGGTGTGCACAGCTGAAATGGTCACGGATGCTGAACTTTACTGGATTGCGCTTGCGGAATGGGCAGCTAAAGCCATCATCTGGTGCGCCCTCATCCTCTTGGTCCTGGTCTGCCAGCCCCAGTTGATGCATTTGGTCTTCAGCGCGTGCCCGCTTGGCTGACGGCTGTGACGAGCCGTTACGACGAGGACTATCCCAAATCACAGGTTGGTTAGTTTCAATGCTCCTAGAATGTAGATAGCCCCACGAAAGATATACTTACATGTCGGCCATTTTCTGTGGTTTACAGGTCGTTTCGTTCTTTAGAATGTCGCGCGCGTCTTTTGGGTAATGTCTGGTGAGAGGGGGGCGATTGCCAGATCTCGTGCCCGGGAGGCGTAACTTAATTAGGGCGCGTGCGAAACCTCTCCTGCTGCCAATAAGGTTAGACACGAAGAAAGTCCATCCAATGGTAGAGGATCTCGCACCGCTTTGGTTTCCTTGCATTTGGTTTTGGGTGGTCCAACCCAGCCCCTGGAGGTGTTGTGGGCTTGGGATTTGATGGAGTGTTCGTCGGTTGCGGGTGGGAGATCTCAAAGTCATACAGGACCGGGCTGGAAAGAAAAAATTGAAAGCCTTCGATAAGTGTCAAGTTCAGGCGAGACCCTTATCAACTACCTAATGTACCTAAGTACCATACTCTCCCAGGTCCGGTAGGGGTCATACATGACCGAAATGGTTCAAATGTTTGCAATTTCGCAGGCCCAAGAAAACCAAACTCGCTCATGGCAAACACTGAAAGGAGCATTTAACCGTCAACTTGAAGCCAGCCTCGTAATAGCCGGCATCTTCCTCACCCACCGACTCTTCCCATCCTCCACCGCGTCTACCAACCACCTCGCCAGCGCTCCCCTCTTCTGCGAAGTACTCCAACCCTCCTGCCCAATATACCCCTCAAACGTCTTCCCATCTTCTCTATCCTTCTTCCAACTCGCCTCATCCGAACCACCTGGAATCCCCCCAATTCGAAATATCGTCCACTCCAGGTCGCCCGCCTCCTCCCCCTCCAGAAATAACCTCCCAATCGCCGTAATCAGCCGATACGCCGAGGGAACCACGGTGCGTACAAGCCCTACCATTACCTGCCGTTTCAAAGAGAAAACGTCGTTCGGATCCGCAATGGAAACAGTCCCCATGGCGAAGATTCGCGCGACCCCGTGCTGGCGCATTGCCGTGAAAAGTGAGCGGTAAAAATCAAGGAACAGATTCTCGTTAATCCCTGTGAGGGTGTTGGGTCCGAGAAGAGACACAATGCCTTTGGCTTGGGCTGTAGCGGAGGAGATGGCCTCTGTGTCGGTGAGTTCACCTTGGATAATCTGATTGAAGTTCAGCAATGTCTCAGTCAGCCTCTTCTTCAATCTCACGCAGGTTGGGCTGGAATCAACACAAATGGGGACAGGTCAATGGGTGGGAGTGGGAGCACAAACTTCAAGAAGTGAGTTGGCTTTTAGATCATCGGGGATCTTGGCTGGGTTTCTGGCAAAGGCTATGGTCTGATGGTTTCGGAAGAGGAGCTCGCGGAGGAGGCAGATTCCAGCGGGACCGGTACCACCAAAGACAAGGACCTTGGATCCTGCCATGGTGTGTATATTTTTTCCGTTGCAAACTGTGATTAGCATTGAGGTAGGATAAAAATCATCATTGATTGTCGCTAGATAAGTGATTGGAAAAGGGGAAAATTTGTCCTGATATGTTTGCTGACAAATTGCGCTTGGTGTTGGGGTAATCGCGGGCCAAATTTCTCCGACTGGGATATTTGGACTGCTTTACTCGAAATGGTCGTTTTCCTTGTCTTTGGACAGTAGTGGTATTCAAAGGCAGTTTCTGTCGGGGCAAGACGTTACTCCTGTGTTTATGGGGGAGGCGTATGTTTGACGTTCACTGTCGACTTGCCAAGCCTTCACTCACCACCATGCGGCATCGCCAAACTTGGCACCGTGATTCAAGGGTTGCGGAACAGTAAGGTGATTGCTCCGTACAAACAGAAGAACAATGAGTGACTGGATTAATACCAGTCGTTCATCACACGTGCACAAAAGTCACCTACTTACCTACCCAGACACCCATCTAAGGATTCAAGTAATACTTCCTGGTTCCCTTCTTTAGCCTTAGACTTTTCACTACACAGTGATCACCGCCTGCTAAGGGCTTGTGGTAGCCGTCATGCATTTCAATGACCGTGATGCCCGGCGGGTACGTATATACCGAGATAAGGTGAAAATCGTGTCAGGTTGAAGTGCCGTGCCAAAAGCATACAGCTACACCAAAAGAATACAGCTAGTCTTCCAGGAACAATTCACTTGCTCTGCTGAGGCTGGGCCTGGCCGGCCAATAGGGACCCACTGGACTGTCAGGTACAACCCGGGCTAGCCCCGAGACCAACAAAGACAAGTTCCATCCCAGGACTATCCACGGCAGATTCACTTGCCAGACTACTCCAAACGAATTCACTTCCTGGTTTCCCGGGGAACATGGCAGAGGAAAATTGCTTCTGTCAGGCGTATATAAATTTCACCTAGGTCAATGTTCTCTTTCCTTTCACAAACTTTCTTTCACCCAGTCACAAACCCAGTCATCACACATCACTGGGAAAGTTGCCAAAAATGTCGTCAACAACGCAGGCTCAGCCCATGCCTAGCGAGGAACTCGTTCTCGCCCGCGCCCAGCTGTGGGGGACGCGATTTATCAACGAGTTCAAGGTCCTGCATCAATTTTCAATGAAGCAGAGAGATCTTCTCCAGCGGGTCAACTCTCGTATTCTTGCAGCCATCGACAAAGAGGCCAAGACTCTTCAATCCATTGAGTCGATGGCATTCATTGTGTACAAGGCATTTTGGCTCGCGGCCACAGGTATGAGTTACCACATAAATTGGTGATCAGGTTGGTAGGTAAGCGGTTTTGCTGATGAATTTGGGGCATGTTCAGAAGATGAGACAGGTTTCCCGTTTGGCGGCTTCAGACCCGACACCCGGCTGGCTAAGCTGTACTTTAACGCGGCCATATTCTATCACGAATTTAAAACACGCCCAAGCAATGCCCCAGCTGCTTGGCATATGTGCATGAGAAGATATGTCCCTCGGCTGCGAGCCATGCCACCCATGAATCCAGATGGAATCGAGGAAATAAATCAGCAATTTCGGGACATCAAGGCGTCTAGGGCTGCGGAGCAGCAAAAACGCGCAAAGCCCGACAACAAGTAGGAATTGAGTTATCACACAACCACATCACAGAGCAGGCCTGGGAAGACCTTTCAATATTAGGATCAGGGCACGAAGTACATGCCTGGATGAGAGACAAAGTACAGTAAGTACATGTATGTGGCTTGGCATCGCAGAATACACTGTCCAGCCCTTTACTGATGATTTACATAGCCAAGCGAATCTACTGCCTAGGATATCAAGTCAGCAAGAAAAAGTTGGACCACACGACTGGCTCATGAGGTGGATCATAAGAGGTTGTAATCTAGAGCGGTATCTGGTTTTGGGGCTGCGGATAGGTGCTTGATGTGGAAATTTGATGGACCTCGACCCGCGCGCATGGAGGAGTTTTCCCTGGAATGATAAATGTTACATGTATGAATGGAAATAGATAGGCTCAGGTCTAACTCGATTGCAATTGATGGGTTTCACACACTCGTGCCCCTGTGTGGGGTTTTTTTTTTTGCTATGTCTTGTAATAGGGATCTGGTGATGGGAATGACGGGCGCGGCTTACAAAGTTCAGGCCGCGGTGTAAGGAAGGAGCGGTCAACGCAGAAGCCACCTATTTTCAGGCTTTGTCAAGTTGTCCACGGCTCGCATCGCTCTTTCCTCACAACACATCGGGGAGCTACATGTACCGCGATGCCTGCTGCTTTGATGTTCGCCAAGAGTGCAGTTTGTGTTGGGCCTCCACAAATCACAGAATTGTTTCCGCCTGAACCCCCACCCCCCTTTTCGGATGATCTCGATCTTTTGCAGAACAAAGACATGGGGATTTTCGCTAAGCTGCATCTACGGCCTCGGTCTCTGATTGAGCAGCGGGGTTCGGATTCACAAGTCCTCCAATTGCAAAGCCTCGTGTGCACGGTATTCCACCTCGACGTTACTCCTTTCTCCTCGGTGGCTCTGCCCCCAAGACCAGCTCCATACCCGGGTCGCCCTTTTCCATCGCCCTTCGATATGCCTCTCTGGCGCTGATTCTCTGGAGATATTTGAGGATATTTGGATGTTTTGCCAGGCTCAAGTAGTAGTACTTGCGCATCGTGGTCAGGGAAAAGATGACGATGATGTCAGCCGCCGTCAGCTTCGGACCGAGAAGGTATTCTCTGCCCTCCAGACGCGCTTCGAGCTCGTCTAGGGCGCTAGAGATGCGACCCTCGGTCATTTTGACCATATGATGACCCGCAGGGAGGCCGGCTTTGTCTGTGACCATGGCACGCATCAAAGCCGGTTGGAAGGAGCCGTTTGCCCAGTGGAACCAGTACAGAAAGTCGGCGTACCCTGGATCCGATGGCGGCAGGAATAGCCGCCCGCTTCCGTGTCGGTGGCAGATGTACTCGATGCATGCTGCCGACTCGGCTAGTGTCACGTCGTCTCCGTCCTGGATGATGGGGGCCGTCCCTGCTGGGTGCAGCGCTTTGTACTCGGGCGGCGCAAGGATCGGCGTTCGATCATATGTTTTGAGGGTGTAGGGGATGCCGAGTTCCTCGCAAAGCCACACGATGCGCTCGGACTGGGAGGAGTGCAGGTGGTGGACTATCAGAGACATCACGACAAGGTAGGTTGGTTTCCGACTTTTGGTTGTCTGTTCGCTCAGCAACATGAAGTGGCTTGGGAAACTTGCAGAGGTCAACTATTTAATATTCGGAGCCCGGAGAAAGCCCTCCGGTTTGTTTTCGCGACATCCATGCCAGACACCGTCGGATGGTTCGGCTCCATGAGTGAGTCAAGCTGGAGTACGCCCTTCGCACTGACGGTTCCACCAGCCATCGTTGAAAAGGCAGGTATGTTTCAACAGGGGGGAAGGGAGGGGTAAGAGGGGAAACGAGTCGAGGTTGTTAAGAACCAGCGAATAGATCATTGAAATAAGGCGGAGTTCGGGTAGTTGTCAGAGCCTTGAAACCCGGAGTTAACGGCTATGCATCTCGGTCATAGCGCTTCGAGTCAATATCGCACAAATCCTCGCCGCGCACAAAGATGCCAACTTTTGTCGATTTGCAACCGCTGATTGAAATCCAGATAAGCTGCCAAGCTTTCTTAACCGCGCGAATAACCCTGATGACCAACATCTTACCACAACCATTTTCGCCACAGCAGATCTCGCATTTGCACATGGATTGAATTGGAAACTCGTTTAGATATGCAGTCCTGAATCAGCATCACACATAAGAACCTTTGAGGAAGTGTCCCGGAGCTGCCAGGCAGAAAGATACCATCCCAGAGCCGAGATGCGGTAGGAGGGATAGCTTCGTGTGGCCTGGACGGCAAACGATGCGATTGGTCACGGCGAATTGCCAAGTATAAGTTTGGCCGCAACGCAGCTGCAGATCGAGTCTTGGTAGGAGGATGTAAGACCCCCGCGTTGGCTCATCATTCCTTCTTTACAACGCCGCCTCCTCGATCCAACGGTGCTTGTCCTGTCCAGTTCAACCAACAGCCGATCCCAACCCAACTACACGTTTACAGATCCACCGTACGGATTCTGACATCATGTCAGCTCCGATGCTATCACCGTCCTCACCGACCTCGCCAACCTCTGCCAATGCTGCCAAATCCGACAATAGAGTCAACAACAACAACAAGGCTTCATCAACCCCTGGTCTAACAAGGCCGAAACGGGCTCAGGTCAGTCGAGCCTGTGACTGGTGTCGTGTTCACCGTGTCAAGTGTGATACAGAGCAACCATGCAATAATTGCAAATCGAGAGGCGCTCAGTGCACTGTCACCGGTGCCAATGAGATACGAAACTTGCCGCATGCTTTCAGAGAGATTGAACGACTACGGAGCCGTGTCCAAGAGCTTGAGCAGGAGCTCAACAAGCGCGACAGTGCTCCTGCGGCAGTCGTGGCAGCATCATCTCCCCCGACACTTCAACAAGCCGCCTCAGCTGCTCCCCAGGTTTTGAATGACAATGAGTTATGGCGCGAGGGCGTTCGGCCAGCAAGGGATTTCGGTCTATACACCGGCGATGGCCGAGTTAAGCAGTGGTTTGGACCATCATCACTTTTCTTCTTCATTGGCCGCATGACTTCGTATCTTGCCAAGTACCTCGCCAATCCACCCGCAGATCACACCATTCATTGGAGTTCGACCAAATCGTTTACGGTCACAGCGCCGGACCCTCTCCGTGATATCACGGTGGAACTGTCAGCCGACCAAGACTCGCAGGCTACCAGTGGGCTCTATCTCAATGCTTCGCAAGAGGAGTACTTTCTCGGCTTCTTCTGGCAGTCTTACCACTGCAGTCTTCAGATTATCGACGAGATCAACTTCCGCGGGCTTTACCGATCACTCTGGTCAGACAGTGCCAACATGAAGACACGGAAGTCCTCGGCATTAGTAGACATCATTTTAGCCTTGTGCATCCAGTATGACACGGCTCTTCCCATGCGACACAGCGTTGGCAACCGGTCGGACCCCGATACCAAGGACACCGCCATTGCTGGTCGTTACTATTACCAACGATGTCAGTCGCTTCTTCTGGCTGAGCTGGAGTGCCCAACTATATCGACACTTCAGTGCCACATTTTCTCAGTCTACTACCTCTGTTGCGCCGGGTTCCAGAACATGGCACACAGCACATTGGCTCTGGCGGTCCGAACAGCACATATTTTAGGACTGCATCTTGAGCCACCCGAGCACCTTCCAAGGCCCGAGCGTGAGCTACGGAAGCGCCTTTGGTGGACATTGTACAGTCTTGAGAGCAAGACTTGCATGAAGCTTGGACGGCCCTGGTCTGCCCCGATGTCCGACACGACATGTGGCCTCCCTGCAGACGATCACGCTCTTGCCATTCAGTCCGGCTCAGCCGTGCTCGCTGGCGGCAATGTGACCTGGCTTACCTATACGGTACAGAGCACTAAGCTAGTCCTTCATGTCCGCAACATTTACGTCGCTTATTACCAAGAACTCGCCCGAGTCATCTCAACGCTTCCGCCGGACAGCTCACCTTGCCCCTATGAGTCGCCGCATGCTCTCGAATCCTTAGCCTTGTTCTTACAATCACGTCTCGGGGAACTCGATGCATGGGTGACCGCCATACCCCCAGCGCTTCTCTGCAAGCGTAAAGAGGGCGTTCCGTTCTCCACTGATACCTCCCCGCTCGCCATCGAGACTTTTGCGCCCTTGTGGCTGCAACGCCAGCGAGTCTACACAGAACTTCTCTACCACAATCTCTGCATCATCCTCTATCGCCCCCTCATAAACTTCTCATCGTCCTCTCAGCCACCACTCAGTCCGACCCCCACTACCCTGGCTTGTGCCCAATCCTGCGTCAACCATGCCATAACCCTCACTCGGATCACCCACCAAGCCCTTTCCCAAACCGAAATTCTCAAGGGCTTCCACGAAGGCTTCCAGTGGCAGTGGAATGCTGCCATCACCATGATCGGCTTCTACCTCGCCCATCCGCTCACACCAAACGCGGCCACAGCTCGCGCGGCAATAAACATGGCGATTGAGGTCTTTGAAATTTTTGGCCGGCACTTCGCTGTGGGGACGCGCGCGGCCAGGGTAGTACGGGAACTCACAGCAAGAACGGATTCACTTTTGGGACTCGGTGGCACGCCGGAAAGCTTTGTTGATGTGGGCAATGGGCTAACGAGTGAGGCGGGATCTGTGGGCGATTCAACACCAGTGTCAGTGTCGGTGCCAGCGTGGGAGGCAATGGTGGTGGATGGGGGGTTGGCCACGACATTGGATGGGACGGGTGCCAAGTTGCAGGATGTGCTTTCAGGGACAATGGACGTAGCATTTTCGGTTGATAGCTTCAACAGCTTTGAGGCTTTTCATGGCGGAAATGGGTTTAGCTTTGCGGATAGCTGGGTGTTTGCTTCGGAATAGTGTTTATGCGATGAAGTATTTCAAGATTTTGCTGTAGGATAGGGGTTGTCGCGAGCCAACAGGCCCCTGCTGAGGTACCTGAGTATCAGGGGCTCATGATCTCTGGGTCTAGAATCTAACCTCGAAAGGCTGTAGGCTGGGAATTGTTGGGGTGTTAAGCAGGAATTTTCACACTATCCCAAGAGCTCAAGGGTTGATTGGGAGGGGTTTAGTAAGAGTGAATATGCAAAGATACCTATTTTTAGTTAGGCTTTGAGTTTTAATTTGAGGCATCGAAATTCTACGTCAGGCCCTTTATGGATTGTACAGTGAACTTTGCTGAATTGATCTTTGGGCTGCTGGAGAGGCACATGCACTCATGGTTGAAAAGCTGCGAGTCTGTAGGTAGATAAAATGATAGGTAGGTACTTTACGAACAAACCCATTAGAGTTCCAAAGGTAAACCTTTGTCCAGTCAATTACCGAAGGTAGCTAGAATTACCGGGGTTCGAGGCGAGGCATTGCCAAAGCAATTCAGAAACAATGCCCTACTTGTCCTCCCGCGCCCATAACCCACAAAGGCATTGTCTCTATTTTATATTTGGACACAAAGAACAAGGACGAACAAGGATGCTATTCCCCCCCTCTCAATCTCAGCGAGAGGTTGCTTTACGTTGAAAACATAGTTAAATCCATTTGATGTCTATCTTCGATATCCTGTATTTCCAGTCGAGGATATATTTTCTTCTTTCATACTTTCTTTTTCCTTTCTTCCTCTTTTTTCTTTTTTTACTAGGCACTTACCGTCTATATTAAATCAGGTACGGCGTTTTCATCCTGCTTTTCGCAACCTAAGCAATATTTTCGAACGACCACGTCAACATCATCAAAAACAACAGCATCATCAATAAGAACGACAGTGACGGCTGATAATAAGAATATGGCTTTTCCCCCTACCGACGACGAGAACCGCCGTTGGCTGCCCGAATGTCTTGGACTCGGCGACAGCGGCAGCGGTAAGGATCAATTCCCGGAGCTGATCAACTGGTGTACCCGCAAAGTTCACGAGTCTCGGCCCGTATCCTGCGGTGGCCAAGACTTGCCAAAGGTACGCAACTTGGTAGAATATCTCCGCTCACAACGCGTCGCTGAAGGGTTCCTCCTGGATGTGCGAGACCGAACTATGGGTGAGGTTATCAAGCGTCTTCAGATCATTCTGGATGTCTACCAGGATGCGAAGGACGAAGATCAGATTGCCCATCAGCAGGTCTTGCGTGCCGTTTTGGACTGGCGGAGATTGGTCTACCGCGCCCATGAAGAGTTGACGAAACTAATCGAGGAGCTTAACACTGGCAGCAGCAGCAGCAGCAGTAGCACTGACGCAGGGCGCGGACGACCGGGTTGGACAATTAATGAGGCGGCGGTCGAGGCCATGCGGTTCCGTATCGCGGAGCTGGGCTTGCTCGCCGGTACTGGAAGGTTATTGTGCGAGTTCTGTGCAAGCGCATCTGTGATCTGCTTCATCATACCGTTCAGGAAGGTTGGTATGTTGTCCATGAGCAGATTCATAGCTGGAGGGACCCAAGGGTAGCAGCGCGGGATGGCTACGAGCACTAATCATCAACTTCTGGGGAGTCAGGATTGATTGCACGTGACGTGCGACATACGGAGTAAATAGGTGGATTCCAGCGATGGCGATGTTGATGAATTGTACTATTATTATTGTCGAGCGATGATAGGGTTAGAAGGTTATACCTAGTGCACATGGAGTACTCGGAATAAAATTTTAATATTTTCTCTCTCATTCATTTTTCTTTGGTCGTGGTGAATTGTTGTTGCTTGATGAGGCGAGTCGACGCTTAGGTAAACTTCAAGTTCGAAATGCCAAGGCGTGACATAATCACGACGCCAAGTTCCCTCCATATCACGTGCTCCTCTGTTGCCGAAGAACATCAGGTCATTGCTTCAAAGCTCCAATTTGATCATCGTCAAACCGCGCACCCTCCACTTTTGCAGCACCCTCTCCGCTCAACGCACGTCTCCCAAGACTTGCACAACCACATTTGTCGAAATGGCCGTCGCACCCATCACTGGTGTATGTCCCGTCTCCCGCGATTAGCACCCTCAATGGCCGCCAATTGCCAACCGGAACCAGAGGAAGCTGACCCGTTGCTAGATGCTCCGCCGGGGCCTGATCCTTGACCTCGGAATCGCCCTCGGTACGCTTTCCCCGACAACTTTTCGCCTTGTTCCCAACTATATTTAACTAACTCCTTACCCGGCAGGAAGTGGATTCGTCCTGGGCAACGCCTTCTGGTACGCACGAACCGATGACTCGAGCGATGAAAGGATCGATTCGAAACCACGTTCAGAAGCTCTAACTACTCGTCTATTCTTCTAGGTACGGCTACCACGTCCCGAGAACCAACAAGCGCGACAACTTCTACAAGAAGCTCGAAGAGGAGCGCGCCGCCAAGACTGGAGCTTAAAGAGCCGATTCGAGATGGAGAAAAAGCACAAGTACATAAAGGAGTTGGGCGGGCAAAGAGGGGGGCGGCTTGTATTCATACGATAGACAGGACGGCAATCGATCGAGTCAAGGAGCCAGTATTCTGATTACCCCGAGAGATGCGGATGTGGATACGAAGTAAAGTCGGTTCAATCATGGCAATATCATTCCTTTTGTGGCCCTGAGTCAGTCTGGTCCGCGATTTCCGGCAATGCTTGAACGCGCAGAGTGAACGAACAGGGAATCCGACGAAGAGAGTAATATCATGGGGATTTTATTTTATCCGCTTCGGGATTGGGCTTCCTAGAGTCTTCATGGACTGATACTGGAGCTTCTTGGGCCATTTTGCTGTTCCCCGCCTCGGGGACGTCCTCCCAAGCTGTTGTCTCGACCGTAAATTTACCCTTTTTATCTTGACATCTGCGAACCCAACCAAAGTCAACCATGTAGTCCAAACAGCGTATCGCACCAGAAATAACGAATATCGGGACACCAACCTGCGAAACAAACGTTGTACTGGCCAGCACTGAATGGGGCTGCTTTGCAGCTCGGGATTGGTCACCACGCATTCGTATTGGAGAAGTTTGAGCAGCTCGCAGTCTCGCAACAAATCAATCCGCCGGCCGTCCTCCGTCTTTCGCATTCTCCCGTCCAGATTCACCTGCATCGCCAAGGGGAGCTCTTTGACCGGGAAGCTGTGACACGGTGGCGCCATTGTGGAGAGAGGGGGACCCGAGCTTTCGAGAAGTCGGAACGATGCAGAACACAACGCCAACCAGCGTCGGAGCTCGCGTGCTGAGTGAGATTGACGAGACAAGCTTGGACGAGGTATGCGTAAGGCGCTATTGCGTAATTATTTTTCTACGTTATCGAAAGCATCGCAGGGGACGAGCCAAGACAAGACAGTGGTGCTGAGTTTGGCGAAGGGGGGAAGGGATTGGATTTGGGCTTATCAAATCGTCATTGCAGATTCTCGCCTCACTCCGCACGGGCTTTTCTATCGCAGCAACACCCATCGCAACAACCACCACCACACATCCCAACAGCGCTGCCTACGCTGATGACAACGCCAATGCTGACGACGACGACGACGATGGCCCGCCGGTTCTGCATCCCATCCCGATCCCACGACCGAGGAAATTCTACATTGCTCGTCTCGATGAACTGGTCGCTCGGCATTTCCGCGCAACCCAGTCGGCGAGCCTGGCCGTGTCGGGACGCCATCTCGAGCTGCTTTACGTCCTCGTCGCTACCCTGATCGCCCCTCCGCATGGCAAGGCTGTGTCTATTGTTGATTTTGACGGGCGTTTTGAGCCCCTGCGTCTGTTGGCTACTGCGCCTGCTATTGCAGCCCCCACTGGTGTTGCCCAAGGTCGAGATGCCCCGACGGCGACGACGGGGCCCAACCGGCTATCCCGCGCCGACCTCGACCATGTTTACATCCTCCACCCACCAAGGGGGGATGCCGCCCATGTAGCGGGGTGTGTTGCGTCTGTGGAGGAATACATGGTTTATTCTAAGCACAAGAGCCGCGCACGCGAGTGGTGGGGCACAGTGGTCATCGGGGGTGGCCTGAACCCAGCGGGTGCGGGAGGAGGCGGGCAGGTCGCGGTGGTGGCGGACTGGAGGGGATGGTTGAGGGTTGAGCGGGCGGAGGTTCCGCCGTTTCGGGACATGGGCGTGGAAGACGCCATGTTGGATCTGGAGGAGAGACAGCGCGCAGTGGATGAGGCGGGGTGGGTAGCTTCGTCGCCGTGGGGGAGTATGGTGTTTGGGAGGTGATTTGGTCGAGGTCTACTCTGCATTGTTGTTGGGTGTATTGACCGCAATTCTGTCCAGAGATGGCCCGGGTCATGGCGTTCCGTGTTGTTGACACCAAGCCACGGCGTGCCGGGGTTTGGCGGCGCAACGCGGGCTCAACTGAGCCTAGTGAAGAGGTTCCAGCATTGTGTCTAGTGGCCATGTTGGCTTCGTTTTCTTTAGAGCATTTGGCAGGAGTTCTCTTGACCACATGCCACTTTGGAGGCATGCTTTCCAGTCATGCTATCCACGGACTGGTCGAGTGGCCTTTCTAGTGTAAATATCTCTCAGGACACATCAATCCCACCGCCTGCCTCCCGAGCCTACCTGGGCACCTACCTAGATCCTTCTTACAACAAGCAGCCTTGTTTGCACTTGACATGGCCCATATCAACCTACATAAACAGCTGTTCGATGACGCCTGCCTTCCGAGCCTACCTAGGTAAGTACCTACCTAGGTACCTATATATCGGGCGCAGTCATTGACTTGCCTCTACAACTACACATTCCACCCGTCAAATCCCACCAGATTTTACCAGATTCTACCAAAAGATGCTGTCATACACCCGTCAACTGTCCAGCAGCAGCTTTGCCGCCGCATTCGAGGCAGCCCGGAGCCAGATTACGTCCCAGGGAAGAGCCGACGACGAGATGGAAATCGCCGCATCACCCGTAGTCTCTTCATCAGAAAGCGACGGTACCGTCTCGCCGGACGAATCTACGCCTTCCGTCCCAACCGCCAATACCAATGTTGAAGACAGCTTCGCCTTCGCCTTTGAAATCGACGGGGTCCTCCTGCGTGGTGGCCGAGCAATAAAAGAAGCCGTTGAGGCTATGGAAGTGCTGAATGGTGATAACGAGTTTGGCATTAAAGCACCCTACATCTTTATCACCAACAGCTGCGGCATATTCGAGGCTGAACGCTGCCGCCATCTCTCCGAGCAGCTGGAGATTGATGTCTCGCCTGGCCAGTTTGTCTTTGCACAGACACCCATGGACGGGTTTGTTGAGCGTTACGAGACTGTGCTTGTCGTCGGTGGTGTTGCCAACATGGACCGCCATGAAGTGCTTGGAGACAGGTTTCGCAATATCATTACACCGTTTGACATACTTAGGGCCAGGGCAGGGGCCCCACCACCTCTATACTCCAGCTTACGCAGACTCCTCGCCGGGGGCGGCCAGCTCAGCGATGTTGTCATCGATGCCGTCTTCGTCCTTGGGGACAGCTACGACTGGGCCACGGACCTCCAAATGCTGCTCGAAATGGCCCACACCAGGCACGGCCAACTCGAAACACGCTCCGACACCCTTTCCGAAGGTCCACCCATCTACTTTAGTCGCAGCTCCATGCTGCCATCAGACGATGATGCCAGCAGCCCCCCGATCAGCATTGCCGCGCTGAGACACATGCTCGAGATACTCTACATTGAAGCCTCCCAGGGCCGCCAGCTGTCAACTTATATGCTTGGCGGGCCCCAGATCTCTACTTTGGAATTCGCTACGCGCCTCCTGTGTCAGTGGCGCGCCTTGCACAAACTCCACGGACATGCCGAAACCCAAGGCCAAACCTACGATGTTGGCCAAGACCTAGACCTAAACACAGACACCGACACAGCCACGTCGCCGCCCCCGCCTGAGACGGTCTACTTTGTCGGGAACACACCCGAGTCAGACATGCTTACGTCCAACATCATAGACAAGCAAGCGGAACAAACCGAATGGTACAGCATCCTCGTCACGAGGGGAGTCTACCAGCCGAATACAAATCCTCAGTTTCACCCGCGGGAAGTCGTTGATACGGTACTTGATGCAGTAAACTATGCCGTGCGCAGAGAGATGGCGAGACAGAAGCGACTACCACTAGATGAGCTATGAAGGCGATTGCGGAGGGGAGGACGCCGAATTTCGTGACCAGAGCGGGGTCGTTTTCTGAGCTGTGATTGTGCCTCTTTCCTCCTCCGCCTCTCCCTTTTGGGTCTCATCGCTTTGTAAAGAAGTAGGTACTAGGCATGCATGATGTCCACCGAGTAGAGCGGAGTAGAGAGTGTACTTGATACTTGATAGCGTTGTATTTATCCAAGGAGGAGACCAAAAAAGAAAGTCAACAAGGTTCACGCCGGCGTGCGCCACTCATGTTTGAGCATGTGAGATCATGTCCTCGAAATCACGTCCTTTTTTTCTTCTCGCAACACTTGAGCAATCACCACCACACTACATTGTTTCCTTTTCTTGTCAACCATCTTTCTCCTAAATGGAGTGAGAGAGAGGGAAAAAAAAAAAAAACGC
>Ga0247765_1000021_pt1 | contig 106088 bp, 109 predicted proteins | sample UWRJL106311C6_FD_179949 | JGI IMG/M metagenome (GOLD analysis project Ga0247765, IMG submission 179949) | Plant litter microbial communities from Arlington Agricultural Research Station in Wisconsin, United States - UWRJ-L106-311C-6 | ecosystem: Environmental > Terrestrial > Plant litter >... | reverse complement strand
CTGGAAATGCAATTTGTATGGGGTTTGCTATATAACTGGCATATCTGCAAAGCTTTCAAGTATAGGGGTAGTGGGTTGGAAAAATGCAAATGTGGGGTTGGGTCGATACTTTTGTCACCCCACTGTACGTTAAAGATCAGAGGGGACGGGATGCAGTTGGCTGACGGAAGGCTTGATGACGGAAAGATCATCGGCAACAGACGGAAAACCGGCCGGCTCTGGCAATGGAGGGACAGATGCTTTGCCGTCCGGCAAAGCCCCTCATTCCAGCTCCGTTCTCCGTACAGTGCTGTCACTGTGATGGTGACTACAATGAAACTCGCCCGATTCCCAGTCACATCGGACGGCTCTTCCGAGTCTTGCCTGACCGAGCTCGAGGCTTTTGAAGTCGTACAAAACCGAAGGCTTTCAGCAACACCGATTTCAGAGAAGCTGCAATGTGAGGCCACCATCCGCTTCTGAGACATGCAGGCTCCTGCGGAAGCGCTGCCGTGCTAATGCACCTTTGTCGAAAGCCGCTATTGGCTCCACGCCACTGTCGCTGGCATGGATACGTCCACGGCGAGAACCGACTGGCCCATGACCTGTCGATTCTCTGTGTAAATGTGCGAGTGTGTGCGTTTCTATGTGCTTCCACAATCCATATTTCTCTGCATGTCCTGCCCTTTGCTGCCGCCATGCGGTGCGAGCATGTGCGTGCGATACGTGGGAGTGTACTGGGCGGCAGCTTCTGTGGATGCGGTCGAGATGCCTCACTTGAGGGGACAAGCGAAATGACGGTGAGCGTGCAGGTGCTGCAGCGTCCCAGGCCGTGTCTACCCTCGACAGGACTGGTTGGTGGTGACTTTTGGTCTTCAGCAGCGCCTTTCATGATGAACAATAGACCGAGACGATCGGCATCCAAGGACCGCTGATTTGCCGTGACAAGCGGACAAGTAGACAACCTGAGCAAGCATCACGTAGACTGCTCTCCACAGCAACCCACAACCCGTCCAGGTTTTCCCAGGTTTCCGCTGTCAGAGACCCCCTGCCGGTGCTGGGCAGAACTGATACCACTGGGTTCCACCCGGGACCCCCAATTCAGTGGTTGTATTTTAATTTAGTCGTTGTCCACCCACCCAAACATTTGAAAGACCCTTTCTCTCCCTCCCTTTCCCGTCTCTCGATGGTTGCGACGGAAAGCAGCAGCCAGCGCGAGCGAAGAGAGAGCGTGTGCGCGTTGTTGCGAGATCGAGAGAGAGCGACCTAAGTGAGAGCGGGAAAGTCTCATCGCTTGCATTATCGTCAAAACCTCCACCCTCGGCTCCCCGCCCTCCATTCTTTCCACGCTCTCTCCTAGGCTTGCCTTGAAAGCGTGCATCTGTCTTCAGCACGTTGCACGGGCGCCTCCTCCGACGTGTGAGCGCACCGCCTTACATAACCTCCCTCACCCCTCCTGACTTGACCATTAGGTTTGGCCTAAACCTCTCGGTCGCCTGCTGGTGTCACTGGCACCGCTGGTGTGGACGGACCAGAGAGTTTGCCTTGGTAAGTGGAACCGTCTTTCGTTTTGTCGCCTTGTTTTGCTATCGTTCCCGTGGGCTCCCCGGACCGGATTCTGCAAAAGTCGCCAGTTGTGATGGTCCCAACTGCCCCGCCGAGCATTCCTAGCAGCTGTCTGGTGACTCGCTCGCCCGCCAAATCTGACTTAGCCTGGGTCTTACAACTGTTTTTTTGGGGTTTGCGCCATTGTTCAGCCCCGCGTGATCAGCTCCTCCCTCGCCCGCCCACCATCACAATCCGGCCACCTCGGGTAGCACTACAACCACTATCATCTGGGTTCACCTCGCCCCAATCCTCAGGTTTCTCCCGCCGCTAGCGGGCCCTTAGGAGTGGCTTCTCCTGTTCCGGGACGACAGACGGTTTCCGCCCGCACTCAAACGCTCGCGTTGCGATGACTTCGATTTGACGTACTTCTCGTCCCAGACAACAGGCGCCCTGAAACCCGTAGGACCACTCCAACCAGAGACAACGGACGGCAACTGGTAATCGAACGCCTCCGGCTCCGCCAATACATTGTAGCAGGCCCGTCAGACACCACCTTATTTTACGCGCCGCGACCTTGCCCAACGCCCCACCAAACGCACCCGACATTATAGCTTTTGGCAGCAGCACCTCGCCTCACCAGTCCCCTCCTTGTTTCCAACCTCGATACCGCGCATATAGCCGTTAGTTTCTCGTTACGCACCAATCGTTTTCTGGACTTCCGCCTGTCGCGGAACACCGAGGCTGGGGAGCTCACAAAGGGAACATTGCGCTGCGAGGGCAGTGTGAGGTGACAAGTCAACTAACAAATGACACCGCCCAGGCTGCTGTCCCACTCTCGCCACATAGTCCGCGTCTGGATCGGCGACGTGCCGCTCGTCCCGTTCTCCAGATAAACTCGAGAAAGCAGACGGGGTCGAAACCGTTGTTTCTCGACAACCGGACTTTCAACGCTCCTTTAGATCCTTGCAGTCTGATGCATCCCCATCATTGAAACAATGGATTCGGAAGACGGTGAGTTTTTCATCAAGGTAGGCATCCCGCCTCTCACTCAAGTCTCTCCGCTTGCGGATTACTCAGGCTGACCATCTCGACTTGAACAGCAACTTGCTACGTTTGTGCGTACGCACGAGAAGGCACTTGCGAACGCGCTGCAGTTTCGGAGACAAAATGTGCCTCGCCATGGGTCTTCACAGAGCGTCTCATCGGTCACGCCGTTGGTTGTGCCTTCCTCGCCGACTGTGCCTGAGCGGCCCTCGACCTCCGCGTCGACGTCGAGTACGCTTGCGGCCGCCCTCTCGCTTGGAAGTTTGAGTTTTACATCGCATAGCGTCAAGTCCGCAAAATTGGCCCTCACCCCTCACCATTTGTTCTACTTGCTCTCCCGTTTCGAAGAGCTAGGCATCCCCGTCGGGCCCATGAAGGTTCGCCTCGAGAACTTACATGACAGCACAACTTCGGCCAATTATGTCTCCTTTCTCGGCCAGTCGCAGCGCTCCAAGAGCCGCGGCTCCGACGTTGGCTCGATCCGCTCCGTGTCGAGCATCCGAAGCGTCATGTCAGGCATGTCGGCTCTCTGGGCCAGTTTTGGCATTGGTTCTGGTATTTCGGCTGCTAGGACCGAGAGGCAAAAGGCCGCGATCCAAGCTGACCTAAAGTATCTTTACTCAGCCTTCACCAAGATTCCGTGTCTTAGACTGGCTCCCGATTGGCGTGCGCGGCTGATTCGAGGTTATGAGGAGTTCCCTTTTGACTCGGCCGTGCCTCTTTATGTCTTCAAGAACGTCCAGGCCCTAGAGGTGAGCGACATCGATTTCAGGCAGTTCTTCGGTTGGGATAGGCTCGCAGACCAGCTGCGCTCTCTCACCCTCAAGCGCGCCAGCATTGATGACCCTGCAGATATCTTGATTGATATTGTGCTGGATGATATGGATAAGCGCCGCCGTCGCACTTCCAAGTCCCAAGGATCTCCAACCACCCCGTGGGCCGCGGCGGCCAGTCCCAGAAGGAGCCCTACTGTCTCGCACGCAGAATTGCACAAAACTACCTCTGCTCCGGCATCTCCTGAGACCCGGAAGTCGACCACAGACCTGCCAGTTGGTTCGCTGAATAGCGAACTGGGGACGGATCAGGATGGGTCCAATCCTGTGGATAGCAGGCGGCCGTCAATGGTCAGGGCCGACAGTGATGAGCCAGCCAAATCACCCGCTAAGGAATCCCGGCCACGGAGTCACTCCCCACGGCGCCCCTCGAGCTCCAGGAATGGATCGGCCAATATGCGTGGCTCGTACAAGATTCGCCGCTCGGGCTCCGGTAGCTCACACTCCAGTCTTTCGGACTCCTGGCACAATGCCCGTGGAAGCTCCTCTAACCTGTTGGCTATGGGCATTCTTCCAGCTTCCAAGTGGCGCTTTCTCAAACATCTCAGCCTGGCGGATAATTCCTTGACGTCTATACCCGCCTCGAGTCTTGCGCCGCTTTCCAATACCCTCCATTCCTTGGATCTCTCGTCCAACCTGTTCACTCAAATCCCTGACAGTTTGACCAACCTCACGGCCTTGCGGGCATTAAACCTCGCTTCTTGCATGATAGACTCTCTGCATTCCCTGACCCGCAACCCCCTCCCTGCCATTACAGCTCTCAATCTCAGGGGCAACAGGTTGCAGTCCATTGCTGGCATTGAAAAGCTCTACCCATTGGAGAGACTCGATCTGCGGGATAATCGCCTGACAGACCCCACAGAGCTGGCACGACTTACGGGTATCCCTGAGATTCGTGAAATCTATGTCGAAGGCAATCCTTTCACGCGTACTCATCGCGACTACCGGATCACGATCTTCAATCTCTTCCGAAAAACTCCGGGCTACACAGAAGACATCACGATCGATGCCACAGGGCCAACCTACTCAGAGAAGCGGTACTTGGTGGAACGAGAAGTCGTGCCACCACCTGTTCCTGTGATCAAGCCTCCACCACAGGAAACACCGGCTATCGATGTCAGCAAGCCAGCCATCATCTACGATACTCCGCCCAAGGAGCCCGCTGTCCTCCGAAAGGAGCGACCCAGCCCCAAGACCGCATCCAGCGAGATTAACACCAGCTCGACGCGGCGGCGGCGCGCGCCTAAGCGGCGAATCGTTGATCTGGCTACTAATGATAACCCGACCCCTCATCCGCAACCGGTTGATCGCTACACCACATTGAATACTGGGGCAACCGGACTCGGCATTGACAATAACTACCGCACCTCGCAACCCCCCGAATCACCACCGGTGCCTTCGAGGTCCCTGGCCGAAAGCCCGATGCCCCTTATCCAAGCATCAGCGGATGTGCCACGTATCGACACCAACGTAATGCCCCAGCTCCCACCCCTCTACGCATCGCATGGTAGCCCTCCCTCCAACACAGTCTGGAATGAAAATCCGGAATGGGATGTCAGTGGCGAGTTATATCGCCGCAAGATCGAGGCGCTTCGTGACAAAGTCGGCAATAATTATCTAAGTGTTCTCAGGGAAGAAGGGTGGGATCCTTCCTCCCGACCACCGGATTACCACGAGGGAGACTTTAGTGCAACGTCTCCCATCCATACGAACCCCACTCCTCCTCCTCGAGCTGCGAGTGTGCAGGCGATCCACAGTGGTCGCACACTTGGTTGAATCTTTGATGATACCCCAGCTTTCGAGGATATTTGTCTTCGGAGTATCTGTAGGCTACGACTTGAAGACATTGGATTACCCATCTCTCAATGCTGGTGTTGCAGCTGTTTTGTGGTTGGGGATTTTTGGTTTGGTTTTTATTCGTGTATTGATTTGCGACATCACAGGGGCATAGCGTAACGGCGTTTTTTTTGGGCTGGATCCAGGTTTGGCGTTTGGGGGGACACGGGGGGGTTATACTCTTTAATTCTTAGCGACCAGTCACACTGGACGCGCGTCCGTCGCCTCTCGTCTGACGGGGTCTGTAGGACCACCAAATCAAAACCAAGCAATACCCTGCCTGAGATGGGGCTCTACATGTTTTCTCGCTGTTCATGGGATGTGTTTCGTGTTGTGTCAGGTGTTGCAAGTTCAAGTTGATCAAGCTGTACTCTGCAGTGATTCTATTAAAACTTTACATTTAGAGAAGGCTGGGTGCATAGCATCGCGCAGCCAACAGTGAGGCACTGGAGACGCAGTTCCTTTGTCTTCTTCGTCCAGCGGATCTCGTGACGGATCAAGGAAACAGTGAAGAGAAAAACCAAGATACCGTGTAGGTATGATAAGTGGATGTTGTGATTCTTGGTATTGTGAGTGACAATGGTTTGTCAGATAGGCACCTTACGTAGATTCCTTACATTTCCTTCGCCAAATACAAACATCCTGGGGGCTGTTGCTTGCTAGCAACTTCTGTTTCTGGATCGTCCTGTCCATTGAGGCCATCCCGCATCGAAAGATGGCACACCCCCGCGCTGTTCCCGCTACGGTTTTCTTTGCTGCATGCACCTCTGCCCAACGATGTATGCATGACATGACACTTTTTTTAAGGTCGGAGAGGAGGGGGTGGGCGAGGGGGATTGAGAGTTATGTCGTCATGTCGAATGGCATAGATGTATTCTGATCCGTCGAAATGATGATTGGTGGTTTGTTGGGTCGGCCGCCAGCGCGCTGCGACCAGTGCAATGATCAAGTTTGCTGATCGAGTGAGGTCAACTGTCAAGTTTGATGATCTGCAAGCTACCATGTAGTATAGACTCCGGACAATGAGGGCGCCTAGAAAATAAAAACATCCGGCAGTGTAAATTTGCTTCTCAACTTAACATCTTGGTCAGGTAGCGATGCTCTCGTTATGTTTTCAAAAGGTTCTTCCTACCTAACACTATCAAGCGTGTAAGATATCAGACAAAAGTGTCCCGGATTCAAGTACGTAGCTAGTCGTTGCCACGGCAGGCTTCGACGTCACAAGTGGAAGCTCGACTTCCACTAGACTGCCGCTCTATCAACAATGAAATAGATAGCAACGGCTAGCTGGTTTAATTTTTGTGAGTTTCCCTCTTAGGCCAGTCGACTGAGATATTGGTTTTAACGCTCGGTCCGCGGTTGGTTTGCCGTGGAGTGTCCTCAGATGAGCAGCGAGTTTATTGGGAGGCACTTTATCGAGCGGCAGAACCCCAATACTATTGACCTGGACGTAGGGAAGCAACTCACTCTCCCGCCAACTATCTAGCATTGCACTGCGATGCTAACTAGCCCCGTACTAGTAACGCGCTCAACTTCCTTAGCTTCGTTATGGGAGAACTTCCATAAGTGAGGTGATCAATGGTAGAGGGGGCTGGTCAGATCCCAGGATGCTGAGATCGACGTAAGGATTGCCTGAAGTCTGACCTTACGGAGCTCGATTTGGAGCAATAGGACACTGGGCGACGGACAAACTTATTTCTTCAAGGAGGGAGTGTGCGTTGTCAGGGTACCTGTCGCGAGATGGATGCTAGTGGGTAAAGATTCACTCCCCAGATTTATTAGTACCAGAGTCGATCCCAGAGCCATTCATGTCTGTTGATTATGTGGTGCCGATTGCAATTGCTCGGGAAGATGACAAGTCGCATTGCAGCGGGATATCGCTCTCGAGATCGCGCCGTTGCATTGTCGTGGCCCAAGAAATGAGTTCCCAGGAATTAATACTGACCAGCCCGAGGATTGAGGATTGAGGATTGCGTATCAGGGTAGAACTTTCCACCCTCGAGGTTCCTTGTCTAAGTCATTGTCCTCAAAGATGCGTCAGATTTTGTCTTGCCCTCTGAGGTTGCAGGATCTGGGTTAAGAATGGGACCCGACATTGGGGGCGGAACTGAAGAAACAGCATGGTCATCACTGGGGAGGTCAGGGGAGCACAAACCGGCCCTGCTTTGCTTCCGAATTGGGTGGCTCAACCCAAGTCATTGGACAATTCGATAGGGCGGGAAGACGCGTGGAGAGGAGTCCAACAAGTGATGTAATGCTATGACAAGGGGGTACGTGGCGCAACGGAACGAGGGGAGTTTCCCGCCCGCCTGGGAGAGAGCTGTGAATGCGCTCGAGTGCTGATTGGCTCTGAGCGAGCCTGGAAAACACACCTTGCGACCACCCACGCGGCCGCATCTTGGCTGCCTTAGGTTTGACTGCTACCTTTCCCACTTTGCCTCAATCAATCATAGAACCAGACCGCAATGGATGTAGCGCTGGAGGTCTTGGCTGCCCTGGACTGCGAAAGGTGCCAGCTCGCCATGGAGAAATCGTAATAAACGAACTCGAGAAGAGGTGGGGAGCCTGAGGAGTTGAGAAATCTAGCAAATCTCGACCGGGTAGTTCCGAACGTTGCGGGCCAGTCTAGGCTAAGGCTGTTGCAGGGGAGGCGATCTCCATTGCGTTCAGCCGAAGCCCGAAGACGCTCGGGTACCTTAGGGCTGAAGGGTCTTGGACAAGTCAATGGCAAGTCGCATTGAATTTGCCCTTCAGCTTGGGCTTCTCAGAGCAGCCACTGGGCGGCAGGTCAACCCAGGAAAACAAAAGCAGCCCGTCTCTGCTGCTATTGGCCATATGTCAAGATCAAAGAGGTTCGAGTCGAGTGGTCGGCACGTGGGCGGGCGATTGGAACTTTGGGAAGTGAATCAAGAGCTTGAGAGCTTCGAGGACAGTCCATCTCCATTGTGCGGAGCTGCTGCAGTCTAGCGCCAAGTGAGGGGCTTGAAGGAACATCTTCAGATGGAGATCTGCCCAAAACAGATTCCATTTTCACATTAAATTTCCGAACCTGACATCAAAACCACCCCTGTGGCCTCCAATTGCGCCATCGATGGCAAATTGCGAGAACGAGCGGGTGTTCCTGATCGTGATCCACTTGGAGCTGTCAGTTGAGCGTTGGGGAGGGGCGGGCAGCAGGGATCCCTGATTGGGCAAAGCGTGTGGGGCATCCTCGACGAATCACACACGACGACCCAGCCAGCCGCGACGCATTTCAGAACGTCACGTCGTCAAAAGCACGACAACTCTCTGATTTCGGCGCTCACTATCAACCCTTCGCCAGGCCGCTGGCTCTCGGTCGCGTCACTAACGGCGCATTTGCAGGACCGCGACAAATGTGCGAGCTTTGTTGGTGCCGGCCCCCAGTGATCCCGCATCCAGGAGCTGCGACACGGTAATTCGTTTTCGATTTCCAAGCAAATCGCAACACCTTCACACCTCGTCCGCCACCACGGCCCCAACACCTTCCCACGACGCGCATCGCCCTTTGGCATCGCTGTGCCCATCTCCATCAATGGCACCCACTCCCACAACTCCCAGGCGCAATGCTCGAGGGCGCCCTCGCGGGCGACCCAAGGGCTCCACTTCAACGGGCGCGTCTCGTGTCAGGAAGGTCGCCACCGACGCCGCTGCCTCGGAGCCTCCTCCCAAGAAACGACGATATATCCCCGGTGGCCCAGGTGGTGGCGGCCGATTCGTCGACGAAGACGGTGTCGAGATCCCGACTGAACGCTCTGAAACTGCTGTCTCACGCGCTAGGGCCGCTACCTCGACCACCGCCAACCCCTCCCCTTCTGTCTTTCCCCGCAGGGAGCGCAGCACGCGCATCCGCACTGCCGTGAACCGCGATGAACTCGACGAGATGCAATACAGCTCTGCCGCAGCAGTTGCCGCTGCTGTGGTCCAGAGTGAGGGATACAAGCCCAGAGAAGAGCGCGGATGGGAAGAGTTTCACCCAAACCTGGACATTGAAGCGACATTCATGGTCTTCCAGGCTGACGATGTCGACGGGACTACCAAATCGGTACCCCCAACCCCAACCCCTGCCGCTAACCCAGGACCAAGCACACCGCTGAATGGTGCAAGCACTCCGACCAGGGATGGACACCTCACCCTACCGACTGCCGGGACAGTCACGCCGAACGGGCCAGGAAAGCCGCTGCTGCTTCTGGGGCCATTGACTGATACGCCTAGTAGACGTAGGGTCGGAAGGCCATCTCGAGACTCCGCGTCGCTATATGCTTCACGCTCTGATTTTGGCCTGGCGCCCAAAATCCCCAAAGTCCTTCCCATCCAGAATCAGACCCCGAAGGAACGTTTGGACCTCAAGAATCCCTCGTGTCGCCAGACAAACCGGGTTGCCCTGTTTGAGAGCAAGACGTTTGGTCAGGCTCGCTACGTGGACAAGTCCATGATGAATGTTGGTTACCAAGAGAGTGACAACTTCATTCGACCTGACCGTAAGCTTATCAAGTCCGTGGATGCCAATGTTGAGGAGGATCTTGAGCAGTCGGCCGCAGCAAAGGCCGACAGTGACGCTGTCCAGCACACAGCCGGCGTCGTCGGCAGGGTCGAATACGATATGGATGAACAGGATGACATGTGGTTGGAGAACCTCAACGCTCAGCGAAGAGCCGGTGATCTTGATCCGATAACACGAGAGATCTTCGAAATAACAATAACAAAGATCGAGAAGGAATGGCACGCCCTCGAGAAGAGGATACCCAAGCCAAATCCTAAGCCCCCCCAAACTCACAGACCTCGCTCTAGCTCTGCTGTGGCAGTAAATGGTGAACCTCAAGTTGGCGAGGAGCAAGATAGCAAGTGCGCTATTTGCGACGACGGCGATTGCGAGAACACGAATGCCATCGTCTTCTGTGATGGCTGCGACCTTGCTGTCCATCAGGAGTGCTATGGCGTTCCTTTTATTCCCGAAGGACAGTGGCTGTGTCGGAAGTGTCAACTTATTGGACGTGGCATGCCAGTAAGTGCATAAACGCTCTCGCTCAAAGGCTCAATGCTTCAAAGACGCTGTTGCGCTAACATAGATTTGCAGACATGCATATTCTGCCCCAATACTGATGGTGCCTTCAAGCAAACCAACTCATCCAAATGGGCTCATTTGCTTTGCGCCATGTGGATTCCCGAAGTGTCGCTTGGAAATCACACCTTCATGGAACCCGTCATGGAGGTCGAGAAGGTGCCAAAGACGAGGTGGAAGCTATCTTGCTACATCTGCAACCAACGCATGGGAGCCTGTATCCAATGCTCTAACAAAAGCTGCTACCAGGCATTCCATGTTACGTGCGCCCGGAGATGCCGCCTGTTTCTGAAGATGAAGAACAGCCAGGGTGCCCTGGCCGTTTTGGACGGTTCCCTCCCCTTAAAGGCCTTTTGCGACAAGCACTGCCCGCAGGACTACGCAAAGGAGAATGGCGTCGGCCAGGCAACAAGGGCTGCAAAGCGTTTTTACAAGCGCACTATGAAGGGTCGCATTTGGGCTGACAGCCAGGCTTCAGCTATCCAGCTCGCGGCCACTCACCGTCACGCCATCACTGAGCACCCACCAGACGAATCGCAGATGACGGGGGCTAAGGTCTCGGCCGTCCTCGGTGATAAGAAGAAGGGACAGCCAGGGAAGCCCATCTGGAAACTACCATCGGGTGCCCCGATTATCCCCCAAGCGGTATACGACCAGGTTGAGAGTTCGCTTCAACGCTTCTCAATCCGGAAACGGAAGGAGTTCGTCGCCGACGCATGTCGATACTGGACCCTGAAGCGCGAATCCCGACGTGGGGCTGCATTGCTCAAGCGCTTACAGTTACAAATGGAGACATTCTCGTCAATGGAGCTCACACGCCGCAACTTTGCTGCCATGGGTCCTTCGGGCAAGGCTCGGCTTTTGCGGAGAATCGAATTCGCAAGAAATCTCCTCAAAGACCTTACACAGTTGAAATCCCTCACCGACGAGGTCGTCCAACGAGAGGTCAACAAACTCGAAGGCGCTGAGATGGAATATGACTTTGTCGATAGCTGTTACTTCCCTGTCTACAAGTTGCTCGTGCCGGTCTTGGAGAAGGCGTTTCTGTAAGTGATTCCATGGTTTGAACAGTGACACAACCCTAACAAAGATGTACAGGCTCGATAAGAACGTGTTTAAGAAAGGCTTTGCAGCACTACAAAACAAGCTTGAAGAACGTTTCTACACGACAACCCTCAGGTTTACGCATGATCTATGTCAGGCCGTGAATGTTGGCATCAACACGCCCATAAACGCAGCATCTGCCGACGAGCAAAAGGCCGACGCGGTAGACGCTTCGCCCGCTAAGCAAAACATTTACTGGGATGTGAGGGAACGGAGGCGACTTGGTAAACGAATACTGAAGACAATCCAGCCGCAACTGGAAGCTGCTCTCAAAGCCGAGGCTGATATTTGCGGACGGCCCTTGGATGCCTTGCTCAAAGAACTGGAGGGCATGCTTGAGGCAAGTCTCGAGATCAAACAGCCAACCATCACCGTATCCCAGGAGGAAACGGCACTGGCGAGAGAGACTCGAGATGTTGAGATGACAGACGCACCAGAAGAGGCTCAGATCATTGTGGCAGACCAGAGCGACAATGAAGCTGATGCTGATGTGGATGGCGTCGGGAGGGTAGAAAATGATGCCAATGACGAGGGCGACCGCGGGGATCCAATGGAGACGGATTCATCGGCGCCCGTTGGCAACATTGAGGTCAACACCAGCGACCATGAGGAAGGCACTTCTAGACCCAACGGCATCATCTCGTTTGACGGCTCGGCGGCAAGCGAACAACCACCACATGCTGTTCAAGAACAAAGAGGCAGCCCTACAAACAAGCCCGCCAATGGCTTCAGTAAGGTTGATTCTGGTTCACCGCCTTCTTTATCCGGCTTCGGACCAGCTTCTCTGCAGCCACCACGACCGTCGGATCCCCTCACACCTCCCCAGTCCAACGGAAGCTTCGGGCGTGATCCGGCAAACGTGCTGTGTGAAGGCGGTGTGCCATGGTATCTTCAAGGTTTTGAGGTTCAAGGCACCTCGGCGGTAGAGGAGCAATGGACGGGACGTGACGCCGTGCGCAGCCTTAGCGAAGAACTGACAGATATGGATGACGATGCGCTCAAGGACCTAGAATTTGACGTTGACGATGATACCATTACGGCATCGCCAGTCAATACTGAAGGAGACGGCAATGGCAACGGCAACAAGGCGAGGAGAAAAGAGCGGGCCAATCCGGCCAAGTTTAGGAAAGGGGTACGGTCTTCGACCAGGAGACGCTGACTTTTGGCCTCCTGTCTGTAGAGTGTGAGATTTGTTTTGCGTTGGCCAAGGCGTGTGGTTCGGAAAGCAGGAACTGGGTGGCGTTTTATAGGAACGGGCATGCCTGCGTAGTTCTTGTTTGTATTTCTTGCCTGGCATTTTCTCTTCGTTTTCTGTTTTCACTGGTGCTACTGCGCTTCATTGGCAATCTGTCGGGACTCACCGTCCCGGTTTCGTTTTTCCCTTCCTCCCAGGCCAGTGGCAGATTGCTACTTATGGCAAAGGACAGATGTGTAGTAGGACTGATAGATGGACCGACGGATTGATGGATGGATAACCTGGCCGGCAGAGAAAAGAGTGTGAGTGAGGAGGCATGAAGAGAACGATTAAATTTCCCCTTTTTGGCCCGCGTACCTGCATGCTTATACCAAGCACCTTCCTCGTCTTGTCCTCACGAAACACTTTAGTGAGTCATTCACTACTGTGCTGTGCTGTGCTCTGCTTGAAACATATCTAGCATTGGCCGTTTTCCTTCTCTGTACCCCGTTCTGTCCTTGTTGACATTCTTCGGGGCTCGCTGCCTGTCTAACCAATATACCCCGGGGCGTTTTTTTTAAAAAAAAATAAAAACAATGTACTATGTGGGTTAGATACGAGAGGCGGGTTTGCGAGTTGTTTCACACTGGGTTGCGCTATTTCATTGCTCACTGTGATTCTTGCGCGTGTTGGGATTGAGACCCAACGATGTAGTGAGGTGTGCTGTGCTGAGGCAGGCCATTGGCGTGTAATAGATAATTCCATATGTTCGTATTTCTATAATCCTGCCGGGGGAATTCAATAACTACCCCCGACTAAAAGGTGAAGTCCAAGCATTGGTTCTGAGATGCATAGATCAGATAGTACTTTCCCAAGGTCGTACTATTGTTCAGATTATTTCCTATCCATCAAACACTCCCCAAGGATTAACTCTGTTGGATATCTACCTCTCTCCTTATCCGTACATCATATACGTCCATGTCTATCAAAGATAGCGGCTACTTAGGAGGTCCTCTTCATGCACATGACACACTCCTCATTCCGCCGTCAGTACCATGCTGTCATATATGCAAACTAACACTCCAGCTTCAGCTCCACAGCCAGCCGACGGCGCAGGATATACGAGAAGTAAAAAGCCGCAAGGCTTTGCACCGCTTGCAAGCCACTCCCGCCGCCGTGAGTCCCTAGGGTTGGTTGGTGTTTCAAACACGGCCCACACAATCCGTCATGGCTATTGTTGTCAATGGGTAAGATCGGCAAAGGGTTTACCAGTTCCCCGCGCTTTCTCGGTTCTCGCTGTGGGCCATAGGTGGTCCCGGCAATGAAGATGACGGCGGATTGCTGCATTTCGGTGGAGTCGACGGTTGAGGGTGGTATTGCTGAATTTGCTGTTTGATGAGAACATCATGTGATCTCGGGGCGGGGTTGACAACTATCATTGGCAATAGCAAAGTAGGCTACTCGTGCACGATGACAGCATTGATAGATTGGTAGCTAGACAAGGGAAGGAGGGGCAGCCCGCTTTGTGGTCACGAAAAACCGCAAAGGGCGGGTTTCTTGGCGATTTGCGACCCGTTGTGCTACATTGCTGTCTTTAAGTTTTGAACTTCTCGACTCCGACAGTCTATCTACTAGGCTCCCCATCCGAGGCCAATGCTACGGATAGGGGGGAGTGATGGTGGGTTGAACAAGGTGGGTGAGCCATGACCTCTGATTCGCCAGCACTAACGAGCACTCCCATCCAGCTTCGGGTTGTGATCATGTTTGCCCAGCTGCCCACCCCTCCTCCCTTCCCGCTCCGGGGGCCAGGACGAAGTTTTGAAACCTGGTATTGCTGGCGCGAATAGCTGTCAATTCAGATAACTGCGCCCGCAGCGTCACATGAGGGTCCCAATCCCATCGGATGTCGACAGCCCTCCACCCTCACAACGGCAGTGCGGTACGTAACGCCATGTAATTTTGTCGATAACGGCTGTTGCCACCACCGACCCCTCACCGCCGCTCGGTAGAGTCAGATGGGCCATTGTGCCATCGCAAACCAAGGAGTCGGGTGCGCCGATGAATTCCTCTTGCCCCATCAGACTGTGACAGTGAAACCCATTAAGTTTTAATTTCGCTTTGTGCTTTGTGAACGATGCTTCGGTTGCAATGTTGCCGTCGCTTGCTTGTCGGGCATTCATTGCAGGTGTTTGCTCTACGAAACACCCTCACGCCCTCAAATATCGAACCAGGTGGGGGAGGGGCAAGGCGTCACAGCGTGAATGGGTCATTTTCAGAAGCCAGGATGCTCAAAGTCAACCAGATGCTTGGGATGTGCACCGCCTTGGAGGCTGATTGGTCAGCCCCATCCTCTACCGAAGTTCACCGTAGCAAATCATAGGACACCCCACTCACCTTCGACTAGCCGCGAGCTCAACCAAGCGGCAAAGCAGCCCGAGGCCGCTTCCGTGGCCACATCGATGCCCCCCCCCTCCTCCTTCATCCCCGATGTGTGTGTCGGCGCCCAGGTTACCGTGGGTGTCTGTGAACTGGAAGTTTGGTATGGGGGCTATCGCTGAGCTTAATTAGTAGTGGTTCCTGGACAGGTTGTCCCTCTGGTACTCCTCTTGCTTCCACGATGCCGTGGGCCAGGGGTTGAGCCCCTGGTTCAGGGGCGATGTAATGCGTGAATTCGAAAGAAAAAAAAGCCGTATTGAAGTGCACTGCTCTTCAGGAGCGAGTTGCTTCACCTGGACTGGCGGGACACCCCGCGGCGGACGCTCAACATCGCTAATTCCTAGATTCAGGCACTCAGGTACGCCGCAAGCGTCGTTGGTCGTCAGAGTCGCAACGGATTGGTAATGCAGCCCAAAAAAGTTTGCCTCTCTTGGCCTGCGCTAGGAGAGGGGAAAAGAAAAGAGAGAGACGTTCGGCCTTGGATGTGCTGACGACAGCAGAAGACGCCTGTCCGCTGGAGCCCGCCGCGAGATCTGGGCTGGAATGCAAACGACTGCCGCAGGTAACACGGACCGCGACTGCGCGCGGAAACCTGTCACGAGAGCAACTGGCAGGCCTACATATTCACTGGAAATTATAAAAATACGATTGGGAAATCCAGCGCATCCGGCGAGCTTGAGGCAAAGTCGTTGGCAATCACATAGGTTTCTGCTATGGTTTGTTTGGAGTACCTATGCTGCCGTGGGGTAGGAGCGACAAGTCGTCGAGGTGGAGAGTCGAATCCACATCCAAAACTGGATCGCGACAAGACTTGCGCCAACCAATCCCAGGCGTCGTTCATCCAGATGGTCCTTAACAGCCGCATGCGCCATTCTGCTGGCCTGGTGTTAGTATTACTTCCCGTGTGCGTGGTGACCAACGCTTCTCCCCCCCCTTCCTTGTGCTCCCTGAAGTGTGCGCGAAGGCCCCATGCTTTAGTCGCAGTGCTTGACCCGCTCGCCGTGCTCCTCCTCCAAAGTCTCAAACACCTACCACCACCGACTTCGATTTTTTCCGACCCTTCTATCCCCCAAACCCTCCAAAGGCGATTTCTCCTGTCGACCAAGACACAGAACATCCCAACCACCACCCTAAAGGCGACAAAAGCCCTTTCAAAGGCATCCACCCCACATCTGTCCTGTCTCGTCCAAATTGAGACAATACCCTGCGAATTCCCGACGACGAAAAGCCCATTTGCGTAGCTGCCCGTTGTTTTTTTTCCCCGACCGTGGCAGCCTTCCCAAACGCGCACCACGACGCACCACCTTCTCTTCCCTGACCACTGGCGACTGGCTCCTGCCTCCTGAACCCTAACGGAATTATCGTTCTCGCGACGGTTCTTTTTTTGGACGGCATCTTTGCTCACACATCCCCGCGCCACGTACATCACAAAGCGATCGCGCGTGCCTCTAGCACCAGGATTGCCTGCGCTCCCTGGGACCGTCAGCAACTCCACCAAACCCCGGCGACGATAACCTTCTCCCCCATCCGCCGAGATCCGAGAAGATTTTCTTCTGGATCGCTGCCCAGAAAACTAAAATATAAGCCCGGACACTCTAGCAAAATACTTTGACGCAGACGGGGTTCCTTTCCCCCCACCTTTCCCTTCCCCCTCTACACAGCCACTCGTTGCTGGGATCACTTCTGAGAAAAGTAAGTCGGCGACCATCGCTCCTTTCTGTGCGCTCGCCAATTCCAGCAACAACTACAGTACATCGCTACCGACATCCACCGACCCTGAAACACATTTAGCAAACATCTTGCTAACTTTTCATCCTTTACAATTAGCTATTCAGGAGTGCATCGTACCCCCTGCTCCCTAGGCGATCCCCCATCACAGGTACCTTCTGATCGGTCGGGATCTGTCGGTCATTACCGAGACTCCGTAGCCCGTGTGCGCCACCGATTTGGCTGGCGAGGACCTTACAATGGCGGACCAACATGAAGTCGATCTCGACTCGATAATTGACCGTCTCCTGGAAGTGCGGGGCAGCCGGCCTGGCAAGCAGGTTCAACTGCTCGAGGCCGAGATCCGTTACCTCTGCACTAAGGCACGCGAGATATTCATCTCGCAGCCCATCCTGCTTGAACTCGAAGCGCCCATCAAGGTAAGTTTTTCATCAGGATATGTGTCCCATTTTCTCGGCTAACAATGCCCTTAGATTTGCGGAGATATCCACGGCCAGTACTACGATCTCCTCCGACTCTTCGAATACGGAGGCTTCCCGCCCGAGGCCAACTACCTCTTCTTGGGCGATTATGTCGACCGTGGCAAGCAGTCGCTTGAGACCATCTGCCTCCTCTTGGCCTACAAGATCAAGTATCCGGAAAACTTCTTCATCTTGAGAGGAAACCACGAATGTGCCTCGATCAACCGCATCTACGGCTTTTACGACGAGTGCAAGCGCCGGTACAACATTAAGCTGTGGAAGACGTTCACGGACTGCTTCAACTGCCTTCCGATTGCGGCCATCATTGACGAGAAGATCTTTACGATGCACGGCGGCCTCAGTCCCGATCTGAATTCCATGGAACAGATTCGCCGAGTCATGCGTCCTACTGATGTATGTTGCGCCCCGTTGTCTCCCTTGCCTCCCACGTCAGAAGCGCAGGCCTCTCTGCCTGGACCCAGACATTGACACAGAGTGCCACCAGATCCCCGATTGCGGATTGCTCTGCGATCTTCTGTGGTCCGACCCCGATAAGGATATCACTGGATGGAGTGAGAATGACCGTGGTGTTTCGTTCACATTCGGCCCAGATGTAGTATCGCGCTTCCTGCAAAAACACGACATGGACCTTATCTGCCGCGCCCATCAGGTCGTCGAGGATGGATACGAATTTTTCTCGAAGCGTCAGCTGGTAACTCTGTTCAGCGCCCCGAACTATTGCGGCGAGTTCGACAATGCCGGCGCCATGATGAGTGTAGACGAGAGTCTACTCTGCTCGTTCCAGGTTGGTGTCCTTGTTTTACATTTGTCTACGAACGCCAAGGCTGACTGGTTCTGCTCTAGATCCTCAAACCAGCAGAGAAGAAACAAAAGTACGTTCCCGGCCTAGGAGGCAGTAAAAGACCCATCACTCCTCCTAGGAACAAGTCAAAGACCTAAGTAGTGTTTATACGAACATCCCTCGTCTTCTAGGTTCGGCCGTCGATAAATCAGGCTCTCCCGACGAAGCCGGCGGACGACGAGATTTGCCCATATGTCGGTTTACTACAGCTTCCGCGTTCTTGATCGGCTAGGGCTCCTCGCCGTCGTCCACGCCAAGTTCCGACACCACCACATGTTATACCGGACCGCCTCGAGTCGTTGCTAAGCGAGAACCATGTCTGTCTATTAATCTGCCAAGGAAAACAATGAAATAAAAATTGCGTAGGGAGGGACTTCAGTTTTGGAGGGATGAATTACGAGTCTCCTTGTCGATCCCAAGAGCGAGGAAGTAAGGTATAGATAAGCAGTGGTGCCCGGGGATGTTAGTGCGCTCCTTTTGGAAGCAAACGGCTTTTCTCTCACCACGCTGTTCCCGCCCGTACAAGTGGTCTTGTCCCACAATTATTGCCATTCGGGCTGTACGGCCGTACAGCTCCCAGTACTCCAGCCCCTTTTTCTACTAATAATTGGCCCACCTCAGTCTCACCAGATTCCGTCAGCATGAAGTCGCAACATTGGGTACGAGAGCTCCGTTCGTCAAGTTAGGTATTTCATTGGTGTAACCGGATGGGGGAATGGACGGCAGAACAGATAGCATCAGGGGTGGGACATCGGAGTCGAATCATGGGGGTGGGTTCTGGGGCGCTTGAGGAGAGCGCTTGCCATCATCGAATTCCATGTTCTTTGTTCCACTGGCGAGCAGAGCAGCACGAGTAAAGAGAGTTTCACATTGTATGATCACTGAGATATTTTCTCCCTTTTTTCTTATCCTTCAGTCATGAAGTTGAGTGTTGGCTTTATTTATGATCATGGATGTGTCTCTGTTTTAGTACTATTCGTGACGGTCTCCCTTGTCTTCCTTGCTACCCTAGCTATACTTCTTTTTTTCTCATTTCGTGGTTCATTCGCTTGCTTTTTTATCCTCTGCTGTTGTTGACGTGTGAACATTTCCTTCCCTGTCAAGTCTGTATGTGTGAGTTGGGGTGATGGGCATGTTATTTGGGAGAAGGGGCAGATGATAATATCCCACATCTGGTCCTGTTTGCAGGAGTGCAAGATTTGAAAACCATACGCACTCGGGTGGGTTGTCTGATGGTGTGCCCATTGCCAACATCTGAGCAAGCACTGGGTCCAGCCAAGATTGAGAACTGGGGATCAAGCATGCTTCATCCATTTCATATGGTGATACTCGGTGCACAGATAAACACAGCCATTCCCCTACCAGTACTTTTTCACTCACAATCCTCACACTTACCCGCCTCAGCACTGCAGCTTCGACCCCGATGACTTTCTGTTACCTTTAGTGTAGTCTTAGTTGTTTCCTTTGCCAGGGCGCTAGAACTGGCAGCATCCCCTTGCGTCTCATCCTGGTCCTGGCCATTACTCTGTCCGTAATTCCGATCAACATGGCCTAGATTCCGGCCCGGCTCAATAACGTCTCGAACTCGCCGTTTTAGTTCCTGGTGATAGTGTTATTATCATTGGTCGTTGCCATGAGCCGCATGGGTTGATCTTTGTAGGTGCTTTTTTGTCTTCCTTGCGGAGACTGGAATGTCCAGTTATCCTCATCGTGGATACGCGAGGGGGATACCTGTGGGTATGGGTATGGGACTTGACAAAGGGGAAGCACGCTCTAAGGTGTATGGACATGAGGCAGAGAAGGGAGATACTACCATGGACCAGTGGTGCGGTCCATCCTTTCTCCCTTCCTCCTGGTGTGTTATAGGAAGTAAAGGACCGAGGATGAAAAAACTCACCTTTGTCTCGGGGAATCCCCCATCAGTTTTGCGATCCCATAGCACACGAGAGCTCACCCTCACGTTCTTATTCCGATCCTCATCCAGGCGTTCCTTTTGACTTTGTGGTCTATGCACAATCTCTACGACAAACACCCCTCCTGTCGCAGGCTGCAGAGCAACCTCGCCCAGGGTGGTAGAAAAGGTGGAGAGTAGCTCTTGTGCGTACTGTGTCTTGATATAAGCATTGTTCTTGTCCATGGACTGACGACTGGAATAGCTACATACGTATGCGGCGCGCAGGAGCCATTTGCATTGAGTGCAGAACTGGATGGTGACGCGGGGAAGGGTATACGCGTGTGTGGGGATAATAGTGTTTTCTGCCATTTTTCTGTATATCAAGGCTTGGTCTGGATTAATACACTTGGCAGTGTGGATGCCACAGTGGGAATAAAAAAGATGTCTCAGCTGTGAGGATCGGAAGTGTGAAGTGTGGTGATGTTCAGACAATGGCCGAGAGTCCAATGTTAAAGGAGGGGCAATCAATGATGACATCTCGATAAAAGATCCAACTCCCCGGGCCTTATCACCCACCCGAGACAACATCTCAATCACACTCACTCACACAAACACGTACGACGCATTTCATTTTCTAGACTTATAACACACACTTGATTGAACCTAACACTTTGAGACCAGCTTATCGCCGGCCTCTTATTTACCAACCACCGAGTCACCCAGCACCAGCACCCAGCACCAGCACCCAGGAACCAACGCAAAGGGTGGTCAAAACCGTGCCTCTTTCATTCGCCTCAGTTATCGTTTCGTCAATCCCATTGAAAATGGCGCCTCCAAAGGACTTGGGGAGCAGCAGGCCTATGTACATTGAAAAAGAGAATACCCCGACACAAAAAAAGTTACAAGCCACAAGGGAAGGGGGGGGGAAAAGACAACATGAAAGGACAACAAGAAAACATAATAGAAATTATTACATGCTGAAGAGCTTTCTGAGCCTTTGCCTGTGAACTGCAGGTGGGGGAAAATGGGAAGGGGTATGACTTTGAAAAGCATTATCATAGGGCCGCCATCATCTCGTCCCTTCCATGACATCGCCTCTTCTTCGCCCTGCTAGCTCTCGCCCTCGGTCATAAATGGGTAAGGGCTGTCCAGTATGGTCCGGTCTTGTCGACATGCTAGTATGCCTTTCCCAACGCCACTGTATGGTTTTTTAAACCCTTTTTGTCGTGATTCACACCTGGCGGACCCTGCTAGTCGAAACGCCGCGCCGAGAGACACCCTTGAGATAGGGAATAGGGGCTGGGGCAGCACCTCGTCCAGACTGTCGATATGATGACAATACCGCCTCACATGACAAGACAGCACCCGGCATTTGTTGGTGGTGCATAAGGGTCTTCGCCCTTGGGAACTGGTCCCCAGACGCTGGGAACCATGTAATCCCGAGTGCTATTGCAATAGGCGATAATGCTGGAGCGCAAACATAAAATCAGCGACTTGCTCAACTTGCACGATTGATGCATATGCATCCGTGCCCCCTTTTCTATCCTTACCTCTTAGATGCCTGGCTGACTGGAATGCGTTCCCGTTCGAGATCTTCCCGTAGCCGGTTGTTCAACTCAGTCAGGCGGCGGAGCTTGAGGTCGGCCATGCTCTGCTTATTCTTCTTAATTTGCGACGGGTCGCCAACATCGCGGGACGTGTACTGAGGCATCTTGCCAGATGATCGCGCCGAACGTTGCTTGCTTTTCGGCGAGGGCGCTGGAGACGCGGGGCCTTGTGGACCTGAAGTCCGATTGAGATGATTCGATGTCGACGAAGGATCGCTCTCGATGACAGCCTCGGGCTGGGGCAATTTGACGGTTGAAACCCGTCGCGGGAATGAGTGTGACGATTCGCCGACGTTGTTAGACCTTAATGACATGGTGCCAAGTCAGCCTCGTTAATACGTATCGATGCGGTGTTTCAATTTTCTCCCGCCCTCTTTTCTCCCCTCTCCTTCCACTTCCCCTCCCGTCTTTCCCAGTTGCGACGGGATTCTTGAGAATTCCTTCGGGGCAATTGACAACGTGCTGGATGGGTTTCGATCGAAGTTCGTCCATCTACAACATAACAAAAAATTATTCAGACTTACCAGGATTGAGCGGAGTGGTGGCGTGCGTGCCGGTCGTGGTGTCGAAAGAAGGTGCGATCGATTGGAATGCAATTGCTGAAAGTCTGGGAACGAGCGGATTGGTGAGGCGTTGGAAGAGGAAGGACTTCGACTCCTGAGCGGCGTTGTTGGCCCGTGCGTTCTCGAGCAAATGAGATGGCCCGACATCCGACAGGGGGGTTTTAGATTGCTTAGGCCCAGTGCACTCATATTTTTTGAACAGTGCACTTCTATAGATATGCCTCTTTGGTGCTACTTCCAGACGCGTCTTTCCATTTGCTCTCGCGGTTGTCCATGTTTTGCAGCGACTTATAGCTCGTCTCTTACAGCTCAGGTCTCCTTCCAGATGCGTTCCCGAGGCTCTAGAGAGCAGACGGGCATTGCGTCGCGATAGTGAATGAGATTTGGCTTTCTGTTCGTTAGCACAACATCTGAGCGAGCTTGGAAAGACTCGGTGCCTTCAGTAATAAGGATGCCCATGATGGACGCTCGTCACACAAACATTCACAAGTTCGCATACGGCTGCGGCCATACGGCTTCGGATGGGAAGAACCCAGTGAAGTTTGATAGATGCTGGAGTCCTGGCCTCCGCTCGCAAATGTCATTTCAATTCTGTTCCCCCGCTTTCCTGTGGTCAAAGAACGAGAGCCTGCCCCACTTCGCTGCTCCCTTCCATGAAGGCGCATAGTCTCCCAAACTCTGTTCAACAACATTGATCAAGTGTGCTGAAGGGCATTACTTGACACTCTGGAAAGGAGTCTAGGGAGCAGACCGTTGCCATATTGACACTCTTCTGCTGTGAGAACTGCGCCGTTGCGAATTCGAGGTCCGGTCACGTGACTAGTCAATTTGCGCCCACAAATCTATCCGGAAAATCATCTCTTGATGGTCAGGGCTTCCGACAACGCATTTCTCCACGAGGCAAAAATCTCTACAGCGCCAGCCAAGTTGTCAGCAACCCCTCACGCTGCCTTGTGCTGCTCGCCTGACACGCAAATAATCTCCTCAACGCCTGCGTCACGCAGAGGAGATTGCCCATCATGGTAGGTTGGGTCGCTCTTCCACTGCCTTTGGGCGCCTCTACTGCCCCTCTTCCCTGATCAGCGCTTCCAATTCTCTATCGCCCCTCGACTGACCGCGTTGCAGCCTCCCCCACCTCATCAAAAGCCCGAGAATGTCTTGAAGCGGGCTCACGAGCTCATCGGGGTCAACCAGGCCCCGGCGGCCCTGACCCTGCTTCACGAGCACATCACATCGAAGCGATCACGAAATGTCCCCATCACATCGCTTGAACCAGTCATGGTCCTTTTGGTCGAGCTCTCTGTCGAGCAGAAGAAAGGCAAGATCGCCAAGGATGCGCTCTACCAATACAAGAACATCGCGCAGAATACCAACGTTGCCACTATCGAGGTTTGTCGCGAGGCATCTGCGCCGCATGGGACCGAAATGCTGACAGGTGTCTAGCTGGTTTTGAAAAAATTCATTGAGTTAGCCGCGCAAAAAGTGACGGCAGCCCAGGAGAAAGCAGATGAAGTCCAGTCGTCTCTCGAAGCCGCCACTGGATCTGCCAGTGTCGACGATCTCGAGGCCAGCGAGACTCCCGAGTCTATCCTGCTCGCCACCGTTTCGGGCGAGCAATCCAAGGACCGCACTGACCGCGCCATCGTCACACCGTGGCTAAAGTTTCTCTGGGAGGCATACCGTACTGTCCTGGACATTCTTCGCAACAATGCCCGCCTCGAACTCCTTTATCAGAACACCGCCGCCCAGGCGTTCGACTTCTGCCTCAAGTACACCCGAAAGACCGAGTTCCGCCGTCTTTGTGAATTGCTCCGCAACCATGTCCAGACCGCCGCTAAATTTTCGACTCAGATGCATGCTATCAACTTGAACGACCCCGATACTTTGCAGCGTCATCTTGAAACCCGCTTTCAGCAGCTTAATGTCGCCGTCGAGCTTGAGCTCTGGCAAGAGGCCTTTCGTAGCGTCGAAGACATCCACACTCTGCTCAACCTGAGCAAGCGCCCTGCAAAGAACATCATGATGGCCAATTATTATGAGAAGCTCACCCGCATTTTCCTGGTCGGCGAGAACTACCTCTTCCACGCCGCCGCCTGGGCACGGTACTATAACCTGCTGCGCCAGTCTGCCGCTATTGTGGCCACTGGACAGGGCAAGAAGGCTGATAACCCGCCAACCAGTGAGGCTGACCTGCAGAGAGCCGCGACCTTTGTCATTCTTTCTGCTCTCTCGATCCCTGTCATAAGCACTTCTCGTTCGCGCGGTGCCATGGTCGATTTTGACGAGGCCCGGAAGAACAAGAATTCCCGCCTGACTCACCTCCTTGGCATGGCTCAGGCCCCAACTCGTGCCGGATTGTTCCGCGATGCTCTGTCCAAGGCTCTGCTGCGTCGGGCTAGGCCCCAGATCCGCGACCTCTACAACATCTTGGAGGTTGACTTCCATCCTCTTTCGATTTGCCAGAAGATTGCCCCGATCCTCGCCCAAATTGGGGCGGATGATGAGATGCAAAAGTATATCCTGCCCCTGCAGCAAGTCATTCTCACTCGCCTATTCCAGCAACTTTCTCAGGTCTACGAAACTGTTGACCTAGAGTTTGTTGAGAGCCTGGCCCAGTTCCCGGAGCCCTTCCAGGTCACGCGCAGCACTATTGAGAAGTTCATCATGAACGGAAACAAGAAGGGTGACCTCGCAATCCGCATGGATCACGCTACTGGCGTGCTGAGCTTTGATGCTGATGTCTTCTCCTCTGCTAAGGCCGCACATGCTGGCTCCAGCGCCGGTTCGGCGGAGAACGAGGTTGGCTCCGTGCAGCGCCTTCAAAGTACCCCTTCTCAAATTGTCCGCTCTCAGCTTACACGCCTTGCTGAAGCTCTCTACACAACTTGTCGTTACATTGACCCGACTTTCAACGAAGAGCGCATCCGCGATCGTGATGATGCGCTGAAGCGTGCGAAGGCTGGAGCCGAGAAGGAGCACCTTGAGATATTGGCCCGTAAGGAGATCATTCAGAAGCGCAAGGACAAGGCTTCAGAGGCTCAGGCTCTGAGAGAAAAGGAGAATGCCAGGAAGAAGATGCTTCAGGAGCAGGCCCTTCAGCAGGCCGAGGCTGCTCGCTTGGCTGAGGAGCAAAAGATTCGCGAGATGAAGCGACTCCAGTCTGAGCGTGAAGCCATCAAGAGGAAGGAAGTTGAGAATATGCTCAAGGACATGAAGATTGAAGACTTAGGCGGTGAAGATCTCGATAACCTGGACAGCAACAAGATTCGTATGATCAAGCTTCAGCAGCTCGAGCGCGAGAAGAATACCATATCAGAGAAGCTGCGCATCACTGGCAAGCGTCTCGATCACCTCGAGCGTGCCTTCAGAAAGGAGGAGGCTAAGAAACTCCCTGAAGACTACGCTAAGCAACGTGAGCGCGATATCGCCGCCTACGAGCTCATCAAGATCCAGACGCTCAAGGAAACTGAGGCTAAGCACAAGGAAGACGTCGAGCTCAAGCACCGCTTGAGCAGACTGATGCCGTTCTACGAATCCTTCCGATCCAACCTTCACGAGCGCCGCCGCGATGAATTTGAGAAGCGCCGTCGTGATGCCGAGCGAGAACTCGAGAAGCAAGTCAATGCCCGGCGGAAGGAGTACCGCGAGAGGAAGTTGCGCGAGAAGCGTGAGCGTGAAGAAAAGGAGCGTGCACTGCGGGAGGCAGAGGAGCGTGCCGAGCGAGAGAAGGAGGAGGAGAGGAAACGCCAGGAGGCGCGCCGAGAGGAGATGCAGAGACTCAAGGAAGAGAAAGAGAAGGAACGCGAGAAGCTCAAGGAATTGGCAGCCCGCCAGGCGCAGCGCGAGGAGGAAGCGATGGCCAGACGCAGAGAGAAGGCTGCGGCGAACCCAGCTGCCCCCGTTCGAAAAGAGACACCAGTCGAGGCCCCACCTGCCGGTGCGCCCCCCAGAATCCAACTGGCTGGAAACAAGCCGAGCTGGAGAGAGCGCGAGGCTGCCAAGACAGGCACTGGTGGAGGTGCCACTTCATCTGACACAGCTCCTCCGCCCGCGCGGGGTATTCCTGTGCGTGCTGCGGCCCCTGAAAGAGCCGGTGCTCCTATGGAGCGGACGGACTCGAACGAGAGGCCTGCGGGACCCCCTCGTCTCAACCTTGCGGGCAAGGCGCCCAGCTGGCGCGATAGAGAGGCAGCCAAAGCGGGTGGCAGTGGCGGCGGCGCCGCGCCGCCGCCCGACCGGAACGGACCCCCTCTACGGACCGCATCTGGTCGGGGTGTGCCGATGGAGCGCGGAGAGTCTGGTCGGGGTGAGAATGGACGCGATGCTAAGGACGCTCAGCCGGCAGAGACTCTGAAACCGAGCGGTGCGCCGGGTAAGTGGGTACCGCGGTTTAAGAGAGGTGATGCTGGCGGGAACTAGGGTAGAGAGACGACCGTTTCCTGTTTGGACGCTCTCGTTGCTAGCGGAGTTTTGGGTTTGGCTTTCCCCTCTACGAGGCGCATATGTAGAATAGCATCACGTAATCGGGGGGCATTGAGCTGAGAGAACGACAATGGAAAAGCGTTTTTCATGATTCTGGTTGGAAATATTCTGAATGTGTGCAAAACTACATACTGAGGTATGAATACAAGGTATGGGGTATGCAACCCACAAGGGAGATCTACAATGTGCTGATGACTGCGATTGGTGATTGCATTGGCAGTTGGCCGATCTGGGATCGGCAGATCTCAACATGAACGTTAAGATGCGACGACAAGACGTGTGGGTGTCTGTCTCTGCGAGTTCCGGTGTTTCAGGTGACGAAGGGCGTGGCTTGCGGCGAGCTGAGCTGCCCGGGTGAGCTAAAGTGGGCTGGCTGGTTGAAACATATGTTTCTCTCCATCCTTCAATCAAAAGCCCGATCTCCATCAATTCTTAGGTACAAGACGGCGTTACAGAAACGGGCTGAAAGCTGGGGACTGGCTTCCATTGTGTTTGTTTCACCGCACTGGGCTCCCTTTGCTGTGAAGATCCACTGTTCCAGGCTGCGGTGAACTCCCTCAAGTAGGTCTGCCAGTGCGGTGGGACTTGGTTGACTACTGTGGTTGGCAGGCGGCCCGAGCGCCTTAGGTGCCTAGGTATACTACGGACATACCGATCGGAGCTGCTTAATTTTTTTTTTCTCCTTTTGTAACTACCAGACAGGAGCGTGACGATGTGGTTCTGCACAGCTCTGGTGGACGGGATGTCGTTGTGATTAGCTTACTGGCACCCCAGACCCCCAGTCCAGCCCCCCAAAATCTCCCTGGACCATGACGCCTGTGGCGACGAGCTTAAATGACGTGCTAGCACAAAGGGCAAGCAGCCCGGCCACAAAAGAAAGCATATTTATACCTTGGCGTTATTGGCAGTTCGGGGGTCGGGAATGTGGTATTGGATTTGCCATCAGGCAGGGTATATCTGGAGTTATTAATAACTCCCATCTGAAAATATGGAATGTTGTGCGACGCGGGAGGTTATCAATTGGATGCGCTGGGTCGGGTGGTTTCCAAAGATGGCAAAGTGGCGTCTAGCATGGAGGCTCGGTGAAGCATTCGCGTCATAGATGTTCCGTGCTTGGGGAACTCTGGTGATGTTTGTTGTCGTTGCGGGAAGCAAGTTCAGGTGGGTGGGGATCCGCCCGGTCTGGACCCCACCACGTGGTTGAGCTCCCCACTCCCCGACCCTCGGTGGATATGTCATACCCACGATGCATCGTCAGATCTATATTGCTCTAAGGAAAATTGAGAATAGCAAAACGGAGTCGTCGTTTCGGCTAGGCCCGGTAGTGCCTCCACTGACCGCATTCCTGACTCCACATGTTCCCCAGATCCGGCCAAAGGCGCCGACCAACCACAACGCCAGATCCCCAAGGGTGCCTTCCGCTTACAGGAAAAGGAAGAGAGAGACTCCACAGGCGCTGGGAGCACAGATCCAGGGAGGAAATTTGACTCGACCCAAGGCGACAACGAAGGCCTTCTGTGGCATCTGTCAATGGCGGTCTTGTCATTCCTTTTTGAGAGGTTGGCAGGCTGAAGATAGGAGGACACAACTTAAAACTTGGTGGGTGGGATGTCAGCTTTCATGTTGCGCTATTTACCTGGTTCGATAACCATGTCAGTCTAACGCCCTTTCAATACCATTCCTTTCCCTATCCTCAATTGACATATTATTAAGCAGTCTACATCTGAGCAGAAATAAAGGGGCTTTCCACAAGACGTACCCATAGCATCACAAGATCTGGCGATGGACATCTTGCATTCTCCACAAGAAGTGGAGAAATATTCAGCAAAACCAGCCAACGCAGATACCCTTGACCTAGTAACTGGGCGCGCCCCGACCGCTCACGACCTTGTTTTCCTCCCTTTTTCTTTCTTCGGAAAAGGGGAGGGCTTGTTGTCGGGCCGTGGATGGGCCTGGGGCTCGGGTTGCAACAGTCGCCAGCACCATCGGGTGGCGTTATCCAGGTCCCTGAATCCCGAGCATTCACCCGCTCATCACAAAAGAATCCCGATCTGCGGCTTCCACAAGGCTGCTTGCAATTTCCGAATCACGAACGTATGCTCGTTGCAGCCTTATTTTCGCCTTCCAACGGAGCCTCAGCTGAAGTAAACTCTACCAGTGGAGATGAGGTGAGTCCAAGAAAGACCGACGTCTACCACCAGGGCGCTTGGGTGTTTCTTCGTGTCTTCGCCGCTTGTTCACTTGCAGTAGCCAAGGCATTTGGGCGCGTGGAGCGTGGATGGTGGTGCGAGATGGAGTGGCGTACCGTGACAAGACGAACGGCCGCTGTCAATGAGGGAGGCCTGCCCGTGGAATTGGTGCCAAAATGATCAAGCTTTGATATTCTCTCGGGCCCCTTCTAGCCTCAGCTGTGGACTCCTGAGATTACTACCCTAGGGGCGTCTCCTATCCACCTTGATGGCCCACGGGTGCAGCTCTGTCCATAAAGATGTCTCTTCCCCAGCCTGCTTTTCTTCAGTCTCATCAACCCTCTCTTTAGCAGCGGCAAGGGTTTGTACTTGTCTGTCCACTCGTTCTCCTGACGCTTTACCAAAGTTCGTTTCTTAGCTATGCCTTCCCTCAGGGCAGTGGTTGCCGCTGCTGCGGCAGTCGCTGTTTTTGGCGTCTATGCTACCGACTACCATTTACCTCCCTGCCTCGATCCCTTCCGGCCTTTTGTCTACTCGGGCTGCTTCGAGGACAAGGGCAGCCCTGATGCTCTCATGTGGCGTACACCCCTCGACCAGCACAACATGACGGTCGAAACATGCGCTTCTACCTGCAAGAGCAACGGCTTCCGCTATGCCGGTCTCGAATACTACGGTGTCTGCTACTGCGGCTCGACGGTCAACACTCGTCAGCTGGAGGATTCTGAGTGCAAATTCCCCTGCAGCGGAAACTCGAGCCAGACCTGCGGTGCCGACAAGGCCATCTCCATTTACACCGACCCTACGTTCGTACCGCTTGATGAGGTCGACGTTGAGGACTTCGCCCCCCTGGGCTGCTACACTGATGACGGGGGCAACAACGGCCGCGCCCTCATCTATCCCCAGAACGTCGACGGTCTCATGACTACCGAGAAGTGCCTGAGAAAGTGCAGGGATGGCGGTTTCCCCTTTGCTGGCACCGAGTATGCAGGTGTGTAGTGCTATCTTGGGCAACGCTTCCCTAGATTTTCTAACCATCATTCTCAGGCGAATGTTTCTGCGGCAACGTCATTGGCAACCACTCTGTCCCTGCTCCTGCTGGGGAGTGCAACATGGCTTGCAATGGAGACAGCACTCAGAGTTGCGGTGGCCCTAATCGCCTCAATCTCTACGTTGCTGAAGAGCTGAAGTCTCTGGAGCCTTGCGGTTATGAACCTCCCGAGCCTCAACCGAGCTCTTCTTCTTCTGCTACTACCACTTTCGCCACTGTGACTGCCTCTTCTTCCGCCTCACCTTCCGCCTCTTCCTCTGCCACGTCAACTACCGAAGCTACCACTTCTTCGATATCTGAGTCTACTGCCTCCTCCTCGTCGTCTTCTAGCTCCACCATTGTGACTTCTTCTTCAAGCTCCACCGCTGCCTCTTCCACTTCATTCACTGCCTCTGCGTCCTCGGCAAGCTCGTCGGCATCCTCCGCCGAGTCTAGCACCACTGCGCTGCCTACGACAACGCCGCCCACCACTTCCACGACGACCACCAGTTCGCTCTGTGTCATGACTACCACGGTTGCTCCGGCATGCGAGTATCAATGCGGTAACTGGTGTTCAGACCCTCTACCTGAATGGGACGACGACAAGGGCTGCAAGAACGGCTTTTCGCACTGCCAGATCCAGGTTTCCAACTGCTTTGCCAAGGCCGGGTGGCCCGCGTCTCTTGAGTGCTTCGACTTCTCCAAGTGGTGCCAGGACGTCAACGGCTACTGCGGCAAGGCCAGCGGTGGCGGCTCCAAGTTTGGTTTCTGCAAGAACAAGCCCCCCAAGCCCCCCGCCCAGAAGCCCTCTGCCACGACCACAGTCCTCACTACTACCTGCCCTCCTGCGACCAGCGAGCCCGCCGGGACGCGGACCACCAAGGTCACAACGGCCCAGCCAACTACCACCAAGGCCACTACCACAACCAAGCCTGCGACCACTGTGACGCAGTGCCCGATCCCCACGCCAACCAACATTTGCAAGCAGCCCTCTAGCCCCATTCACGGCTATGGCCCCGGTAAGCCTGTTGGAGGCATCGAGTTGCCAATTGTCACCTGCAACGACCTCTCGGATGAGCATGACAAATACCCCTTTAAGCGCTATTCGGAGAAGAACAGCCGCCAATGCCCCAAGTACCCACGTAACAACGTGGTCAACGCCTGCAACGACGCCTGCAAAGAGCAGTACGACGACTGCGTTGAGGTCTACGCCGAGACGTGCAAGCGCAACAACGCGCCCACCGGCCTCAACAAGTTCTGGGTTGGCGGCTGGGGCTGGAAGCGCAGCAACTACTTCGACTTCAAGTCGGCCGAGAAGCGCACCTTCATGTTTGGCTGGGGCGACGACTACAGCAAGGCCACAGCCAAGTGCAAGGCGCAGTATACCGACTGCTTATGGGCCAACATGTGGTCCAATGGCTATGGAAAGTGCACTAAGTTTGCGGTGGGACCGTGGTAATTGTGAGTGGGAGTTGGGGACGGAAATGGGAAGGAAACGATTTTCGTACACTCGTTTGAATAAAGTTTTGGACGAGGGATACCTACACGAGGGATATATTCATTAGCCATAATATGCTAGTATGTATTATGAATACATGTTCATAATGGAGTATACGCGGGTTGTAAGATATGTCTTATGATGTTGAACTCTGCGTCAAAGACCGAAGAAGAAGACACATTAGCGCCATGTTCGTATTACTCTCAGAAGTGGCGAATTTTTGGTGTTTGTAACCCTTCCCCTCTTTCCAAGTCAATTCGGTCGCGGAGTACACCTGCCTAATCCTGGGCCTAGGTGATTGACCCCGTAGGATCTTGACTAGGTACCTAGGTAAGATTATGGTCTTGAGCTCTCCCGCCTCTCTCACCAGCTCCCATCCCCTACCTCCTAGCTCATTGTGCTCTCTTTTTCTCTTCTCTGTCTTTCAGGGCAAGTTCCACCAGGGAGAGAACTATCCAAAAACGGTAGGAGGGCAAGGTTAATGTCCATTTACTATCCATCGATCGATCAGATTCTCCAAATGATGACTGGGCAAAGAAAGGCACAGCCCACCTAGGTAGTCATCCCAACTTCTCCCCTTCTCTCCCACCCAGTAGGTATCGTGCAACCCATATTCACACCGTCCCCTTACAAGCCCCATGTCGCCCCATATTATGAGCTGAAATTCAAGGGCTCGATTCACTGTGCCGGTGGTGATTTTCTCCCTTCTTCTTTTGTGCTTTTCGCCTGTGCATTGGGCATTGTCGATCGTCTGTCACGGGACATTGCGTTCAAGAGGCGTGATGAAGATGCTTGTAATGAATTGCTCAGGGGCACTGTGAGAGAAATCCAAAACATTGCTAGTCATTGTTGTCTAGATGATCTCGTGATGACATTGTCCATCAGTTCGATGATGCGTGCGGGGAAACAATGTCAATTGATGCCTCACACTCGGTAGTTAGGCGCCCTACTCATCTCCAAGTTTTGTATTGCTAAAAAACAGAAAGCCATCAAACGCCATCGCTAATGCAGTCTGGAACTACTCTTCGACGATCACTGAAGCAGCTCCTCACACGTCCAATCCTCGTAGCTACAGTAGGACACGGTCAGCTTGATCAAATAGTCATCCATTCGTAGGAAACTTACTAGCCGTCAGGCATGTACCGGCGCACAATCAAGGGAATTTTCTTCTCCCTCAGCTCCTTTATGGCAATCTGCAGGGGATCCGTTTCGCCCTCCAGGTCAACCAATACAGGCGCGTTCATACTGATCTGAAGCGCGCGAGTGCCGAGGATGCGCGCCTTTTCGTACTTGGTCATGAAGGGTGTCGTGGTCCTCTGTTCATTTGGTATTTTCTTGTCCTTGTGCGACTTTTCGCTTCCTTTGCCGTGGTTGGCCGCCGCATTAGGGTCGCCCGACGGAACGACTTGTCGGTGGTCCTCGCCGCCGTTTTCTTCATCTGCTGGACGTACGGCCTCCTCTTCACCATCTACGGGTTCTGGCTCAGGCTCGTAGTACTCATCAGGATCCTCGTCGAAGGCGGGCTCATCGCTGCGTAAGTGGGGATTAGACCGAGGTCAGTAACTGCAAGAAGGAGGGATTGCTCACAGAGGTTCCGCGCCATCGTACTCGTTGTCAGACATATTAGAGGCTGGGATGCAGAAAGAGTTAGATTCGAGATGGAGAACCGAACGGAGTATCTGGAGATGACTGTGCAAACCCCGAACAAATTTGCTTTGTTCGTTGTTCTGCTTCGTCGTTCTGCTTCGTCGCGTTCGCGGGCGCAAAAAAAAAAAGGTGGGGCAGAATGGAGCTCTCTGGCTGCAGGCTGTGTCACGAGAGAGAGCAATTGGATTCCAGAGTCTGGCTGACAGCGTCTGAAAAAATTGTTGGTGCGGGGGCCAATGAGATACCGCTCGTCAGCGCTCACCGCCTTTGCCTTCCGAGAATCAAGGTTACTGCACCCACAAAAAATAAGATCGCCTGTCGATTAGTTCTGCCATTCTTGGCCTCCTTTCTCAACAGCGACCCAGTCATGCTATCAACGCCGTCGAGATGAAGCGAAAAGCCAGGGAAGAAGACCCAGAGGCCTCTTCTAAGAAGTTTATTACGGATTGGACACAGGGAGAAGATGTAGAGGCGGATTCCGCGTCGGTTCACTCGGCGGGTGAGAGCACAAATGCTTCAACACTACATCCAACGCAGACAGCGCCAGCCACCTCCATCACCGCAACTTCTCGTGCTTCGCGCAAGTTCCCGTCCGACCTCAAGACGATAAAGTGCACCTACTCCGGCTGTTCCAAGACGTTCAACCGCCCAGCCCGCCTGAACGCTCACCTTCGGTCTCACACAAATGATCGTGCCTTCCGCTGTCCATACGAAGACTGCGGCAAAGATTACCTTGAGGAGAAGCACCTTGCCCAACACATAAAAGGCTCCCACACCCACGAGAAGAGATACACTTGCGAAGAGTCTGGCTGCAGCAAATCCTTTGTCACTGCCACAAGACTGCGTCGCCATGCCGCTGTCCACAGGGGTGCCGATCTGTTCCGCTGCAGGGGCTACGACGGCTGTAGCCAGAGCTTCCGCAAGCACCAGACCCTGCAGCGCCACGTCCGAACCGCCCATCTCGGCATGTCTGCCTATATATGCGATAGAGATGGGTGCAATAGCGGTTTTGACACACCAGCTGCCTTGAGGCGCCACGTCGAGAGGGAGCATGGCGAGCTTAAGTTCTGGTGCGATGAGTGTGCTAAAGACGACGGCAATGGCGAGGGCCGTCGAGTTGGCTTTACCACGTTATTGCTTCTACAGACTCACATGAAGAAGGAACACGTTAACTGCATGTTCTGCGATGTCCGGTGTGCAGGCCAGGCAGACCTGGAGCGCCATATCGACAAGTACCATTCGGGGACGACTCTTGAGGAGCGGAAGACGGTGCACTGCCCCTGGGAGGGATGTGATAAGACTTTCACGAGGGTGTCGAATCGTAATATGCACTTCAGAACTGCCCACCAGGGGGTCCGATTCATCTGCGGCGAGTTGGATACATTTGGGGTGGAGGATATTGCCGACTGGAACTGGATGGAGGAGGGATGCGGTCAAGCGTTTATGAGCAAGTTGAAGTTGGAGGAGCATATTCGCTTTGTTCACCTAGGACGGCCCAGACCGCCGAAGATGTATACCGTTTCGTCTTCCACGCCATATCTGGACGGAATTACGGGTGCGGCATCAAATCGGAATATTTCGTGTCCAGTCGAGGGGTGCACAGCCAAATTCATTCGGTATGCTGACCTGGATAAACATCGAACAAGAGACCACGGGGACCAGGTTGTGGATCCGGCTGAGGCTATCGACCCGTTGTTGCGCCAACCCGAGGTGGCCGGGGACGGTTTCTGGCTTGTCGGCGGGGAGGCTGAGTCGAATTTTGAGGCCGATTGGGCGGAGATGCGGACCCTGATTGACTTTAATGCTCTTGACTCCCCGGTCCCACAGGAGCAGACGGGGACCGCTTGAGGTGTTTTTCATAAAATATGTTATGGGATAGATAGGTCTGCGATGATACCCGGTTGGCATGGCACGGAAAAGTTTTGCTTCCTTTTTGAGGTATAGAGAAGAGAGGATGTGGTAGGTAGGTATTGATCCATCATGTTAATCATAATTCGGACATTAGGATTCCGATGGGGTGATTACGTGTTGGGATATGGAGTTCATACATCGTGTTTGTCTCCCTACTGAAAAGTGGTTGGCACTAGGAGAAAATATCGCTAGCAACGATACACTTCTAAAGGTCTAATGGACTGAGAGAATTGACCAGCAATTTCGGGGATCATCCTCTCTTTGTTTTGCCCTCCTCACCCCCTAACACTGAGCCCTTGGAATCACGTCCATGCAGAGCAGCACCAGCTCGCCCCAGCAACTTCGCAAACTTGCTCGTCTCGGAGCTGATGGTCTCAACAGTGTCAACTGCCTCCTGAACGCTTCCTTTGATGTCTTTGACAAGTAAGTCAGCATAGGAGCAGGATTCGTTTGGGTAGGAGGTGGCTTGAGAAGGAACTGAAGCAAAGAGAGTGCCCAAGGATGGCGAAGGAAGAGAGAAATAACCGAAGACGGAGTAGAGGATATCAGGGGGGGGAGGGGGTATAATTGACAGTAGGGCAAGAGACGTTGACAGAATCGATGTGGTGAAATTGAGCCAAACTTGGCAAAGGGACTAGAAGAGAGAAACGAAGAATACCACACAGGTCCCATACCTGAATATACGCCGCTACCGCCATCCCCCTTGCTGGTCATCTTCTTTTTCCCAGTGGCGCTGCTGCTAACACTACCGCCGCCGCTTGAGTCACCAACGCTCGTCACGGCACTACCGGCGGCGACATCTACAGCACCGACGAGGGTATTAGCGGCACCAGCAACCGCGCTATCAACGGCATCGACAGCAGAAGTAGTAGCATCAGTGACGGCGTCAGTCGTAGCAGCAGTTGCAGCAGTGGTAGAGGCGACTGCGGCCGCGGACACTGCACCGCCCGCTCTAGAAACCGAGGGCTTGTTGGAATCTAGAATGGTAGCGCTAATCTTATTCACATCAACAACAGTGGCATCGGCAATGCCGTCGACATGTGTGGTAGGAGTGAGCTTGGATGACTTTTTCTTTTGCATCTTCTGCAGCTTCTGCGGAGGTGCAGGCCCGTGGGCGCATCCGCAGCTGGGAAGGCTGTCTTTTGTCGCGAGGCTGTAGGGTTCCGGGTCTGCGGCGGAGAAGGCCTCGGGGTTGGGCTGGTTAGGGTTGGGTTAGAAGGGCGTGCATGGACACTGGAGTGTAATAATACCTCGTTATGGGCCATGGTGGGGAGAGACTGAGGAGCGTATAAGCAGGATTATATTGTTTGTTTTTAAGTTGTGGCGAGCTTCTTTGCTATCCAGGGTATCTAGCATGGTTTAATGTTTGGGAATGAACATCTTATATACACATTAGCAGGATATCTGTTTGTCTCCTAGGTGGTCCCGACCAGTAGAAAACATCACCAACCAATACAGAGAGCACGGGCTGGCAACACCAATGAGCAACATCCCCCATCCGTACTCGAACTCCATTCTCGCCAGCACGGCACTGATGTGGTGCGCGGCCGAGCCAAGCGGGCACCATGAAGCCTCGGTGACCAGATAGAGTGTGAACACATACGAACCCTCAGGCTAACGAGGCCGTCTTGCCCGACACAAGCCCCGCATTGTCTCACACTCATGCGAGTGGATGCTACAACCCGAGCCCTGCCACTATCACACTTCAAAGCCTACTCGTTTCTGGCTTCGAATTTTTGGTGACAATGGCCCCGCTCATTAGGTACCTTTCATCTGATGCTCGAGCGCCATGCAAAACTGCCTCCCGCCCCCCTTTAGTCCCCCACCACGCCACACCAATGGCGGCCCTCTCCACGTCCATCTCTCCGCTACTCAAAACTTCCCAGAACCGCCGCTTGGCGGTCTCCCGCATGCCAAGATCTGGGATCTCATTGACAGAAAGTGCTGTAAGCGTGAGCCAATCCTCGAAAATGCCCAAGTGCAAAAACGGGAGTGAGTCAATCAGGGTCAGGACAAGGGTGCTCTGTTCCGATGCCGGCTCTGGCGGAGTCACACCTTGAACCTCTTCTTGACGCGGTTGGAGTAGTACCTTACTTGCCGTGGTCGAACGGAAACGCACCATCTCGAGTAGTGTCTCGGCCAGGTGTGGGTGGCTTGCCGAGATGGGAAATGGCGGAGACAGAATCTGCATGACTGTTTTGAAGGCAACCCGGAATTGTCGAGGCGATATGTAGGACGGGAAGGACGAGAAGAGCGTCTCAGCGTAAAATGGAACAAGTTCGACCGTTATCGGTGCGTTGTGAGGGCAAGAGAGCACTGACAGCACAGCGCTATGGGCCGCCTCGAAAAGCTCCATCATACGGGGCGATAACGGGGCCGAATGTGTGAGATAGGCAATGGCGGGTTGCACAATGAGGGTATCGCAGGCCTCGGGGGCAAGGCGCAGGGGAAGATGCTCAGCCACGTTCAAGTAGAACAGATCAAGAGTCCTATGCAGTGGGTGAGGGGGAATGACACCAGGGTTGGCTGGGCGGATACCTTGCAAAAAGGAGGTGGCTGCGTCGGCACGACTTGCCAGGTTGTCGAGTGACGTGAGGTAGGTGAAAGTGTATACCTGAAAGGCATCGCTGCCATTGCGGGAAGATATGAAATACAGGTTGCGTAAGGCCACAAGCGTCTTGGTGGCTACCACGGGCGAGATTGCGTCGGTTCTCATGCGAGGGTCAAGGAGACTTCGTGTAACAATGGGATGTAGCATAGCCACCACTCCGTACATTATCTTTTTCAACAGTTGCCACAAGGCGGTCCAAGTCGTCTGGAGGGTTTCAGCTGTGAGGAATACATCTTCTTCCGACATTTCCAGTTCGGAGAACTTGTTGGCCTGCCAGTGTTGCAACAGCTTTTCGGTGAAATGAACCAAGTCGTCCTGTGCTGCAAGCACAACCCGCGTTTCGCGAGCATGCTGGATGGCATGACCCAGCATCTTGGACACAGGGCCGAGACCGGACACTAACGGCCTCTGCTCAAGCTGGCGGAGGAGACGGAAGGATGGCGATGCGTCCGGCCACATGAACTTTTGGCCAGCTTGTCGCACATCCAGATCGATGGCGCCTAGAAACAGGCCATCTTGTAAACCATCGAAAGTGAGCGCTGCGGCCGTGATGGCGGGGACCAGCGCATCCCAGTCCAAGGCGTGGCGAGAGGACTGAGACAGGAGCGGAAATGCAAAGTTGAGCGCCATCACCAAAGGACCAGGAGGAGCGGGGACGGGTTCGGTCTTGTCTCGGCGAAGGGCGAGGTTGGCGGCTGTCACAACAGCCTGCTCGAGGGTCGCACGCATGCTACTGCTGAGTGCCCGTCGGTGATTGCCCTCTAGCCCCATCAAGATACCGCTGAGAACTAGGACATGTTTCCACCTGCTCGACAAATCGTCAACACCTTTGATCACAGCTACTGCCCAGGAATCTGGGCGTAGTGAAACGGTAGCCCTCGGTGCCTTCGTTTTTGCATCTTTTGTCTCTCGTCTGTGGATGTGGAGGGCCGCAGTGTTGTAGATGCTGACGATGCGGTACGAAGAACGCATCTCATCGCGTCGGTCCCATATTGCGGGGGCGGCCAGGAGCTGTGATGTAAGCAGCGAGACATTGAGGGGATTCGAGAGGTTCGTCAAGAGCGTTGCGGTTGTCGCAAAGATTTGGTCGGTGTGCGCATCGTCGTGGACGTCCTGATAAAGTCGCAGGACTGATGTGAGGAGCCGGTCGATTGACATTGTGTTTATCTCATTGTTAACCCGCGCATTAGCATTGATGAAAAGAGCAAGCCTGGACCTGCGGTTTTGTATTGACGATGTCGTCGAGTCAATAGCGCATATCGCATGTATGGTCATTGACTCGAGGCATGCGACTAACCGTCATATGCACCAACAAAGCTCCACCAGGCCTACATTATCTATGAACCCCTTGCATTATCGCTGAGCTGATCGGCGATGCAATCAATTCCCACAATCCGACATTGCATATCACGAAGAGACGCAGTCGCTCCCAGTGAACCAGTGAACCAGTGAACCAGTTATGGAAGGCCCATCGTATGTGCCCTGGTTCTCATCCTCACGACTGAGAAAGTTGACATTGAGAACTGAAGCAGACTTCTTCGGCAAGACAGCGCTCCTCCCGGATACACGACGCCACCATTTCCCTCGCTCCACACGCCTCTACAGGATCCCCGACGGAGCCTCTACACAGTTCAGGATATTTGGCGCTTTATAACTCTCTGGACACTTATTCTCTACGGTCTTTTTCACCTCGGGGCCGCAGGAATTGCGCTGCTGATGCAGACTGGAAAGAAACGATCCAATTGGAAATATCTCTGGGTGGTACCTCTGTTCTACATCTTTGTCGCCGGTGTTGAGGCTATTGCTGCCGGTAGTGTAGTTGGTCTGATGTAGGTCCCTTTACCTCTCTGGGACAGAATATGGCTGACATTGGGAATAGTGTCGGGGCAAGCTATGTTACGGGGAACTTCACCATGTCAACATGGGTCCCCTTCGTCTGGGGCTGGGTCAATGTCTTGGTCCTTATCGTGTCGTCGTTCACGGTCCTGGGAGGGCTGTGATGCAAGAGCTGGTGAAAGTCCTCTATCTAAGAAGGCACGTAAGGGCGCAGCCTAGTGCTACCAAACTTGCTTCTCTGGGTCGCTTGTTGGGCAATTGGTGGGAGCTGCGTCATAACTAACGGGGCTTGCGGGGCGCCTCCAAGACCCTTGCGCAGGTCCAATCGGAGTCCGTGCAGCTGAAGTCGTTTTCCCAACAGCAAACCCCGCGAGCGGAAGCTTGTGGAAAGCTTCAACCACCAGCGATTTTGAGCCACGCCGGACTGCGTGCCAAAGGACTCGACTGAGCGCACCGTGAACAAAGACTCGAGGCATGGCGCTTGCCTTGCAGGAAACCGAGACATAGCCCGTTCGCCCGGTCTTTGTCGAACGTCCATTCAACCAGAGCCTACGCTCATTGGCTCCTTCCTAACCCGTTTTGCAGTCGACACAGCGAGATGGAAACTGCATCCAACCGTCGCCGTTGGTCTCCTCCGCGGTAAGCTGCATTTTTCATTCTCTTTTGACCATCTCCGCTATTACCGCCGCACTACGCTGTCACCTGTAATTCGTTCCCTCTTACCTCTTACCCCCCTGTGCGCAATCCTCGTTCCTCAGCCTTGTTCTCCAACAATATGGCCGATCCTGCTGCATCTCCTATTGCCAACTTCTCCCCCAGGCGCTATACCCCGCCCCTGGCGCATCACGTCCCGAGAAGCAGAGATGATCAGTTGTCGTGGATGACGGGCCATGAGTTCTCGGTACATCGCCATCGTCGGCGCTCTCGTGACATTCCGGCAGCAATCGACACGCATACTCACGCTCTCTCGACTTCTCTTCCGCTGAGCGCTCCACATAGCCGCATCTCGTCGCTCAGAGATGACGGCCCGAAGGATGTTACAGAGGCTAATATGACACTGCCGCTCCTCAGCCCTGGCGCCCGCTCGGTCGACAGTTCTCGCTCGCCCGACCGTGTCTACTTTCCACATCAACCTAAGTCGCTCGCCGGTATCGCACTGCGCTCCTTCTGTCTGGGCATTAGCCTTGCCGCGAGCGTCATCGCCATTCTCACCATCGTCGTTTTCACCCGCAGCCCCCTCTGGCGTCTGCCCTTCTTCTTAGCAACTCTGTCCCTCTTCCACTTCCTCGAATTTTGGACAACAGCTGCATACAACACACGTGTTGCCGAGGTCGGTTCTTTCCTTCTCACCTCCAACTGGCCCGGTTATGCTATTGCCCACACCATCGCCACCTTCGAATGTCTCCTGACCAATGTCCTCTGGCCAAACCAAACCTGGGCACCCCTGCACAGTGGCTCCGTGCTTTGCTTCCTAGGATTAGTGCTCGTCGTGGTTGGTCAAACGGTGCGCAGTGTCGCCATGGTTCAAGCCGGTCCGAGCTTCAACCACCTGGTACAACACCAACGCAGTTCGGCACATGTTCTGGTCACGACGGGCATCTATGGGCGATTACGACATCCTAGTTACTTTGGATTTTTCTGGTGGGCGTTGGGGACACAGCTAGTTTTGGGAAACCTGATCAGCTTCCTAGGGTATACAGCTGCTCTGTGGAGGTTCTTCATCACAAGAATCCGATACGAGGAAGAATTTTTAGTCAGTTTCTTCGGAGAGGAATATGTCGACTACAGGAAAAAGGTAGGGACCAAGATCCCGCTTTGTCCTTGAGGGCGATGCTAGGATGCCGTTGCAGTGTAAAAGGGTACCTTTACTGTACAGTACTGTACTATACGAGCCAGGCAGGCGAGAATCGATGACTGCACCGGGCAGCAGATTTAGAACGATATTTACGGTTTTTATATTTTGATGCTTCTGCTTGCCATCCGTGGCTGCAAAGCAGACCTGATTTTGAATAGATAGTGTCAACGCGCCCTTCTCCACCAAAAGTTTCCTTATCCAGAGAAATAGTAGTTCAGCCCACAAAAAAGAAAGGATATTCCCGGGCTCTGCCAGATAGATAAGGAGACAAATAGGTAAAAAGGTCTATGTACTAGATGTTGTCAAACCGGAGGGCAAGTGGCCGGTCTTCCCGTCGACACAGCCTTGCTTACGCTGCCGTATTTGGCCTGCCAGGCATAAAAATACATGAGGGCGGCGAAGGGCTGCCCGAGGATGGTAAATGACACCCAGAAGATGATGTTGCCCAGCAGCTTGCCGTGAACCGACTTCATGCGCTCCAGCGGCAGCGTGATTTGGATGAGCGGTAGTTGGAGAAACATGCCGAGGAAGGCGATACCTGTGAGGTGTTAGGTTAGAAGGATGACGTCTTTCAGGTTAGGTAGAACTCGCCGATTAGGTTGTGCGTGGGCACGCCGACCAGGAGCTCGTGCAGGATGGCCGAGAGGAAGAAAACGAGCAGGCTTGCACCCTTATGGCTCCATCCGCGTGACCGCATGGGTGAGTAGACATGACGGCGAAAGAACTGGTACACGGGCTTGTTCCAAGTACGCCAGTAGGTCCCTAGACTTGCACTGTTCCACCAAGGCTCGTAGAAGGAGCGGTCGGCAAACCGAGTGACCTCGGCAAGGGCGTTAAGGAAAGACTGGAAGAGTGCAAAGAAGCCAGCCAGCCAGATGACAAGAGAAATCGTGGAGAGCTTGAGCAGACGCTCGAGAATGGAGGGATAGTCGAGCGAGGCAATCTTGTCGAGGGAGTTGCGAAGCACGGGCGTAGCGTACTGGGCGCTTGCAAACCAGATGAAGACACTGAGACACAGGACCTCGCCGAGGCGCTTCGATACAAAAACCCATCTGATCTTGTCGGTGCGCGGGTAAGCCGGTTGATAAACGAGAGTCGGCGCCCACCAAAAATAGACGAGGTTGCTGATAGTGATGTTGTTGGGATAAGGGCACTTTTTGTAGATCTCAGGAAGGGCATCCAGCTCGCCCTTGACGGGGTGCAGAAAAGCGTGCCGGAGGTCACGGTTTGTGAAGGCGTATGAGGCCGTCTTAAGCCAGACGATGATGGCGTGCATCTCGGTCAGAGTGCCGATAAGGGGGTGATGAATGTGGTAATACACCACGTAGCTGGTTGCAACGAGGGCGATCGTGACATTGATGGCATGGGCAATCCAGACCAGTTGCCATGTGGCCTGGAATTTGAGAGACTCATCCTCAGTCGGGCTCGCCGTGCCGTTTCGCTTCTTGGATGCTGCGCGCGAGGACCTAGCCTGGCGGGCGGCAACCAACTCGACGAGATATGCGAGGAAGAGATGGCATGGGATGAGGAAGTAGAGAGCCAGGCCAAGCTGTACATCGGTCTTGCGGAAGTCATGACACCGAACGCAGATAAGAACTCCGTACTGGGTTAATGTCAGTAATTTGCTTCTCGGCGAAGGGGAGCAATAAAACCTTTTGTATATTTTCAATTACTAGGCGCAGGTTTCCCACGACTAGCATGATAACCATCAGATTGCGAAAGCCCAAGAAACTTGGTGTCTCTGTCGTATCGTGGCTGAGACAAGATGGCTGTGATACTGAATGAACTGCCTCGACATGGCGATATTTTCTGCGAAAACTCCTCCTCAACTGCTCCGCCAAGTCTGCCTCTACCGTCCCATTCTCTTGGGTTGAAGTTTTGTCTGTAGTGCCGGCACGTCGGGTTACGCCATCTTTAGCGGGATGGGAGTCGAGGCCTGTCGCCGTCGGTGTTGCGTTGCTCATGGCCCTGGGCACATTGGTCGAAGACCAATTGATTTCCGAAAAGAAACGTATGATAAGAAAGAAGCACCGCGAAGCGAAACGAGGGCATAGAAGCCAGTAGGTACAAAACTGTCAAAAAACCGCCGCCGTGAATCGGCTGGATCAGCAATAGCTACAAGTTTTGCAAAGTGGTGGCAAGCTCGGGGGAGACCGAGGTAGGTCGAGCGTTAGTTAGCCACTGCAGTGGCTCCAGAAACGCTTCCCAGCAGGCGACGTCACGGTTCGCTAAAAAAGCCGAGGTGAACTCTCAAAAATTGGGATACATATGTCGGGATGTAGCGCTATTTAAGTCGAACAAGAGGCCCAGAATGCAGCAGAGATAAGCTTTCAATCCCAGGATGGCATTCCAACCTTGGATGTCAAACTGTTGTCGGCTGCGTGCGCCTCCCGCTGCCAAATCAAGGTATGCAGCTACTCGGCCATGCGTCGGATGCGGGTTCGTCGTCGACTTGGAGCTTCGACTGGCACGCTGTTGTCTTGTCCTTGCTCCTGCTCCTGCTGTCAGTGCAACCTGACAATGCAACCCGACCTGTTGTATGCAGCCCAATCTCGAAGCCTGATTGTACGCAAGGCCGAGCTTGCTAAGATTCGCTGGTCGATATGCACGCACGTTGGGAAACGGGCTTGCACATGCAATTCTTTGCAGCTTCGTCACAGCGGTGGGGGCTACAACGGAGGGGTTGTATTCTTGGCATTAAGGCTGGGATGAGGAACGCCACCGGATTGGTTCAAGGGAAGAGACTCCGTCTCCTTGCCTTTGGGGCTCTTCTCGGTGAGCTCCGTGTCCGGTATATGCGCTCTAGCCGGACAATTTCATGGGAATAAAAGCACCCAAGTGCCAATTGGTGAATCGCGGATGGGACAGGGGCTCGAGCCCTTTTCTATGCGGTAGTGGGTTTTCATCTGCTCCCGGGCAGCCACATGGTTGCACAGCTCTCCCAGAGCAATGTCTCAGGAGATCATCCACCAGTGTTGTTCAATGCCCCCGAGATGCAAAAGGTCATCCCCACTCGGAATGGAAATGGAAGTGGGGTGAATGTTGATCAGTCACGTGACGTAGACAATGCCAACGACCCAGGACTGATGCACAGACCGCAGCGCGACCGCCGTCAAAGAGTTTCCAGTGAAAGCAATTCAAGAAACAGCGACTGGAGGAAGAACCTCGAGAGTTTGGCTTGAGGATTGAGCCCTTATCTGGCCCTGCGGTTTCTTACTACTGCAATTGACAAGGCTAATAATTGCGACGAGAACTGTAATCTTCACTCAGAGGAGCAATTTCACAATTATACGCGCGGTGCCCAATCGACATTAAAGACCTTCAAAAAAAAAGAAAACATTCCTAGCCATTTCGACTATACACATGCGCTTTCTACATTAACCCATCATGTCTTACGATCCTCGGGGGGACCATGGCGGCCGTGGTTTTGGCGGCGGAGGAAGAGACCGGGATGGTGGCGGCGGCGGTGGTGGTGATGGACATGATGGTCCTCCCCGAGCAAGAGGTCGCCGTAAGTGTCACCCTCTGTCTTCCCTTTTCCCGGGACCTCAACATCGACAAGAAAAAGTATGAAGGGAAACTCCGTCTCCCCCGGCCCGTTTGCTTGAACACTGGTTCGGCAACCACCCTCCCCTTCGACTTGAGCGCGCCCTCTGAGCACTGCCAAGCTCCATTGTGGACATCACCTATCCTCCTATATTTGAATATCAATGCTGACCTGGACGCAGGGCCGGTAACGGACTATGGTGCCACTATTGTGCACTGGATGCGGTATCGGCAGCCTCGATACAAGGGCTCCTATTCAGGCGAGGCCGAAAGACCCAGCGTCAGCTACATTGTTAATGCAAGTATTGTCTCTCTTCTCGGAATTTGAGCTCTAACCTCTATCATAGATGCTGCCTCCGCATTCCAGGGTAACTCAGCCAGCGGATTCGGTTCCAACTCGCCATCTGCACTCATCCCTCAACAAAATCAAGCATCCTATCAACGTTGTCAGATGGACTCCAGAAGGCCGTCGTCTATTGACGGCTTCCAGCAGTGGTGAATTTACACTCTGGAATGGTACTGGGTTCAACTTTGAGACCATCATGCAGGCCCATGATCCAGCCATCCGTGCCCTGACCTACTCTCACAGCGATGACTGGCTGGTTTCCGCTGACCACGAAGGAATCATCAAGTACTGGCAGCCAAATTTCAACAACGTTGAGAGTATCCGAGGCCACACAGATCCTATCAGAGATCTCGCCTTTAGCCCAACAGACACCAAATTTGTTACAGCCTCAGACGATTCCACTCTCAAGATCTTTGACTTCGCCGGGGGGGTTGCTGAGACTACCCTAACCGGTCACGGTTGGGATGCCAAAAGTTGCGACTGGCATCCCACAAAAGGCTTGGTTGTGTCAGGCTCGAAAGATCACTTGGTCAAGCTATGGGATCCAAGAACTGGCCGCTGTCTCACGACGCTCCACGGCCACAAGAATACCATCACCAAAACTCTGTTTGAGAAAATACAGGGTCAGTGCCTCGCCACATCGGCCCGCGATCAGATTGCGAGAATCTTTGATCTTCGAATGATGCGCGATGTTTGTCTTCTCAAGGGACATGAAAAGGATATTTCAACGCTCACGTGGCATCCGGTTCACTCCAACTTGATTAGCACAGGTGGATCGGACGGTTCACTCTTCCATTACCTCCTCGACGAGCCAAACACGCCTCCAGGCCAGCTCACGAGCGTGGCACCTTGGGATACGCAGGACCCCAAGTCGGCCTCGGCGCAAACCATTTACCCGGCACACAAAATACCATATGCCCATGACTTTGCTATCTGGTCGCTGGATTGGCATCCGCTTGGTCACATTTTGGCATCCGGTTCTAATGATAGAATAACTAGGTTTTGGTCCCGTTCAAGGCCTGGAGAGGCAGATTCTTTCAATGACCGATACCACATTGGCGAAGCCGCTGCCGAGGCCCAAGGAACTTGGGATCGCCGCGGAGGGCGCCATATGCGACAGCTTGAGGAGGAACAGGAGCAAGAAGACGAGGCAGACGGACTGGTTGACCAAAAGATGCCCCTGAAGTCGGCACCTGGATTTCCAGGTATCCCCGGTCTTGTGCCGCTCCCAGGCTCTGGCGGCGTGATCCCCCTGCCTCCGCCCATCATTCCAGGAGTTGGTGCTGCCCCTCCGCCACCTCTTCCTTTCCCTTTACCCATCGATCCCAACGGCCCACGACCAGACTTTGCCGCTATCGCCGAGATGATGAAGAAGGCCGGGATTGCACTTCCCCCGCCACCCCCAGTCGGGGTGATACCACCGCCCCCTCCTGGGGCAAAGTTTCCGCCTGCTAATCTACCGCCTGGCCTCATACCACCCCCTCCGTTCCCACCTCCGCCAGGCCTCCCTCCTGGATACCCTCTAGTGCCCCCTTTGTCTCAACCCGGGAACACTAGCCGTATCCCTGAAGATGCAGCCGATTCGGGTCGCCGTCGGGCTCCTCTGCCAAGTCAAGAGGAGAGCTTGAGAATGGAACAGATCAGGGGAAATTATACACGGTCTAGGTAGTCCCCGAGGCAGTAATTTCCATGATAGACATAGGGGTATGTCGAGACGTGAGTGATGGCTGATAGGGGTCAATGCGCCTGGTCTCGCTCAGACCAGGAGGAGAATGGGGAAACGGAACGCAGGATGGAATTGCCTTGCCGACCTATACCTCAAGAAAAAAGAATGGAGTTGCCTTGCCGGCCTATGTTCCAGGAGTGAAGAATAGAATTGTTTGTCTGACACAGACCTTGGGAGAGAGGTTTCGAGGTGGCCAACTTAAGTCACCGTCACACATCAATCTCGAGTCGGGAGCAATCGTGGGATACCGGTTCGGCGGTTCCGCACCACCCCCACGCACTTTCAGCGAATACAAGATAAAGAACTTGTCTGAGGACACGACATAACATTGCTTATAATTCCTTGCAGTTGAAGGCCACCAGCGATATCGGGAAAGGTATTGTGAAGAAAAACTGTGCTTTGCTGTATTTATACATTAGAGGGGAAAGCGCCTTTTCAACTTGGGAAACCAGCATGATGACATGATGTTTAGCGACTATCTGCAAAGTGCTCTAGCTACCTGGGACTTGTGTGCGTCCCCAAGGATGATCCCTCTGCATGACCATCTGCATAACCCTCCAACACTGTTCCCAACTCTCCTCCACACACTTGTCACCGATGTTATTATATACAGAAAAATGCAAGAAGCTTGCGTGAAGAGATGTTGGACAGACAAGAGAAACAAAAAGAGAGAATAAAGCCACGCTATGCATACAGCACGATAAATACAGTACAGTACAGTGGATTACAGTAAAGTACAACCGAATCAAATCCACTCGCATCAGGTCTAACCTGCTTCCTCCGAGTGTTTCTTCAAACTCGGGCAGACAGCTAAGACTTCCTCGCAAAAGCCTTCTGCCTATCCGCATACTCTTTCACCACAATCGAGCAGCTCGTCTCCGTACACAATCGCTTTCTCCTCTGCACGGGTAGCTTCGTCGCAAACTCTAGACCGCTGGCACGCTCCACCGCCTCGACTGGAACCTCAAAGTCCACCAGGGGCTTATCGTTGGGAATCGGCGCATTAGGCAGGACAAAGGCCCCCAGCGAGACGTTTCCACCCGCCGTTCCATCCTCAGCGAATATGACCTTGTAAAAGTGCGTTGGCACCGCTACATTGGGCGGGTTGCCAATCACCTCGTACTTGACATACCACTTGTTATCAGCAGGGTCGCGCTTAGGCAGGTACAGCGGGCCCGTAACGATCCGGACAGAGGGATACGAAGCCGTCAAGCGGCGGCAGAAATCTTCAAAGTGTGCCCAATAGTCGCGGTTGAAGCCCTCGCCCACCTGCGGACACATGTTGGTGAGGAAGAAGGTCTCGTTCATGGCCGACTGTGACCACTTGCAGTCGGCAGCGGGGACCTGGTGGCCGCGGTCGTAGCCGGAGCGGAAGTAGTCTTTGAGCTTGGCACGAAATTTTTCCGGGACAGAGGGGTCTTCGAGGAAGGTGCTGTTTTTGCGGTCACCGTCGCGGGTTGCGAGAGAGGCGGGCGTGATGTGCTCGACTACCCATTGGGGGTTCCGTGTGCGCCGGTCGTACGAGGATATGAGGGCGGAGCGGGAGGCGACGTCGGAGACGGGGCCGGGGAAGCCATATTCGAAGAGGCCTGAAGGGTTGACAGGGCTCGGGCCGGTGGGTTGGCGGATCGGCGGGGCGGGAATGGCGGAGGAGGGAGGTGGTTTGGAAAAGGCTGAGGTGGGGGTGGAAGTGGTTGTTGTGGTTGTAATAGTTGTGGGTGGCGCCGTTGGCTTCTTGTCCGCAGATCGCAGAGAATACATGGCAGCTGTGGCGGCGGCTCCGGCTCCGGCGCTCACGGCGGCAACTATGGCAAACGTGGCTTTGGACATGGTGATTTTTTGGTCTTCGGTGCAGCCGTGTCGAAAGTACCTATTTATGTGTTTGTGGGATGAGTCTAGACAAAATCAGAGGACTATGTGGGAATGACTCCCAGCTGCTCACGAGGGGGGGTGGTAGAGGACCTCGTGGCTGGACCAAGGTGGTGTGGACGATGTCTTGGATATTGAAGCGGTTTTGAAGCTTGGAAGTTCGGCTTGGTGGAAATTTCGCTGCGATCCCCCAGATGATCAGCCTCCCTGCAAGGTCCCGAGCACAAGGTCTGCCAATGTCCAGCTGGGTGGGTTTTACACCACACCCCTCCTCAGCCCCACAAGAGCCTCATCATACCCCCTTTGACAAATCACAGGAACATGGAGCTAGGCAACGTGGATGATGCATAATGCTTTCCGCCAGGAAAATACGAAGTATCACATCGACAAGTTCACAACTCCAGAAGTGCATGTTTCCTTTCTGTCATTTCAGTGGCTTGAGTGGTGATCAAGCCGCTATGTTGCACTGAGTCTGACTCTCCGTTATCGGTCTCTTATCAGCCCTTGTAGCGATCTGACAGGTGAAAGAGATTGAATTTCCAAGGGCTGCACGGATTGTAACGGTGAGAATGATCCTCGCAGCGCCCGGTGATTATGATGCAATGCCCCTCTTCATGCCCGGATCCTTCGGATTTTATCTTGACGGGAATCTCTCTGGTTCTCACAGCTATTGGTTTTTCTCGACTTTTTTTTTCGTTATTATTATTAGACTTTGTTGGTTTGCAGCCCATGTCCGTCGGGGCTCCTCTTAGCTGGCTGCGCTAACTGCTGGCAACAAGCCCAGGGCTGAAAACTCGCTCCGAGTCCTCCCCTGCCATCGAGGTTCCCACCCCTCGTTGTTTGAACTGGCCATCGAGGTTCTCAACTCAACAGCTGTGAGACGCACCAAAGTTTGCCTCTCGCCCAGCACTGTGCCCCTCAGCGCCCTCCCGCTCCCTTTGTCGGACCGAGGGTATGAATTTCTGTACCCTTTATATAACGACCCATATTACCTTCTGCAGTGTGTAAAAAGCAAAAATTGTCCCCTTCATCTATATCCCTTTGTCGCGCAAATACATCGTCGGGTACGATTGTAACGGAGAATCGAAAGAAAAACGCCACCATGGAGGTAGCTGGGGTGGACAACGATACGCGCGGGTGGATCATGTGTATCGTGAGCGGAATAGGTAGGTGATGATTGACGGCCTCTTGGTGTAGCTGGGGCCAATTGTTAACAGCCGTGATAACTACATCTAGCCTGCTCCGTTGGCGCCACCATCATCTGCGTCGATGCCCTCGTCCGTCTCTTTCCCGGCAAAAAGGGCTTCCAAATACAAGACAGCAGTGACTTTCTCGCCTGCTCCCTCAGCCTCAGCTTCGGCGTCATGATATTCTCAGCACTCTACAGCATGCTTCCGACCGCCATGCGCTACCTCACCAAAGCTGACTGGGACCGCCAATCAGCTGGCTTCTTCATGATGGCTTGTTTTGTTGGCGGCTTTGTCGGCATCCAGATCATCTCGCGCGTGCTGCACCAGCATCTTCCCTCGCACATTGTAGACTGCGACCATACGCACAAAGAACAGGCCGAAGAGACGGGACACCACCATTCGCACCACCAGTCCAGAGCGAGTCGAGGCAGGCGACGGTCAATGCGGACGCTGTCATCGCGCTCTACCGTCCGGTTCCCCCACATTGCTGAGGCGAACGGGCAGTTCACCGAGTCGACGCCTTTGATTGCTGGAGAAACGGCAACAAATGGCTGTGCCATACACCACGATGCACCTGTACCCGCCGCCAGTAACCACAGCCACGGCCATAGGAGGCCCTCACTCCGAGAGCTCCGCGACTATGTCAAGTCGTTTGTCAAGGACAAACCGCACCAGTCACGCTGCGAAGAAGTGGCCACTTGCTACGGTTACTCTGAGCCTTGCGGTCAAGAGTGCGACAAACTCAAGACAAGCTCCCCTCTGACAGCCCGGGCCCAGACTTTCCTCCGGTCCACCACGGGGGGAAGCGTCCACCGCTCCCTCTCCCCCGCTGCTGATGACTGCCTAGAAAGCATCCCGAGCTCGATGGCGACCTACGGAAGTCACATACATAGCCGCGAGGCTACCAACGCCACTCTTGACAGCGATATGCAAACACAGCCAACCACGGTCGACGAAGAGGAAGAGGACCAGGGGTGTAGCCATACGCATGAGGACTTGGAAGCTCAACCTCAACACCATCACCATGTTCCGGAGAATGCATTCCTCTCCATTGGTCTTCAGACCGTCATCGCCATAGCCTTGCACAAATTCCCTGAGGGTTTCATCACATATGCGACTAACCACGTCAGCACTTCGCTCGGCTTCAACGTCTTCATGGCTTTATTTGTGCATAACATTGCCGAAGGCTTTTCTATGGCCCTCCCGCTGTACCTTGCCCTCCGCAGCCGCTTCAAAGCCATTGCCTGGACAGCATTGTTTGGGGGGTTGAGCCAACCGCTCGGAGCAGGCATGGCAGTGCTGTGGTTCAAGATTGCGAACCGGACCGATTTTGTAGTCGACAATACGGCCTACGCGTGTCTGTTTGGCATCACAGCGGGTATCATGACCAGCGTGGCACTGCAGCTCTTTGTGGAGAGTTTGAGTCTGAACCACAACCGGAACCTGAGCATCTTGTTTGCGTTTCTGGGTATGACGATGCTGGGACTGAGTAACGCGCTGGTGATGGATTGATTTGGGGTGAGCGGGTAATGGTTCAACGAGCTACGCAGCAACGCAGCATTTCTCTGGGACAGGTTTGCCTTGATTCTGTTCCGTTCTGCTCTGTTCCGGTACAAGATCGGATCAGATATGGATGTGGACGGGCATGGGCATGGGCAAGGGGTAAGGGTAGCGGTGCGGGCGTTCAGGATTCGAATACAATACAAGACAAGACAGGAGACGGTGGGGTTCAACGAGTAAGTCTTTGATTGGTATGATGGCACCATGTCTTTGGGCGGCGGCATCGATATGCATGCGTAGTAGATACGTGGCTTGACCTGGTAGATTGGCACAGGATGTTCACAGCTCACAAGAAAAAGTGCTCGCTCTCACTATTCAGACGGGCATGTGGCCGTCAAGGTGATGAAGTGTTATTAAGGGAATGCCAAAAGTGGATAGACCAGCTTGTGGAGTTACACCTACTCGAGACGGACCCGTCGGCAATCGGCAGCAAGCCATCGGGAGTCCCCAACATGAAGTCATGCAGAGAGACCCTGGTTGCAGAAAGGTTTGTATTACCGCACCGGTGTTTGGGGTGGTACGTGTGGTGTAGGCTCAAGCTGTCTCAGGTATGTGCAGATAAGGGGATCTTAGTGGGGGCGCTGTGGGGGAAGACATTGAGGGTTTGTAGTTAGATGTGCTTGTGATCGGAAGTGGGTTGGGCGAGATGAAAAATGGCTTTCACAGAGACAGATTCAACGTTAGGTTTAGTGAGGTAATCACAGGGTTGGTGAGTGCCAGAGCAAAGCTTGGGTGGGGATATCCCAGAAAGTGATTGGAGTGTCTCTGTGCGGTGAGCAATGCGTCTCCTGCCAAAACACCATACAACCGCTCCCCCGGGAGCTCATCTTCAGAAATGACGAGTTTACGGCCGCTCTGGCTATGTCACCATCATTCATGTGTGTTGTCCGCCCTCCGCTCGAGTTTGGAATAATTTCATCCACCCATCCACCTGGGTTGGTCACGGAAGCGACTTGGCGGTGAGAACTGCCGCTCCGGGCGAAATCGGTAGAAAACAACACTGGTGTCATTCTAATAAAAAAAAAGACACCAATGTCAAAAGCAAAGACCGACCATTCAATAGCATGGGCCTCTGAATACAATGTCAATGTCAGTGGTGCCTAATTTATTGGTTGGTAAAGTAAAGCAAACCGAATCCAAGGAATCATAACTCATTCCGAAAAGAGTCTTGTTCGTACTCGTATTGTCATATCAGGCCAACAGCTACTTCCAAACTGGGAAGTGTATAAATAAGATAAAACATATACCGAGTATTTACGGCTTTTTTTTCTTTCTCCCAGTCAGGTCAAAAACTTCATCCAAGATTGAGATCGCAATTCAATTGCGTGAATAGCTTCACTCTGCCTAATTGCCTTTGCTGGTTCGCATACTTGACGGCACAGCGCGGCGCAGCTATTGCTTTTGTTTATCTCGAAAAAAAACTTAATCTCAGCTCACACATCTCTCATCCCCGTCGCACCGCCATAAATCTGATTCTCATCAGCGTCTCATAACAAGCTCCGGAACAAGAACAAAAAAAAGACAAAATGTCACTGTCCCTCATCAAAGTCTCCCTCTTTGGCTCCTCTAACGCCACCACCAAAAATTTCACCCCCTCCAAAGACATCCCCTCCCTCTCAGACCGGGTCCTCCTCATCACCGGCGCCGCCGGCGACCTTGGCCGCCAAACCGCCATCGACCTCGCCTCTTACGGGCGCCCCTCCCAAATCTTCATCGCCGACCTGCCCCGTCCCGATGAGGGCGCCTCCGCCCTCGAGGCCATCCGCTCGGCGCTCCCGGAAGACGCGCGCAACGCCGTAACCCTCACCTATCTTCCCCTAGACCTCTCTTCCTTCGCTTCCATCCGGTCTGCCGCATCCAAATTCCTATCCGCCTCCCCACGTCTAGACACCCTCATCCTCAATGCGGGAATCATGCCCGTAACGCCCGGAACCACAACTGAAGGCTACGAAATCACCTTTGGCGTAAACTACCTCGGCCACGCGCTCCTCACCCGCCTGCTGACACCCACTATGCTCTCCACGGCCAAGTCCCAACCGGATGTACGCATCGTGATTGTGGCAAGCGAAGGCCACGGCATGGCCCCCAAAGGTGGTGTGCAGTATTCCAGTCTCAAAACCCCCTGCGAGAAAATGGGCGCCTTCCGGCGTTACGGGCAGAGCAAGATCGCGCTGATTGGATTGGCCAGGGAACTGGCAAGGGAGTATCCCGTGATCAAAGCCGCGGCAATTCACCCGGGCCGAATTTCCACGGGGATTTCGACGGAGCTGACGGAAAAGTATCGGTTTATTCGCATGTCGGGACCCATATCGCGGTGGACGACGACAACGGTAGAAATGGGGGCGCGGAATCAGATTTGGGCGGCTACATCGGGGGATGTGGTCAGCGGTAAGTATTATATCCCGACTGGGATCGAGGATAAGAAGACCCTGGTGGATAAGGATGCTAGCTTTTCCAAGAAGCTGTGGGAGTGGACGGAGAATGAGCTAAAGGGCATTGAAATCGGCCAGGGGAACGGAGAGGCAGACGAGACAATGTAAAACCAGCGGCAGCCGAAAAGCGTACGCTTATAGGCACCTATCTAAGCAGTGGTATTTCTTTTCCATTGTAACACCGAAGATACCATTTTGTTTTCTCTCTCCAATGAAAAAAAAAGTCCCGTTTCGAGGCCAGATTAGGTACTTCAAAGAACATACCCCCCTACCCCAACACACCTCCATTGCCTTGCTCCCCTGGCATCCTCCAATTCAACACACCACCACAGCGCATCTTTGGCCTTCTCGGTCTGGTCGCTCTCTTCATACGCTCGAGCCAGCGCAAACCACGCCTCCGAATCGTTCCATCCGCTCCCCAGCTTCGTCAACCCTGACAACAGCATGTATGCTCGGTCACGCGCCGCCAATCGATCCAGCAGCGGCAACGATGTTGCCTTGTGTGGTGGCGGCAAATCCCTATAATGAGTTTTCTGGCTTTCGTGCGAGAACGGCTGTGGTGACAACATCTTGGCCGCTTTCGTCGGCACCAACCCTAGAGGTTGTTGCGGAAGCTCGGCATGTTTATCAAGCTTGCTCTTGCTTGCAATTGCTGGCGGATATGTACCGCCTTCCTTTGCGGCTGCCACCATTTCCAATCCACGGACCACAGGTGGCGGCAGTAGCTTCTCTGAGTAGATATCCATGAGAATGCTCGAGATTCCAACAATAGCTGCAGGGTGGTCAGGGAAGTACGTAAGTGCAGTTTCGAAGTCGGCTTGCGCTTGGTATGGCCGTTCCCGTGCAATCGACAAGTCACCCTTCTGTAAAATAATCAGCATTAACGCCTGGACCACATCTAGCCCGTGACTTACCTCCGCCCATACGTCCGCTAGGAGTTCCTCGACGCTCTTCTTCTCGCCCCAGCCAGCTTGTCTCACCGAGACCGACCCCGAAGTGTCATTGACCATATTAGCCTCCAAACCTTGGACAATCTTCTGTGCCTCAGCGCATGCCTGCTGCGCATCGTCCAACAAACCTGCCCTCCTGTAGAATCCAGCAATTACCAGCCACACCCCCACCAGAATCGCCTTGCGCTTCTTCTTGGTGTGGTCCTGCGAAAATTGAACATACGGTAGCAGCTTCGCAGACGACTCGACCTCCCGCACTGCCAGTCCAGCCAGATCCTCGTTTCTTAGAGCCGACGATGCGCTTGATGTGTGCGAGTCACTGTGATGCAGGGTTGGGAGACCGGACGATTCCGTCCTCTTGCTCGCAAATGTAAAGTACTGGGGCAGCTGGACCGCATCAAACGGCGGAAAGAAGTTGTCGCCCTCCGCCTGCTGATAAGATTCGCCCCCGCTGCTCATTGCCCGTGGCCGACTCCCACTGCTTCTCTTACGCAAGCTATTTCTCTTGCCGGACTCACTCCTCCCCTTAACGCTAGCAGACCTCATAGATCGTCGGCTCGAGCGAGGATCCCCGTTCTGGCTGGTCACCTGGATGGTCGGCGTCGCCGTCGAGACACTATGTGTCGTCTGCGTCGTCTGCGGCCGCGAGGGGATTGCCCTCATCTTTTCACCTGTGTTCAGGACACTCTGCCTTCCGGGTGCTGACTTGTCTGATCTGCCCCCAAATACACTACCCCGTAGGCTTCGCAGTGTTGCAGTAGTTTTTGGCGGCTCCTGTTTTGTGCTGGTCTCCAACTTCGGCTCTACATCTCCAAAGAGCCGCGGGTACAGGGTTAGCAACTCCGTGCTTGCATTGACAGCAACTGCTGGACCTTCAACTATTTCCAAGATGGCAAGCTGCGTCATCTTGATCTCGAGAATGTTCTCCTTCTCGTAGTCGTCCATTTCATCTACAAGTCCGTCACTGACAGCTTTCTCGTCTTCGGCTCCCACTTCATTGAGATGGTCGCTACGATACGTGCCGTTGAGATGACGGGTCCCAAAGAGAACTTGAGGATCTCTGAATTGCTCGATGGACCCTTCGCATGCACGTGCCGCCATGGCGTATTCTTGCCGCGCACTGAGCATCAGCGCCAGCAAGTGCCACAGCGGGATGAGCGACCTCTCTCGCCAGTAAGGGCCATTGTGTAGCTCTTGGTGATCCTCAGCCACCTTGTCGGCAAGAAGGGTAGTCTTGACAAGTTCAATGGCAATTGGCAGTTTCCGCTGCTCGGCGTACAAAACACCTAGCGCAAAGACACCTCTTACATCTGCCGCCTGGCCGAATTCCGGAGACAGGGATTTCCGAAGACATTGGATGGCCTTTTCCTGGATTTGCGTCCGGGCTTCCGAGTCGTGCGTCATTCTCGCCCACTGCGCGTGCGCCAAGCCCATCGATTGCCATGCCAAAGCAAACATGTGTGGTGGTACTATACCCCTGAGAGCGGGACCCTCTTCAGGTGTCTTGCCCACTTGCCCCACTTCTTTCACCAGCTCCTCGAGCTCGCCAGCCAGACGTCGAGCTTTTTCAGCTGCCTCCATGCCACCGTATCGACAGAGAGCTGCGACGCATGACGCCATGGTCTCGAGCATGGTGGCGTCGTCGTCGAGAGCGGGCTCGGGATGTCCCGTCTTCTGCACTCTTGCCCTACCCCTCTTGACCAGCGCGAGATATGAGTTAAAAGACATAAAAGCCAAATCAAACTCGGCGACAGCAAGATGACAGGTAAAGAGATGTCTGAGGATGGCCGTCGAGTGATATGTCTTGGTAGCGGCGCCGTATAGAGTATCGAGAACACCGTGAGTAAGCGATTCTCTCCCTCCCGCGCCGAGATCTTGTTCCTTCCACCCTCGTCCATTCAGAATTGTCCAGTTCTGCATGACACGCTTGACAAAGTCCTCTACCTCGGCCCTTTCCTCATCTGCCCTGGGAAACTTAGTCTCGGTGAAGAGAAGACCCTGGTATATAGTTTCAACCTTCTTCAGTTCGGTGCGCAGTTGGTTCCGCGCCGATGCTTCGTTGTTCACAGGTGCGTGCCCCGTGGGATAAGGCAGGTCCCGCTGAAGGATCTCGGACAGGACATGGTAATACTCGGACCACACTTGCCGCCTAGGCACAGATCCTCGAAACCCATATCCGCCGGCCAAGGTCGCGCCCTTTGTGTTTGCCCAGTACCTTGACCACGTCCGGAACGAAGCTAGACAGTCGGGGTTCGATAGTGACCTTTCCCCTTCGCGAATTGCTTGCCCGACCAGCATGCAGTATTCGGTCAGGAACAGCTCTGCCCAGTACCTCAGTTGCTGACGGGTGTTCTTAGTCGTCCACACACCAGTAAGCGACGGCAGGGCCGACTCGAACGCTTTCAGTGCTCCGTCTCGCTGTCCGTCTCGGGCCAAACAATTGGCCCTCAGGTACGCAGACTTCAGGGCGCAAACCTTTGTCCATTCCGAGAGTCCTTCCAGATTGTCAAACATGGGGTATTCTTGGTCAAAGTTCCGAGGAAGCCGCGTCAGGGCGAGGTTGTATTCCCTAAGAACCCAATGTACCCATCCGACGCAGACTTTGGCCTGGAAGCGATCCTCGGGAAAGGCCTCCTCATTGTCGATAGCTGCAAGCAGCTTAGGGAGCTCGCTCGAAGCTTCGAGGCCGGCGATGGCCGTGGCCGCCGAGGTTTCGTCAGGGGGGACATTCTTCACACTCGACTTGGTGATGAGGGCTTCGTTTTCGGCCGTGAGGACGAGACAGGCGCGGTTCGGGGCATGTTTTCGCACTTTACGGACCAACTCGGGCACAGCATCCCAGTTCTCCTCGCAGCGCGCATCCTCAAGCTGCTGGATGTAATGCGCAGCCTTCGCGGCGTCGGGCTAGCACGGGGGTCCAGAGTTAGTTGTCGAGTTCAGGGATGCAGATGCTGCGATTTGATGGTTGCAGCGAGTTGCGGCCGTGGAGGCTCACCATGTTGCCGTGGATGCAAGACTCGCACTACGATGACTTATTGCGACGACAAAACATGCGGGCGGTGCATTATTCAGCGAAGCTGTCGCAAACATAAAGGTCGGGGCACGTTGCTGGCCCAGAAGGTGTTGGGCAAAGGATAAAAAAGGCGTGGCACAATTCCACAGGGAAGCTCGCATCCAAATTGGTGATGACGGTGGTCGCACCCACTGTCTAACTTTTGGGCTTTGCTTGGCTTGGCTTACTGTAGGGGTGCGAAATTTCGCAACAGACTTTTTTTTCGAAATTTCATTTTTTCAAACCTTTTTTTCTGAAATGGAAATTTCCGCTAACCCAATTGGGGACCATACGGGTTAGGGTTATATACGAGCCAAGGGGACTGGAATCAAGATGACTAAGCTTTTCCAATCTTAGAATGGCGGATTTCCTCCCACTCGTAGTGGGCAATCTGACCTATACCAAGATGGCCACATTTCAACCATTTCATTCAACCTCCCAGGTTTCGGCAATGGATTTCAGGCCCAACTGTGAAAAAGTGAAATGAAAGAATTTCATTTCCCACCCCTAGCTTGCTGGACAACCGCAAGTGGAGACCGGCCGCCTTGCCTGCCGCTGAAGAAGGAAAAATTTACATCCCAAAGAGGAAGTCCATCAAACATTTGCTTCCAGATTTGCGCTTGCGCAAACATTCAGTGCAAACGGCAGCGACAATGTCAGTTCCGCCAGAACTTCACCTGCTTTGCCGGAAACTCACTTCGACTCCCGTTGACGACCTTCCACGCCTCTGCCCGCTACTTGTTGGCTATGTTTTTCGATGTAGCGCCCCTCTCTCAGCAGTTCCCGAGGCAAAAGCCAAAGACAAGTCCTCAGAAGTGTCGGTTCTCCTCCACAAATTGAGGACGCACATCAACACCCTTTTGAATGGCAGAAATCCAGCAGGTCGTTTTTCTGCAATCTGTTTAATCAAGGCTGTGATTGATGTTGGCGGCTGGGAAAGCCTGAGGCAGTCGGAATCATGGATAAGAGGCCTAATATCGATTCTTCAGGTGAGTCTATCGATGAGCTGAGTTCCCACGTAACCAACAACTGACTAGGTTAGAAATCGGACTCCATAGCCGCAAAGGATTTGTCCGTTATCACTCTAACAAAAATATATACGCTCCTCCATGGCTATCAGACGTTGGTGAGAGAGATGGCAACGCCGACTCTACCCAGCTACATTACGACATGCCTCCAGCTCATAAAAACCTCTGCATCTGGCAAACCGAAGACGCCGCTTTCTTTTGTCGATACAGTGGCTAGCTCTCTCTCCAAAATCATCCCCTTGTTTCCCGCAACGTCGCGTCCCTTCAGCACGCAGGTTACTGCTACCCTTCGAGATTACATCGCACCAACAACCTCAAGCCCGTATTCTGTTCCCCAGTGTTTGAGGGAGAGCGCAAGACGGGCGCTCATTCTCCTCCATTACACTGCACCAAAGAATGGCAACAGCGACGAGTGGGTGAAAAGCATCCGGGGAGCAATCCGATGTTCACACAATACTGCTGATCAGATTTTCCGGGCCATACATGAATCGTGGGAATCGACCACAGGCTACACAAGCCAGCCAGTGCGGCTCAATGAGAATCCGAGCGGTGGGGGTGATTCCCACGAAGAACTTCCAGCTTGGACAGGTTTGAGTTCTGGTGCCGAGAGACTAAGTGGGTTACTCGAGTTCCTAGCTGAGCATCTGCGAGTGCCTACCAAGGCATCTGTAGCACTTCCTTTAGGAGAGTTGCTAGACTTAACCGCTAGGATATCTCTGGTCACATTGCCCGTCTCAAATGATTCTACTGGTTTCAACCCAGCCATCAGCAAAGATGAGAGAGCCGAACTCTGGACGGTTCTGCCCGATATCCACGCTGCAACCCTGTACCTCCTTACCGCCATCCTCCACCGTCTGCAAAGTAAAGCCATCTCTTTATCTACAGACATTGTGGATCAAATGATCAGGATTCTGATATCGGATCGCGACGTATCCGCTGCTCGGGAAGCAAGTTATATTTTGTCCAATGAATTGCTCCGACTCTCGGGCCCTACATTCCCTAAACTCACCGTCGATCTCCTCGCGCCTTTGATCCGGCTCTGTTGCCAGGACACACTCCGTCCTACCGGCTATGGAGATTCTAAGAAACAGGAATCACCCGCACTTAACGGTTCTAAGTCCAAAGACCCCTCCTCCAGCAATGCTGACGCCTTCCTCGCCGCGCCGAACACCACTGCCAACTCCAGCCCAACTGCACCGCCTTTGACACACGAAGAAACTGCCCTCAACCTCCTACCTCTTCTCTTCTCCTATCTTCCCCAAAAGTATCTCAGCCCTGATTCTCGCGCTTTGCTCGACCGCACTGCTATCTTGGCTACCAGCAAACCCGCCATGCTCGCCAGCTGCCTCCATCCCTACAATGACAGCCGCGGCCGCTATTACCCTAACATTCTTCCCTTCTTAGTCCGTCAATTCCCACACGATCAGGATGTGGAGGTGCTCCGAACAAATCTCCTTCGAAGCAGTCGTCAGACACAAGTAGCCAGCCAAACATGGGAAGATCCACGAGATGGCCTGGACGCTCTCTTACAGCCGCCAGCTGAGGATGTACTAGGACCAGCTGCTGGAACGGATGTGGGCATGGAAGCTATTGCTGTGGAGAAGGCCATCAAGGCCTCCAGCAACGGGTTCGAACTATCTAGTGCCGAGAACAAGATCGACATAGACCCGGCACCCGCAGCTGAGAACGCCTTCTTCACAGCGGAGCGGACCATGGTAGTCACCGCCAGTGTCTCGGCCAGCGCTAACAGCTCGGGGGTCAAGGGCGCGCCAATGTCGCCTCTGAAGCGCAAGGCTTCGCAAGTAGACCCGGGCAAGGAAGCAAAGAGGGTCGACACAGGCAAAGTTGACGCTGCTGTGATGCGAAAGACTGCAGCAGAGGAGAATAGTGATGACGATAGTGACAGCGATGGTAGTATAGAGATTGATATGACGATGGATGACGATGAATATGAGGACGAGGACGAATACGACGGGGATGAATGATAGCCTGCGGGTTTGGGAGGGTAGAAAAATCTAGACAGCCGCTTGAAATACCCGTTGGCAGTTTTTTTCGTCATATCTGAGGTGATGAGCAGCGCAGATGAGATCATCACAGCAGATCAAAATACATCTCGGCTTATTTCGCTCGAGGCAACTGCGAAACCAGGTATATCCAGTCAATGGGCTACCCCAGCAACACAGATCATCGTCCCAAGAAAACGAAAATAGCCTCCAGACCTCCTTGGTCGCGCTACGCAATGAGTAAGGCAGGCGGGCAGGAAAATCTTGTCCTTCTGCCGCCCATTGGACATGGGCCCTCTCCATCCATGCAACCTAAAACGCCTTTCCCTTTTCCTTTCCCTTTCACAACTCCAACAGCCACCCGACCACCATTTTCCCGCGCTGATCCCTTGAAAATGCACAAACGTTATGTATAATAGTTCCGGTTCTGGGTACCAGGTAGGAGTAGCCGTCTTCCTCTGGGTAGATAGGCATGTTTGCAGGCTGGGACCTTCCATCCATCGCTGTTTCGACCCAGAGGTAGCCTTCCGATCGTTCGTCTAGTCTGCTCCCGAACGTGTATCCAGGTCTTCCCTGGTGAGTGGGTGTCAAATGCCCTTCTGGCAAAAGCAAAACCTCCACCCCAACATCAGGATCGCGCCCGGCCAAACCAATCGACCCAACACCAACATCCCCAGATGAGACAAGCGTGCGAATCATGCTTGTCAACTACGCCGCAACGCCTGGAAACGCAGAGCCCACCCGCCCGTTGGTGAACAGTACAGAATTGCAGTAATTGCAGTAATGAAAATGCCTGGAGCCAAGAAAGTTAATCAATCACGCAACCAAGCTCGCCTCTTCTCCTCCTTCTTGGCCCTACGCTTCTCCTTGAACATCTTCAGCTCTGCCTTGGTAGGCTTCTTTCCAGCGCGCTCAGCTTTCAGGCTGCGGCCGTCGTGCATGTTCGCGGCAGCATCAACATCAAAATACGCATTGAGCTGACGGCGGCTCTTTGCCTCGTCGGAATGCCGCTCCGGGCCTTGATCAGCCGTTTGCCATTGGCCGGTGTGGCGATTGAAGAAGGCGCCGTTGGCGTAGCTCAAACCTCCGGCAGCGTCAGTTGAAGAGAGAGCAGAGGCTGAGATAGACGGCTCGGCAATGGCGCGGGCGTTCTGCGCATACCACGCGTTCTCGTCGTAGTCTCCGTGGATGGCGGGGTTGTAGCCGCCAGCAACGGAAACCGGATCGCTGATGGCTGTCTTGTCTTGTGTCTCGGGCACCGATACCGCAGGAGCAGATGCGGCCGTTGCATCGGGGACTCGTGGGTTTTCCTGCTGCCAAACGCCTGTGAACTCATTGTAGAACCAGAAGCTCATGGTATGTTCGTTCCAGTGCGCTCTCCAACCATCGTCTTCAGGCTCGGGAACCGGCTCGCTGGGGAGTGGGGGCGCATTGTACCCCAAAGACTCAGGTTCCGTGCCGGGAATGGGCTCATTCGGGAGCGGAGGAGCTTTGGCATTGCCGGCAGATGCCCGGTCCTTGTTCGCGGGGATCTCATCGTCTGAGTTGGTAGGGGATGTGTTGCTGGAACGATCTTCGACCTCGCCAGGCTCGGAAACTGCCCTCTCTCGGAGCACCTCCACCTCCTCGGTGGTTGGATCGCGAGAACTGTTGTCTGGGGACATGGTCACGGGAGCCAGCTGTAGCTTTGGATCGACGAGCGGACACGAGGTCAATTGTGAAACGCTAGGCCTAGAGAGAGAAAAGTAGTGAGGATATGCATCTCACAGCCAAATATGAATAGTATACCGAAGAAATCGAGCAAAAGAATGGCGACAATCGAGCGCAAGCGTCGACGTCAAGCTGTGCGCAAGCCAGACTTAACGTGAATGGCTAAAGTTCTCTGCGATTGCGGTTGAGAACCGCGATTGACTTACCTTTCAAAGTGGAGGCAGCGATAAGCAGTTGGAAGTACGATAATGCTTTTATCCGAGTATGCAGATGGCGATGCTTGAAAAGCTGGAAATGCAAAAGCCCTCCAGCCAAGCACTCCAAGATGTGGGGTTGTATTCTCGATCCCCACTTCAGTTGCCAAGCTCCTTCCCCCGTGAGCTTAAACTGGGTTCCTTCCACATAGTTGTTGTATAGGTACACCATTCTACGGTTTTTTTTTATAAAAAAGAACTTTTCACTTCCCCTGGCGGGTACATACCAGGTCCCCAGGTAATGATCTCTATGCGCTTCGATTCCAGGTGAAATATTTCCTGTATTTACCTTCTTGATCCTTGAAGAACATCACACCAAAGAGGTATCAACCGAGGCCCTTGTCAGGTAGATTTTTATTAAAAAAAAACCGTAGAATGGTGTAAGTTTGTAGTAGTCAGATAGCCCATGCAAAACACAACGACGCTCCTCCCTATGGTTTTCTCTGTCCTTTCAAACCCTCAGTTTCAGGCGTCTCTCTCCTCCCGACCCTGTAGCCATCAAGTGACGACAGACAGCACTTCAACCCCAGGACACCGAGCTGACTTGCCCATTTGCTGCGCGTCTGCCGCTGCACATACCGATGTTGACCCTTCTCGTATGTTTCACTCGGATGCACGGAGTAGAACCGTCAAAGAAGCTCCTTCCGCCACTCCGGTCACCATTCCCGCAGGCACGGCAAGCCAATCGGCCCTCAGGTCGACACTCTAAAAGCCTTCATCTTGATAGGCTGCTCGCCAGCAGCTTTCATGTGCTGTCACCCTCCCACCCTGGACGTTGGGGCCTCGATGCGAGATCAGCAATAACTCGGAGAGCCTCCCAATCTCGCGCGTCATTGCACAGCCATTTTTAGGAGTCGGGTTGGGGGTCGCCGCTTTAGCCGGAAACATTGCCGTCAATTACACACACCTTATATGGCAAAATGCTGATCCTTGAACCTGGTGTTGTACCGGCCGTCGTTCTCGCTCCACTGCCACTGATTTGTTGGTGCGGACCATCATATCAGCCAAGCCAGAAATGCCCAGGACAGGAGTGAGCTTCCAAGGACCCCAGGGAATACCCAAGGAGCAGTTGACAGCTCTCCGGCGTAGACATCCCACGGGGCCAAGGACAAACCCGATCTATGGAGATGGGATCCGGGGCATTGACCAATAGATGTCCCACCAGACTTCTTGCTCACCAGGCTGCCTGGGGCAAACACCGCTGGATTCCCTGCCCCTTAAGAACATATATGTGCCTTGCTCTTTCCCGCCGGCCCGCAGGAACCTGGCTTAGGAACAGCACGAGGACCTTATTTGAGCTGTTGCCTCCCTCGCGGGCTAATAAGCTCACGCGTCGCTCTCGTGTCTCTTTTTTACGCCTCGGCCGGTTTCTGGTGTCATCGCTGCTGTCACATTCCCGATAGCTGCTTTGGTGCGGATTTATAGTTGTATCCTTATCTGCATTTCCGCCAGTTTACTCTCGTGGATCCAACACGTACCGAACCAACAACTTGAGCTTGGCGACAGATTGGCCTGGAAGCTGGCCCCCTGTTCTAGCCTCCCCTGAGGCTCAGTCGTGACGGGCCCAGGTGGAGTGGAAAATCTGAAGCTAATTATGCGTCTACCGAACCCTTTATCCTCGCTCTTCCTCGTTTCCGCCGCCGTTCCGCTTGTCACAGCGGCCGGGCAGCCTCTCGCCGATCATTCAAAATGCGGGTGCTACTTGACCAACGGCACCGAGTCCCGGTACTTCTCCCACCATGCCTTCTTTGACTTTCGGAGCCTATCGCAACATGCCGGTGTACCCCCGGTTATTACCAACTCTGGCCGAAGCGGAGCAGCTCCGGTGACGAGCAAGTACTTTGGCTCTGAGGAGTGGACTAAGTGGTGGATTATGGGCAACTGGAACAACAGCAAGGGTCAGCGTGCCGACGCGAGCGTCCTCATGGTCCATTCTCCAAACAACGTGTATATCGAGGCAAACAATGATAAAAACGCCAAGCCCGAAACGTGGCTCACGCTACGGACACAGCGACTCAAAGATGACCGAGAATTCCAGACGGCGTCCGAAATCGAGTCTCGCTCGATGGGGTTTCGGTTCCTGTCAGTCCGCATGATGGCGCGCACTCTTGGCAGCCCAGGCGCCATCACGGCTCTCTTCACTTACAAACACTCGGATGACATTGCCCTGGTCCAAGAGGCTGACCTCGAGATGCGTACAATCGATGAGAGCAACATCATCCACTATACGAACCAGCCGTCTTATACGGCCAAGGGCGAAGTCATTACTCAAGCGACACAAAACGCAACTCTTCCTGACGGCCTGAAGTGGACCGATTGGGCAGTACACCGGCTCGACTGGACGCCGGAGCGCAACACATGGTATGTCAATGGCAAGCAGGTGGCGCAAATCGCCTTCCAGACACCCCGGGACAATAGCAAGGTCATCCTCAACGCGTGGAGCGACGGCGGCCAGTGGTCCGGGAATATGAGCCTTAACGATGCAGCATACCTTCAGGTGCAGTGGTTCGAAATTGTCTACAATAGCACCGAGGCGGTGGACCATTCCCATATGCGAAGAGGAATAGGGGCCAGCGCGGAGGATAACGCAACATCAAAACAGATAGAGCCGAGAGCATCGGTCAGCAACGGTGTGTGTAACTCTGTTTGTAGCATCGATGAGACGCCGACTCAAGGCCAGCCGGTTATGCTCTGGGATAACGGAGCGGGTCAATTGCTCAAGAAAAGGGGGGCCACAGGTTGGATACCGAGCTTTATGATGCTAGTCATGGTGTTTTTCTCGGGTGATGGGTTGAGGTAGGAGGCGATACTCTAGGGCGAGGTTCTGGGGAGGTGTACATTGCGCACCAATAATATTGTTTGCCGATCTGGCGATATGAGTATTCTGTCACTTGATATATGTATTTCCCTATCCTTCGTCCTGCTCCTCTGGTCATGAAAGCTGGAGCAGACAGCTCGGGGAATATCGTATAGTAGCATTTACTGTTTCCCGGCTCCCGGTCCTCTCCTCAAACACCACCCGTGACTGGAGGATTTCCACACCACAGAGCAAAGGGAATAAGATAGCAGGTGTTTTTTTTTGCCCTGCATCTCCCAGAGGGACGTGGCGAGTTCCGGTGGCAGGGCGGGAGGCGGCTCGGGGATAAACACGAGGCTTTAATCAATCTGTGACGGTACGTGACGGCGGGTGATGTCAATAGCTATGTGGATAACGCCTGGGGTGAAAACCTCGGGTCAATGGCAGAAAAGAGTTTCGTACCTACCTACCTTGGTAGGCAACAGGTCACAGAGTGGGTACCTAGATATGTTTTATATGCTCTGCGGGCGCGGAGGGTATAGAGGGTTGGGTAGGTACCTATTTCAATTTCCCGCCTGCAGTCAGTTAGGTCAGTCAACAAGACGCATACATGTAGGAGGACAGGCATGGTGTCGGATTTGACTGTTACTAGTCTACACCAAGTTTAAAAACGTTGTAAAACCGTCAAGCCGGACACTACGTGGCAGGGTCCATCGGCACCAAACCTACCTAGCCAGTCCTAGTACATGCGGTGAGCATACTTACTTTGTTTTGAGGATATGCGCGTCCTTTCATCCCGTTTCTTTTCATGCTCGTCAAGTTGCTTTCCAATTCAGTTAGGGGGGGGGGTGAGGGGCATATTCAAAATTCATTTAATTCCTCCTGGCCCGACTCCGCAAGGTACTTTGAAGTGTCAATCTGATCAAGTACGTGGCAACCGCACATGCACATCAGCAATCAACGGTCATCAAACTGACTGATCCCCTATCTACAGTGCGTACACCAATGAAGAATACCAAGCATTCCCGGGGGCGGGAAACGGCATGGATATCCCCTGTAACAGAAACCGCACACACGTTCCGCCCCAACCCGTGGCACTTGAAACATAAATCGCACATGGCTTCGAAATTTCTCTCAGCCGCAATGATGTTGAATCCGACATTGCAATACCATATGGACTGAACTCTTCTTACCTAGTTGGCCACACATTTGGTAATGAAGAATAACTAGGAGTCGAGTTGTATTTCGTAATCGCCCTCGGACTTTTGGCATTGGGATTGGGATTGGGATTGGGATTGGGAAATTTCAGGGGCCTTGCAAAGTCAGTCAATACGAACAGCGCAAGATTTCATAGCGTGCATCATGGATGTAACTGTAAGCGGTACACGGCACTCCCAGCGTCTAATTGACTGTCAAGTTAATCACTCAAACTGCACCCTTTTTTCTACCACTCTTCAAATTATTGTCTTTTTTTTTTCACGGACAGGGTTAGGGATTGTTGTCTTCAGCAAACGTGTATTTGCAATCAGTGCCGTCAACAAGTCCCGTCTCGTTTGTCATACGGTGTGGCAACCCTCCAACAGTCCCGGTGTTCTGCGGCTAAAGAGCACCGAACGCCGGCCGATGCCTTGCAACTCGGATCTTTCATGCGGCGGTCGCCGATCAGGGGAACTCACCTTCGGTTGAATAGGATAGCACACCTCTGGCCAACCACCATCTCCAACATGTCGATCAAGTCTTGAATCATGACGGCCAAATGTCCTCAACCAAGCCACGCCACAACAGGGATAGATATGTTTCCGCTTCGTACCGCCGTCCCGCGGGTGATGATCAGAGATAGTCCATGTTCCTCCCCTGCTTCATGTCGGCCGAAGGGTCTGAAAAAGCTCCGGCTTGGGTTTGACAGCACGCCAAGCGCCCAGATCTCTGGTTCTCGCCATTTATATAGTTTGTCTTCGGACGAACCCATGTGCCACACCACCAGCGAGAGACCATGTCCAGCCGACCTACATGTCAGCAATCATGTTAGCATTCTCATTACTCAGTTTCGGCGTACTCGCTATCAACGGTGTTGCTGCTCAACGTGGACGGCAAGGGCAGGCACAAGATTGTCCCCAGGTCCACGTCTTCGGTGCCAGAGAAACGACGACGCCTCAGGGTTTCGGTTCGGCCATAACGCTTGTTGACCTCATCCTCAAGCGATTTCCTGGCGCAACATCGGAGGAGATTGTCTATCCTGCAGTTGGGGATGACCAGTACAGCAAGAGTGTCGGGCAGGGCATTCTCGCTGTGGTCAGGCAGACATCGGCGTTTGCTGCACGATGCCCGACATCCATAATTATCATGCATGGATATTCCCAGGTGTGTTTCCATTCTCCGGCGGAAAACCAGCAAGGTGAGCGAGAGGAATGCTGACTACGCGGTGTCTCCAGGGAGCCCAAATCATCGATGATGCTTTCTGTGGCGGCCCGGATCTACCTCAACTCGAGTCATCATTTCCGCTGGTCTCAAGGACGGCGGCCAACAACACAGCGGCCATAATTTTGATGGGAAACCCACGACACGTTGCCGGCTTGCCGTTCAACGTTGGGAATGCAACCGAGCCCGGTGTAAGTACCAGCTACCCTTATCCAGAGTGGAGTCCCCTCCGACATGAGAAAGCTACCAGTTGCTGACCCGCTTGTCCAGTTCGCTGCCCGGCCGCCGAACTTCAAGTGCTCGTTGTTCGAAAATAGAATCCAAGCGTATTGCGACTCGCCCGATCCCTTCTGTGCCAAGGGAAATGACCCCGATACCCACCAGGGCTACGGTTTCGAGTACGGCAAGGAAGCACTGGACTTTATTGTCGGAAAGGTGGTGGCTAATTAGTAGAGGGGTGAACAACGGGGAGGGACAGCTTCGAGGCTTCTTTCGAGACGAAAATACTTACTTTACTATTATTTATTTTAATCTGCATTTTTGTATTAGTACCTAGGCTGCCACTTTCTAAGTTAGCATGGGAAGCCGTGTAATTGGAAATAACCCTTACTGTCAAACCAAGGGGTGTCGGGTTAGACACACCAACTCCCTACCCTGGCTATCGTCATCAACCGGCTTCATGATCAGCCGTTGGTTCTACACTAGGTACACTAGCCTATGCCAACGCATAGCGCAGATCACAACAAACAAACCACCTACCTGCACGTGTAGTAGCCAGCCGCAGCATCGGGCCCGGTATTTTGAGGCGGAAATCTCCGAGTTGTTCGCGACCGAGTTCGCGCGTGCCTGGCTTCGTCATCTTATCAGGCGGTGGGGCACTGGAAACGGGCAACGGGTGAGGAACCAAACAGCACGCCGTTGCGTGCTGGATCGATTCAGTTAGATAGATAGATAGGTATTTATTTCCTAGTCTCGCAGTGTAGCTGTGCAAAATAGGCCTGAACAAAGAAGAGGGGTCCGACGTCATGAGAATCACATGTTTCTCATCTCGACCGAGATAAGGGCATAGGCGGCCATGGACTCGGAGGCAAAGTAGGTACGGGACGCTCCTTCCGTGCCAGGTCAGCGGTGTGGTCTCATTCAAACGTCATCACTGAATCGGCCTTGACCTTGCATGCCCGCCTGGGCTCGAGTCCAAGCGAGGCCGAGCACAAGACACTGGCTGCGTCAAGAATGAAAAGAGAACACGAAGTAGGCACACTGAATTTCCGGTGCATGGTCGTCTAAGCTGACTTTGGGGCCGATGGGAAGGCCAAGGTGGTAGTTGAGCTGAGCAGAGAGGTCTGGGCAGGGCGGTCACTGACGGAAGTCCTTCACTAGAACGCTTGGCGATCAGGGCGGTCGATCATCCAATCTCGTGGGCTTGATGGGCTACGTATCTAGCTACGAAGTACTTAGCCACGCTTTTACGAGACGGTGAGTTAAATGGTGGGGGCTTTGAGTTTGAAAACCAAAGCCTTTAATTTTCTCTTCCGAACCTTTGATGACCCGAGAGCTGCCCTCAAGGGTTCGTCCTTGGGCCGGTTGTGGGAAACATGCTGCCTGTTGTTAACAATATTACTGTCCCAGCTCTGAGACGGTGGAACAATTAGCACGGATGAGTACCCCGGGATTCCAAGGCAACGTTCTTGTTGGCGGAAACGATTATTTCCTACCCTTTGAATCACAACTAGAAACACCCTTATCGGGGATTTCTTCTGTATTGATAGCACGATGGTGACGACTCGCTGTGTGTGACGCGACAATGTGATCATCCAGCAGCATCGCGAGTTTACTCTTGGGCCTAATCTAGTCCAATCAGGTCAGGTACAGGCACGGTCAGGGTCACAAAGCGGCCGACGGTGACCTCACTCAAGACGAGATGGATGGACCCTGACTTCGGGTCACTTCGTAATGCACTTCCGTGCCTATCTAGGCACCCAACACTAGGTAACCATTGTATGTACATTGGCGTGCAACGCTCTTGGCTGTTTGGTACGGCGTGGAAGCGAGTCGGAATGCGCTAGTTCAAGCACCTAGGAAACCACCAAGACATCGAGTTTTCACATCACTTGCGACTTGTGGGAACTTGGTGGAGACCGTTGCAACCGTTCCCCCCACCCCAGCGGCTGAACTAATCCCTACACTGGACTAGTGTATACACTAGGTACACTACACTACGACACCGATCAGTGATCCACACTTAACCAAGTTGCGAAAGACTGGCGGGCTGGCCGCCCCCGGGAAGGAATACTTATGGCCCGTTGCTTTCATAATCTGGTTCTGTTCTGGAATGCAACGAAGAAACGCAGAATAACCCGCTGCGAGACGGTATGCGGACGTAACCCCCACATTTCGCTTGTTGCCCTACCTGCCTCACGGAGCAGCTTATGTACGTTGGGGCATTGTAATGTGCATACCTAACTACGTCCCAAGGTTCAGAGGCGAGTATGGGGGAAAAGTTCCCCAGCCCCCTCTTGCACCATGCGGGAAGCCGCAAATGAGCAAGTAAAAAAAAAAACTCGAAGCAGTACGTCTCACAGCAGCGGACTCTGCTAGGTACCTGGTCTTTTCCTTTCCGAAGCATTCCTTGCTTGCCCGCATTTTAGTTTTTTTGTGTACCTATCGTGTTGTACGGCTATTCCGTCACCGAATCTAGTCGTTTCCTTGGTGTTGTGGTCCCATTGTCGCAGGAGTGGAGGGAGGGTCCTCTCGTTTGACGGAGAAGCTATGACAGCCCATGGGCGCAACTACGAGAGTACTCTGTGGTGTACACTGCGTACAAAAAAGCAAGTGAGATCATCAACGGGCATGGGCATTACATTGACGGGCATACCGAATGTTGGCATGGACATGGTTCAATCCTCCGGTCATGATAACCTAGAGGGAGTGTGAGGGGGTTCACCGAATCCGAAACGATAATCAAGCCTTGATCCAGTCTGGTATGTGCCTGCACCGGGATGGGACGGCGCGGCACTGGGATCTGCGGTCGTTGCCCCGATCAAGGACGAATGTGAGTCTCTTCTCTCAATTGCTCTGCTGGACCGCGCTGTTGCGTGCCGCCTTTTATTTTTGCCCTCAGTTTCGTGATGTGACATCTCCACGGGCGGTCAGGAGAGGTGCTGCAAGTGGGGGGGAAAAGAGTGGCGATTGCGTATCCCTTACTTTCGTTGCATTTCTTACGCCATGAATGATGGGTGGGGTTCAGTGGCTTTGACAAACAGAACATCACTGGACTCTTGTTGGTTTGAAACACGGTCACTATTTACGGTCCCGATGGTCGTCGTCATCCATCTAATCCTCGTCTCACTGCCAAGGACACACGCCGGTACTCAAGCAGGCTGATGTGTATTCCTTATTCTGCCCTCTTTACAGGGTCCGCGTTTTAGGTAATCATTGTTTATCCCGAAACCTGTTGAATATAGATAAATATGGAAGACGGACGATATACCGTTGGTGCTATTGATGCTTGTTTTTGCATAACGCCACGCAACGAATAAACAGGTAGTAACAGAGCCATGACAAAACAAGGATGTATGACTGGTTTTTTTTGGAGGCAAGTTGACGTCCATGTCGTGGAGTTCTTATGTCTCCGTCCCCCCCGGAGGGGAAGGAAGGAAAGGCTATCGTCGTTTGCTCCGAGTGGTCTACGACTAGTGCACCGTATCTTCACCACGGGCTTAGCCTATTCGAATTAGCTCCAGTCTAGAGCCTGCGGTTCTGCGGTTTTGCGCCTTACCAATGGTGCGTGATAGCGAATGCGTCTTGCCCATCGCACATCACACTTATGCAGATACGATGCGATGCGCCCAACCACAACAGGAATGGCGTAATGCGCCAAAAAAGCAACGAAGAAAAAGTTAAAAGAAGCCCTCGAAATAAGTGCCGACCCATCCATCAGAGTCGACCTCTTGGTAAGCTGCTGGCCCAGTCCAGTCCAGTCTGGGCTGGTCGAGTCTTGTCCTGTGTGCGGTTGGGATTCCGGCCCAGCCTGCTCCGGCTGTTGTTGACTTCCCGGTCCCGTCCTCAGGTAGCTCAGCTAAGCTCAGCTTACAGCTTCATTGGAAAGCCCAGCCCCCACTTCTGCGTGGCCAAGACGAGATGGACCGTCCCGCAGAGAGCCTTTTTGTCAATTATCTCATGCTGCTGCTGACTACCTACATGTCTTATACATAAATGTATTGATAACCGTTTCTTAGAAGGGCAAGGAAGAAGCAGAAAAGGTGTGGCAGAGGAGGGGAAAGCTGAAAAACAAAAACAAACTGCATTGCGCTGGATAAACGTAACATCCAATGACATTGTGTCGACGGTCAAGAATAAAACTGCCCGATTGGGCGTGGTCGCCGGCCGGGCTTTGGGTGAGCGGAAGCAGATGCGCCTTTGTGCATCGGCCGGCCGGTTGGTTGGTTAGTCGGTCGGGCGACACCAGTGCAGAGGTGGCTCGACCTGACACGCGCGAAACTTGTCTCGTTCCTGTCTATGTGTGCTGCCATTTGAGGCAGAGAGTGAATGTGGGAATCGGCAGTCGGGAGAGTCGTCATCCCATGGAGATCTCATCTCGGGATGGCGGCCAAGAAAGAAGTGGCCATGAGGGAAGAACGAACAGGGGATGGCATACTTCCACGTGCAATTTCGATGCTCCAAACACCGAGCTAGGCTTCACTGCGCGAGAAGAAACAAAGTGTGAGAAAAATTGTAGTGAGTTTGCTGTGCTAATGCCATTTTCGCGATTCGATATTTTCCAACGTGGACGTTGACTTGTTGTGCATGGCGCAGAATCTAGCGTGTTTCCACCACTTGTCATGACGAATGCTAGAGTCAACGTTAGCGTACGTTTGTTGAAGCTTTTGCCAGTGGCTTGCTGTTGATGTTTCCGTGACCGTTTCGCCGGGCTCGAAACAATTTGTACCCGCGCGTTGCTGCCCGCGAAAACCAAGAGACTAGTGAAGCAGAGCACGGTGACAAATGACATGTCGCGAGCCGTGCGGAGCAGAAAAAAGCAACCTGCCTGCAGCGGCAATAATATGTTGGGGATCAAGACGAGACCGAGGCTGGATGCTGACTTGCCAGCGACACGACGACGTGACGCTGGTCGCGGCATAGGAAAAGGAGCTGCAGGTGGCGGTACCGCTGGGCACAGGCAGCAAATTGACTTGGTCAAAGCTGGTCAAGACTCAATGGTCATGTTGCACTCTTCTGACAGTCGGCCATGCAAACTAGGAAGTTCTCCGGGATTTGGAAGTCGGCTTGTGTTGACGCAGTGCATTTTCAGACCAGTAAGGTTACAGCAGGCGCTGGGTGTGCTGCTCTTGGCAAGCGGCTTTGTCGTCTCGACCACTCCTTTTTCTCGTGTGCGGGGATCTTCGGTAGGAGGTCCTAGAAGCACGAGGAATGCCCGGTTGGTGCCTTTGATGGGAAGGGCGTTCGTCTAGGCATGAAGAGGAATAGGCCGTACATGCAACTCGCACTGTGCAAAGTGAAAAGGAGGGACGGGCTTGACGGAGAGTGCCTGAAAAGTCTAAAGGCAGACACCTCGTCCATTTCGAACAATAACCGGGAATGAGTCTCTGCGCAGAACAAAGTACAAGAGAGAGGCAAGACCCCGAGAGCCCGAAAGCTGCTGTTGACTTTTCTCAACTTCAGGGACATCCCTACCTATTAATGTCCTAGAGAGACATGCGGAGAGGGACAGAAATAAGATTCTGCGATCTTCAAAACAGAGCCCCATTGACATTAATTCTTCCCTCTCTTTTCTGGTGATGTCAGAGCCGGAGAACTTTTCTTAAAAGTCACGGCAGGAGAGATTTGGATGGCTCTCAGCCTGCGCGAAGATCCAAATTAATTATTCTGCCCCAGACTCACGTTTGGCCTCAACTGGGAAAGGCGTGATTGCCCCACACTCGCCGCTAGGCGGTTCAAAACATGGAGGCGCGGCCTGCACCTCCTGGTCGGGCGAGATTTTGGTTTGCAGCAACAACCCTGTTTAGCGCGTCAATGCCATCCCATTGAATGGCCCGCCAATCATCGGACTGACTCTTGGCTTGCCCCATCCAGATGGGGCACCCGTTCCTGAACGAGAATCGTCCAACGAGACCTGACTTCAGAGGGAGACTGGCTTCTGTTCCTGAGTCCCTGGCAGGAGTTCGTGGGGGGTTGCGAAACATGATGATGAGCTACGTGCGCGGTCCCAGAGGCAGATGAAATCCTAGAAATGAGGGCATCTGAAAACAGCCAGAAAGATGCCTAAGCCGTCATGGTCCCCCCCTCAATCCGTCCCCCGATTGAGTGTCTGGATCCTGTTCGCGGGGGCTGCAAATTGGAAAAATAAGAGGGGCGCGTTCTCGTACTGTACGGATACTACTGTACGCCGCAGCCGGCCTTCTCTAGTGGGTTTAGCGGGTCGATGGATGTGCAGCGTGTGTGTCCTGCGTGTCTTGAATTCTTGCCGTAGCCCGATTCGACGGCAGGAGCCACCGGCTTGTCCCTGGCATTTCTCTGGCGTGCACCACCGTTGCCCTGACCCAGGTTCCAAGAACTCCTGAAGAGCGAGAGGAAACCTCCCCAGAGCCCGATTCTCGCCGGCCTCTCCTCCTCACACTCGCTCCCGATTTCCAATCTCACCATTCTTTCTCTCCCCATCCTTTCTTCCCTCCCCCTTTGCGTCCCCGGCCCTAGTTCGACGTTGCCTCGGAACGCTTCGATAGAGCTCTGACAGAAGCGCCCACAACGACTTTGGCTCGCGTTCCAAAGTCGCCGTGCATCGTTCGTATCCGCCGGGCCTCACATCCGGGACGCCCCTTCTTTTCGATTCTTCCCTCTGCCTCCTGTAGATTTTTCCTCGCTCCCCTCCTGTCGCTTCTCCCCTTCGACTACCCCATCTTTCACCCAGTTCGCGTTGTGCAATTCCACTTCGCTCCGCCAGCATTTGGGTCTCTTCTCTTCGCTCCTGTCCGAACCGTACCTCCGTTTTGTACCCACCACGACTGTCTCGCTCTCTCCATGTACTCGTTCCAGTAGCCCCACGATCCGCAGCTGTCAGTCGAGACGCTGTTCCTTCCAACAACAGCCTCGACTGCCACATCTTGACGTGTTGTGATAGACTCGTCACTCTCAGACAAGAGGTTCATGGTGAAAGTGGGCTTCTTTTTTTAGGAACGAATCTCTCACCGCACACATTCCCCCTTGGCCGCAGGCGTCCTTCAGTTCTATAAGCGACAGTCGTTAAAGTCTTGGAATAATATTCTTGGGCTCTCTTTTCCCAAGCTCGACCAATTCCTGACCTCAACTCGTAAGTGGAAGCCCGTTATGAAACCTGTGCTCTCATCCCTCCTTTGTCTCGCAGTCTACTAGGACACGCGATGCGTATTTTGGGCACTTTCCTCTGACTTTTGATCTTCCCAAGTCTGGACGTAAAGTTGTCAAATCGATGAATTACTGACTTATTTCGTCCAGGACATATTTCCTAATCGGAGGTCTCGTTAATACTCTCGTTGTACCTTCTCCTTGTCGTCGCTCGAGTGCTACGCGCACAACTATTACCACACCACGACCTCTGAGCAGGCACAATTCGCATCGGTTGCTCTGCTTGACATCGCTCGACCATGGCTGCCCTCGTGCAAGGCTACCCACAGCAATCAGCTACCACGACCATGCTTCAGGGTCGACCTGCTTCTGCGTCGGGCATGATCCAGGCATCTCAGCCCCAGCAGGCACTCCAATACGGCCACACCTCTCAGAAACGGCACAGCATTCATGGTCTTCCGGGTGGAAATGGCGCCCCAACGGTGTATCGAGGAGGTTCTGGCCCAATCCAGCCATATGCGTTCACTGCCACACCCAGTTTGAACCAGGGAGTATCCTGGCAACAGCCTGGAGGGTATCGAACAAATTCATCGTCATCAGTCCCAACTATACAAAGCTTGGAGCAGCATCAGGCTGCAGGGATGAGACCTCGGTATTCGGCCAGTGCATCCATGACAAACCTACCTACAACGGCGTCGATTCATTTGCAGTCGGCACTAGCATCGCGAGACGACTCATCGCTCCCGGGACCGGGCAACAGGAGACCTACGCTGCCGCGTTTGTCGCAATCCTCTCAATCGAGTGGGACTTCTTCACAATCATCGCAAACATCGCAATCGTCAGTAGGATCAGTCCCAGCAAAACTGTCACCAGAAAGGTATAGGCGGACAGCCATGCGAAGTACTGACTCGACAAATTCGACCCAGCTGGGTGGACGCGTTCCTGCTCCACCCTCAGGGACAAGTATGATGGCAGTTGGCCAAAACTATAGTTCCCGGAACCTTTCTGAGCTACGAGGTGCTATGCCTCGAAATTTGCAAAATCGTCCTAACAGTATGGCTGGTCCGCTTTCGAGATCAGCGATCGATGACATGCAGCTTCCCCGTGGTCATCTCCAAGACGATATCAAGAGGGTCCGGAGGCGCAGTATGCCCGCATTAGATTCTGCCGGCGTTCTAAACCCCCTGACCCCACCCGAAGCCAAGCAGTCGGGAGAACCGGCTCGCCAGGAACAATCCACGCGCCCCAAGAGCGCAGACACGGAGCGGATCTCGGGCAGAATAGTCAATAATCTGTCTATTGACGGCAGCATCTATGTCGCCGACACCCGAGTTCTTAATTCTGACACCCGTCCATCTCCGCGAAGCGCTGGTAGTAGCTCGCGGCCCTCCTCCGTAAGTTTCTGCCCGTCCGCCTCTAAGTTGCACCAATGCGTTGTGAAATCACATGCAAGCCGCTGGTTTGCGTCAATACTTGATTCGCTGACAGAAGGTGCTCTAGTCCGCCAACCGTAACGCCAGCGCTCCAGACTCCACCAGTAACCCGCCCCCGACTTCTTCACTGCGTGACTCGACCGTTGGCAGCCAAGATTACCCCCGGTTAGTCAACATTCCTCCACGAAGCTCATCTTCCGATGCCGCGAGCACGAAGCGCATCGTCAATCCTTCTCCCCTCTCGAAGCCGGTGGACATGGATAAGGAAGCAGAAAACAACCAGGCTGGAACTGTTGGACCTGCTCCTTCGTCTCCGCTGAGGCCATCTCCCCCCTCTCGGGTTGAAAGCCCTGCGGTTCGGCAGCTGTCAGCCATTAAAGAGGGCAGGGGGAAGCCGAAGAGCAAAACCTCGAGGCTCCGTCGAGCATTTTCATTCGGTAGCGCTGCCGAATTCAAGAATGCCGGCTTGCAAGATGGAGCCAATGAAGGTGGTCGTCCATCAACTCCTGGCAAGCTGCACAAGGATCGTGATCCAGAAGATGCATACAATGCCGAGCAGGCTCGGATCGCCCAGCAACAGGAGGAAGCTGGCATTGGCAGCAGTATCTATTCTGCTAGCAGGCTCTTCAGCAGCTCAACGGACAACCTGTCCGTCTCATCTACAGCCTCCTCAGCTTCGATTATGATTCGAAAGATGGGCCGCGGAATGAAGAAAGGCACGAGGTCACTTGTTGGTCTCTTTAGACCCAAATCTGTTGTTGGGGCGCCTGCAGCCGACGTGAAGCTCCCAGAAGCCTCTCAGACAGCTGTGTCTATGGTCACGGTGGAGGCTGAGCGGGAACGCGTCAATGTGAATGCTGATCCCCACCTCCAGCCTGGCGGCGGCACGGGTTTCCCCCATCTTGAGCGAAACTCGATTGATGCCGCCAACGCCTCGAGCACCATCTCCGAGCGACTTGGCAGCTCGGGCACTGATAATTCCACGTCGAGGAAGAGCATTGTCGGTGGCGAGAGGGAGAGAGCTGAAGTTCTTGCCGCTGTTCGCAAGGGAATCCTGAAAAGTAAGAGGAATCGCGCCTAACGCTGTTGCGATCTAACTCAGCTAATGAAACACCTGCAGATTCTAGCGGATCATCAACGCCATCACCTCGGCCTTCTGACACACGAGCTCCCGCCTTTGACATCCCCCACTTTACCGACTCGCCAAACTCTAGCGCACCAAGCACTCCTAATGACGAGGTTCACGGCCACAAGCGAGGTGGGACGGTAACAATTGGCAGCGAGGATTATTTCGTATCAGCCCTTCGGCTTCGACAAGACACTAAGAGTGCTCCTGGTACTCCGCAGGGAACGCTCAAACGGAATGCCACATTCAGCCCTCGTATCATTTTTTATGATACTTGGCCGAGTGGGGAGTATGACCGCCGAGGTGACATCGCAACTTGCAACCGGCTCACGCCAATGCTAGCGCAACAGATCAAGGAGGAGCTAAACACGTTCAAGATGGTAAGTCACTGCCCCTATAACAGAGACGGACAGATCATGAGGCTAACACGATCAATGATAGGAGATGGAAGTTCACGAGAATTCCAAGATTTATACGCACTTCTTCTAACGACCGAGGTCGATGATGAAAGTACATCATCTGGCTCGTTTCATTTCATGCAGGGGCTCCCAGTCCCCGACGTGTATTTGACCAGGATTTACCTTTTCGGGGCGTTCAGGGACTGCATAGTAAGGTGTCATGGCGTTCTCTCACGGATCTTGACAACCTGCGTCTAGAATCTGGCAGAGTAACTTAATTTCAAAAGGACACGCTCAGTTGGTGGCGGTGGGGCCGCCGTTTGGCTGATACACAGCAATGGCTGTCATGGGTACTCGAGACCGGTGCCACTATTCTGGTTGGCTACTTGACCCGGTCCGGGCAGCGTTTTTTTTCTTTTGAAGACGACAGACAGCGGAAGCAGAGGAGGGCATTTGCACACTTACCCCATGACTTGATCCGGTTTGTGTTTGCTTTTTTTTTTATTTTTTCAACACGTTCAGCGAAAAAGTACTTTGCGATGGAGAGGTCCGAGGCGGCCTGAATAGCCCATGCAGTCTTTGAGTGGTTTGGTTGAAGTCTCTTAATGCGAAGTTTCTTAGCGGTTGGCGATTTTTGACCATTCAGTTTTGTTGTGTCATTTTGGTGGAGGAAGAAAGTTGGCTTGTTGTTAGGCCCAAGGGCAATACATGCTGGCCTTGGCCCGAGATCAAGGCTCTTGGCTATGTTGTTTCTTCCTGGGTGAGCTGCGGTGTGAGGTTTGAGGAAGATGGCGCGCTTTTGGCAGTACTCTCTAGTGTATATGCTGCGAAGTTGGCTCCTTGCAGGTCCGCCAAGAGGGTCGGTGCGAAGATGCTGCTTCCGGGGCTCGATTAGGTACGGCTTGTAATAATGTGTTATGGCGCGCAGGTCTTGTACGTCCGCTTTGGATCACGAGATGGCTGCGGGCTCGGCGTGGATGGGAAGTTTCATTCGTCTTGAACGGGCGTTGAACAATCCCAACGCTAGGCATAACTTGTGGGGATTTCATGGAATGGGACGCATTGTTGTTTGCTGGAATGTCCTTACAGGTGTATATGAATTCGCGCAAATACCCACTGCAAATTCAATCCACAGAAGATTGTTCACGTGGTCCTGGACACATTGGCAGGATTGAGTGCGGAGTACACCTCCAAACATCACCAAACAGTCAAGGCGAGAAACTTTAAGGCATCAGTTTTCAAGCTCACGGCTAAATATCTATGCTCAACGTCTTTCAGTGCGCTCCTGCTATTTGGACACTACGTTATTTCGTACCACGCTGGGGAGGGTTGGGGCCTGCGAAATTGTGGTGATTGGCCCATCTAGGCCATCCAACAGTCTAGCATCGTGTGGGATCCATGAATGGGGTGTTTTTACGCCACCATTTACAAACCTGGACACAATGCAAGCATCTTCTGGCCCAAGCATATCGCTCGAAATCCAATTTCGTGTAGCGAGAAGTGGACGCAAGGGTAGAGCTTCGATTTTACCGCACTGTGTTTACTGTGTGGGCTTTACTAGGTACTTCCCCAGTGGTCACTGAGCAAGGGCTACCCTTGTCACAGTCATTGCATCATCCCGCTGGATAGACGCCAATCAGAAGAGGTTTCTGGTTCCTGGATCTCTCAGCCTTGCCGAGAAGGCCACTAAATTTTCGTCTGCCAATTTTCTTCCTGCCAGTGGGAGGCTTCTTTTCCCCACGCTGTCTTTCCGCCCTGGCTTCTCCGCTGCGTCCCCTCTTCCGACTCCGGAACGCGCTGGTGCGAGCAGCCAGAGCGCTGCCTGTCTCAAATATGGCGCCGGAAGTGGCGACTGAGAGCGATGGGCGGGCTGCAGACGAAATTGGCGGCGTGCCTGGACCGAGAGAAGTCGCCCTGACTAAGAAGACGAAACTCCACGGTCGCGCATTCTATGAGAGCATAGGCAGCCCAAAGTACATTGTTGCGCCTATGGTGGATCAGTCCGAATATGTATGCGTCTCATTCCTCGGTTTCTGTTGGGACCTTGCTTTGGTGGCTAACTCGTGGGGTGTCTCGCAGGCCTGGCGCATGCTGTCGCGATCGTTCCTGCCCGCTTCACAACGCTCCACCATCCTCGCCTATACTCCCATGTTCCACGCACGCCTGTTTGCCGACACGCAGCGTTACCGCGAAACCCACTTCCAGCCGACGACCGAGCCCATGCCAGAGAAGCCGCCCTTTCCCGTAACGCCCTTTCTTGATGGGAGTCCTGCGGATCGGCCGCTATTCGTGCAATTCTGCGCCAATGACCCCGATGCCCTGCTCGCTGCAGCGCGCTATGTTGCGCCGTATTGTGACGCCGTTGACCTGAACCTTGGGTGTCCCCAGGGCATTGCGCGCAAGGGCCATTACGGTGCCTTTCTTCAGGAGGACCAAGCCCTCATTTACCGCTTGATCAGCACCTTGCATGCTGAGCTCGAGGTGCCCGTGACGGCAAAGATACGGATTCTCCACACACGCGAAGCGACGCTGGCCTATGCGCGCAATGTGCTCTCGGCAGGTGCAAGCATTCTCACAGTCCACGGGCGCCTCAGGGAGCAAAAGGGTCACCTAACAGGACTAGCTGACTGGGACACAATACGGTGGCTGAGGGAGCAACTGCCAAAGGAGACGGTAATGTTTGCCAATGGCAACATCCTAGAATATGATGACCTGGCGAAATGCAAGGCCGCCACAGGTGTTGATGGCGTCATGAGCGCCGAGGGCAACCTCAGCAATCCGGGCATCTTTGCTGAGCCACCTGCGCCCGAGGAAGAGGCCAGGGCATACTGGCGCGGGAGGGATGGGAAAGGTGGGTGGCGTGTCGACGAGGTGTTTCGTCGCTATCTTGACATTGTCTACCGGTGTGTACAGAGGGACCCACCAGTCCGGAGGAAACTGTTCCTCCCAGGCGACGATGAAGCGTGGCTGGAGACGAAAGCCGAGCTGCCAAGCTCTATGGCCAGCGAGCCACCCTGGAAAAAGAAGAAAGAAGAACTCCCCAAAGAGTTTGAAGAGTTGATCCGCTCCCCGAATGTGACAGCCATGCAGGCGCATCTCTTCCACCTGCTCCGGCATTTCGTTACAAAACACACTGATGTCCGCGACGCATTGGCACGGGTCCGCGCCGGCGACTTGCCCACGTACGAGATTATCCTTAGTATGGTCGAATATAAAGTCGCTCGTGGCCTCATTGATTACGAGCGCACCGACGGCGCCAGTATCGCCGAGTATCTAACCGTCGGCCCCGTGCCCGATGGGATCGATGAGAGCGAGAGTTCCATACCAGCCCTGCGACGGTGTAAACGCCCTTGGTGGGTCGTCCAGCCTATCATTCGGCCCCTCCCAAAAGAGGCCATGGCCAAGGGGGCGATACAGGAATCGAAGAAGAAAAAGAAACAAAAGGCGAAAGCGGCCAAGGAAGAAGGCAATCAAGGTGAGACAACGCAAAATGGGTTCGGGAAGGAGGAGGCACCAGAGCAGTTGCTACCATCGCCGTCGCCGAATAAAAAGCGGGCACTTGAGCCTGAGGTTGTGGTATAAAGTAGAGAGAGAAACTCGCTCGACCTGCGGTCATCTGGCGGTCTGGGTGTGATGATTGAGCCCAAAGTTAGCTGGGCATTGGTGATCATTGATTGAGCCAGCTCCGCTGCGTCTCGTTGTCCAAAGTCTCCGACTGTTGCGCCCGGGTTCTAGCCTCTCGACTGTCTCTACCTGGCTGCTTGTCCACCTTCTGACAATCTGTCTGCTCATTTATGGCTGGCCTCACTGCTCTTCCTGGGACAGTCACTGCGAGCTCCGGATACATACCCAGATATCTCTTAGCGACAGAGATGCTAGCAAATATGTTCAGACAAAGAAACGCATGTTCCGCAGCCTTCTGTCATATCATGAAGTCACATACCCTCATGACAATGCGCGACGCCATGCTTAAATCATTCAGACAATGACCTGCCTACTTATCTACGGCGTATCAATCATTAGACCTGAGTATCAATACGAACAGATTTATCCAGGAGCTCTAATATAGGGTTAATCTCGAGTGAACGTCGCATCAGACCCAGCTGCATGACTGGGACATGAACCTGTGATGTTGACGTGAAATGCAGACTGTATTGGAACTGGAACGGCGATCATTCAGCTAACAGGCCCCGGGCAAAATCCTGGGATAGTATGCAGAGAAAGACCAGCCAGGGACGCTCTGCAGGCGCCTCTCGCACTTGGCCCACCACTCTTCCCATCACTCTTCCCATCACTCATCAGTCTCATTCTTCTTTGTTGAGGTCAGGCATCTCGTCCCCAATCGACAGGTCCCCAACACAACATAGAAACCCTAGACCAACTCATACTGTATTGCGTAAATCCGTCCCGACCATTTCCGTCTCGGTGGTATCAATCTGGCGAGCAAGGAATTCCGTTCCTAGTTTGACATCCTTCCCCTCTTCGCTGGCGGCGATCTCGAGCTGCTATAGTGCCTCCTTCGCTTGTTTCTACTTTCCTCGCCAGAATGTCTTGAGTGCGATCTTGACCTAGTTCTGGACGTGGACCTGGATCTCGAATCTCTGTAAGTCCTTCCCCGGTACGGCGCCGGGGATGGCGACGATCTCCTTCCGCCGTCACGACCACCGCCACGCCCTGCAGGGGACAGCGGACGACCCTGCGGAGAGGGGCTGTCGCGCTGGCGATAACGTCTTGCCTGGCGAGCAGGTGGCGAGCGTGACCGCGATCTGGATCTGGATCGGGAGATTGCTCTGCGGGGAGGCGTGCGGGAGCGAGATCGAGAATTTCCCGAGGCAGGTGATACCGAACGACTGTATCTGCCCAGCTTTCCACGACGTTGATTACGGGCAGACGAAGTACTTCGTCGGTGCTGCTGTTTTGGGACTCCCGGCGGCGTTTGAGATGGGCTGCGCGTGTACGAGCCCGCTTTGCGATCGCGACCGAGGTGCCCGGTATTTACGGGGGGACGCCCTCGGTTGCGTAGAGGAAGAGGCGAGCGTGAGGGTGTGCGGCTTGGGGAGCGAGCGCGACGAGTGGGCGGAGGGGAGCGGGAATAGGTCGGAGAGCGTGTGTAGCTCCGATCACGGTCGCGAGGCTGACGTGGGCTAGCCGATCGAGAATCCTGTCGACCAGCTCGACGAGGAGACAAGCGGGAATACCTCGGCCTCGACCTCGACGGCGACCTCGGTTCGTCCGGTGTGACGGAGTGAGTATAGCTGCGACCGCGACTGCGACTACGACTCGGGGTGTAGGACCTCTCACGACGTGGGCTGCGGGACATGGAACGTCCTCGGTCCACCGCGCCTCTGTGTGGTGTCTGCGACGGCGACCGTGACCGTGACCGTGATCGGGATGAATAAGACCCGCTGTACGACGAGTAGCTCGACACCGAATCTGAGTCGGAATCGTTCTCGGCAGGAGCTGGGAGTACAGGCTTCGGCATGTTCGCCAAGAATGTTCGCATCTCCTCCGTGAGGAAACCCATCTTGATGGACGTAAAGTAATTGATGGAGAACCGGATATTCCTCGGGTTGTCGTGAGGGAAGATACCCTGAAAGCTAGGTTGGAGGACCTCTTCACTCATCCGAGCCCTGAGCTTAGCAGTCCCCATGTTCTCCTGTAGATCCTCAAACAGGATCTTGATGAAGATACGACTGGCTGACGTGGTCTCCTCCTCGTTGAGGTGAATCGTCGACATGACGTGCCACCCAATGGCGTCCGTTGCTAAAAGGTGACCGAAGAACCTGGCAATATTCCGGAGCTTGTTGGTCTCATAACGGTGGATTGTAGAGTAGTACTTGACGAACGACTCTTCAAAAAGCTCCGTCCACATCCGGTTGAGCCTGGCGAAGCGCTCTCCCAGCAAGCCCATAAACTTCAGATAGACCTTTTCTTGGGCGCAGGACTCCACAATCATAGAGACTAATTCTGGCTCTTGACCCTGCGGTAGTCGAAGTTTCATGAGCTTGTGCGCAGCTTCTTCTGGGTCTGCGCTCGACTGGATGCTGAGGTAGATGGTCTTCCGGAGGTTCACAAGATCCGCGTTGGTCTGATCTTTGATCTCCATTGCCTTTTGCTCCTCATCTTCAGACTCGGATTCGCTCGCTGAGTCGTCGTCCTCGTCATCGTCCTCGTCATCACTTCCCTCACCGAGGATCTCGGCTTTGAGTTTCTTGTACTCTTCCTCATTCGTCTCCCATTCAGGGTCGAACTTGAAGATATTAAGCCCATCCTGGGTATCGATGTCGTCGTCCAGCCCGATGCGGTGTGTGATTTGGTCTTCCTCCTCGACAAGATCCAGTTCCTCCTTGATAACCGGGTTGTCCTTGTACTTATCTTTACGAACCTGGAAAAGCACCTCGATCATGTATTGCGTCCGACGGTCGATATCTGCCTCATGCAGGATAGTCCGAAACTGGTCAAAAACTGCGTGGGCAATGGCAGGCGACATCTCCTCGAGGAATAAGCCAACCTCGCGCATCAGACCCACGGCAATCTCAACGCTGTCGTCCGTCGGCTTCTGCAGCAACAACAGAAGAATCTGCGCCGCGATCATTTCGTGCACCACCTGATTATTCACCAAATGAGCGATGAACATCGTCGACGACAGGCACACAGCCTTGTCATTACGCTTGAACGCCTTGCGGAACCGCATAATCAAGCGCTTGACAAGCAGCTCGCCAACCTGCGGTAATTTAGTGTTGCAGATAGCAGTCAAGCAAGCGTAGATAGGTGTAAAAGGCAAGCTGGCGTGTTGTGCCTTGAGCAAACTCTGGCAAAAAAGGCCGCGACCACGAATCAGATTCTCGCCAAACAGCTCGGGCACGACGAACTTGATATTTGCGGTATTGATCTTATTGACCAGACCGTTTATAGATTTTTTGAGGGCCTCCCACGCCATTCGCTGGTACTCCTTGGAGGTCTTGTCTGTGATGGCAGCCTGGAGGGCCCGCAGCCTCTGCGGGGGGAGATAGACACCCTGGCTACGCAAGTTGAGCAGTTTCTGATACTCGGCGCGCGCAGCCTCGAGCTTTTCCTCCTCTGTCTTGGCTGGAACGGCAGAAGGTGGAGATCGCTTCTTCTCCTTCTCGATGGGACGGTATCTGTCAGGGCCATCGCGACGCGGCAGAGGTGAATGTCGTTTCGGCGGTGGTGACTGGTCACGGCGGGTAGGCGGCGCGTTGTCTCGGTATGAAGGGGAGCGATCGCGTCGTGGAGGGGTCGGACTGCGAGATGGCAAGCGGTTATCGAAATGGCGCCGCGGGGGAGACACGACCTCTGGTGATGCCATTTTGGCCGATTGCCTCGTTTGTGTTGTTTCTCGATTTTCCTTCCCCGAACCTGTATCCTATCGGCGAACAGCCGGGGTGGGAAAGGCGATGGCTGACTGAATATCGCTCAGTGATGAAAGTTTTACACCCTGAATCATATAGATAGGTCTATAGATCGTAGGTGACTCATGAAAGAACACCCGCAGATGATGTTTCCTGCTTTGTAGCTTGTTGCGTTTGATTGAGCTGGTGGCGCGTGAAGCAACCGGCAACATCTGAAAAAATAAGTGGGGTCGCCCCACTCCACCCGCAAGCCGTGGTTCATCACTGTGAGGCTGAGAGATCCCTTGTATGGGAGACGTGACGGGGCAAGGAACGAGCGCGAACCCCTGGAGGTTTTTTTAAGGAGGACGTGGCGTAAGTTTTGGTGGAGAGTCGCATCTCGTTCTCGCTGTTCACCACCACCATGACAATTCCAACCGTCTCCGACTTTTGCGCACTCCGTTTGTCTGTTTACCTCACGCTCTAACCAGAAAAAAAATCCAAATTGACAATGGTGAGCGGAGCAGTGGTCCCACTACCACCTTCCAACTAACAACTCTCAGCTCGACAAACTCGTAGGCCTCGCCATGCTCGTGGCCGCCTCTGTCGTCTTCCTCTACTATACGGTGTGGACTCTTCTCATGGTAATATTTGCTCCCTGACGTCGATCGCGTCGCAACACCATCAACACCTAAACTAATCTGCTTGTCCGTCTAGCCCTTCGTCGACTCGGACCACCCGCTCCAGAACTTCTTCCCCCCGCGCGTGTGGGCGATACGCATTCCTGTTATTCTAATTCTGCTGGGCTCGGCGGTGGTAGGATCTTTCCTCAGTGTGGTTATGATTCGCAGCAACAGGAAGAAGGCGGCCAAGGCAAAGGCGGCGGCGAAAAAGAAGGCATGAATGACACCGAAAGGGATATTGCCTCAGGTATGGCCACAATAGCGTTGCGTTTTCTAGCGTCGATCAATATATTTGTCCGTGTAGTATCGTTGGACGGGAGTGTTACGAGATTACTCTATCCCGGGGTTTAATAGAGGGCAGGCATCGTCATCACCCAAGGCATGAAAAGCAGCAGTGGTTTCGCGACGAGTCACAGTCACCCCGGGACGGAATCATGTGTTGCCCCGCTGCCTAGATCGCTGGATAATGTATTAATAAACTACCTAGGTATCTTACTTGGACCTACCCCCATATGCTTGGATGTTTGATACTGTCCAAGAGGGAGCCAGCCAAATCCAAGAAATTGTAATCGGCCGCATGCGCACTGGGCAAGCAAATGTCCTGGTATCGTGCGGCGCGTAGATGACGACCATGCTCGTGCTAGGGATGTGCTGAACCCCCGTCCCTGTTTCCCCGTACCTAGTTTTCATCCAGTATCCCATTCCAAGATCGGACACCGTAACCCTGAAATGCAGACACCCGAAAAACCGATGCTGCCCCGCGGAAAGACAAACTGCCTGTCGCTCAAACTCGCTGGTCCGCAAAATCGAGCACCTCGCAATCATCCTCAAAGAAGCCGTCGTCCTCTTGGCCGGCCGAGTGGCCAGCCCCACGCCGGCGCCTTGTCGTGACAACGATCTCTGCTTGGCCATCTCCTGTCCTTTGAAAGATCCTCTCCATAGCAGAGGCCGGTAGGGCGCGCATATCGTCCGAGGCAATGTTGAATGACTCTTCATCCGTCAGCGGCAGGCCCAGATCGAGCTTGGTGGCCTTTACAGGTTGACCAAATGCCCAGGTTCCTAATGGCATCAAGTGACTGGGTAAATCATCTTCGTACGGCGAGTGGGGTGCTTTTGCCCCCTTCGTCTTGCGTCGGGGCGCTTGCTGCTCCTCTGTATCTTCCAAGGACGTTCCCGCTAGAATTACCGAGATGGACACAGCCTGGTTAGAGGCCTGAGGTGCGCCGACTTCACAGAGCGCCACCCGCCTATCGGTGTGAAACGGCTGGTAGGGCGCACTTGATTCTATCTCAGCTTGTGGGATTGACGACTCCACGCTGACATCATGAGGCGGTAATCGCGCTTTGGTTTGGTGGAGAACCATTGTGTTGTTCCCCGCATCATGATCCTTCTCCGAGAAGTCAGGATACTCGTCTGGGTCGATGATTCGCCTGATATAAGGCGAGAATGTATCGCCAGGCAACTGCGGAACCTTGAAATCCTGGTATCGCGAAAGACGCGGCGTCCACTTATCACCGCCGGCATACGACCTTCGGCTCCTCGGCGGGTATACGCGGATGAGCCCTCCTCCAAGAACAAAGAGTGCATGTTCCTTTCGGCCTGTAACCCATGTTACGCACGACGGACCTGGGATAGCTGCCGAGGTAGGCAGCGAGACCCTGTTCTCCCCAGTCTGGCGCAGTTGATTGATGGCACTCCCAGTCTTCCCGAGCGAGTGGCTGATGCCTGCGGCAATCACCTTGCCGCCATGAGCGGCATATTCTCCGAACCCCCCCCCAGCCAGTTGTGGAACACCCGAATTGCTCCTTCGTGGACGCGTAATGAGTGGACGAGCAACTTCCCGGACCGAGCTGAGGGCATTCGAGGCAATCGCGACAGCCGAGGTCGTTGTGCCGTCCGCCGCCAGCCCCTTACCATCCTCGGCTTTGATTCGACGACGTGGAGGAGGCCAGGTAAACGCACTCGACGGAAGATCCAAGAGATGAACCGTTCCCCGTTCAGTCACCATAGCAGCTCGTTCGCCATTAGGCCTAGTCCAAGCCACATCGACAATCCGGGCTACTGTCATGCGCGAAAATTGCGCAACCTGTCGTACCCGCAGGCCACCAGAACCCAACAAGCCCGTAGCCTGAATCGGCGAGGCTTTAGTGTGCTGAATGCGCATTAGATCCCATACCGTCTGGACATCACCTTTGCTGCTGGCTGTGAAGAGCGAGCTGCCCGTGGGAGAGAACGAGAGAAAGCTGCAGCCGTTCGGGATGCTGAAAGTGGCAATATGATGCAGACTCGTTGTCGGCCCGAGCGTCTCGATGTCTAGAATAGATAGGATACCAGGTTCTTTCACGACAGGCGGCGTAACGGTTCCGTGGGTTGGAGGGAAGTGGGACTGCTCTGCGTGCGGGCTACCAAGCCCACCCCAGTTCGCAGCTGCCACGGGTGCCGTACGCGATGGCTGGCTCGATTGGGGGTTCCAATAGTTGTTCCATGCCTGCAAACCTTGCTTCCCAACCCACTTGGCGCCTTGGATCAACTCCTGGGTTGTATCTCGCATGATCTTGTTGATGACGCTCTCCGATATTGGCAAATCCACATCCGAATTCGTTGGGGGCAACTGAGGGGGTGTCATCGAAGCAAGGCCAGGGGCACGTCCATAGTGTGGTACCGGAACCACAGCCCTCAGTGCGATTTGCGAAGACGGGTTTGCAGGGCAGTAAGCAATTTGTCTACCACTCAAGCTAAGAATCGCAGTCTGAGGTCGAATACGGGGTGGAGCAGGGACGCGGCCTCTGTCCGTCGCATCCTGCGCAATATCACCTTTGATTGGCTGCTGCAGAGTCGTCCATACCTTCCCATGGCACCGGAAATATAGACCATGCTCGCTCGAGGTTGGACCCTGTCGGTAGATCCAGCATTCACCCGTGACCCCTGAAGAAACCACAATATTCCTTGTGTCTGCGTGGATGTGGAAGGCCCCGCTGGGAGGTGGGGCCTTGAACATAGGGCTCGCCAAAGCGGTCTTGAGAGGGATTTTGGGCGCTTCGAGTAAGACGCTCACCTGCTGACCTGTCTTGAGCGAGTAAACCTCTACTGTCGTTTGGTAAAGGCTCGGCGCCGCCCTATTGCCGGGCATCTCCTTGCCAGGCATGTCGCTATTATTAATGCCCATGGCTTCGGATCTGTCGGCAGATACGGCGTCGTAGTCGTTTTCAATATTGATACCTGGAGTAGGCGACTGGATACTCGGCCCGTGGACGACAACAGCGACGAGAGGGAAGAGATCGGGCCCCGAAGAGATCCAGGGCAAGACCTTGGCATGATAGACCCCTCCCCGAAGCCCTTTCAGGCATGCGGCGTGTTCCAGTCCTCGTTTCCCCAACGAGTACACTTCCAGCCCTCCCTCATAGCCGGCGAGGACAACGTTGTCTTTTCCAGGAACAAAATCGCCGTTCGGATTGGGGAGTGTGTCAAAGCCAAAGTGGTAACCCCTTTCGCCGGCTTTGATTCCCGAGCTCGTTGGCAGATCGAGATCGAGATCCGGAGTTCCGTAGAAATGGGGTTGTGGCTGGTGAGGGAGTGGAGGATGGCCCGCGGCCCGAGCTTGGCTCAGGTTAGAATGCATCGAGCCCCTTCTATTGGAGGTGGATGCAAAGTGTCCATGCAGGTCGGGCGGGGAGTAGTGATGATTATCCATGTGGAAGCTCAACGGGCGGCGAGCTGCAGGAGACACTGAGGCTGTGTGGTAGCTCGGATACGGTCTGGGTGACGACCACCCAGACGCGATTCCCCTTGTATCCTCATAGGACGACGGTGCCGTCGGGGGCGACTCGCCGACCAGGCTAATGAGATTCCCGGGAGACCCAGCCATAGCTGGTAGACCCGCAGTCCATTCCCTTGTGCTCAGCGAGTTCGAGTTGCTCGTTCCGAGGGAAGTGGTGGACACGGCGTCGAGAGGCGGCGAGGCGACCGACACGTCGGAAGGGGCAGTAGATCGGATGTCGAGTGACTCGGGGGGTGAAGGGCTGGAAGATAGACCCTTAGAGGCGTTGCTATTACTGAAGTCGCGGTCAGCCTGTATCCAAGCCTGTACCCTTCGCGGAGACAGGTGCTAGGAACCCACGAGAACTTGGCAGCATGCTTCGTCACCGCTGCCACCACTCCGCCACCGTCTTTGCCATTCTTTTTGTCCTTCTTAGAGACTAGAACCACGCGCCTTGTCAGCTTAGAGGTTTCGTCGGGTGCGAGAGCGATGAGATGACTGCTTGCTACACACCTGGCATGAATAGCGTTTAGGGGACGGAGAAGCAGTTCCCTGCTCACGCCTCGCTGAACGAAGACACCCAGGGACACGAAGAGGGTAGCGGGATAATACTCGAGATGATGACGAAAACCGGAGATCGATAGACGCAGCAGATGGAGGTGGGTTTACGAAGATACACAGCTGGCAGGTCGATAGCGGAATATTCGGGTGGGATGAACTATATGTTGGGCACCTCGCGGGTCGATGATAGGGAACAAAGGAGTGAAAGTCTAGTGGCGCAGCCTGACAGGAAAGCGAAGTGGAGGTTGGAAATCTCTTTTGGACAGAGAAAGAGCCTGTGTATAATTACGAAAATACCAGTAAGTCAAGAGAGAGGAAAAGAGACGATCAGTCAGTGAAATGGATGAGTCCCGTTCGATGCAAAGGAGGTGTTGAGAGACTTGGGTGACAGATGGAGGAGGCTCGTCAACAGCTGTCGGAGATGTGACTCTGAGGGCTGGGATGCGCCGCCTTTGACAGACTGCAACAGCACTGAGGCGGGGCTTGTCCTGCTGAAAGGGGCGGGAGGGGGCCACGCGGTTCCTGGGCATCACGCTGCGTTTGGTGGGGTGTGCAGGAGGCCGGGATCGTCAACCCGGACAGGCATAGTGCATCTGCTTCTGCTGCGTAGCGCACAGATAAGCCAGGATAAGCATTGCTTCCCCTTTGCGGGGTTGTTATTGATTTGCATGGCGTGGAGGCAGTAGATAATCATCACCGTTGTGCATCAACTCTTCCGAATTTGTTTATGGAGAGGGAACAGTACCTTTGTGTTTTCTGGCAGTTGTCCAAGTCTCGGGATCATGGGGCAGTTGCATGAGGAGACCTGTTTTGGGTCCGGGACGGATTCCTACGTCATCTTGTTTGGCCGAACAGCGGTCACACCCATAGTTATTCAACCTGACAGCCAGCTGCTGCCAGCAGACCTCTTGTCAGGTCTCATGGCACTTGTCCCAAAAAGAGCGAGCGCATCCAGCAACTGGCAGAATCGGCTCCCCGAATGAGTCGAAGGGATGGGTCACAGCGCAACGCCCCGCGGTGCCCTTTTGGTATAACGTCATCTCCTCTGTCTAAAGGCAAGCGATGGATCCTGACCGCAGCAGAACTTTGAGCTGGTGCACACGTCCAAGTACCAGCAATCGGAGGCTTGCGACTTCAAGAAGTAGAGTGAGCAAGCGGGATGGCCTTTCTTCCCTGATCGAACTATCAAAAAGCCGCCACATGACCGTTTGGGCATTCCAGACCATCCTAATCTCCCAAGTCCCGAAATCGCTCGGCCGAGTCCGCAAGCATTACCCCGCCAGGCTCAACAAACAGCAATTCAATCTGCATAGAGATGGTACCTTGTGATCCCCCAAACAGCGGGGTAAAGCAAGGTCCCCGACCGGAACATGCAGGCACTGTGTATCGACGACAAGTACTTGGTGGGTACTTTTGTTTACATTACATACTCGACCAAGGCTTAGCTGTCCCAACACCCGTTGGACAGATGGCGGTGTTTGTCAAAAAACAAAAATACACAGGCGAGCATTTGATGTCGTCAAAGATGGACCAGACAAATCCCTCGCTCTACTGTAAGGTCATTGTGGGGAAACAAATCGAGGTCCGAGCCACGTGATAGAGCACCACCTCCCAGAGCCCTCTCCCGTCGGCTTCAGTTAAAATATTCTCGCGTCTCAAGCGCATGGAAAGGTGACGAGTTTAGCACCAATCCATTGAGAAGTTAATCATAGACCTCAGTTACCTTCCGACGGCAGCTACTGTCACTATGCTCTGACCATCCCGGGGGCTCGCTCGCTGACAATGAAACGTCTTGCGGGACGTTTTCTAAAGATTTACCAGCACCTATCTTTTTAATCAGGTAATGATACACATTCATGGCAATATCGCCAAGATTAGAGGAAGAGCCCGGGTTTTGGGCAGTGTAGCTTCTGTCGCGGACATTCAAGGAGATTCGCACCATATCAGCATCGTCCGGAAGCCAAACCTTCTTGGTCCGTCATGGGAGGTCCGAGTTCAGGCGTCAGTGAGATAAATCCAACAGGGTGACATCCTGTGTAAGTTGCAAGGGCCTAAAGAACCCTTTATTGTCAGACCTCTCTTCGCGCTCGCTCCGAAATTTTTCATCGGGCTCACGCTGGTGTTGGAATGGAGTCTAGTTGTCGGCAAGGCGAGACAAGGGTAAACAACGCCCCGAAGATGATTCTCGAACCCCCCCTAGCTACTTATATATACAGGCACGGGGCCGTCAGGAAAATTTGAAGCTTTTTCAGGGAACCCTCCAGTTGCCTGTCTCTGAGAGAATTCCGCCCGAGACCCCCCCATCAAGCTTGTTATAATGGTTGAACGGGATTCGAAATGTAAGGCTGAGAAGACACGATTTTCTCAGCCATCGTTTGGACGAGAGGCGGCATACTTATTCATACTCTAGCGCTGCAAATACACCCGGTAATACGCAAAACCCCAGGGCTGATCCAGGGCAACCCTTACCAACCTACCATGAGCCGCCCAGTCAACCGATTTTTCCTCCCCTTCCTCCTTCCCACGAAGCTGATACGTAACCAGTCCGTGGAGCATAAACTCCGCCACGAGCTTGTCCCCATTCTCACTAACATTAACAAACGCCCCAGCGACGGTATGTCTCCTTTTCCCAACATCCTGCCACATGCCTTGGCGGAGTTTGGTGATCTCTTCTCCACACACGTTAGTCAGTTCTTTCAAGACGACGGACCTGCAAAGGCGCACCGAATACAAGGAAGCATATGACGAGGCCAAACTGGAAAGACAATAGTGAACGGCGAAAATGGAGCACAGGGAAGAGTTCCGCAACGGGCGGGCAGGTAGGTAGGTGCCTACATGTAGGTAGGTACATGGCAAAAGTACGAGCATAAGTTACCTAGGTACCGTAGAAAGAGGTCTAACCTCTGGCCACATCCAGGCAAGAGGCAAAATATTGCCAGGCCTCGGTGAAAAATGATTTGACCCTAGCCATGAATGAGAGAGGGTGAAAAGAAGGGGAAGGGGGTTTAAGGGCGGGGACAGAGCGCGGGGAAAACATCAATATACCCACCATCCAATCCACAGGCATTCTCGCTCCCCATAATCAACGTTGCATCCTCCCGGAAGAAGGATACCCATTTCCCATGAATCTCTTCCGTCTTTGCTGCATCCGTACCACCGCCTGTAATTGGCCCTGCCCTGACATCCGTATCTGATGCAGAGGAAGCCGTACATGTAGGCGAAATATCCGAGACCTCAAAGAAGCGGGTGAGAAATTCTGCGATGGAGGGGTCGATTTTTGAGAGAGTATCCATCTCCTTGTCCTTATATTCCTCTACACGGGAGGAGGTTGGCGATGTTTCGGTCCTGGTGTAGGCAAGGTGTGCGCGTGCAGATTGGCATAGATGTTGGATCTCGAACATGAGCAAGAGTGGCACTGATTTTATCGTAATGTTGAAATGATGCTGTGCTGCAAAATCACTGGTACGATAATAGTAGTACACTGCAGCCCAGTGAATGCACCTGGATGTAACATCCCAATCATCCACCTGTATGTAACAGCCCAATCATTCATCTGAAATCAAAGGAGAGATTCAATAGAGGAATCGTCATAGCGAACTACAAACTTGCAATCTCTATTCCCCTCCGCCCATCTGCGCCTTGCACCATGGACTCCAAGAGGTAAACATCGCAAGCATGTGTCAAACCAAGCCAAACTTGCCTATTGATGTCTTTTGGGTTGATAGCAAAAAGGCAGATCCATGGCCCTTCTCTCTCACAGAGAGGGCTGATACAACATCCTAACATGACAATCGAAGTCTATCCGTACATTAATATGACATCGGTGTGAACCCGGAACTCGTGGATGAAAACGCCACCGAGGTCAAGCTTTAACGCCTCTAGCGCTAACTTCACCCTTTTCCCCGATATTCAACGCGATGCGGCAATCGGGACAATACCACTTAGTGGTGCGGGCGGGTATGTCCTCCAGCCCAACACATTCGAGGTGAAACCATTCCGATTTGCAGTTCTATCTCGTCAGCAGGTAATGGCTCACAGCGCCTTACAAGGACAACTTACATCGTTGTCGCACTGGATCATGGTCCCGAAGCTGACACGATTGCAAAGACAGTATCTAGCCTCGTCTGGATCAATCACGTTCCCTTCGTCGTCGACCTCCACCTCATACATATCCCCATTTCCGCCACCCGATCCGTCAGCACCACTCTTGTTGTCCCTGGATGACTTGTTGCTACCAGCCCGCTCACTCTTCTTTTTAGTTGCCGCCTTGCGTTTGCCCACGGCGCTGTTACCGCCGCTTACGGTCCGGCTGATGATTCCTGGTGCCGGACGCTTGGAGCGCCTGCTGGAAGGTCGTGCGGGCGCCTCAGGCCGCTCTGGAGCAGGCGTGTTCCGGGCAGTGCTAGCGCGCCGGGGACGGTCTGCTGCCAGGGACGACGGAGGCTCTTGGCTAGCCGCTTTGCCTCGGGATGCCGGCCGACGTCCTGATATAGATGATGACCCAACTGCCGGGGCACCCGCAGCGAAAGGCGATCGTTGGACATCAGCATCTGGACTCAGGGACGCTGCCGGACTAGTGCCACGCGAGTGAGATTTTGGTGCTGGAATGGCTGGTGACTCCTTTGACTGATCCTGTGGCCGCGATACCTGTACCGTTCTACCGTCCCTGACCGGGGGGAGAATCGGTGTAGTTGATTTCTTCGGGGAGTGTGCTGGTGGCGGAATGTGCGTCTCGGACAGGGGCAGTTTGACCGGTGGCAACCCGGCTGCTCCAGCACTGTTGCTTGGGGCGGGAGATGTTGCCGATACGACCGAGGCGCCTGACTTGGCGGTGATGGAATGATCTTGGCCATGAGCAGGCAACGGGATGGGAGTGGTAGAATGAAGTACAGGGCCTCCGGTGCGCTGCAAAGCTTCTTGACTGTGTGCCTGGGTGATCTGCGGCGGCGGCACAGGGGTTTCTGTCTTGGTCCGCTTGATCTGAGGTCTCGGGGCAGTCGCCTCGGCTGATTTGGGCTTTTCAACATCTGCTTCCGAGACCGAATCTCTCTTGCGCTTCTTGGCGGGCTTCGATCGACTGGCTGGTGTCTTTGTGGGTTGTTCTTGGAGAACCTGGGAACCGGGGTTCATGAGCGACTCGACAATGTTTTTGAACCGCTGAGCCGACGCTTCAGCCTCCTCAGCTGCCAGCTCCGCAAGAGCCTTGCGTTTTGCCTTCTTCGCCTCGTTTAGTCGTGTGCCACGGTTGCTCAGGGTCCCATCGGTGGTCAAACTCTCCATAGGTAGTGCCCCGAGCGGCATTCGCTCCTCTCCAGTCTCGGGGTCCACGATGGGCACAGGCATCTGACCCTCGAACGGCTTTCCCTCCTCTTCTGCCTTCTTCTTCGCTGCTTTAAATGCATCGATGCCACGGCCCAGAGTACTCAGTTCTCGCGCCACCATAGTGTCACTGGGTGTCCAGGCGGCGTTCTTCTTCATACGCTTTCTCAGCTTTGCAAGTTCATAAGGGGTGAGTTGGCCCCAAGGGGCGTCAACACTTCCAATAGCGGCGTTCTCAGGAGGCGGCTTGTGCTGCGCCAACGCCGCGCTCGTTGACATAATCGGTACATGTGGCGGCGGGACGGACGTCCTCGACTTTGGAACCTTGCCAGCCTTGGGAGGTCTTGAACCGCTCTTGACTATCTTAATGCGCTGAGGGCCAGGCGTTACGCGGCTTGTCGGTGGTGACTCTTCATCATCGTCATCCTCATCTGACGAGCTTGTGTCGCTGCCGGTGGTATAGGCATCGAAATTGATCTCGTACGGAGCCAAGACTTCTCCAGGGACTGTGATTCTCGGAACCCGGGGCCTGCGGACTTTCTGGCCGTCTACTCGCAGGCTCAGCTTGGAAGCGCGCGATAGCTGTGGTGATTTAGAGGTGGCGACGGGGCTTTTTTGTTCCTCGGGAGGCGGATAGTTCTCGTACATGGTCTCGAGTTTGACCAGAATGGTCTTGACACGGTTATAGTGCCGGTTGACATTCTCAGACATGCGAACGGCTTCGGCGTACGCGTACGCGCGCGAATTCACGGCTTGCAGTATCTTCTCTGATACCTTGGCGCGCAGCTCAATGGGCTCACGGCGCTCTGCGGGGGGGATACTGGGGAGCTGGCCCCAGGCAGTCGTGAGTTTGTGAAGCTCAGCAGAGGCATCGTGGTAGGTCTGGTCAAGCTTGCCGATTAGAGTGAGCGAGCGCGTCATATCGGCAGGTAGGTATTCGGTAAAGTCAAGGAAGTCAGTGACGGTTGCCTGCGCATCTGGGTCGGCGCGCAGATCAAGGGTGCCTAGGGTGCTGGAGACGTTGTGGATCGCGGGTTCAGTTGGAAGGGCATTTTGACGAGGCGAGACGGCCTCGTCGAGGTCTGGCTGCGTAACTTGGGGTGCTGTCATGTTGTCACGGTCGATTTCGTTTGCGGTTCTTTATGGTTCAGGTTCGGCTGTTGTGACTAAAATTGCCGATAGTTGTCGCTTGCTTCCGCCAAGAGGCGCAGAGCAAGATGCTACGTGAGGATAGCCCCAAAGGCCATCGACACCCGAGTCCTGCTGCGCAGCTTGAGGCAGCTGCTTCCCGGCGCCAGATGGTGACTGGACGGAGGTGCGATGGATGGTGGCTCGACGCGTGAATTCAAGCTTGGCGGTAGTCATACGTAACCAGAGTTGGTTTGCAGCGCTGGTCTGTGCGCAACGTAGCCCCACAACCCCACCAGAGCTGGGGCATCACTAGTTGCATATCATCGTGACATCGGTTTGTTGCATTCCCTCATCCTCACTTGCAGAGAGCAATTCCCATTGAGGCCGCTTGTCAGGTTCACAAATATTAAACACCTGAGGGAATTGTGCCATATTGAAGACCCAAGTCTTCCTGATTGCTCCAGTTCCCAGCTGGGAGCTCTGACTATGTTTCTACCTAATGTAATGTAATGGAGCAGCGGTCAGTGGCGGCTTGATGACGATTTGCCCCATTAAAACATAGTGTATCCATGCCCTTGCGCGAATCTGTTATTCACTGAGCTGTCTCTTCCCCTCACAAAGCCCCGTGGAGTGCCACCACTCAATGCAAAGTCAAGCCCCAGACCAAGTGCGAGTAAAGGAACGTGGAAAAAAGCATACCAAAATGCACCCAACCCCAAACCGACCCAGCCAATCAGATTGCGACCCCCGTAAAACTAATGTGACCCAAGAGTAGAAAAAGGAGAGAAAAAGAAGAGAAGAGAAGGAGATCATAGGGAAAGACAAAATGCAGGACCAACGTGCGGAGTAGAGCATTGTAATACAGACCAGGACAAGCCATCACGAATTCCCAGAGACAAGGTCATGAGAAGAAGAGCAAAACCGACCTAAAAGAAGCCAAGAGGGGAGAAAAAGCACAACAAAAAGAAATCAAACAATCACCAATTGTTTCTCTGGATCAATTTCGCCCCATGTACCACCTCCTCCTCTTCAACTTCGTACCATGATTGGTCGCCCACTGTTGTGACGGAGGCATATGCGGTTAGGGATTTGCATTTCCTGTTTAGTCTGCTCAGTCTTCATCCTCGTTAAGATACAAGACACCAGGAAGAGCTAAAACTCACAGGTACCCGTTGATAGTCAGAGCCCCCCAAACTTCGATTGGCCCCTGGATCTCAACCGTGCCGTTGATCTTGAGCTTGCCAAAGATCTTGACCTTGTCGACGAAAAGCGCCGACCCGCTTACTTTTACGTTTCCAAATGCCTTAACTTTACCACTGTTGGTACTTGTTAGCGTCTCTCAACCACTTCAACGGGATGGTGGTGATGCGTACTTGCACGTCAGGTTTCCGTTCAGGTCAATATTCCCGTAAGCCTCGATACGGTCGTGAACGATAAAGTCCCCGTTGAAGGTCACTGCACCCATCGACTTGACTGAGCCGTCCACTTCCATGGGCCCTTTTAGCTCGATGGATGAATCTGACTTGATGCTCTTCTTCTTCTTGACCGGCACCATCTGTGATCCCGATGCCGAGGCACCACTCAGAGGTGTGTCGTCGAACGACATGACTTGCTCGTAGCTGTACATGGTGGTTGGTGCTGCGCTTGCGGATGGCGAGGCGAGGGATGGGTTTGGAGAGGGGAGAGATGCTGGCGTGTCTCCCGAGGTGTTGGGTGTTGATGTAGACGGCGAGGACGGGTTGGATGTGGTCGTTGACACGCTCGAGCGCTTCTTCTTGTCTTTTTTCATGATGATCAAGGCCCGTGACGGGTAAGGGAGGGGATGTAATATAGATGACACGATCCGATCACAGTACCTCTGTACCGGTGAGGTGGTAGTCGTTCTACAGCTCGAGGACCTGACGTCCCAAAGGAGAAGGTGTGGACTAACAGAAACACCTGGACGGCATGGCCGTGGCACCGTCGTTCCTAGCTTGATGCAAGTCAAGCAGGGCTTAGGCAGCGGATGGGACCAGATGGGACTTCCCCGGATTGGCCGTGGGGATGATTGTGCATGCGGATAGCCGACTTGGAAGAGAAGATTGGGTGTGGAGGGACAAAGGAGATATTCGCGGAGCTATATAGAATGGGGAAAGCTCTCGACACACAAACACGTACATAACATGTACAATGACGAAGGACAACACGACATGACAGCAACCGGCCTGACTGACTGACGCAGACCTAGGCCGTGCCGTCTGCTCAACTGACATGCTGTCGGAAGAGAAAAGGGGGGGAAGGACGGGTAAACATCGATTCAACCCCGGACCGCAAACTTGCAAAGTCCTGGTGCTGCCTTCTGCCTGCAAAGGTTAGCAACGAGCTATGACCGACAGACATCCCGAGGCACAACGCCAGCCATGTCCCGACCCCAGCTCGGGTGACGGGTCGCCGGGATGCAGGAGGAGATGGGACGGAGCAAGGGGAAAGAGCATGGCATGGGGCGTGGTGGGTAGCAGTGTGGATGGAACATGCAGAGAGAACAAACAAAACTGATGAGTTCGAGAGTCTGCGAGTGGATGGGACAAGAAAGGAACATGGATGAAGAGACCCCCCCCTGCTGCCGTCTGCCAGATGTGAGCAACATGATGCCCAGTCAAGTGACATGTTGAGAGCAAGGGGTTTCTGTGTAAGAATGTTAGCGAGCAAGGGTCCCAGTGCCTGCGAGTGAGGTGGGAAAGAGTCACCGTCACAGCCAGGGCCGCTATCGAAAGCAACGTGCAGCCAGGTGCCCAGGTCCCGGTCCCGGTACCAGCCCGAGACGAGGCATGAAGTCGTTTGGAGGTGTAAAAGTAAAGAAAAGCGAAACGACGCATCGGTGCCGTTCCCCACCCCATCTTGTCGCCCAGCCAGCCCCCATCGGGGGAGCAGAACCACGGGATGACGATGAGGAGGGGTTTATTTTTTTTTCCCAGCTCCGAATTTGCAGCATCAAATCCGAAACGCCGGGCAAAAAAACTCAGAGTCGGTGGAAATCCAACGTGAAAAAAGGCGTGCAGCGCGCGGCTCCAATAGCGCGGCTCCTGCGATTGGACATTCTTCAGCAAGACTCGAGGCGCAGTTGACTGCAACACTGCATCTGTTTTTTCCATCCTGATCATGCTCTGCAGCGAGTTGCAGCTCTGCCAGCGAGCCCCTCCGAGTCTCTCGCAGATCCCAGCTTCTAGGGCCTTCTGAAAGCGTGGTGTCCCTGGCCTTCAGCGCGTTGGGGGCAGCCTATAGGGGAGGCCGCCCGCCCCCGTCTTCCATTTCCGGCAACCCAGAGCCTGTGCGTTACGGCGTCCGGCCCCAGCGCCCGCTAGGGAGGAAAAGAAAGGAATGGCGTCTGAAATGGACTAACGCCATTCGCTGATTCGCCAACGGGCCACGAGCTGCCGCTAAAAATAAGGCGCAGCAGGGCTGAGGCTGCTTCTCGCCCTCTGCGCTTGTGTCACCGATTCCTACTCGTTTGCTCCCCACCGACAGTCGCTTGGTCTCGCGATATATGCTCCATCAGATTAGGCCATTTCATGGATTACTCTTCTACTCTGAATTTTTGGCGCGCTTGTGCGGCCAGGAAACGCCTTACCTGCGGTCTGGGGTCCTTCAGCTCTCTTGGCAACCCATCGTCCCCCCGCCCTCCGACAGCCGCAGAACATGCCATGTGCTGCACGCAAGGCTCTGGGCGTCAAGCCCACGCGGCAGACCTGCAGGACCATCCATATGGATATCTGTCACAACGGGCAAAGAACCCTACCCCGAAGAGAGAGCTATGGCCGAAACGCGAATGAAATCGTATTGGGTGCCTGCTCCAGGATCCCTATCGCTAAGTCCTGTGTCCTGGCTAGGTCTCACTGCTAATCCGTTTAGATCTCCATATCTTGCAGACACATGCCTAGCCCTAAACACAACCGAACGCCAACCATTTCCTAGTGCCTTGCAACCGTCGATGCAGGACGCTCCATCACATGCCATTTCCCATGACGCCGAGGGTCAGATGCGACTCGACCAGCACGTCAGATATTTCCCACGTATCGGAGTGATGATCCCGTTAACATGGCCGCTATGACCCAGATGCTGGCGTACACCATCGCGCCGTAAGAGTCCACCCCCTTGATTCCCGAGCACTGTAGGAAGGTTCCAGTTGCGGTAAACAACATGGCCACGGCAGTTCTCTTGATTGACGCCTTGGTTCGGCTAGTGAACCCCCACAAGTTGTACGCGACCGTTTCTCCTAGAGTCGCGCTGACAGGGTCAAACTCGGCTATCTCCTGAGCTTCCTTCTCGGTTTGTGGGGTTGCTACCAGAGGGGTGAAGATAAAGGTCCGCGCGGCGAGTCCGAACAACAAGCTGAGAACCTGTGTTGTTGGGCTTCCGAAGCCGAGCAGCTGTGCATCCACCGCGGGTTGGATCGTAGGGATACCCTCAAAGTAGAGAACCAGGACTCCAGGAAGGAAAGTCCTCGATGCGAGGAATACCACGACGCTGTAAACGAGTCCTGATAGGATGGAGGTGAGAGCTTGGATACCCCTGTCGGTAATGATCTCTTGGTTGGTAACGCCAGGTGCGGCTGAATGCGCGCTGGAGGGCTGCCGCAGGAGGAGGAACGGCAAGAACGCTGATACGATGTCGACGCCGAGGTAGACGCCGGCCGTTGCAGCACGGATGCCGTAAAAGACCGAGGTCAAGTATGTCTGGGCAACGCGGGGGTCGGATCAGTACGGTCCAGTCGGTCCCTTTCCGCAGCAGAGCCCAACGGTGATACTTCCCCGGACTGCATGCGGCTGCGGGAAGGAAAGGGGTGAGCCAACTTACTGCAGGACCAGTCGATAGTAGGGCCAAAGCTGCAAGATCGTAGCAGTCAAAGCTCCCGTACCAACTTAGTGCAAGACCGAGTCTATCACGCCACTGAGGGTCAGCAATGCCATTGGCTGAGAGTAAAGTGACAGTCCATTTGCCCAATTCAGCCCTACTTAGGCCGGCAAGGAGGGCGAGAGTGAGAGTTTGGGATTAACAAGAAAGTGGGCCGGAAGTGGGAATAGCTGGGAACAAGGGCAGAAGGGGAACAGTTGATCCGAGTCCGAACATGGTGTGGCATGATGGGACATACGTTCTCCAAGAAGCTGAGAGGGCAATCTCGGTCGGAGATCCGGGTCGTTTCGTAATAGCGTCCAGCTCGCCAGCCGTTGCAAAGTGTGCGAACGATTGGCCCAGTGCGCTGAACGCGAAGCTCAGCACCACCGCCAGCGCCAGCCGGGCGGGTTCGGGCAGACGGGTCCGCGCTCGTCGCAGTGCCGTCGCGGCGGGTCCAGGGTGCGCGCTTGTCGCGAGGGCTGAGGTGATCGAAGGTGGTGTCGCTGTGGCTGCGGCTGCGGTCGCGGCTCGCTCAACGGCACTGCTTGATGCCTCCGCCGCAGCCATGGCGGCTCTCGATCGTGGCATCGTGCGTGTGCGACGGGAAAATGAGATGACACAAGTTCCCGGAGAAGCTCCGAGCGGCTGCCACCTGATTGCAACGTTAATCTGCCGATGAAGTCGTGCCAAAGTCGCTGCCCTTGTCGCGTCGAAGGTTATAACCCCAGCAGGCAACCTCTTCGATGTTCGGGGTGTCGGGCACAGAAGAATCCCCACCTCAAAGATGATATCGGAAATGAGAGCTGACGAGAATCTCAAGATAGTTGCAAGTTGCGTTCGGGGAAGGAGCTGTCAACTTGTGTGGGGGTGGAGAAGGAGCTGCACAAATCTGTGGAGTTGTGACGTTATCGATGTTGTCCCTCGAACCTGCCCCTCCTCTGCCGCCGCTGCCTGACCCCGCGCGTTCTGACAAGCACCCCCAGCAGCCACTCCTGTCAACGCTGCCCAAAGCACAGTTGAGCAACAGATCAGCTATCATCTTCCAAGTCTACTAATCTTCGATTTACGAGGCGATCCTAGCTGCATCTTCGGTTCCGCAAAACAGCATCTTATTGCTCTCTGGCCAAAGCTTCCATTGCGCTGACACCCGCGGTCCATTCCCTGTCGAAATCGGCGGCGACATTCTCGGAACCGACGATGCGTCGACCACCTAATTCGGCAGGGCATGATCAACATTCGCAGTCGACGGCAACTCGACGTTTGACGCGCTCCTTCCGCCGGTTCTTCAGACGACACTACCGGCCCTTTCTTAACAAATATCGCAGAGGGTGTTTTAGAATCATTCGCATTGGGCAGACCTATGCTCTTGCCACTAAATTCCGTTCGCTCGCTAACGTTCGAGGCATTCGCTCAACGCTCGCACACGTCACTCACTTTAACCTCGTGGAGCCAGGCTGACTGAAACCTCGGTTGTAGAAGGCCAGGGCCAGCTTCTCCACTCTTCGGTGCTAAGTGTCGTCGGCGGAGCGACCTCTTTTACATGGTTGATATAGGTATACAAAAGAAAACAGCGTCCTTCGTCGTTATAAATCCATCACCGCGCCGGATGGCCTCAATTTTGACGTCGGAAACATCGCAATCTCACTCTTCCATCTTTCCGAAGACACCATCGTCATCTTCATCGCTACGAGCACGAGACTGCATGTCGTCATCCTCATCGTCATCCACGGACCCTGCTCCGCCGTCTTCCATCTTGACATCGGCAAGTTCACTCCTAGGAGCGCCTCGAGTGAAGCTCTCTGGAGCCCGACTAGGGTAACTGTTAATGAAGCTGGTGCCCGCCAAAGCCTGATCGAGGTATTGTGCGGGAAGAGGAGGGACTGGAGGTGCGTCCGTCGGAAGATGGACTGTCCTGGAGCTAGGATTGCTTCCAAAGCTGCAACTTAGAAGTTCCACAGCCGCAGCGAGATCTCGGTCGTCCTGGCCGGTAGCATTTCTCCCCGACGACATGGGACGCTGCTCCTGGCTCGGTTGTCGAAAGTGGCCGAAGCCCGATGAGTTAGGGATGCTGCTAGTGGCAGAACCTGCATACGGTGCTGACTGATATGAACGAGAGAAGCCACTTCCACTGCTGTGTCTCTTTGCAAAACTTCTGTATGAAGCATTCCCTGCAACAAATCCCTCCGGCTGCGGCGGAGGAGTTGTGTCCACGGAACTGCGATCTTGTTGCTCCGAATATCCCGAGGCTCCTGGGGAAGCTGAGTCTTGGTCGCTCGCAAAGTCACGCGCCGAATCCGGGGGGGTGCTATCGGCCGCGGGGTTATTGTTCATGGCTACTAGAACCGAGGCAGCCTCCAACAGCTGCACCTGCTGGTGCTTGGAAATCAAAAGTTTGGAGGTGTACGACCATTCGGGAGTGTGCTCCCACCTGACGGAACAGACAAGTCAACACATATCCTTCTAACGGAGTCTAATGGAGGCCGAGGTTCGCTGGCTTGTATCACATCCTCCATCTTTGCTCCGTGTTCAGGAAACCTGTGGCAGGAGAGGATGAGAAAGGAGAGTGGGCACAAACAAATGCTTAGTCAAGCAGCTGCTATGCTTGTATCCTTTCCCGCATTTCTCGCAGCGGAGTTCGGGGCGGTTGCTCTTCCGGCCTTCCTTGATCAGGGGCTGGCCGTCACTGGCTCTTCGGACACGAGCCTTCTGGTCTGCATCGTCACCAGACATGTCATTGAGCTCATCATCGATGGCGCTCCCCTGCATATTGACAGTTCCGCCTGCTGCCACGAACTTGTGGGAGGGTAAGCTGGCCGGCGGGGATGGCAGGCTCCCAGCCAGGCCGGATCGCGAGAGGCTGTTTCTCGACAAGGTATTTCGGCGACTGTTGACGGCAATGGGCAGCGGTGTCGGCTTGTCGCCAGCTTCTTGGAGGGCTGCAGCCACAGCAGCAACGTTAGCGCTTGTGTTGGTCATACTCTTGCGGCGGGTAACGCGGTGGCTCCCATTGAGGGCAGCGCCAATGACGGAGTGTGAGTTGGTTCGCGAGTGCGATTGTCGATTGACAGACAGGCCACCTGACGCTGAATTGGACGACATGGACGGCCGGTGCGTGAGCGGTCGCGATGTTTGGTGCATTTCCTGCCAGAGCAGACAAAGAGTCAGCACCGTGTGGTCCGCGCAGCACTTAAAGCGAACCGTCACGCATTGAGCCAGCGAAATTGTACCTTGGAGGAGGCCATGGCCAAAATGGTGTAGGGGCGTCTAGCTACACAGCTACACGACTCTCGCAGAGCGGGTTCGTATGCGACACGCTATTGCAAGAGACGTGAGCAGCAGCTTGTTCGTGGTGTTGAGAAGACGGGGAGTGAAGGTTAGGTGTTGTATTCGGGGATTAGGTTGCGGATGGCGAGCGGGATAACCTGGGCAAGTTGAGGTAGGAATCGCGGGGAATAACAATAATTTTGGGCCTACAGGGGTATGACTTGCTCAGCCGTCCAAGCTCAAGACCTGGACACGGAAGAAAAAAAAATGGGCCAGCTATCAGAACGTGGACCACTCACTGACAGCGGACGTTGGACTGGCCGGAAGCAACTGCAGGGAGAAGATGAATTGAGGTTTCAGCTTAGCAAAGATGAGGAATGGACAGAGAAAAATCAGGATAACTGTTACCAAAAAAGATACCGAAAAATGCTCCCCGCCCAAAAAAAAAAGTTGGAATAACAAGAAAAAGCACGGGGTGGATCGAGAGGGCGCCAGGCGCCGCAAGCCGCTGATGAGGCGTCGACCAGGTTCCCTGGGCGCAATTCAATGGCGGGAAGCTAGGACGATCGGGAGAGCGCTTGCCAGCAACGCCCAGGTGGGCGAGGAAATCATTCATCAGCGGAGCATACGCCAGGGTATAAAGGGTACGGACTCCACACAGCCAGCTCCTGCGAAGTACGGAGGACACAGTTACCAGTGTAACTACTAACTCACATAACCCCCCCCCCCCCACTTTTCCCCTCCATACTTTTGTCAAAAAGCCCC